>Ga0209407_1000129_pt1 | contig 108931 bp, 84 predicted proteins | sample AD_JPNHG3_MetaG_FD_184410 | JGI IMG/M metagenome (GOLD analysis project Ga0209407, IMG submission 184410) | Active sludge microbial communities of municipal wastewater-treating anaerobic digesters from Japan - AD_JPNHG3_MetaG (SPAdes) (version 2) | ecosystem: Engineered > Bioreactor > Anaerobic... | reverse complement strand
AAATGGAATCGCCTTCGGCGAGGGCTTGTTCATATCGTCACCCCCCAGCCGAAGCCGGATAGGGGGCAGGGCACACCGCGCCTGTCGATCTGAATCTGGCTTCGGAGGCTGGGTGGATGAAAAGATACAAACAGCCCGCGAAGCGGTTCCTTATCATTGCCAAACCATCCCGCAGAGCACCGAGCCAAAAAAATCGCATCCACAACATTTGACAATAGCTCGGTTCGTTGTCCGGAAATCCCAGTCGTACGTACCCCAGTACTGAACGCGCCAGTGATTCTCCATGGGAGCACCATCCGTCAATCGCAGGCTGAAGTTCTGTCCCTCGGTGCGATTACCCATATCGTACAGGCCGCGGTTGCCCCACGACCGAGCATAGGCCCAGCAACTCACCGACCGCGGACTGGCGCCTGCGATGCCAAGCTGTGAGGGCTGCTTGCCGCTGCGCATGGCGCCGTCCTGGCCATCGCACTCGAGGGCGTTGCCGAACTTGCCGAGGGTAATCTTGGCGTTGCCCGTGAGCGTGCCGTTGACGCCGTTGTCGCTGTCGTCACGGGCGTCCACATCAAACGACCAATAACCGATCAGGCCTTTTGCAAGGCTGCCCACGGCCATGTGCGGTGGTTCGACGATCCGGGCTTCGGCTGAAACCGCCGCGCCGTAGCTGTTGGACACCTTGCAGTAATAGCTGCCCGCCCCGGCAATAAGATCCGGCGAGGACGAGACACCGTCTACCGGCTGATCGGTTGCGGCATCGAACCACTGGTAGGAAAGTGCGCCGGCATTGTCGTACTCGCCGCTGATGGCGGTAATGGTCAGAACGCCGAGACAATCTATACCCACCTTGACGTTTGTGGGCTCAGCGGTGATGATGGGTTCCATCTTCATCGATTTAAAGGTCCATGTCACGCCCCACAGCGCGTTGGCGTCGGCATTGACTGCGTCGACGCGCCAGTAATACGTCGTGTTGTGGGTCAGGCCTTCGACGGTGATGCGGGGATTGTTCACCGGCACGCTGCCGATGTAGTACGCGTCGCCATGGTTCGGATCGCCCGCGGCGTTGGTCGTGCCGAGATACACGTCGTAGGAGACGATGTCGGCCGGCAGATACTCCGTGGCGGCCCATTCGAGGGTCAGCGGCGCGGCGAATTCGACCCCAGTCTGGCCGTTGGCCGGGGCAACCACCTGCGTCGGGGGCAGAATGAGCAGTTCGGGCGGAATGGGATAATCGGCGGTCTCCGATTCCTCGCGCACTCGCACCTCAAAGACGTTGCCGCCGCCCTTCTCGAACATGCCGGCCACAACCAGGTGGGCGCCCATGTTCAGGTTGATCGTACCGTAGCGCCACTGGGCACTGTGTATCCCGTCGTTGTCGACGACCTTGACGCCGTCTACCCACAGCACGCTGCCGTCGTCGGAGTTCGTGCCCAAAACGTAGGTGCCGCCCTTGGGCAGCAGGACAACAGCCGTATTGCGGACCACGAAATTGTTATTTTCGGGCTGGTCCCCATCCACGCGCGGCTCCTGGCCGAAATTGGGGAATACCTCGACATGATCGGGCACGCCGAGCGTGGCGAAGTCCGGCAGAGAGTCGTACGTGCGGTTGTACCACAATTCATGCAGCACGCCGTTATTCAGGGTCAGCTCCGCCCGAGCCGGACTCAGAGCCAATCCACAGCAGAAAACCATAACCAAGGTCAATACTTTTTTCATTTTTAAGTCCTCCGTTTCGTTACTTGATCATCTTTCGGGATAACCACAGAAGTTGAACATTCGTTATGGTTTCCTTAGAAGACGCGGTTATCTTCCAGCCATCCGCCAACAAACAGCACCAGGTCGGCCAGATCTACTATGCAGTCGCCATTGAGATCCATGGTCGGAGGCGCGTTGTCGACACAGATCATGACGTCGGTCTCGACCTGGGTGTAGAGAGCAGCGACTTCTCGGCTGCTCAGCGGGTAGTTGAAAATGCGGACGTCATCGAGTGTGACGTTTGCGAAGCCGCCATGGCCGCCGTCATCACCCTGCCGGCCGCCGAGCGCGACGTTGCCCCTGGTGTAGGCGATCGGGGCATAGACGTTGTCTTCAGTGTTGAGGACGCCGTCGATGTAGAGCTTCTTCTTTCCTGCGGCAAGGTCGAATACGCCGACAATCAAACGCCATTTGCCGTCATTGATCAGCATTGTGCTGGACTCGCCGTCGGCATCATCGCTGGCGGAGTTGGGCCGAGTGGTGAAGCAGGCCCTCATATTGTTGTGTTGGCGGATCTGCCAGCCCCTGTCGTTCTCGCCGTCCCGGCTGACGTAACCGTTCCACTCAGTGTTCTGATCGGTCTTTACCCAGGCCGCCACGCTCATGCCGTAGTTGCAGATGTTGAAGTAGTCCCGGTCCGCATAGGCCATGGAGACCACGTCGCCATCGCCGTCAAAGTGCATAGCATTGCCGATCTTACCCTGGACAAACTGCGGGTTGCCGTATACCTTGCAGACGGGGTTGCCCTCGACAAGGCTCTGGATGTTGTCGTTTTCGAAATCCCAGTAGGCGATCATCCGCCGCACGGCCACCATCGTGCTGTCGCTTTGCGCGGACTCCTGGCGGTCATTAGTAACGATGCAGTAGAAGTAGCCTTCGTCGGCCAGTGTCACGTTGGCAATCGAAAGCTCCGCAGTCCGTGCACCGGAGATTTTGCCGCCGTCCGACAGGGCGATGTCTCCGCCGGCGGTCACTTTGTACCACTGGTAGGTGACCGGAAGCGGACAGGTCGCCGTCACTTTGAAGACAGCGTTGTCGCCTTCGGCAACCGCCTGCGAATAGCTTATGGAGGCAATCATTGGCTCTGAGGGTTCGGTCTCGAAGGTCCATACCAAGCCCTGGGAGACACCCCCGCTGTTGCGGACCATATCGACGCGCCAGTAGTATGTGGTGCCGTAGTTGAGGTTCGAGCCGAGCGTGTACTCTACGCGGTCGAGCATCGTATCACCAGCGGAAATGGTATCGATCAGCGTCATCGCGTCCGGGGCCGTACCAAGGTACAACTTGTAACTGGCGATACCAGAAATGGTCTGCGTCAGGTCGTTGGGGTCAACGCCTGGCGACCACGCGAACACCGGCGACTGAACCGCCAGGACTGTGGCCTTGTGTGCGGGGCTGGGGGTGGAGGCCAGCGTACCCGGATTCATCATGGCTTCTTCGAAGGTAGTGGCGACGACGAGATCATCCCACCGCGTGTGACCGGCCGAGCCGAGTCGAACGGCAGTATTCCAGTTGGTACCGCCGTAGGTGCGGACGGCATCGGCCGAGTTGGTCCCGCCGGACCTGTTGTGGAAATCGGTCGAATTGGGATCGACCCACAACAGCAGCCGATCATAATCGAAATCGATTGCAGCGATGAGGCGGTATGTCCGACCAACCTCAACGGGAACGTTGGTGAAGGTTGCGCCAACACCGGACTCGTCGATGCCGAAGTACTTCTGGTCGCCTTGTCCACCGACTTGTCCGAAGAAGATGCGCTCGGTGCCGAAATCAACGCCGCTGAACCCCGACCAGCTATTGGTGTTGAGCTGGGTGTACGTCACGGCATAGTAAACGACGCCGGAGGCGCGAATGGCGCCGCGGCGCTCGTCTGTTTCCGGATTGTCCCCGGAACCTTCGGTGGGGCCATTATATTCACGACGGGCCCAGCCGTCGCTGTTTGTTTCGAGTCTGGCTGCCACCACGTTTGCAGTCCCGCTGACGTTCCAGTTGGAGACCGTGGACGTGTGAACCTTGGCAACGTTGTCAAAATCCCAGCCAATGCCGCCGGTCCGGCCACCGATGCCACCATCGGCGTAGTCGAACGGCTCATAGCCGATCACTTCCGCACCTGCCGGAACGGCAAGCAACGCCCCGATCACCCACAGTAAACATACTTTTTTCATTTTTGATTCCTCCGTTGCTGAATAGTGAAAGACCTGCATGATATGGACTGCTCAAGGGCGGCAGTCATCCAGAGAAGAAGCGACGCGGCAGGATACCCACGGCGACCCTCCTTTCCTGTTTCGTGTGTCATTGAACACCTTTCATCACAAGCTCGCATCAGCGGCGGTGCGGCTGCCAAGACTGCGGCGACCTCCGCCCGTAAACCGGGCGCGCACCATCTGCAGACAGTGTCAAAACAGCGCAAAAAGCACTGCATACCGACACAACAGGATACAAGGAATTGCGTTCCGGTCCCCCGTTCCCAAGGAACAACACCCTCGCACCCGCCACGGATTCCCATTACCGGAATCCGTGCCGTACTCAGCGTAAAACCAGCCGGCCGCCGCAATGCACCGACGGCACGACCACACACCGCAATTCATTATAAACACTGTTCAAACAGAAAGCAAGTCAGAAATCATGTTGCGACCCATATATTTGGGAAAATAAGCGGTGAAACAGGGCATTTTGCGGGTGGTCCTGTCGGCATGCGGCATCGCCAAAGACCGGACAGCAGCGGGATATTACCGCGTTAGCCGCGTAACCCGTGGCGAATATTCGGTGAAAGTGTTTGATCGCTCGACATCACACGTCCAGTTTGGGGCAGCCCAAACTGTACGCAGGCGGGGCTAAACCACAGACATTGTCACCTGACCGCATAGACAAAAAAGGCCCGCCCCAGTGGGCGGGCCTGATGTCATTCACTGCCTGGCCCGGCGGCCGAACCGTTAGTTTGTCAGGGCAGACAATCCGGAACGATGTTGCAGGCCATCCACGTTTCCAGCAGAATCGCAAAGTCCTTCAGGTCGGTATAGCAGTCGCCGTTGAAGTCGTACGCAGGCTTCTGCGGGCAAACGCGCTGGCCGGTGACATCTGTGTAATGCCGTGCGGCGTCAAACGGGTTCAAGGCATAATTGTAGATATATACATCGTCAATATATCCACGCCACGGATTGTAGCCGTTGGCGTTGCAGGCGCCGATGGTCATTGCAGCGGTCGTGTCGGGCCCGAGGGACCACGGTGCGGTGGCAATGAGTTCGCCGTTAATGTAAATGGCGGCCGTAGAACCATCGAAGGTCAGGAGATAATGAACCCACGTCAGATCGCCGGGCACGTTGTAGCCGAAGCTCGCGGGATCATTGCCGTAGTGTTTGGGCTCCAGGAACCCGTTGTTGGTCTTGGCAAGTTCGATCTGCCACATCATATCGTCGGCGGCCCAGTTATCACGTTTGCCGATTGAGCCCTGCCATCCCGTGCCGCCATCACTATCCCAGGCGACCCAGTGGGAAATGGTCAGTTCGTTGCTGCCGCGCGAGGGGTTCCAGTTGCCGATATCGATGTAGTCGCCCTCGGCGCCTCCGAAGGAGAAGGCGTTGCCAACCATGCCGGGGACGGTTGTAACGTTGCCACGGAGTCGGCCGGGCGCCTGTTGGCCTGTCGCTTCGACGATATTTTCCGGATCGGACGCATCGTCCAGCGGATAGTGCGCCAAGAGCCGCTTGACGGCGAAAGCAACGGTGTTGGTCTGCAGGCTGCCATAGGCATTGGAAACGACGCAGTAGTACTCGCCTTCGTGGGCGATATCGCTCAGTGTCAGCGCGGGCGACTGGCCTTGCGGCGCCATCGACACACCGTCTTTGTACCACTGATACGACAGCGGGCCGGCATCGTTGAACTCACCACTGCTTGCACCGACCGACATTTCGGTGCTCTCACCCGGCCAGATCGCCCGGTTGGAAGGCTGCTGCGTGATCACGGGTTTGAGCTTGCGCGTCTGGAGCGTCCGCAGGTCGCCGGGGATGATATCGCCGTTGTAAACCGTCGCCACCCGCCAATAGTAGGTCGCGTCGCTTTCAAGTTGAGCAGCATCAATTACAAAGAACGTATCTTCCGTGGTGGCTATCGGTATGGAGAGCAACGAGTTGAAATCGACGATGCCCGCCGGATCGGCCGACCAGTACACGTTGTAGTGCACGTCGCACGGCGAAAGCGGATACGCCTCCCAACTCAGCACGAGCGGCTCATCCGGGTCGACGCCCGTTGTTCCTCTGGCCGGCTGCACATTGACGGGCTCCACTGTATTATAGAGGTCGCCGCCCCTGGCAACACCGGCGGCAGTGCGAACCTCCACGTTGTCAAATTTGACCGTGTCGACAATCCACCAAGCCCACGTCGTAATCGCCAGGCCGACATAGACGTCCTCGGCCATGGAAATGGTGGTCTGATTGTGCAGTGTCCACGTAATGCCATCGTAGGAATAGTATCCGGTAAAGGTGTCGCCCTCACGAACCAGCCTCACCCACTTCGGCTCCTGCAGAATACCAACCTCTTCGTACGTTTCCGTGGTTGGGTTGAAATAGCTCAGCCAGTAGCGCTTGTCGGGCCAGGGACCCACACCGTCGTTGCCGTTCGGGCCGGTCGTGCTGCCGCCGGTCTCAGAGCGGTACTGCATGATGAAACCGCGTTTGGCAGCCACGGACAGCATGACGTTCTTGCTGTCGGGATCGAGCGTCTCGCGAATCATCACGCCTACACGGGGATCCCATGCCCAAGTGTTGCGGTCAGCATGCTCCCCAAGGCGCCAGTCGGCCACGCGGGCGATAATGTCGCAATCACCCCATGCATGGGCATAGGCGTAGCGGAAGCCATCTTTGGTGCCCCAGATCTCCTGGGCTTCCCCCTGGGAGGGGTCGCCGGAGGCGGAGGCCATTTCATATACGCCGTTGGCTACGTTCGTGTAGGTGGTCTCCCAGCTTTCCGGCACATATCCGATGTCACCGGTCCCGGCGAGAACGCCCGGGGCTGAAACCGTAATCGTGGCGTTGTTCGAACGCGTCGAGCCGGCGAAATTGGTCGCGATGCAGTAGTAGTCGCCTGCATCCGAGGCATCCTGAACCAGCAAATAGATAGTCTTTCCGGAGCCAATGTAGATGTCGCCGCCGCTGGCGACCTTGTACCACTCGTAGGTCGGCACGACCTGTGTGCCGACGGCGTAGGTGTCGACGGTCAGTTCGACCTGGCAGCTTGTCCCGGTCGCTGCGCCCTGAGGCTGCACGGTGAAGACCGGCCTCTGGTTGACGGTCGTGAAGCTCCAAAGTGTCCCGCGCACGAACAGCGGGCCGCCGATGTTGGGGTCGGTGCCGATCGTGTCGACACGCCAGTAATAGGTGGTGTCGTACGCCAACGGACCCGGATCATAGCTGTTGACCTTCTGACCGGAGATCACCGCCGTGGGCAGGTTGGGATCGGTCGAGAAGTAAACATCGTAGGTAACGCCGGTGGCGAAAGCCGCGTCGGGATCCACCCACGAAAGCTGCACATTCAGCGGGGCCAGTTCGCCGCTGTACGGGTTCGGGCTGGCAGGCGAGGCTCCCTTCGGATTGTCGCTCCAGAGGTCGGCAGGGAAACCCTCGCCTATAACGCGGCGGGCAAAACCCGGGCCTTGCCACGCCACGGCGCAGTTGTCGCCACCGGTGCTCTCTTTGTGCAGTGCGCAGATATAGTAGGGCCGGCCAGCGATGAGGGTCCTGGTCACGGGGCCCTGGTTGGGATATTCGCGCGTCACACCGTCGGACGCAAGATGTTCAAAGTCGCGGGAGGGCGTCCAGCCGCTGACCGAGGCAATCGCAACAGCATTGGCCGGATCGTCATTGGTGCTTAAATACAATTCACTGGCGTCATCGGAAGCGATCCAGAACTTGTAGGCGCCCGAAACCGGTGGAACAATCCAGGCCGACAGCCTGGCGCCGTAATTGTCGGCGTAATCCAGCGGCGCCTCAAAAAGATCGACAAGCCGTCTTGACGTCGGAAAGATCGGGTATTGCGCCACGTTGGTCAGGTCGCTGACCGCCGTGCCGGTAATGTTGCTCCACACTTCATATACTGCCTTGCCCTGGTCGGCCTGAACCGCCGTACCAAGCACCAGACACAAAACCACAACTGCAGCAGATATGTTTTTCATTTTTTGATCCTCCATTTATGGGGTCGTTGCCTGTTTATCGCTTTGACCATTTACCTGTCATCAGTTCATGGTTTGCAGTCCGGCACCCAGTTGCACGCGAGGTAGTCGGAGGCAAACACCGCCAGGTCTGCCAGGCTGACTATGCAGTCGCCGTTGAGATCGTTCACCGGGTTACCGAGGCAGATCTTATCTTCCGGCCTTACCTGCGTGTACAGCTGGGCGGCTTCGAGCTCGTTCATGGCGAAGTTGTAAACCTGAACGTCATCAATAATGCCATTGAAGTAGTTCGAAATGTTGCCGTAGGCGCCGATTCGGAACGTATATCCATCCGTGGTGCCGACTGTCTTGCCGACCCAGTCGACAATCAGGCGGCCGTTCAGATGGATCTTCGTGCCGCCGGGGCCATGGGCATGCACAAAGTGTGCCCACACATTCTTGGTCGGGGCATTGTAGCTGCCGACATTCTTGCCGTTGCCGATACCGGTGGTGGTGAAATCGGTGTCGCCGCCGTAATACTGAATGCGCCATAGGTTGTCGTCGGTCAGCGTTCTCAACGAGAACGTCTGGGTATTGGCTTGAGTGCCCATATCGTAGATGCCGCCGCCATTGAACTCCCTGGTGTAAACCCAGGCAGTAATCGTACGGGACTCGTTGCCGCTGAGACCGATTGCGGAAGGCATCTTGAGGGTATCGACCCAGCCGCTGGATCCATCGAAACTGAAGGCGCCGCCGATCACGCCGGGTACACTTGTCACATTGCCGTTGGCCTGGCCGTGATAACCGTTAGGCGAGGAATCGGTAACGGTCTTGCTCACCGTCAGATCGTCGTCCAGCTTATACCAGGCGATCAGCCGTTTGATTTTTAATCGAACCACAGCCGAGGAAACCGGCCCGGCATCGTTGCGGACGACACAGGAATACGTGCCTTCATCGTCGGGATAAGTGACCGATGGAATGGTCAGGGTCGGCTCCGTCTGACCGGCGAGGTCGACACCGTTTCTCTGCCACTGATACCGGATCGTACCCGCGGCCGGATCGCCGACGGCGCCAACCGTGAAGACGACCTGCTCGCCCGGCCAAACCGTCGCGCCAACCGGCTGCTGTGTAATCGTTGGCAGGGTTCGGAGAGTTGAGAAACTCCAGAGATCGCCCACGGCATTTTCGTTATTAGGATCGGTCACGGGTTTTGCCGGGTTGACGATCGTATCGACACGCCAGTAGTACGTTTTGTTCTTGCTCAACTGTGCCGCCGAGATGACGTGGTTGAGATTAGTGTTACCCGCGTTCGGTATGATCGTGGCAGTCGGCGCTACACCTGTGTTGGGGTCGCCCACCGCGGCGCTGTCGCCGAAGTAGAGATCGTATCGCACGATCGGCCCGCCGGCATCGAAGACCGGCGGCTGCCAGGTTAACATCAGGTTCGTTGCGTCGTTGATATCCGCGACACCGTCGGGCGGTGAGGGATCAGTTGCCTTGTGACGGCCCCACGGATCGCTGGCAATATACTCGGACTGGATCAGGTCACCCACAACGCCTGCCGGAAATATGCCGGCCGTACCACCCGCCGTCCAGGCCGTGATTCCGGGCCCGCTCCATGCCACCGAGCAGAAGCCGCCCTGTCCTCCGTCAGTGTAACGCGCCATCAGGTAGTACTTCCTGCCCGCCTGCAGCAACTGAGGGGCGGAATCCTGACGCGGGTTGACACTGCCGGATGTGCCTGAGAAATCGCGCCAGGCGCACCATCCGTCAACGTCGGCTATCCTCACCGCATCATCAGGGTTGGCATTGGGGCTCAACCACAGTTCGCCGTCGTCGTCCGAGGCGATGAAGAACTGGTACTCGCCGGTTTGCGGAGGCGTAATCCAGCCGGTGAACTGCGCGCCGAAATTGTCGGTGTTGGCCAGATCCGGCTTTTCGTAGGTCGTCAGGACCTCGGTGGCGTCCGGATTGTCAGGATAATCCACGTGGCCAGTCAGGTTGCTGATGTCCCCACCTCCGATGTCGAACCACAGATCGTACCGCACCTCGCCGCTCTTGGCCAGGCCTGTCTGCACCACGACTAACAGAACCGCCGCAGTCATAAAAAGCAGGTTCTTCATTTGGTTGTCCTCCATAAAAGAATGGTTATCTGTTTCGAGTTAACGACTCATTGGCTGCTGAGCGTGGATGGATTGAGAGTTGGCGTGAAGCATGCGCGAGGATCGCCTGCGAATAACAAAAGAAATGCGATTCTAATGGGTTCATTCCGCCCATCCTCACTCCGTCTTTACAGAACGCCCTTTGCCGCGCGATCCATGTCACATGTCCTATTCTATGCTGACAGGAATATGCATGTCAAGTGTATGGGCGTTGCAAGAAAAATGAAGCTGAGACGATGGAGTGACAGACGTTGTGAGCGCCGCGAGGAAGCGGCTGAAGGGGGCGGTGGCTTGCCGGCGGTGCTTTATCCGGTAATCGCTTGCTAATCGCGGCAATGTGCGGTAATTTAGGCTGTTGTAAACGACTGACGACACAATGGATTAGGAGGTTCCAGTTATGAAGCGGCGTGATTTTCTCAAGATGACAGCCTTGGGCTCAGCGGGCGTGGTGGCCGGAGGTCTGCGGGGCGTGAGTCGGTACGGCTGTGTTCAGGCGGCGATTGTGGAGGCGCCGGACCATTTTGTACCCGTCGAAAAGCAGCTTTCGCAGGAGTGGATGATCAACGGGCTGTTTGCCAAAGGCGGCAAGACGGTCTACAGCGGCAGTAATCTGGACACGATCGGCATGCCCTGCGGCGGCATCTGTGCAGGACAGTTTTACGTGACAGGTGACGGCCGCTTCGGGTACTGGGACCTCTTTAATCAGGGCAAGTTTACCGGCTACGGGGCCACGAATTATGCCTTGGGCCTTGTGCCCGCCCAACCGGTGGACCACGGCTTTGCAGTCAGCGTCCGCTGCGACGGCAAAGAGGTGGTGCGCTCGCTGGATCGCAAGGGCTTCTCGAATGTCCGCTTCTGCGGTGAATACCCGGTGGCATGGGTCGATTATGAGGACGTCGATGTTCCGGTGCACGTGACACTGGAATGCTTCTCGCCGTTTATCCCGCTCAACGCGCCTGATTCGGGGCTTCCCGCGACAATCCTGCAATTCACCATCAAGAACACCTCGGCAGCAAGCGCGGAGGTCACCTTAGCCGGGTGGCTTCAGAACGCCGTCTGCATGCACACCGGCGGCAGCTTCAGCGGCCAAATCACCAACGCCCTTGCCAAAGGCCGCGGCATGACCATGGTCCAGAGCAGCGCCAAAGCGGTCGAACCGGCCGAAAGTGACCGGCCCGTGATCGTGTTTGCGGATTTCGAGGGCGGCGACTACGGTGCGTGGAAGATTGAGGGCGAGGCCTTCGGCAAGAAACCGGCCGGCGGCACACTGGACAATCAGCAGGAAGTCAGCGGTTTCATCGGTCAGGGGCTCGTCAACACGTACCTCGGCGGCAACGACAGACTCCAGGGTAAGCTAACCAGCCCGGCCTTCACCATCGAGCGGCGGTTCATCAACTTCCTGATCGGCGGCGGCGGCCATGACAAGACCTGCATGAATCTGCTCATCGACGGCAAGGTCGTCCGCACCGCCAAGGGCAAGAACAACGAAAAGTTGGAGTGGCAGAGCTTCAACGTCAAGGAATTCGAGGGCAAAGAGGCATGCATCGAGATCGTCGACGCCGAGAGCGGCGGCTGGGGGCACATCAACATCGACCAGATCGAATTTGCAGACAAGCCTCGCTCGGGTCCCGGGGGGAAGCTCGAAGAACAGCAGGACTTCGGCACCATGGGTCTGGCGGTGCTGGCCGAAGGCAAGCAATCCGTCGTCAGCAGCCTGTCTCTGCCGGCCGGTGACCTGCCCGCGCAAATGTTCGTCGATGGCGGCCTCGCAGATGACGGCAAAGCGACCAGAGGCCTTGGCGAACTGCTGCGCGGGGCCTTAGGCAAGAAGATAACGCTCAAGCCCGGCAAGAAGCAGCAGGTCACCTTCGTGCTGAGCTGGTGCTTCCCGAACCGTCGCACCCGCAACAAGCTTGTGGGCAACGCCTACGCAAAGCGTTTCAAGAGTGCCGCCGATGTCACGAAGTATATCGCACAGAACATCAAACGCTTAGCCGGCCAGACGCGCTTATGGCATGATACCTACTATGATTCCACCCTGCCGCACTGGCTGCTGGACCGACTGCATTCGACGGCCTCGACCCTGGCGACGGAAACGTGCCAGTGGTGGGCCAACGGCCGCTTCTGGGCGTGGGAAGGCGTAGGGTGCTGCCACGGCACGTGTGCCCATGTGTGGAACTACGAGCATACGATGGCTCGCCTCTTCCCCGAACTGGAACGCTCGGTCCGCGAGATGCAGGACTTCGAGCCGACCGCCGGCTTTAACGAGGCCACCGGGGCCATCGCGTTCCGCGGCGAAGGATGGGGCATGTGGGCCGCAGACGGCCAGGCCGGCACCGTGCTGAAGGCATACCGTGAACACCAGGTCTCTGCCGATGAGGCGTTTCTTAAGCGCAACTGGCCGCGAATCAAGAAGGCGCTGGAGTTTCTCATCCAAGAAGACGCAAACAACGACGGCATCCTCGAAGGCAAGCAGCACAACACTTACGACATCGAATTCTACGGGGCCAATCCTATGATCGGCTCGCTTTATCTTGCATCTCTGCGGGCGGGCGAGGAAATGGCAGCCGAACTCGGCGACAAGGCATTCGCCGAGCAGTGCCGGGCGTTATTCGACAAGGGCATCAAGTACACCGAAGAAAAACTATTCAACGGCGAGTACTTTATCCAGACCGTCGACCACGCGCGCTACCCCGATGCACAATACGGCGACGGCTGCCTGTCGGACCAGGTCTTTGGACAGGGGTGGGCCTTTCAGACCGGCCTGGGATACGTGTATCCGAAGGAGCAGACCAAATCGGCGCTGCAGGCAATATGGAAATACAACTGGGCGCCGGACGTAGGTCCGCAGAACGAGGCGCACAAGCCGGAGCGATGGTTCGCACGCCCGGGCGAAGCGGGCCTGTTCACCTGCACGTGGCCCAAGAGCAGGCACATGGGGCCCAAATCAGTCCGCTATCGCGACGAGGTCTGGACGGGCATCGAGTACCAGGTCGCCGGCCACATGGCATGGGAAGGGATGGTGACCGAGGCGCTGGCTATCTGCCGCGCGATACACGAACGCTATCACCCATCCAAACATAATCCATGGAACGAGATCGAATGCGGCGATCACTACGCCCGCGGCATGGCCAGTTGGGGTGTGCTGCTGGGCCTGTGCGGATATGAATATCACGGGCCCAAGGGGCGGCTCGGATTTGCGCCGCGCATTACGCCAGAGGATTTCAAGGCGGTGTTCACGGCGGCGGAAGGATGGGGCTCCATCAGCCAGAAGCGCACCGATGGCATGCAGACCAACACCATCGAGGTCAAGTGGGGCCGGCTGTGTCTCAAAGAGATTGCACTCGCCCTGCCCGAACGGACCGAACCGAAAACCGTAAAGGTAAGGGTCAACAGAAAGCAGCTTCGCGCAACGTTCAAAAAAGACGGCGACCGTATCGTTGTTTCGCTGCCGAAGGATACCGTTGTGCAGGCAGGCCAGTCGATCGTTGTGGAGATCGCATAACTGCGGTGAAACCATGCATATCGTCAACCTGATGAGGACGCGATGAGTCAGATGTGCCGGATCGCATCAACGCCCGCGGTCATGTTCGGCTCGCAGGAAGTATTGCTGATCGTCATTGTCACGGCGATCGTGGTTTTTCTCGTCGCCAGGGATCGGCGCAAGGGAAAACGGTAGCACGATTTTCTGTTCGGTATGCCGCTGTTTTCGTTGCGGCAACGCTTCGGGTAGCGCAAGAGGCACTCGGTGACAATACCGGGGGCGCCGGCTCTCTCCTGACGCGCATCCTCGCGCCAGACCGGAATTCATTTGACACGCAGGGTATCATTGATTATACTGTATCTTGTTGCGAGTGCAGTGTCGGCGAATTCGCTGTCGCGCCATCCGCGGTAAGGCGCCTGATGGCACATCGCAACAGGGAGACCGGCTCACAATCAGCTTATGAAAAATCGCCCGTCTCCCTTTTTTTGTGCGCACAGTGCAGGCGCAAACGGCATCGGGCGATCAAGCCGTGTGGGCAATCATATAAGAGACGACCATCCATGCGGCGGCCGCGGCGGCAAGCAGCGTCACAATGGCGTTGAAGAGCTTCTGCGGAATGTGCCGGACCAGCAGAATGCCGCCAACCGCCCCGGCGATCACAAACGGAAACAGGCACAGATCGAGCTTCAAGGACTCGGCCGTAATCATATCCAGCCTTGACTGAAACGGCACCTTGAGCCAGTTGACAATGAAGAAAAACCACGCCGTGGTGCCCACGAACTCCAGCTTCGGCAGCCCCACCGCCAACAGGTAGACAATCATGATGGGGCCGGCCGCGTTGGCCATCATCGTCGTATAGCCAGCCAGAAACCCGAATATGACGGCGAACATCCATCGGTTGGCGGCGTTAGCGTGGTTGTATTGGAGGGCGGCGGATTGCCGCTGACGGTTCCAGGCACTTACCGCCAGCAGGCCAAGGATGATCATGCCGATGATGGGCTTCAATTGGCGGTCGTTGATCTTCTCCAATGTGGCCGCGGCCGCGACAATCCCCATAAAGGCAAAACCGATTAGCCGGACAATATGGTTCCAGTGTGCCTTGCGACGGTAATACCCCGCCGCAAACACGTCGGCAAAGATCAGCAGCGGCAGCACCAGACCCACCGACGCCTTCGGCGGCACCACCAGCGCTGCAAGCACCACAACCAGGATGCCCACGCCCGGCAACCCCGTCTTGGACAGACCAGCCATGAACGCACAAAGCCCAAGCAGCCCCCACTGCCAGATACTCAATTCCAGCGCGCCAAAATCAAACATGCAGCCCCTTCGCGTTGCGATTTCAAAAGGCGACAGTCTACCGCCCCGTCCACAAAACACAAGACCTCTTTCGGGGCGCACGTGTTCCGCAAAAGTGAGGCTTGAAAAAGTCAGACTTGAAGGGAGTGAAATCGCCGTTACTCGCCGGCGATGGTTTTCCAACTGTGATTAATTTCCTCAAGAAGGGCGACCGCTTCACGCAGCATCTGCGGGTTGTGTTCGGTATTGGCTTTGGTCAGGTGCCGACTGAGGAAATTGTAGATGCGATTGAGGTTCTTGGCGACGTTGGAGCCGCTGGCAAGGTCCAGCGCGGAGTTGAGTTCGATGATGATGTCCTGGGCGTTCTTGACATAGTTGCTGGCCGCCGGGAGATTATCTGCATCCAGTTCGCGGATGGCCTGTGTGAGATAGTTTATCGCTTTCTCATACAGTATCGTGATAATCTTGTCTGTATGTACACTTAATCCCGGCATCCCAATTACTCCCTGGAACTCCATGCAGAGGGATCCATCACATATACTATACAAAACAATCGGCAGGGTAATTACCGAAGCACACAAAATTATGGTGGCCGGCACCCGTCACAAGGCCCGACGCCGGCCTCCCAACGCCTCATCTGAAAACGCCGATAATACTATTGAAAAACCACTTGGCAGAGCCCCTCACCGCTCCACAGGGCCGCGTTTTTTTGGTTTTGCACCGCCCGCAGCGGCTAAAGAAACTATGCGGCTTGTGCCGATTATAGTGGCTGACCTCTTACGGAATACTGCCCACGGCTTTCGCAATAGCGGATCGAATCAGCGCTCGACGCGGTGATAAACAAGCACAACTAACCAAGCGGAAGCGTGGGCGGTTTTTTGCGCCGGTCCTATAGAAGACGTTGTCTGTCCGCTTAATGGCATTAACCGTCGTCCGTATACGACTTGCAGTGGCTCTGACGCTGTTCTATCATACGCGACAGAGCGCCTGCGCGGGCGCTGCGTCTGAGCCCTTTTTGGAGGTGACCATGAGTGTGAACAGGAAGCAGGCAATCGGTTCTCGTGTTCTCTGCGCCCTCTTGCCGTCGGTGCTGGCTGCGACCGCTATTGCTGCACAGACACTGGAGTTCGACGCCCGAAGCAGAAGGCCCCTGAGCAACAGGCCCGAGGCGTTCGAAATCGTCAGCAGCCGGCAAGCATGGGATGCCTCGCAGACGGCGGTCATCATCTGCGACATGTGGGACCGGCACTGGTGCAAAGGGGCCATGCTCCGCACCGGGGAACTCGTGCCGGCCATGAACGACTTCGTGATTAGAGCCCGCGACGCAGGCGCGTTGATCATCCATGCGCCAAGCGACACGATGGGCTATTACGCCGATCATCCTGCACGCCGCACGGCAGAACAAGCGCCGCGCGCAGCGAATCTGCCGAAAGACATCGCCTCATGGTGCTCATGGCTCGACGAACACGAAAAAGAGGTCTACCCCATCGATCAGTCCGACGGCGGCTGCGACTGCCTGACGAAATGCCCCGGCGGCAGTCCGTGGCGAAAGCAGATCGACGGCCTGAACATCCACCCTGAAGACGCCATCAGCGATTCCGGTGTCGAGATCTGGAACCTCATGGAAGCACGCGGGATCAAGAACGTCATGATCATGGGCGTGCATACGAACATGTGTGTCCTGGGCCGGCCGTTCGGCCTGCGCAACATGGCCCGCAACGGCAAGAACGTCGTGCTCGTCCGCGACCTCACCGACACGATGTACAACTCGCGCATGCGCCCGTTCGTGAGTCACTTCACCGGTACGGACCTTATTATCGAGCACATCGAGAAGTACGTCTGCCCCACGATGGTCTCCACCGCGCTGACCGGCAGGCCGCGCTTCCGTTTCAAGGAGGACAACCGCCCCACCGTCGCCTTCCTCATCGCCGAAAGGGAGTACGGCTCCAACTGGACTATACCCCAGTTCGCCGCACAACTGCAGCGCAAGCACAACGTCTTGTGCGAATTCCTGATCGGCGTCCGCGATGGCACGCCCGAGGAGCGCAACACACTGAGCAATATGGATGTGCTCGCTACCGCTGACCTGGCGGTGGTTTACGTCCGCCGACGCGCCCTGCCGGAGGTGCAGATGAAATATCTGCGCGACTACCTCGACAACGGCAAGGGCCTCATCGGTATCCGCACGGCCAGTCACGCCTTCGACGCCAAGGGCAACAAGGCGGCGGACTGCATCGAATGGCCGGGCTTCGATCCGGAAGTGTTAGGCGGCAACTACAACGGCCACTACGGCAAGAGCAAAGACGCCACGAAGGTCACCATCGTACCCGCCGCCAAAGACCACCCCATTCTAAAGGGTGTTTGCGACTTCGAAAGCCCAAGCTGGCTCTACCGCGTCCGGCCGCTTGCGCCCACGACCCGGGTGCTCATGATGGGCGAGATCAAAGGCAAGGAACCGGAACCGGTCCTCTGGACCAACACTTACAAAGGCGGCCGAATCGTCTACACCTCACTGGGCCACTGGGACGACTTCAAGATCGACAGCTTCGAACGCCTCCTCACAAACGCCATCTTCTGGGCAATGAACAAAGAAGTACCGTAGCGATTCGCAAATCGGCTTTGTGTTGAAAAATCCGCGGCGCTACCGTCCCGGCGAGGGCGCACCAGCCTGCCAATTGGTCGGGTCGTTTCCGGAAACCGTCGCCTGGCTTGAAACTCGGCGGAGCGCGTCGCCGTCGCCATCCGGTGCTTCAGGCCAGGGAGCGTGGTCCCCATAGATCACCTCATCGACGATCACCCACGGAATATCCAGATCCGGCAGGTCCGGCGGTTCGGGCTTCTCCAGTGCGATGCGCTCGCCGGCGTTTGACAAATTGCCTTCGTACGGGCCGAAAACGTTCACGCCGGGAGTCAATGTTGACACGTTGTAATCGGCTTTGAACTGTGCCCAGGCGGCGACGTCGATTACTGGGTCGAACGGCACGAGGACCAGCCGCTGGCCTGCACCTAAGGACAGCCCGGCCGGGAAGGCATAGCGCACCCCGCCGTCAATCCGACACGCGCCGTGCTCACCGTACAGCGGCGCCGTTTGCCCTGTGGGGTTGTGCAGTTCGATGTACTCGTACATGTTGTCGACGGGATGGTACATGATTTCGCTGAACACCAGGCCGCGATACGGTATGCCGTTGGCGGCGTCTCGCGTGGGCGGAAGAGCAAACCACCACGGCGCGCCGTCAGGATACCGCCCCAGTGAAACAAAATTCTCCTGTCCCTTGAACGTCACGCAATCGACAATACGGTCCGTGCCGTCGCCCGGCAGATATGAGAGGAAGACCTCTTCGCCGCCCTTGTTGAGACCGAAGCCGGTGGAGATCGGGTTATGGAAGCCGCTGACCTCGTCGAACGTAACAAAAGCATGTGCGGCAAGATCGACATTCGGAAGCCGCCACTTCTTCAGGTCGTCGGCAGTGTCGCTGAGATACCAGTCGCCGTTGAGCGCCACCGTTGAGCCCGCAGTATTGTAAAGCTCGATCCAGTCATTACTGTCATACTCGGGCCTGGCGGGATCGAAATAGTCCGTGTGGGCCACGATTTCGTTGATGACCACGGTTGTCGGCAGCTCAGGATCGTCGGCACCCGGTGATCCGTGAATGAACGCGCTGGCCCGCCAGTTACCACCGTAATGTGTCGAACCGTGCGGCTGCCCTTCCAGCGCAGATGCCAGAGGCACAAGTGAGTGCCCTCCGCCGTCGGCCGCCAACGGCCAGCCCCGACCGTCACGGTATTCGAATTCGGTAATCACGCCGTTCCATGTGTCCTCCAGACGCAGCACCTCACCCTCATTGGCGAGTTTCTGGTCGTTCTGCGCGGTGGCATACTGGCCGGCAATGCGACTCGAAAGCTCCGTGCCGTAGCGGCTCTCGAAGGCCGCCTTGTTCCGCACCACCAGTACAAACTCCCCTGCGGCCAGACTCTGAATGTCGCCGGCGGCAAAGTCGAAAAGGATACCGTCCGTAAACGACACGCTGGAGAGATCCAGCACGCCGCTGTCGCCGATATTCTTCAACTCGATGAACTCGTACTCGTCGTTGTCGTAGGCCCCGCCATCTCCGGGATTGTACATCACCTCGGTAATCCGCAGGTTCTGGAGGATGTCGGCCCCCAACGGCTCGCCTGCCACAAACTGCAGCGGGTCGGACCAGTGGCTCCAGCGGTTCGTGTTGTCCTTCATGCGGACCCGCGCCCGGTAAGTCCGGCCCGGCCGCACGACACCGGCGGGAATGCGCACACTGTTCTGGTACTGCGTCAATTCGCCGCTTTCCCAGACCGCTTCGATCTCGTACTTGCCCCGCTGGCGGTAGTAGTTCGGCGGTACCGGCGGCGGCTCCTGACTGGCCGGCTCGACGGTTAGGCTCGCATCCACGAAGCAATCCGAACTGGTGGTCCGCGAGAAATTGTGTACCTGGATGGCAATGATGTTGTCCCCTTCCACCAGGCAGCTCAGCGGCACGTCGAATGTAAACCAGCTCGACTCGTTGTCGTGGTTGCCGTTGGCGACCCCGTCGAAGGGGACGTTCTCCCCGGGCATGTTGGCGCTTGCCGACGGCAGATACGTGTTGTTGATCCAGACGTTGAATCCGTCATCGTACATAACGCTCAGCGTGGCCTTGCCTACCCCGCTCAGGTCGGAGATGACAAACTTCTTTCTAACGTAAAAGGACGTGTAGGTCCACTGCATCCCGTCCAGCATGGTGCCCAGAAACGAACTCGACTCGCCCCAGCCGATAGGCGCAGCGCCCTGCGGCCAGGCGGAATCGTTGAAGTCGTACTGACGCCACGCGGTTACGTCCGGCTGCGAGGCCTCCTGTGTGCCCTTGAAATACCGCCACGTCGATCCGGGCGGAATCAGTGTCACCGGTGTACCGGGCTCGGTGCTTTGGCTGAAGGGCGCGACCTCCCCGATCCGCCACTGCATCGCAGCAAACGTCTGCGAGCCCTGCGGATCACTGTACGGGCCGGTCGAAAACCGCAGGTCATTAACCGGATAGCCCTCCGTACCCGTATATGTAATCGTGGGCTTATGAGGGATCGCCGTGTCAGCGCAGAGGTTCTCCATATAAACGCGCCGTGACGTGGCATAATTCTTCATCAACTGCACCATGCCGCGGAAGCTCCGTTCCAGGCCCGCATTATATGCGGCCAGGTAGAAGCGGTTCTGTCCCGCCTTGAATGAGGCATCCTCGCTCAGGTACGTCGGGTATGCCCCGGACCCCATTACCCAGTGATAGTCCCACATTGCCCGGTCGGCGTCGACCATCGACAGCGCCGCACCCGGCGGATCGATGATTGCGGCGAATTCGTCGATCAGTTGGTGAATCTGGTCATTGCCCCACATCAGATCAATGAAGTGCCGCGTGAAATTCTTGTTGCGAATACTGATACCGGAATGGTTCAGGATTCCGCTGCGGCTCCACGGATCGCTCATGCTGCCGTAATACGTCGTCCAGGTCAGGTCCACGTCCCAAGGCAACTGCGACCAGAGATAGTTCGTTCCCCATTCGTTCTTAATTGGTTCAGGGTTATGGTAAAAGAAATGGTTTTTGTGCGTGATGTCGCCATGATGGCAGGCGTGATACACCGCGAACATCGGATAATAATGATCGAGGTTGGCGTGCGTCACCCACCAGTCTTGGGAGGGACTCGATTCAAAGGTATTCTTAAAATACTGAATATCCGTGAAATCGGCCGGCTGGGTCGGTCCCTGGTTGTTCTTTTCGCCGTAGCCCACCTCCATCTTGTAAAGATTACCGTCGGGCAGGCCGTGCTCGTCAAGGAATCTTCCGTCCACCTGTTCAATGGCCATGTACAGGCCCCAGAAGTCGCCGTCGTACTGTGTGCCGCTGGACGTGATCGGCGGGTGAGCGGCGTTGTACATGCCGACTTCGTGCGCCTCGTCGATCACTCGGAAATGCAGCCAGTGTGTCTTGGGCGCAGGACACCCCGCCAGATCGAACAGCCTGAACGTCAGGGCTTCGAACATGCCGTGCTCACCGCGCTGGCCGAAACTGCCCTGCTGAATGCACGCCGAGAGATTCAGTTTGTCCCAAGTCGTGGCGTACTTTTCGCCGTAGTCGTCCCGCGCCTCGAAATAGTGGCCCCTATTGAAATCGAATTTCCACATGTTCTTGCCCATCGCATAGCGCCACACACCGCCGCGCATGCGATAGGAAATATGATCGTAGACCTCGCCGTCATAGACCAGCGTCCCTCGCCACTTGTAGTCATTGCCCTGGTACTTCTCCAGCCACGTGGCGGTCTCCACGTCGGTCTTGCTGCTGATGAGGTGGTAGACGGGCAGTGAACGCATCATCTCCGGGCCATACGTGACGTTCTGCGGTCGGCTGACCCAGGGATTAATCGCCGCCGTCCAGGCCGGCACGCCGTCATACACGAAGTACGCAAAATTCGGACACGGATCGTCACTGTAGGGAGCCGTGATGGAAAGCCCTGTCGTATCCCGCGCGGTGATGCGATACCGGATGAGCCGCCGGTGAACCTGAATCGAGCCAGGTATCACAACCGTGTAAACGTTGTCCCCGGCCGTCTCGTCGCCGTTGCTGCCGTCGTCGCGCATGGCGATAGTAGTCCAGTTGGTCGTATACGCCGCGTCCGTCAGCCTGATGTACTGCCCCGGCAAAACGATCTGGTAGGACAGATTCACGGCGCTGACGCCCTGAGGGTCGGTCACCTTCACCGTAATCGTCACCGGCTCGCCGCTCCGCGGCGACTTCGGGGAGTGACTCAACTGCCGCATCTGCGGCGCGGCGTTGACGGCAAAGACGCTGTTTCGCGCCGCCGGCGTCGGCGCACCGCTGCGCCAGTTGCCCGCCAGATCATTGTCCATTTCCGGATTGATCAACTGGATCGAGCGTCCCGTACCGGGTTGTGCGGGCGAAACAGGGTCGCCCACGATCGGCCACGGAAATCCGAGTTGATATTCCACTTCGTCCACCGTCTCCCCCTGCCGGTTCTTCAGGCGAATCATTTCGCCCTCGTTGGCCAGCTTTCCCTTGAAGACGGCATGCGCGTCGAATCCGAATTTTTGCCGGAAAGATGCGGCGTCTTCCGTAACCACCAGATACGCCCCCGGAGCAAGGACAACGCCATCGTCGAACCGCAGGTCTATTCCCGCAGAAAAATACCAGCCCGAAAGATCCGCCGCTGCCTGGCCGGCATTGTACAGTTCGACAAACTCCACCCGCTCGGTCTTGACGTCGGGATTATGGTGAATCTCGTTGATGATAACCCGGGGCCAACGCTGCTCCCGCCACTCGGCCGAGACGATGGCAAGGTCCGCCATGTCGACCCGCCCGCTGGCATCGAGGTCCGCGCCAGGCGTGCCGAGTGCGGCGATTTCTTCATCGTTGAGCACGCGGTCATAGATGCGGACGTCGTCGACAACGCCCGTCAGGTACGTCACGCCGTACTTGCCTATTGTCACATCATCCGTGTCGCCTGTATCGATGATCTGAGACAATTGGCCGCTGATGGTATCGGGTACGCCGTCGACGTAAAGCCGTATCGCGCCCGTTCCTGTTCCGTCCGACGCTGCCGCCACATGATGCCACGCGCCATCGTTGACAATGGTGCTGCCGCCGACATAACCGCCCCCCACTTCCGCGCGCAGCCGGCCCTGGCTTATGGACATCAGAAAACGCTTGCCCACCCCCAAAGGGGCCCCCCATCCCACTACGACACCGTTTCCGCTCGTTCTGACCCAGGCGGTGACCGTCCGCGGGCCTGTGCCCGTCACGCCTTTATAACCCGTGATCTGAACGTAGTCGTCAACGCCATCGAACTCCAGTCCGCCCCCGAATTTTCCGCTCACCCACGCCGGATCACCCATGTTCACAAGAACGCCGGGACGATTGTATCCCGAACTGTCCGCCAGAACCGCACCGGCCTCATCTTCCATCCGCCACCAGCCCACCAGCCCCGCCTCGGTGTAAATGCGGGAGTCCAGCCATTGGTCTGCAAATGCAATCAGATCTTCAAACCCCACGCGGCAGTCGCCATTCATGTCGGCCCGTGGACACTGCCCAAACGCCGGGCACGCACACGCCGCTGTCAGCACAAGAACCCCCGCTACTCTCTGCCAAAGGGTCACTATAATGCCCTCCTTCCTTGCTGTAGTCTGCCTGATTGCAGTAAGGCGAAATGCATACACCCTGCCCCCCGGCTGGCTTCGACATTTGCGCCATCCCGGGTGCTATTATGGAGTCCGGTCCGAATCCGCAGTTCTCTATAAAACGCCCTTGTGCCATATATTATCGCATTTTGCTGTCTGTGTCAAGGTTATTCCGGACTACAGAACTACGCGTGCGACATGTACGAGCGGAAATCCCGCGACGCCGGTGTTGCAGGAACAAGGGCAACTATGCCCTCCGGGCAGGCCGCCGGTGTCTCGAAAAATACCTACGCATGCCATGGCAGTTTACGCCTTTAAGGTAGTCAAATACCCGTTAACTTTTAAAAATAAACGTCCGATACCTATTTCAGACGTGGTTTATTGCAAATCACTATGGGGTTTCATCCCGGAAACGGATTTCCGGGCAGCGCAGCTTCGATTGCTTGAACCGTCGGGTAGATGCGGGTTTGAAGCATTATAAGCCGTCCCGAACGGGTGAGAATGGAGACAAACCCGTTCGGGAGCCATGGTCGGCCAGGCTTTTGGGGGCGTTGGCGGGGGTTGCATGTCCGCACGGAGGCGCATAGGCCGCCGCGTGGGCGTCCAGGTGCGTTCTTGAGATGTTTTCGGGTTCAGACATGGTACACACAGATGAGAAGTGAACTGATTCAGGAATTCCTGGAATACCTGCGCGATGTCAAGCGGTTCAGCGAGAACACGATCCGAAGCTATGCGCTGGATCTGGAGCATTTCGCGGATTTCCTGGCGGCGAGGTCTTCCGGAGAGGCGATGGACACGGGCCAGGCGACGTATTTTCGGGCGGCCGCCGGAACGGTGACCACCGAAGCCCAGACAACCACAACGCGACTGCTGCTTGAGGCCGACACTGAGGCGATCAATGATTTCATGAATCACCTCAACGAGCAGGACTACAGCCAGTCCACCAAGATTCGCCGACTGTCGACCATACGCACGTTTTACAAGTTCCTGGTCAATCGCAAGCGACTGGAGACCAACCCGGCGGCCACGACCAAACTGCCCAAGAAATACCGTGAACTGCCGCGGGTCCTCGACCAGGAGCAGATCCAGCGCCTGCTCGACGTGCCCAACACCAACACACTGCTGGGCGCACGCGATCGCGCCATCCTCGAAATGCTGTACTGCACGGGACTGCGCATCAGCGAACTCGTCGCGCTCAACATGGACGACATCGATTTCCTCAGCGACGCCGTCCACGTCAAGGCGCCGGGCCGAAAGGAGCGTGTGGTCCCCATCTGGTCCTCGGGCATCCAGGCGCTTCAGAAGTATGTCTCTCTGCGGAACAAGCGGGCGCAGACCGATCCGGCATTCGCCAACCGCATTCTCTTTGTCAACAAGAATGGCGAGCGCCTCAGTTCCCGCAGTGTCCGCCGAAAAATGGACAAATATCTCATCAAGGCGGGCCTCGACCCGTCCATCAGCCCGCGCACACTGCGCCACAGCTTTGCCGTCAACATGCTCCGCAGCGGCTCGGATATCCACACGGTCCGCGAACTGCTGGGCCACCAGTCGCTCTCAACGACGCGCGCTTACAGACAGGTCGCCGGCAAAAAGCAGGAAGAAGAACAGGCCCAGGAGCAGCAGGAACACCCACAGGAAACTGAGGAGACCGAAGAACCCGAGGAATCCTCTGAAGACTGAGATCTTCGCGGCACAAGCAGGAGAAAGGCATGGAGGCACACACGGGAAAGGACTACGCATGGATGCGGCGACTGGTCGATGATTACGCCTTCCTTATGCGTCAGGCTGAATATCACGTCGCGGCGGGCCGTTATATGGAGGCGCAGCAGGATTTTATGAAGGCCTCACTCCTGGCGCCTCAGCGGCCTCAGCCGCACATCGGACTTGGCGCCGTCGCCCTGCATTCCGGCAATCTCGAGGACGCCCAAACAGCTTTCGAAAACGCCTGCCGCCTCGATGGCGCCTGCGCCAAGGCATACTGCGGCCTGGCCATTGTGAACCACTGCCGCAGCCGCGCCCAGGACGCCTGTGACATGTACTGCCGCTGTCTCGATATCGACGGCGACAATATGACCGCCCTGCTGGGTCTGCTCGACATCGCCGCCGAACAGCGCAGCTTCGAACAGATTAAGAAGTATCTTCAGAAATATATCGTGCGGCATCCGGACGACGTCGCAGTGATCCTCGCACTGGCCGCCGTCTACCTCCATCAGGAGCAGTTCGCCGCGGCAAGGGAGGTACTCTTCGATATCCTGGTACACGACCCCCACAATGCCACGGCGTCGGCCCTGCTCGAAGAACTCGACCACATACTTATCAACGAGGAACTCGAGCGGGCCCGGCAGATGTACCTCATGCCGTACTGCTGACAGCCTCCTGAACCGTCAGGCACCGCCAGGCTACGTGCGCGGCCCTCAGTTTGTCAGGAAATGCAGCAGCGTCCTTGCGATGGCCTCCAACGGAACGACCCGTTCCGCGCCGCCCCGCCTGATCGCCTCCCTTGGCATGCCGAACACGATGCACGACGCTTCGTCCTGCGCCACTGTATGCGCGCCGTTCTGCCGCATCTCCAACAGACCTGACGCTCCATCATCCCCCATGCCGGTCAAAATCGCCCCCACCGCATTCGACCCTGCGCACCGTGCGACGGATTTGAAAAGCACCTCCACGCTGGGCTTCTGGCGGCAGACATGCGGACCATCCTTGACGGTCACGAAATAATTGGCTCCCGAACGATTCAGCAGCATATGGAAGCCGCCCGGCGCCAACAGCACGCGGCCCGGATAGACATGATCGCCGTCTTCCGCTTCTTTCACATTCATATGACACATCTCGTTGAGCCGCTGTGCGAACGATGTGGTGAAGCGGGCCGGCATATGCTGCACGACCAGCGTACCAGGCGCGTCCGCAGGCAGCTGCGGCAGGATAGTTGAAAGCGCCTGCACACCCCCGGTCGAGGCGCCGATTGCGATGATCTTGTTGGTCGTCTCTATTACGCTCGAGACTTCCGCCTGGCAGTTCTCGCCGGCCGCCGGCGCCGCAACGCTTCGGCCCACGCGCGCCCGCGCGGCGGCCTTGATCTTCGCCACCAGTGCGTCACACGTCTCGCCCACGCTGTAGGCCGGCCCGGGCTTGCACATCACGTCGACCGCCCCGGCCGCCAGCGCCTCCATTGCCATCCGCCCCCCCGCCGGCGTCAGCGAACTCAGGACGATCACCGGCATGGGATGATGAGTCATAAGCTTCTTGAGAAAAGTAATGCCGTCCATCCGCGGCATCTCGATGTCCAATGTCAGCACGTCGGGCTCGAGCGCAAGGATTTTGTCCCGCGCCACGTACGGATCGGGCGCGGTGCCCACCACCTCGATGCCGCGATGCCGGCCGAGCTGCTGGCTGAGAATCTTGCGCACCACCGCTGAATCGTCGACGATCAGCACCCTTGTCCGTGTCTGCACGCCAATGGCCAATTTCTGCTCCTTCAGCTTATTCCATCAGGAACACAACGGCCGCGGATCACCTTGCGGGTAAGCAGCGGATCGTCAGAAATCCATATGTTCAGACCCATGCCATCATCTCCCATCCGGCTGCCGCGTCACAAAGTTTTTTCTTGGCCATTGCCCTTCACCGTCACGGTCCCTGTCTCCACGTCCAGGTACATGTGCCGCGGCCAGCTTCCGCCCACGTCCTCGGCGTGGATGAACATGCCGTGCTGCCACAGTACCTTGCGAATAGCCAGATGGTTGCGCTTGCCAATGTCGAAGCCCTTGGGCCCCGCTTCCATCGCCGCGCCGCCGGCGATCTTCACCTGCATACGCTTGGTGTTGGCCCCCATCGCCGCCAGTCTGCCGATCAGCAGCTTCATGCCGGTGTCGGCGAACATGAAAGGCTTTTGGCGGGCACGCTCCGGCTCCATGCTCGACGACGGGAGCTGATAATGCAGCATGCCCCCCGCCCGGATCGCCGGGTCGTAAACACAAACCGCGATGCATGACCCCAACGAATAGGTCACGATGACCTCTTCGGGGTCGTTGCTGACCTTGGCATCGCTTACGTTGACAACGGTTTTCGTTTTCACATGCCCGTCCTATGGTTTCATATAGATCGTCGGCTTGATGTATTTGAAGGCGTGGTCGATGCCCGTGAGCGATTCAGAGTGGCCGGTGAACAGAACACCGCCCGAATCGAGCAGATGGTAAAACCGCGTGATCAGCTTCTGCTGCGTAGGCTTGTCGAAATAGATCATCACGTTGCGGCAGAAGATAAAATCCACCGGCCCCCGCACGGGCCAGTCAGCCATCAGGTTGAGATAACGAAACAGCACGACGTCGCGCAGACGCGCGTTCACTTCGAAGACGCGGCGGCCATTTTCTCGCCGACTGTTCAAAAATGATGTGCGCTGTGCCGGCGAAAGCGGCGCGATCCGCTCTTCATCGTAAATCCCCCGTTGGGCCTTTTCCAGAATCGCGGTAGAGATGTCTGTGGCCAGCACCTTGATGTCCCACCGACCCTGCCCTTCTGTCATCTCCAGCAGAACGATCGCAATCGAGTACGGCTCTTCACCCGAAGAACAGCCCGCGCTCCAGGCCCGAATGCGATTGCTCTCTTTTCGCCGCTTGCGATCAAGAAGCTGCGGTAAGAAGGTCATCCGAAGGTAATCAAAGTGCTGCATCTCGCGGAAGAAACTCGTCAGGTTCGTGCTCACGCAGTCTACCAGATGCCCGAATTCTCGCCCGCTGGAGTCTTTCAGCACATAATCGATGTATTCCGAAAATGACGCGATGTTGCACAGCCGCAGCCGCTTAGCCAGGCGTGCCCGAACCAGTTCCTTCTTGCCGTCATGCAGATTGATGCCGCAGTGCCTGTACACAAGGTCGCTGATCAGACGGAACTCGCTGTCGCTGAGCACCACCTCGTCAAGAACCGGTGTTTGCATGGTGGCCGCCTCCGTCGGGATCAATTCATCGCCAGTTCCATCAGCCCGGGCACATCCAGAATCAGGCTAACACGCCCGTCGCCCATGATTGCCCCGCCAGAAACCCCCTCGATGCTGCCCATCGCCTGCCCCAGACTCTTGATTACCACCTGCTGCTGGCCAAGCAGTTCGTCCACCATGAGGCAGCACTTCCGGCCGTTTTCCTCCACCACCACCAGAAGCGACTCGGTCCAGTCGCGTCGGGCGCCGCCGGTCTTGAACACGTCATGCAAACGCACCACCGGCAGAAGCTCTCCGCGGACCATCGCCATCTCGCCCCGGTTCATCACCGTCGACACCTGCTCCTTTGTCGGCCGCAGGCTCTGCTCGATCGCATTGATCGGCAGGATGTATCGCTGGTCCCCCACCGATACGATCTGCCCGTCGATAATCGCCAACGTCAGCGGCAGGCGGATGCTGAATGTCGTACCTTTGCCCACCGCAGTCACGATGTCGATCCGGCCTCGAAGCGCTTCGATATTGCGCTTCACCACGTCCATCCCGACACCCCGCCCCGAAACGCTGGTGATCGTCCGTGCAGTGGAAAGCCCGGCGTGGAAGATCAGCCTGTAGATCTCATCGTCCGACAGCGTCTGGCCCGCAGGCACGATTCCCTTTTCCACGGCCTTCTTCAATATTCGATCTTTGTCGAGTCCCCGCCCGTCATCTTCGATTTCGATGACAATACTGCCGGCCTGATGAAACGCACGCAGTTCCACGCGACCTGTCACGTCCTTGCCTGCCTGACGCCGCTCATCGGCCGTCTCCAGACCGTGATCCACGCTATTGCGCACCATGTGCACCAAGGGATCGGCAATCTTGTCCACGATCGTCCGGTCCAGTTCCGTCTCCTCCCCACTCATCCGGAAGTCCACCTTCTTGCCGGCCTTGCGCGACAGATCCCGAACCAGACGCGCCATCTTTTGAAAAACTCCGCTGATCGGAACCATCCGCATCGACATTGACAGTTCCTGAAGCTCGCGCACGATCTTGCCCTGGTGTGTCACGTTGCGCCAACACGCATCCGGCGACGCCCCCTTCCTGATATCCTCGGCCACCATCGAGTGTGCGATCACAAGCTCGCCGGTCATGTTGATCAGTTCGTCCAGGCGCGCCGTGCTGACCTTGATCTTGTCGTCGGCAGCCTGGCTCTTGAGTGATGCGGCGCCCTCGCCGGACGTCTGGGAGGGCTCTTGCAGCATGTCGTCAAGCTTGCGGTCGTCTGCGGCACCCGACGGTGTCGCCAGCATCCTGGCAAGTTCCTGGTCCTTGGCCAGCGCCTCCAGCTTCGTCAAGAGCCGCGGCAGTTTCTCCTGCGTCGGAACCGGCCGCGATGCTTCGGCGCACTCCCTAAGCACGCCGATCATCTTCTTGAGCAGGTCCATCGATTCCAGAATTGCATCTGTATTCTGCCCGGCCATTACCAGTTCGCCCTTTCGGGCCATGTCCAGCAGGTTCTCCGCCGAATGCGCCAGCGACGAAATGTCACTGAGATTCAGAAATCCCGCCGTCCCCTTAATCGTGTGAAACGCCCGAAAGATCCGGTTGAGCGTTTCCTGGTCGCCCGGATTGTTCTCCAGCTCCAGAAGTCCCGCCTCAGCCGTCTCCAGGTGCTCCTGTGATTCGGCGATGAAATCCATCACCAGCGGTACATCGTCCTCGGGAATGACTGTGCCGCCCTGCGATGCCTCGGCCGTCAATGTACCGTCTGTCGATGCCTCCCCTGATGTTTCGACAGGCGCCTGCGACGTGTCGGTAACGCCGTCCGCCGGCGGCGCATCGGTCTCTTCCAACGCCAAAATCCGGTTGCACAACTGCTGAAGCGAACAGATGGTCTGTGAGACCGTCTCAAGCGAGGCCGCCGTATCGGCCGCCGCCTGCTGAAGTATCTCCTGCAGGCATTCATGGGCGTTTTCGGATGCGTGTTTGGCCTGTTCGACCAATTCCGCCGGCCCGCTGCTGATGGCCTCCAGTGACTGCCTGATCTCGTTTACAAGGCGGTCGAGGCCGTCGATTTCCCCCAGGTCCGCCGGCCCCAACATATTCACACTGCACGCTGCCTTCTCGAGCAGTTCAGCCAGTTTACCTGTGTTCTCCATGGTGCGATTCTCTCCCGGGCCAGAACCTTCGGCTCACCGAGTGCCTTATGCATCAGGGACCTACACGGGCAGGACCGCCTGCGGCATTCGGCCGGTCTGCGACACATCCCCGCTGGTGGTTATCACTTTGAGAATATCGAACGCCGTCACCAGGCCCTGTACCTTTCCCGCTGCATCCACGACCGGCAGACACCGGCCGCCGAAATGCAGCATCGTGTCCGCAATCACGTCCAACGGCGTTTGCGGCGTGATAGTCCGAACTGGTCGTGTCATAATCCATGACAGCTTGATCTGCAGCGTCGCGTCATCAAGCGGCCGCTTCCACTTCGCAAAGACCGGCCGCAGATATGGGCTCACCGCTCCCGCAACGTCGGAACGCGACACTATACCCTCCAGAACGCCCTCGCTGCCGATCATCACGTAACCCGTCTCGCGCCGCTGCATCGTATCAATGGCGTCTTGAACGGTGTCCTCCGGCAACAGCCACGCAACCTCTTTCTGCATGATCTGCTCGGCCCTCATCACACTCATATCAGCACGAGGCCTTGCCGCTGCAGTATCCGTCTCGGGCGTCCGCCCGCCGGCGCCCGCCGGTGACTGATTCGCCTGTTCTTCGCCCGCCGGGCGGTCCGTCTCCTCCGAGGCTGCTTCGGCGTCCTGTGCGGCCGGCGCGTGTTTCTCGCCATCTGCCGCTGGCGCCTGGGAGTTATCAGCCCCTGCCGCCGCCGTTTCCGCGTTCGTAACCTGCTCCTGTTCCTGCACCTCGGCAGCCCCGCTGACTTGTGCCGCTGCGGCGTCCGCGTCTGCGGCAACACTATTCTCCGCCGGGACGTCTTCCGCTTGCGCGGCCATGGCAGCAGCCGCTTCATCGTCCGGCGTTTCCGCATCGCCGTCATCCGTCTCGGCTTCAGGTACCGGTTCAGAGACAGCCGCCTCCTGCGTCGGAGGTTCCTGGCCTTCGCCTTCCAGAACGCGCGAGGGAAACAGAACACCGCACGTAAACTCCGGATAAGACCCCACCGTCATCTTCACCGGAATAAAGAGCAGTTCACCTTTGCCGCCCAGACCTAAGGCTTCCCCCCCATTCTCCCACGGCTTGCCGATGAACGTGCCCGCCTGTTTGAAGTGACGGTGCCGTTTGCGCAGCGCCTCACGAAAAACCCGGTCCCACGTCCCCACCATCATATTGCCCAGTTCGGCCATCGCATCGCTCATCCGCAGTGCCTCTTCCTTGGAACCCTGCAGGATCACCTCCTTGATCCGGTTCTCAGGAAGCATCACCACAACTCCGGCCAGTGTAAACAGCCCTCGCTGGTCGAACACCACGTAAAACGTGCCGTTTAGCACCCCTTCGGCGCTGACGCTGTTGACCGCCGCCAGTTTCTTGAAACGTTTCTGCAGGCCGTCAATCGTTTCGCTGCATGGCGCCTGTACATCGCAGGCGATCTCCACGCCGAACATGCCTGAGATGTCTTCACAGAAGGCCGGAATCGCCTCCGCGGCCAGTTCCAGCACCTGCGACTGAATGTCTGTGTCAACCTTCGTCATAGCCGCTCATGGATGGGTTATCTGCCTTCTCGATAAAGCAGTGACAGTTCCATCAGGTGCGCATCTTCCACGTTGACCTTCACAGAAACACGCTGCGCCTGGTCTTTCAAGCTGTTGGACAGCTCACGGCCCTTCACAACCGACGGAATGGACACCTGGATATCCTGGTAGGTGTCCGTCAAACGCGACTTGACGCTGCCCATGACCATGTTGGCCACCTCGCCTATCGCGTCACACACCTCCCCATGCGAAAGATTGTCGCCCGTCTCGAGACCCAACATATTCACCGCGATGGCCTCGGCACACGCCTTCTCCGCGCAGATCGCCAGACAACCTTCGAGACTGCTGGTAAACGTGATCGTCGCCATCAGCACTTCGCCGTCCAGCCGCCGATCCGGCTCGCTGCACGGCTGCAAGTCCATGAAAATCATCGTCTCGAAGACTTCCTGGGCCGCGTGGAGCAGCGTATCCGCAAAACAAACCTGTTGAATCATGATCCCTGTCCTTCCTATTGGACACCCTCAAGGCATGCGAAAATGTGCCGACGGCCGAACCGCTTCAGTTCATGAACGGCGCCAGCTTCTCCTGAAAACGTTCCGGCGTAAACGGCTTGGTGATGTACCCGTTGGCCCCTTCACGCAGGATGCTGTCGATCAGATCCTGCGAGCTTTCCGTCGATACCATGATGATCTTCGTATTGGCGCAGCCCGCCACTTCGGCCCGGACCTTCTTCACCATGTCGATACCGTTCATCTCGGGCATATTCACGTCGCACAGCACGATATCCACCGGCGATTGCTTGAGTTTCTCGATCGCCTCGGCCCCGTTGGACGCCTCTTCCGTCCGGTCGAAGTCCAGACCGGACATCCGCACTGTGCGCATGACAATCTTGCGCATGGTCGCAGAATCATCAACAATCATCAGTGACTTGGCCATAGAATCTCTCCATCAGAGGTTGACGTCTTGTGCTCTTTTCCACATCCGATAATGCGAAGACCTGACCGGCCTGCCCGTCTATCGGCACAAACAGCGGGCCGGATAACGTAATTACCCACCGCACCGGCCCGTAAAAGCGCGAAAAAGCCGCTTTTCAGCCCTTGTAGACGGCTGCACGCCGTGCGCGCAATGAGATGTCCTGGCAAGAAATCAGACGTGATGCCGCCGGAAAATGCCGTTTCCGACCGCGTTACCGCAAATCGCCGTATACCCCCGCCATCGCAGGGTAAGCGAATGAGAAAATACGCGGGCTGGCCAGACGTTTGTATTCGGCCATCGTCATGATGATCGCCCGGTCGTATGTCTCGCCCTGGAAGGCGATATACTGATCCGCTTCCATCGAAGCGTCCATCAGCGTCGGCAGGCCGTAAAGCGCCCCGAAAGGAGGCTCCGCACCGCTCTGGCACGAGGGAAAGATCCGCCGCATTTCGTTTTCATCGACGCGCTCGATCCGCACGGCCCCCAGCGCCTGCCGAAGCATGTTCATGTCGATCGTGTAGTCCAGCGGGGCCACGCACATGTACCGTTTCTCGTCCGCCCGTACGACCGTGGTACGGGCAATGTCCACGCCGCCAAAGTACCTGTGGGCGCCGATCTCCCTTGCGCCCAGGAGCGGCCTTCCCTCTTCTATGGTGTAGTCCGCATCGAACTTCTTCAAAAACTCCACTATTCGCATAATTCGCCTCCCTTACCACCGTCTTATCCTGCACTCAAGCCGCCCTTACATCACGGCCGCCTTTGCATTCATGTGTTAATACGTGGTCTCCCCGCCAATGGTTATACGTTCAAACTCGCCCACTTGTCCTAAATTAACCCCCACTTCTTAACAAGCGCCACAGCAGCCTCAAAAAACACAGAAAACACGCATTGTCGCCCGGCCGTTTGCTCTACCCGGCCAGCAATTTACAGCTTTTTAATGGCCATCCGCGATGTATCTTGACCACAGGGAATGTCGATAATTGACTATGACGCTGCGTGGTTCGCAATGAACCGCGACAATCCTCCTTGCACTGAGTCGGGACGGAACAGCGATTTGGGGGCTGTGGTTTTGCACGGCAGTCAGGCGTTTGATGGACTTTTCCTCTGGGGGAATGATTATGCACCGGGTACTCTATTTATCCCGTGGCGGCGAAATCGGCGGCAGCCAGCGGCAGCTTTTTCACGTCCTGAGCAATCTCGATCGGTCGCGGTATGAACCCATTGTCGTCTGCCGCAATGACGGCGCATCGGCGGAGCAGCTCCGCGAAGCGGACATCCAGACCGAAATCATGCCGCTGAGACCCTGGCGATCCTTTCCCAAGGGTCTGTGGCGATATGCCGACGCGCGCCGGCTCGCCCGGTTCGCCCTCGAACAGGAGGTCTCGCTCATCCACAGCAGCGACCTCTGGCTAAGCCAGTATCTTACCTCCGCGGCGCGGCGTATCAGCGTGCCCTCGGTGCTGCATGTGCGGGCGCCCATTTCTCCCGCCTGTGTCATCAAGCACGGCTGCCATGCCGTCGATGCCTTGATCGCCATCTCGCGCCGTGTCAGGAATGACCTGCTGAGCGGCGGCGTCCCTGACGAAAAAATCGCGGTCATCAACGACTCAGTCGATATCGACCGCTTCCGTCCGCGGGACACCGAGCCGAACATCCTGCGCGGCCAATACCCGCAAACCAGGGGCCTGCTAATCGGCCTCATCGGCCGCATCGAACCGTTCAAGCGTCAGCTCGACTTTCTCAAAGCCGCCGCGCACATCCTGCGCGACAGCGCCCGGCCAGCCACCTTCTTTCTCGTTGGCAAGGTCCACTGCCAAGAATATCATCGAAAGGTGGTCGATTTCATACTGGACCACAGCCTCGGCGACCGTGTAATCCTCACCGGCCAACGGGACGACATGCCCCAGGTACTCGGTTCGCTGGATATCCTGGTCAGCCTCTCCGGGGGATCCGTGATGTTCGAGGCCATGTCCTGCGGTACGCCCGTTTTATCCGCCGGCTTTACCACAAAAGCAGATTCCGTCCACGTGCAGGACGGCAAGACCGGCCTTTTGGTCACCTCCCGCAGCACCGAAGACCTTGTCATGGCCATTCAGCGGCTGATGGATAATGCCGAGCTCCGTCAGCGGCTCGGCCGCCAGGCACGCAAGTGGGCCGAAGATAACTTCTCCCACGTCAGCATGGCCGTCAAGACCCAGATGCTCTACAACAGGCTCCTCGGAAAGCACGAGCCGTATTACCGTACGGAGCCCGAGGTTGCGGTTGCGATCCCCGCGGCCGCGGAACTCGTCTCCGCCACAACAGCTCATTGAAAGGGCTGTATTGCCGGCCATCTCAAGATGTCGGGGCAAGGCGTACCCTGCCCTTTGTATATGCCGTACCCCCTGACAATTGCGGGATACCAGCGGCAGTGACCACGCGTTTGGCGGTTTTCCGGCCACTCATAAACACTGAACCACCTCCGTCACCACCCCGTCCGACCGGAGCGCCTCCCGAACCTTATCCATGTTCCGATGCGGATTGTTCGGCCCCCACCAGATATTGCCCTCGACCACCACCGGCCCTTTCGGGGTTATGGCAACGTCCCAGCCGATCGCCCGCACCGGCAAGAACCGCTTCGCCGCCTCCTTGACCACCTCACAAAACTCCTCCCAGTACGGCAGCGGCGACTCGCCGAAAGCGATGCCCGTCTCCGGATGCCGATCTACCAACTCCAGCCCGTGGCCGCACCCGCGAAGCCGCACAGCCGCCTGCGGCACACCGCTATCCAGATCGATGCAGCATTGCAGACTGCCGCTGAGCCCCACGCCAAAGTTGTCGATCGCCGCCCCCGGCGGTGTCAGTTTCAAATGTGCATGCAGAACGTGCGCCTCGCCCGCCCGGTCGACAAACGTGCACACCCGCACCGTCTGCAAGTATCCCGACCCCGCCAATCGGTCCAGCGCCGCGTGGTTCCGCAGCCGTTCCTGGACAATCGCGCCCGGCCGGTACACCTCCGCGTCCATTGCACGCCGCACCTCGCCAACGTTGTACGGCCGCCGCGCCGCATCCATAAAACCCTCCCCGCACCGCTCGAAGACCACTACCCCGTCCCCATTAGACCCCCGCGCCGGCTTAACCACGAATGTCTCCGGCAATTCCTCATCCAGGTACTCCCCCCAAGCCTCGTCCTCGGCCGCCAGCCACCGCCCGTCGCTGACAACCGCCCCATTCCCCTGAAAGTACAGCGCATACAGCGCCGGTACGGGCACCTCGTTGGCCATGCAAAACCGATAGAACATTCCCTTATTCTTGAGCAGGTCCACCCATGACGGTGGATTGACCCGTTCCTGCAGCTTCGTCAACTCTCGCCGGCTCACGTAACAGTCAAGTGTTCTTTCGTCAAAGCCCGGATCAAAAAACCCCAGGTAAAACGCCTCGGACGGCTCGAACTTTCCGCGCCGGCATATCCGATACGCGTTCAGAACACCGATGTCGCCCCCGTTTCGCCGCCGCGCCTGTCGGCAGTACCGCGCCGTCTCGATCAACCTCACCACGTCCCTCAATGCCTTGCGCATCTCGCCCCCTTTCTTTCGTTTGTGCGGGCAATGCCTTGCCCCCGTATGTTGTGGGACAATGCATACCCTGCCCTAAAGGTTTATGCCGCCTTACGAAGATTTCGAATTTGCCGCTTCTGATTCGGCTGTACCTCGGCCGCCGTCATATCCGTATCGGCAGCGTATAACGCCGCTTCCCGTTACCGTTACCGTTTCCATTGCCGCTGCCGTCGACCGCAGCAATACGCCTCTCATAAAACCGCCTGATCCGCGGATCGCGCAAGAGCGGGAAATGTACCTGGATCAGATTAATCCCGGGACAGTTATTGCCCTCGATGACCTTGAAGCCCTCCGCCGTCACCACGATATCCCACCCGATGTACGGCACAAACGGAAGCGTCCGCGCCATCGCCAGCACACGCGCCTTGATCGCCTCCCACCCCGGCACATAAACCCCCTCGATCGCCTCGCCAGTCTCAGGATGTCGCCCGAAACGCTCAATCCTGCCCGCATGCGGGTAACTGGCCGCCCTGCCGATCCGTCCCGTCTCCACGTCCACCAGCGCGCTGAGGCCCCCTGCCGTCCAGTTATCCACCGGCGCCGACCGCCTCGTCCCGAACCGGTGTACCGCCGCCGCCACAAACGGCCCGTCCGTCTCATCATCCCACAGGGTCAGCACACGCACGGTATTCGTCGCATCGGGATAGATCGACGCTGCATAAGCATGCTGCCTGACAAACTCCGTGGCAAGATACCCATCCATCTCGGCAACACGGCCTACAAATTCTCCCCGCGAATACATAGCACGATTCAACAGCAGACCCTCCCCGTTTGCCCGCGCGATCCACACGTTCTCTCCCCGCATCCCCACGATCGGCTTGATCACCACCGCCCCCCGCGCACGGCACAAATCCGCCACTGCATCGACCGGCTCATCCGCCCCGCCGTCCAACCGATGCCAGCGCCGGTTCCTGATCAGTCCGTACACCGCCGGCAGATGCTCTCCGAAACCCGCCAGCATCTTCGCCAGGTACAGCTTGTCCATCAGCATGATTGCAAAGTACCCGTTGAACCGGCACGCCTTCCGCAAACGCACCAGGTCCGTCACGTACTCCTCGGGACGATTAACCCGAAATGAATGAAGCAGATACGCCTCACTAAGGAACCCCCGCGACCACATCCGCAACTTGTTGCGCAAACCGATATCCACCGCCTGCGAATTCGCCCGCAGAAAAAGGATGTCGTCCATCCGTGACTTGAGCCGCGCACAAATCCCCACACCGAATCTCCAAGGAATTCGCCCCCCAAGGGCGTGATGTAATCAGTATCGGCATTCCCCCGCAAAAAACTTTCACCGACCCCATTCCAACCCCACACATCACCACTATACCCGCGCCCCCGCCCCTGTCAATAACAAACCAGAACCGGGAGCAGCATCAGTACTGGCTGAACTGGCCTGACAGTTTTGCGACCATTCCTGCGGAATCGCAGCGCCACGGCAACGGGAACCAAGCGAGAAGTGACCGGGCCCGCTCGCCGTTCTCCCCAGGGCTTGCCTGTCCCCGGAAACTTCACCCGAAAAAACCATTTACAAAACCGCTCCCCCGCCATAATCTAAGCCATCAAGGACAGGCACCGCCAACGGAGCTAAACATGGCTGAAATCACGGCAGCAAGCGCAGGCGCCGGCTACATCGGCCCCGTACACCCCGAAGGCCTCCGTTGCGCCAACGTCCGCCGGCTGGCCTCCTCGGCCTCAATGAGAAGCCATCCCCGAAAGTCATCAAGAACAAAATAGATTGATGTGAAAGGAGCAGTCAGATGAAATTGGGATTTGTAACCGCCATCCTCCCCGATCTCTCACTCGAAGAAGTCGTCAACTTCGCCTCCGAAGAAGGTTTCAAGTGTATCGAGGTCATGTGCTGGCCCGTCGGCAAGGCCACCCGCCGCTACGCCGGCGTTACCCACATTGACGTCACCGACTTCAAGAAATCCGACGCCGACCGTATTAACGACATGCTCGCGGCCGCCGAGGTCGAAATCAGCAGCCTCGGCTACTATCCCAACCCCCTCTCCCCCGACACCGAAGAAGCCAAGACCGCCGTCGCTCACATCAAGAAGGTGATCAAGGCATCCGCAACCCTCGGTATAAACAAGGCCACCACCTTCATCGGCCGCGACTGGACCAAATCCGTCGACGACAACTGGCCCCGCTTCGTCAAGACATGGAAGCCCCTCATCCAGTATGCCGAAGACAACGGCGTCTCCGTCGGCATCGAAAATTGTCCCATGTTCTTCTCCAATGACGAATGGCCCGGCGGCAAGAATCTCGCCTCGGCACCCGCCATCTGGCGCCGCATGTTCGAAGAGATCCCCAGCAAGAACTTCGGCCTCAACTTCGACCCCTCGCACCTCGTCTGGCAGCACATCGACATTACAAGGGCCGTCCTCAACTTCGCCTCGCGCTTCATCCACGTCCACGCCAAGGACGCCCGCATAGACCGCGCCAACCTCGACGAAGTCGGGACCTTAGCCAACCCGCTCAAATACCACACCCCCAAACTCCCCGGCCTGGGCGATGTTGACTGGTCGGAGTTCCTGTCAACCTTGTCCGACTGCGGCTACGACGGCCCCGTCTGCATCGAAGTCGAAGACCGGGCCTATGAAGGCTCCTTAGCCCTGAGAAAAGAAGCCCTCCGCCAAAGCGCCCGCTACCTCCGCCAATTCATGCCCGCCTGAACCGATATCTGCAGCGATCTCAACACCAGGGACAGCCATGACTGTCCCTGGTTTTTTGAATTTGTCGGCGGCAGGTTGCTTTTTGCTCGAGTTGTCCCACAAGAATTGAAGGCCCCCGTTACCTTGTTGCAAACAGTTTTTATGAGTTCATTCGCCGGGGCGCATGGGTCTTCTGTACCGAACAGCGGTGATGTCGAAGTATCAAGCACACGCTTGCTGCGCGGGGCTATAAGGGAATCCCGGCGCCGATTTATTCATGGGCGCCGGGATTCTTTGGTTGTTGGTTGTCTTTGGGCATGGCTTCAGAGGGACCAGCCGGGTCTTGAGGGGGGGTCGATGAGTGCATTTGCCTGCGGGTTGTTGGTGAACTTCATGGCCGGGCCGTCCCAGGCGAGTTTCTGGCCGGGGAACTGCATGGCGATGATGCCGAGTCGGGCGAGTTCGGTGAGCGGGCCGCCGTAGTCGAAGTTGGAACCGGCCTGTCTGCCGTTCTTGATGGCCTCGAGCCAGTCGGCATGGTGGCCGCGGGTGCGGGGGATGGTCCTGTCGGGCTGCCTGTACTCCTTCATCTTGGTTTCGGGGATGATGCGAAGCCCCCCTGCCCCGTGCGAGCCGTACATGATGGCGCCTTTTGTGCCGTAGACGACGGCGCCGGTGTCGACGACGTTTCGGCTTTCTTCGAGCATTTTAGGGCGAGGCATCCCGGCGTTGGCACTGTGCCAGAGCAGCTTGACCGGGCCACGTTTGCCTTTGGCGGGAAACTCGAAGGTTATGATCTTCCAGGGGGCGAAGGTGTCGTTATGGAGTTTGGGGTCGTAGTCCTTGACTTCGGCCTGGACGGAGGTCGGGGCGCCGAGGTCGAGCGCCCAGAAGACAGGGTCGACGACATGGCAGATCCAATCGCCGATGGTGCCGGAGCCGAAGGGCATCCATGCACGCCAACTGCCGGGGAGGTACATCGGGTTGTAGGGACGAGGCTTTGCCGGGCCGAGCCAGAGGTTCCAGTCGAGGCCGGCGGGGATATCGTGCTTTTCAGTGCGCTTGGCGAGCTGGTTGACCCGGCAGTGGTTTGCGCCACAGCGGGCGTGGACTTCGGTGACTTCGCCGATGGCGCCGTCCCAGATCCACTCGCAGAACATGCGGATGGTGTCGGTGGAGTGGCCCTGGTTGCCGAGTTGTGTGACGACTTTCTGCCTGCGGGCCTCGGCCATGATGGCGCGGATTTCGCCGATGGAGTGGGCGAGGGGCTTTTCGCAGTAGACGTGCTTGCCGCGCTTGAGGGCGTTCATGACGGCGACGGCGTGGGTGTGGTCGGGCGTGGAGATGCAGACGGCGTCGATTTCGTTTTCGACGGCATCGAGCATCTTGCGGAAATCGGTGAAGCGTTTCGCGTTGGGAAATCTGGCGAAGGCGCCGGCGGCGCGGCGTTCGTCGACGTCGCAGAGGGCGACGCAGTTTTCGCTGCTGCAGCCGTCCAGTTGCGCGGCGCCGCGGCCACCGATGCCAATGTGGGCGATGTTGAGCTTTTCGCTGGGGGGCACCTGGCCGGGACCGCCGAGGACGTGGCGAGGGACGAGGGTGAAGGCGGCTGTTGCGGCGGCGGCGGCGGACATGAATCGGCGTCTGGAAACGTGTTTCGCAGTTTGCATGACAGATCTCCTATGAGGGGCATGAATGCGATTACGTCAGCCCCAGGCTTTGCAGGTCATCCGTTGAAGTAGATATAGGCCGCCGCAATGATCACCAGAACGACAACGGTAAAGAACAAATCCATGGTGGTCCAACTTGCACGTGATTGACGACGATCTTCGGCCGTAAGGGTTGCGTAGGTCAGGCCCTGAATCTTCTCATAGGTGGGCGCCGACGTCATATAGCTGACGACCATCATTACCGCGATACAGACCAGGAAAATCAACAGACTGTAGTATTGGAAGAACACGTTGTTGACGATCCACAGGAACGATCCCTCGGCATAGGTGAAACCGTGCTTGAGCTTTACGGGGGTATCGACCGCCAGTCTGAACAGACCCATTGCAAAACCGACCAACAGGGCCGCAAGGCAACCCTTTGCATTGACGCGCTTCACGAAGACGCCGAGGAAGAAGACCACGAAGATCGGCGGGGCAAGGTAGGCCTGGACGCCTTGGAGGTAGTCGTAAAGGCCTCTGCCGCCGCGGATTACGGGGATCCAGAGCAGGCCGATGAGCACCATGACCGCGGTGGCAACCCGGCCCATCCAGACCAACTGATGCTGCGAGGCGCCGGGGCGGAGTTTATCGTAAAAATCCATGGTAAAGAGGGTTGCGCAGGCGTTGAAGACGCCGGCCAAAGAACTCATAAGGGCGGCGAGCAGACCTGCGACGACGATGCCGCGGACGCCGGCCGGCAGGACATGGGTGACGAGCAGCGGAAAGGCTTGCTGACCTTCTGCACGGATGAGATTGCCTTGTTCGTCGAAGAGGGCCTCGGTCACAGCGGGCACGGCACCGCTCTTGGCCAGAGCAAAGGCAATAATGCCGGGGATAATGAAGATGAAAACCGGCAGCAGCTTGAAGAAGGCGGCACAGATCGAGCCGCGCCGGGCCTGGCGTTCATCGGGGGCGCCGAGAACGCGCTGGACGATGTACTGATCGGTGCACCAGTACCAGAGGCCGACGATGGGGGCACAGAACAACATGCCGATCCAGGGATAATTGTCGTTGAAGTACCAGGCCATCCGGCCGGGTTCGCGGACCGGCGCCCATGTGCCTACGACACCATCCGGCACGAGGGGTTTCCAAAGGTTGAACATCTCGGAGTCGACGGTCTCTCTGAGAACGCCCCAACCGCCGAGGGCTTTGAGACCGAAGATCGTGACCAGGGCAGAGCCCACTACCAGGATGATCGTTTGAAGCGCCTCGGTATAGGCGACTGCCCGGAGGCCGCCGACGATGGTGTAGAGGCCGGTGAGGACGATGACGAGGATGGAGCCGACCCAGAAGGCGTCAAGATCCACGAAGCCGAGGTTGAGATGCATCTCGGGAAACAGAGCGGCGAAGACGATGCCGCCAGCGAAGATGCCTACGGCGATCTTGGTCAAAACATAGGCAACGAGCGAGATCAATGACAATATCCAGCGGCTCGAGGCGGAAAACCGTTTTTCGAGGAACTCGGGCATGGTGAAGACCTCTGAGCGCATGTAAAAGGGCACGAAGACCCAGGCCAAAATGAGGAGGCACCATGCGTGAAGTTCATAATGGGCCATTGCCACGCCGTCGGTGGCGCCGGAGCCGGCCAGGCCAACGACGTGCTCGCTTCCGATGTTGCTGGCGAAGATAGAGGCACCGATGATGAACCAGCCAAGGTTGCGGCCCGCGAGGAAGTAGTCATCGGCCGTGTCCTTGGTCCGCAGGATCACCCATATTGCCAGACCGAAGAGGATGACGAAGTAGCCGGCTATAGCGATCCAGTCAATTACCGAGAAGTCCATAGAATTCCTTTCGTAGATGTTATGAGCATGAATACATTGATCGGGATTCTACCCTGACGATATCTGCAAAAGCGCACCCACCCTTGACTTGCCGCCGAGATGGCGACGGAACGATTTGAGGCAACCAACGATCGAGCCTGTGCAACCCGTTCATTTTCAATCTTTTCCCTGGCGTTGAACTCGGCCAAACCACGTTTGCGGTATTCTGACCCGTACGAGCAGAAAATGCAAGCATTTTGTTGTTCCGATCACGGGTTATCCACCAAGGTCTACAGCAGGGATTTGAGGTATCTGATGCTTTTTTCGGCCTGTTCTATTGTTCCGCACTCCACGGACATGACGATGTCCCGAGGGGCTTTTTTGCAGATGGCGATGACGGCTTTCCAGTCGATGACGCCTTCGCCGCAGGCACAGCCTACGGGGGTTCCGGTGACCTTGCCTCGTTCGTCGGCGGACTGCTGCACGGAGATGTCTTTTGCATGGAGGTGGACGAGTCGGTCGGCGACGTGTTCAAGCCATTTGATGGGATCGGCGCCGCTGAGGTAGGCGTTGCCCGTGTCGAAGTTGATGCCGATGGCGGGCGAATCGACGAGGCTGCAGATACGGTCGAGGTTTTCGGGGGTCTTGCTGTACTGCTGGTGGGGTTCGAGGCCGATGAGGATGCCGCGGCGTTCGGCGAGTTTGGCGGCTTCGGTGAGGGTATACCTGATGAGGACGAAGTCTTCTTCTTCGGTGGTCCAGGGCTGCTTGGGGCCTTCGTCGGTGTTGACGACGGGTGCGGCGCATTCGGCGGCGTAGCGGACGGCCTGCTTGAGGTATTCGACGCCGATTTCGGGTTTGGTGAGGGGACAGTGAGCGGACAGGGCTGACATCTTGACGCCGGCGGCGTCGCAGGCATCCTTGAGACGGAGGGGATCGTCGAGCATGGAGACGCTGTGGAAGTATCCGGCTTCACTGAGGAGTTCACGGCCCCAGTGGACCATGGGCTCGACGTACTCGTAGCCGAGTTCGGCGGCCTTTTGGCAGGCGAACTCGAAGTTCTTGTCTTTGTAGCGGACGAATTCGTTGTTGACGCCGATGTAAACGTTTGCCATGTGAGTCTCCTTTCCGCTCTACTGTGACTGACTCATATCTATTATTCCAAAGGCGGCGAGGACGCCAAGGATGATGAGGCCTGCGCCGAGGAGGATGTAGAAGATGCGGGCCCCCGTGCGAGAGAGGAGGGTCACGAAGATGCGGTTCATAAACCATTCCCAGTCGCAGACGGCGCCGCAGATTGCAAAACCGCCAGACAGCACAAACAGCCATCCCAAGAGTTGAGTCATAGGTCGCCTCCTTACTTTGACTTATCCGTTATTCTCCAGTTGTCCCGATTTGTCACTTGCAGTCATTGTCTGTACCGGGCGCCGATGGGGGCGGCTTCGATCCTGTCGCGGCCGCAGCGGCAGATGACGATGCTTCATCGTTATCTTTTCTCCTTCTGTCTGCGTGGGGATTTTACCGACGCCGGCGTCATTGTATCCGGACAGTGAGGCCGGTTCAAAGCAAAAATGGCTCCAATGCCGAGGCACGTGAGAGTCGTCATGCTGCGGCGGGCGGCTATCGGCAAGACCTGCAAATCAGGCTTCGCTTCAGGGGCCGGCTCCCCCTGCCGGCCCCCCTACCGCCCCCCTGCCAACATATTATTTCCGGGGAGCTGCTCCCTGCAAAAATGGGCCTAATTGGGCAGAGGATTGACATCATGGGGCGGGGGTTTATGATGGCGGCATGGTTAAGACTTATCAAATCAAGGTGCAGACGCGGGGGAACTGTCACGTCGTGAATATAACCGACGACGTGATTTCGGCAGTAGAGGATTCGGGGTGCCAGGACGGGGCCGTGGTGCTGTTCAACGTGGGGTCGACGGCGGGGATTACGACATTGGAGTATGAGCCGGGTCTGGTGAAGCATGATATTGCGGCGCTATTCGAGCGGCTGGCGCCGGCAAATGCCAGGTATGAGCACGAGGAGACGTGGCACGACGACAACGGGCATTCGCATTGCCGGGCGGCGCTATTGGGGCCGTCGCTGAATGTGCCGATCGTAGATGGGAAGATGACGTTGGGGACGTGGCAGCAGATTGTCCTGGTCGATTTCGATACGCGGGAGCGGACGCGGACGGTGGTTTGCCAGGTCATGGGTGTGGGGACGTAACAGACACGCTGTAATGGGACGGGGATCGGCTATGCGGCATTCACACTCGCAGGCGGGGTCCGGGAGGCGCGGCTCGGCGATACTGGCTCTGTTAGTTGCGGTCGCTATTCTGATGGTGCTGTATTTCCTTGATGTACACCGGATATTCGGGCCGGGATTGAGCGGGAGGTCCAGTGTGCCGGAGTCACGGCCATGGTTAGAGGAGGACCTAATCAAGGGGCCGGGCGAGGAGATCCGGATGCCGAAGGCGCCGAAGCCGCAGTTGGACGAACAGCGAGAGATAACGGCGGCTGTGAGTCGCGAGGGGGCGGAGCGGGGGACAATGGAACTGACGTTCGGGGCCGACGGGCGGGTGCGCGGGACGTGGGGGTGTGCATACCGACACGGCAATCAGGATTATACATACGATTCGAGCTTTGCGGGGAATATCGACGCGAAGAAGGTATTCGTGTCGGCAGAAGGCACGAAGGACAAGTCGCTGCTGTATTTCATTGCGCGAGGGCCATACACCCAGCGGATGACGAACGTGAATAATGGGCAAACCACCACGGAGGAGGGGACGATCTGGGTGACGGGGTGGCTTGGGGCGGATTACTCTGCACGGGGGCTGATTACGATTACTACCGATAACACGTGGTCCGTGACGTACGACTGGCAAAGCAGCAACGCGGGTGAGACGGGCGTCGGCAGCGTGCGATAACCTGCTTTTGGGGGTTTTTTCGTTTGACCTTGCTTTGCGGTGCGCCGATATGCTAAAATCCGCCGTGGGGTCGGTGATTCATGTGCATCAGACACCCGGCGGCGTAACGCGGCGGGCTAAATCGTAAGTGATGGGCTGGCAATCCGTTAGGAGCATGGCGGTACATGTGCGGTATAGTTGCATACTTAGGACATAAGGCGGCACGTCCGATATTAATCGAGGGGCTGAAGCGGCTGGAGTATCGCGGGTACGATTCGGCGGGGATTGCGCTTCTGGTCGAAAACGGCTTCGAGATTTACAAGACGGTGGGGCGGATTTCGGCGCTGGAGGCCATTCTGCCGAAGGCGGATGCACAGGAGGTTATCGGGATCGGGCATACGCGGTGGGCAACACACGGGGAGCCGAGCACGATCAATGCACATCCACACGCCGATGCGACGGGCAAGATCACCATCGTTCATAACGGGATCATCGAGAATTACGCGACACTGAAGAAGTGGCTGATGGAGAAGGGCTGCACGTTTCGCAGCGCGACGGACAGCGAGGTGATCGCGAACCTGATCGGATATTTCTACACGACCGACAATGCGCGGGACGGGCAGAACCGCCCTGCCGACGAGAACAAGTTCGAGTGGGCAGTGCAGCAGGCGCTTCATGAGCTGTGCGGGACGTACGGACTGGCGATCATGTGTTCGGATTTTCCGGATGTGCTGATCGGCGCCAAGAAAGGAAGCCCGCTTATCCTGGGCGTGGGCGATGGGGAGTACATTATCGCGTCCGATGCGGCGGCGATTGTGGAGCATACGACGCAGGCGATTTACCTTTCGGACAACGAGATGGTGATCTGCACGCCGACAGCTTTTCGCACAAAGACCATAGACAACGTGCTCGTGACGAAGAGCCTCAAGGATATTGAGTTCTCGTTGGAGCAGATCGAATTAGCGGGCCATGAACATTACATGGCCAAGGAGATCGCGGAGCAGCCGCGGGCGCTGGCGACGTGCCTGGGCGGGCGAATCGATTTGAAGAATGCGCGGGTGGTGTTGGGCGGGATTCAGAATCACCTTCGGGACCTGACGCGGACACGGCGCATTATTCTGACGGCGTGCGGGACGGCATGGCATGCGGGGCTGGTGGGCGAGTTTCTGTTCGAGCAGCTGGCGCGGATTCCGGCGGAGGTGGAGTACGCAAGCGAGTTTCGGTATCGCAACCCGATCATCGAGGACGGGACGATTGTGATCGCGATCAGCCAGTCGGGGGAGACGGCAGATACGTTGGCGGCCGTGGAGCAGGCGAAGGAGCGAGGTGCACGGGTGTTAGGGCTGGTCAACGTAGTAGGCAGCACGATTGCGCGGTCCACGGATGCGGGGGTGTACCTGCGGGTGGGGCCGGAGATCGGGGTGGCGAGCACGAAGGCGTTTACGGCGCAGGTGGCGGTCCTTACGATGTTGGCGATCGAGCTGGGGCGGCGGCGGCATTTGAGCAGCGATTATGCGGCGTCGCTGCTGAAGGAACTTCACGAGATGCCGGCGAAGATCGACCGGATCCTGGAGCAGTCGGAGCATATCAAGGCGATTGCCCAGGAGAACGTTGGCAAGGAAAACTGGCTGTTTCTCGGGCGGGGCGTGAATTATCCGGTGGCGCTGGAGGGGGCGCTGAAGCTTAAGGAGATCAGCTATATTCATGCGGAGGGGCTGCCTGCGGCGGAGATGAAGCATGGGCCGATTGCGCTGATTACGGACCAGATGCCGGCGGTGTTTATTGCGACGCGGTGTTCGCAGTACGAGAAGATCATCGGCAACATCGAGGAGGTGCGGGCGCGCGGGGGCAGAACGATCATGGTGGCGACGGAGGGGGACGACCATATCGCACGATACGCGGATCATCTGATTACGGTGCCGGATGCGACGGAGCAACTGCAGCCGATGCTTACGGTGGTGCCGCTGCAGTTGTTGGCCTATCATGCGGCGGTGCTGCGGGGGCACGACGTGGACAAGCCGCGGAATCTGGCGAAGAGCGTTACCGTGGAGTGATGTCTTTCGGCGTGATGTTGGGCTCGGCGAGCCAGTCCATCACAAAACGGCGGCTTGCCGGCGACAGAATCACATGGCCGTGCAGCCTGCTTTCGTCTCAAGGTAAGTGTCGGGCGTAATGAGGGCCGTTTCGTCGCTCACCTTCGGGATACAGGTCGGCGACGGACATTCTCTTTGCTTTTAGGGGGTTTGGAGTGGGATTCCTTGAGGATTTTCATGGCCTTTTTTACATCGGCGACCTTGAGGATACCGGTGGTACGGCCGCCGCGTGCGCCGGCTGTGCAGTAGGCATAGGAGATGTTGATGTGGGCTTCGGCGAGTTTCTGGGTGACGGTGGCGAGGGCGCCGCTCTTGTTTGAGAGCTGGACGCAGAGGACATCGGTCTCGTTAACGGGCATGTTGAGACGGGCGAGGATGGCGCGGGTTTTTTCGCGCGAGGAGGTGACTACGCGCATGACGCCGTGCTCGACGGAGTCCATCATTGTGATGGCGATGATGTTTATCTTTGCGTTTGCGAACTCGGTGAGGACCTTTGCGAGGACGCCGGGTTTGTTGACCATGAAGATTGAGAACTGGGTTTCGATGTGCATTGCTTTACCCCTATTAATGCGAATCCGTCCTTGTTCTTATCCGCAGTTTACGCCCGCGGCGCAGACATCCCTTGCTCTTACATTTCGCCCATGGCTGTTACGGCGGCGTCGCAGTCCGGGTAGAACTCGAAGATGCGGTCGAGGTTGGTGATCTTAAAGACGCGGTTGAGCTGTGGGTTGATGCCGCAGATCAGGAGTCGGCCGCCGCAGTCGCGGAGGCGTCGCCAGACGTCGACGAGGAGGCCGAGCATCTGCGACGTGAAAAACCGCACGTTGGAGAAATCAACCACCATTTTTCGGGGCTGTTCGGTCCCGATATACGTGCGGAGGCGATGGGTCATTTCTTCGATGCCGCTGAGCGCGTCGATGGCGGCGGCCCCGAAGGAAACGACTGCGACATCGCCTCTGGTGGTGATTTGCAGTTCGGCTGTGCTGTCCATTGGTTTCGGTCTCCGTACTTGCGGGCGTCGGTCGGCCACGGTATTTATTATATCGTTTTGCAGGTGCCGGGGCAACAGGTATTGGCGGTCTTCAGGCACGTGCCCCCGGTGCTTCCGGGGCGGAAAGGCATTGCCTTGGGCCCGTACACTCCGGATCAGAGGTTTGCTTTCCAGCAGGCGACGAGGTGGCCCGGTGAACCTATGGGACGGAGCTGCTGGACTTCGCGGGTGCAGCGGGGTGTGGCAACCGGGCAGCGCGGGTGGAACGGGCAGCCGGCGGGCGGGTTGGACGGGCTGGGGACCTCGCCTTTGAGGGTGATGCGTTCGCGGGTGCGGCGTGGTTCGGGGCGGGGGATGGCGCTCAGGAGGGCACGGGTGTAGGGATGCAGAGGGTTTGCGTATAGTGCGTCGCGGGAGGCGTACTCGACGATGCGGCCGAGGTACATGACGGCGACGTCATCGGAGATGTGCTCGACGACGGCGAGGTCGTGGGCGATAAAGAGGTAGGTGAGGCCCATCTCGGCCTGAAGGTCCTTGAGGAGGTTTATGATCTGGGACTGGATGGAGACGTCAAGGGCGCTGACGGGCTCGTCGCAGACGATGAACTGGGGATCAAGGGCCAGTGCGCGGGCGATACCGATGCGCTGGCGCTGGCCGCCGGAGAATTCGTGGGGATAGCGGTCGGCGTGATGGGCCGAGAGGCCGACCTTTTCGAGGAGCGCGACGACCTTGTCTCGCCGTTTGCGGCCGGTGAGGCCATCGTGGACGGTGAGGGCCTCGCCGATGATGCTTTCGACGGTCATTCGAGGGTTGAGGGAGCCGTAGGGGTCCTGGAAGATGATCTGCATGCGGCGGCGAAGGAGGCGGAGCTGCTCGTCGCGAAGCATGAAGATGTCGCGGCCGGCGTAGATGACACTGCCATCGGTGGCGGGGATGAGGCGCAGGAGGGTGCGGCCGACGGTGGTCTTTCCACAGCCGCTTTCGCCGACGAGGCCGAGGGTCTTGCCGCGCGGTATGCGGAAGCTGACGCCGTCAACTGCTTTCACGGAGCCGACGACGCGGCGCAGCAGCCCCTTGCGTATGGGAAAGTGCGTCTTGAGGTCGACGACCTCGATCAGATTTTTCTGCGGAGCTATCATCTTCTTCCAACTTGTCATCTTCGGTTTCGTAGCCGGGGGCGTGCCAACAGGCGACGTTTCGGTCGGGGCGGACGGGGCGAAGTTCGGGTTCCATAGTCTGGCAACGGCGGTCGTTTGCGCCGAGGGGGCAGCGAGGGTGGAATTTGCAGCCGGTCGGGAAGTGCAGGGGATCGGGGACCGTGCCGCCGATGACGTCGAGGCGCTGGCGGCGGACGCCGAGGCGCGGCAGCGAGCGGAGCAGGCCCTGCGTGTAGGGGTGGAGGGGCTCTTCAAAGATTGCCTCGACGGGGGCGCTTTCGGCGACGCGCGAGGCATACATGACGACGACTTCGTCGGCATTTTCAGCGACGACGCCGAGGTCGTGGGTGATGAGGAGGACGGACATCTGCGTTTCGTACTGCAGGCGGCGGATGAGTTCGAGGATCTGGGCCTGGATGGTGACGTCGAGAGCCGTGGTCGGTTCGTCGGCGATGAGCAGCGAAGGGTTGCAGCTCAAGGCCATTGCGATCATGACGCGCTGACGCATGCCGCCGGACATCTGGTGTGGGTATTCCCTGGCGCGGCGCACGGGATCGGCGATGCCGACGAGCTGGAGCATGTCGGCGGCACGGCGCCAGGCGTCGGCGTCCTTCATCGGCTGGTGGAGCTGGATGGCCTCGACGATCTGCCGGCCGACGGTGTAGACGGGGTTGAGGCTTGTCATCGGCTCCTGGAAGATCATGGCGATGTCGTTGCCCCGGACCTGGCGCATTCGATTTTCCTTTGCGTTGAGCAGATCCTGGCGGTTGAACCAGACGCGGCCGCGGATGATTTTGCCGGGCGGGTCGGGTATGAGACGCAGTATGGACAGGGCTGTGACGCTCTTGCCGCAGCCGCTTTCGCCGACGAGGGCGACGGTTTTGGCCTTGCCGATGTCGAAGCAGACGTCATTGACGGCGCGGATTTCCCCGGAGTCGGTCTTGAAACTGACCGTGAGATTGCGAATCGACAGAAGGCTGTCTTTCTTTATGCGGCTCATGTCGTGCCTCTCAGTCGTGGATCGATGGCGTCGCGGAGGGCATCGCCGACGAGGTTGTAAGCCAGCACGGCAAGGAAGATTGCGATGCACGGGGGATAGACCATGTGCGGGGCGACGTTGAGCGAATCGTAAGCGGTGCGGAGGATGTTGCCCCAGGACGGGTCGGGCGGCTGGACACCGAAGCCGAGCCAGCTCAAGCCCGCTTCGACGAGGACGGCGTCGGCGATGCCGAAGGTGACACTGACGAGGATAGGAGCCAAGGCGTTGGGGAGGATGTGTCGGAACATGATACGTGCGTGGCCGATGCCGAGGGCGCGGGCGGCAGTGACATAGTCCTGGCCCTTGATGCGCATGAATTCGCCGCGTGTGTAGCGGGCGATGCTTGTCCAGCGGGTCAGGCCGATAACGATCATTACGTTGACGATGTTCGGTTCGAGCCAGACCATGATTGCGAGGATGAGAAAGAAGACCGGGAAGCAGACGACGATTTCGATGACGCGGCTGATGAGCATATCGACGAGGCCGCCCCAGTAGCCGGCCAGGCCGCCCATGAGGATACCGATGACGGCGGCGATGCCCATGGAGACGAAGCCGACCTTGACGGAGACGGCGGCGCCGTGGATCATGCGTGCGGCGAGATCGCGACCGAGTTCGTCGGTGCCGAGCCAGTGGCGGCTGGAGGGGGGCTGGAGGAATTCGGTGCTTTGTTCGTACTCGTGGTACGGGATGAGCGGCCAGATGGCGAAGGCCTCGGGGTCGAGCTCCTTTTTGGCATCGAACTGGGGCAGATTGAAGGGCCTGGGTTTCTCGATCCAGTGCGGCCCGGCGCCTCGGGACTGGAAGATCTCGATAACGGCGGGAAAGTACCAGCGGCCGTTGTACTTGCAGACGATGGGCTGATTTGTAGCCAGCAGCGGGCTGAAGATCCAGACGGCGAGCATCGCTGCAATGACGATGAGGCCGGCGAGGCCGCGGCGGTTGCGGCGGACGTTGCGCCAGACGTAACGCCAGTAGTTTTCGGAGGAGGCCTGCGGCTGGGGAAGTGTGATCGTCGGCTCAGTCATAGGCTATCCTCGGGTCGACGAATGGATAACTGAGGTCGGCAAGGAGCGTACCGAGCAGGACGAGGCATGCGGTGATGAATGTCAGGGCCATGATGGTCGGGTAGTCGCGGGACATCATGCTCTCGAAGAAGAGCCGGCCCATGCCGGGCCAGTTGAACATGACCTCGAGGATGACGGAGCCGCCGATGATGGACGGCAACAGGAGACCGAAGAGCGTCATGACGGGGATCAGGGCGTTGCGGAAGCCGTGGCGCATGATGACGTCTCTTTCACGGAGGCCCTTTGCGCGTGCGGTGCGGATGTAATCCTGTCGGAGAACTTCGAGCATGTTCTGGCGGACGAAACGGGCATAGTAGGCCAGTGCGCCGTAACTGAAGCAGAAGGTAATGAGGGTGTAGTGGCGGACGAGATCGACAATCTTGCCGAGGGCGGAGAGCTGTTCGAAATCGTCGGACCTGATGCCCTGGAACGGCAAGAGATTCCACTGGATGGCGACGATGAGGATGAGGGGCACGGCCATGACGTAGCTTGGGACGGAATAGAGCGCATAGAGGATGGTGCTGCCGGCGGTGTCAAAGAGGCTGTCTTGGCGTGCGGCGGAATAGATGCCGATGGGGATTGCGACAGCAAGGCTGATGCCGAGTGAGAGTATGGCCAGCGACATGGTGGGCCAGAGGCGCTCGCGGATTTTGTGCCAGACGGGCCGGCGGTCGGTGGACATGGAGGCGCCGAAGTCGAGACGCACAAGGCGCCAGAGCCACTGGCCGTAGCGTTTGATGATGGGCTGGTCGAGGCCGTAGTACTGGCGCAGCTCTTCGTAGACGCGGTTAGAGACTTTGCTGTCCATAATGCCCTGTGTCTGGAGCTGGGCCGGGTCGCCGGGGGCCAGGTTGATGATAAAAAAGGTCACCAGCGTGATTCCGAACAGCGTCGGAACAGCAAGCAAGACTCTGCGAAGGACATAAGCCAGCATATCACGTTCACCTGTGCTATTGACCGAGCAGCGCGGCGCTGGGCATCCACCAATTACTGATGCCCGGATCGAAACTCATGATGCCCCTGGGGGAGAACTGCACGCCGCGGATGCGCTTGTTGATCGCGGCGAGGATCGGACGGTTGTAGATCCACGTGTAGGGCTGCTCGTCATAGAGTATCTTGTGAATTTCCTGGTAGATGAGCCGGCGTTTTTCGGGGTCAAATTCGCGGCGCCCGGCGGCGAAGAGTTCATCGACGCGCGGATTGGAATAGCCGATGTAGTTGCGGCCGATGTCGTACTGCTCGGTTCGCCAGAGGTCCCAGCCGGTGTCGGGGTCGGTGCCGGTGCCCCACGCGGCGGTCTGGGCCTGAAATTCGTGCTGGCGGACGCACTTGAGGAAGGAGGACCATTCGAGTGTCCTGGTCTTCATGTCGACGCCAAGTTTCTTGAGGTCCTCCTGGAGGATAGCGGCAATCTGCGGGGCGGTCGGCGAGCCCTGAGGGGTCAGGAGGGTAAATTCTAAGCGGACTTTGGCACCGTCGATGTTCTTGTATCGCCAGCCGTCATTGGGGTTGACGGTCCAGCCGGCCTCATCGAGCAGGGCGGCGGCCTTTTCGAGATCGTAGGGCAGGAGCTTGATGTCGGGGTTGGCCATCCATGAATCCGGGTGGTAGACACCGTAACACGGACTGGCCAGATTGTAGTAGATCTTGTCGAGGATGCGGGGGATGTTGAGCGCATGTGTCATGGCCCTGCGGACACGGACATCGGTGAAGAACGGGTTACTGCCGTCCATGTTCCAGCCGATGTAGCCGAAGAGCCATTGCGTGCCCCACGCCTTGTAACCAACGTCAGCGAAGGTCCGGGTGTTTGTTTCGCGTGCGAACTGCTGGGCACTGAGGTTCTCAATGACGTGCACCTGGCCTTTCTGGAATGCCAGGAGCGACATATTGGAATCGGGGATGATGCGGAAGATGATACGTTTGAAATAGGGCTTCCTGCCCTTGTAGCCGTCCCATCGTTCGACAACGATCTTGTCGTTTTCTTTCCATTCGACAAGGCGGTATGGTCCGCTTCCGACGGGGTTGCGGGATTGCAAGACGTAATAGTCGCCGCTCCTGAGGTCGGGATTGTTCTGCTTGTCCTTTTCGTAGATGTGTTTGGGGATGATGGGGAAATGCAGATTCCAGAGGCGCGTCGCAAGGGGTTCGGGCTGGACGTACTTGACGGTGAGAGGATCAAGGGCGACGCATTCGGTGATGGGCTCGACGCTGGGTTTCTGGGTACCGCAGGGGACGGCGGGGTCAAGTATCTGCCGCCAGGAGAACACGATGTCGTCGGCGGTGAACGGGTGGCCGTCGTGCCAGGTGAGGCCTGGCTTGATCCTGAGGATGAAAGTGGTGTGGTCCTCGGATTCTTCGAAGGATTCGACCACCTCCGTGTTGACCATCCAATTCATGTCTTTGTCAAAGGAAAACGGGCCGGTGTAGAGGACGCCCTGTACGATGCCTTCATATTGGGAACTGGCGAAGAGCGGATTGAGGGTGTTGGGGTTGCCATCGAGCTGGACGAAGAGCGTTTCATCGGTGTTGATCAAGGCGGGATCGTCCGGCGGCGGCTCGAAGAGCACGGGCGGATTGACCAGGGGGTCTGTGGTGGGGTCATAGGTTACGTCGGCCGCTTCGGGGCCTGCGGGCGGTTTGCGACATCCCGCCAGCGCGAGCGAAGCGACAAACAGGACCGCCGCGATGCGCGGAAGAGACGGTTTGTTCATGTTATCAAATCTCCGTTCTTGATCCCCCCCAAACACATGGTTACACACACGAGTTTCAACTGGTTCGCAGAATCCATTGCTTATCGTGTTTACGCAGGTCGACGACGTTTCAATCAAGCAGTTTTGGGGGTTGGAGTCAATGAAAAAAGCATGGCGAGGCCAAAAAACGGCGTCTGAGGCGGGCGAGGACGAACGATGCGCGCCATTTGCGTCCGATAACTTTGAAGCAGTCCCGGTTGCGACGATGCGCGGACTATCTGTCAGGGCTGCGCAGCATCGGGCGAGGCAGTGAGCGCGGGCGGAGCCTTCAACCGCAGGGGCTCCGTGAGGGCGGCGTTGCCGGGCCCTTTGCCGTAGTCATAAGCGAACTTGCCAGCCAGTTGGCCGGGCTGGGTGGCGCTTCCGAGGAGGATTTGCCGCTCGGCATCGATCACAGAGCCTTTGCCGCCTTCGAGAGCCTTGCGGAGGCGATTCTGGGGGCGAGCAAGGATTTCAGTAATTGGGCCGTTTTCTATTTCGGCGATGACGGAGACCAGTTGCTGCTTCTGCAGTTCGTCGAGGAGATTTTCGCCGAGGACATAGCGCTCGATGACATAGGAGTAGAGCTGGGAGAACCGCCGCAGGAGATCGGCCCTGCGTGCATCGGCCGTCTCAGCGATGATCTGTTTGCCGAGTGCGGTAAGAAGCGGCATTTCGAGCATTTCATACCTGACCGTCCAGTTTGCGTACTGCAAGGTTCGCAGGTCCGCGATCTTGTTGACGAGTGCACGGGCTTCGGCGGTGTTGAGGCGATCGGCGAACTCGACGATCATTCGCATGGTCTCGGGGGCCATCGTGTCGCTGACGACCTGATCGAGACGGCTGATGATGCGGCGGGCGAGATCTTCATCGCCGAGGACCTGCGAGGTCAATTGGGCGGCGACGCCGGGATTGGTAACGGTCTTGACGGCCCAGTATTGCGTGGTTGGGTGGGTGTCGCCAAGTCTGTCGAGGCCGAACTGGACCATTTCGGTGGTCTGAAGGCCAGCGGCAAGTATGATCAGATTCAGAGTCAGGCGCTGCCGATGGTCAGGATTCTGCAGGCGTGCGGCGTTTTCGAAGGTGGTCTTGAGGTGTTTTGCAACGGCTTCGGCGAAGGCGATCTTGTAGGGGCTGGGGTCTGCTGCGCCTTTCTGCGCCAGGATGGTCTCGCGGACATCGACGGCACGCCAGGGGTCCTCTTCGAAGTAGAGTTCCTCCAGTGCATCGTGCACGAATTTGTCCAGGATCGCCTGATCAGCGGGCGACAGGGTGGCCTTGGATTGGAGTGTGCGGGCACGGACCGCTTCGATTTCGGCAGTGTTTGCGGCGTAAAGGCTTGATACCGGGAACAGTATTGCTGCAATTGCACCCACGAAAAGACAGATTCTCTTAGAGACCATTGCGTGGCTTTCCAAAAATGCGCTAACAAAGCAAGATCGGCAATAATTACCTATGAGGATAACCTATTATTGGCGTCAAGTCAAGCCAATTCGCGGGCCAAAACGGCCGGCTGCCGGCAGCCAACGCAGCCGGAAAAACGGACTAACGCCTGATAATATCGAGGGTTGCGAGGAATCCAGCAGGCGAAGTAAAGCAAAAACCGGATGCAGGTTATACCGGAAGGTGTCTTTGCCGAAAAAGTGGGTAGCGCCGGCAGGTCGCACACGTCTAAGGGGAAAAACGCCTCATTGGAACGAACTTACTGATTATGGAGTCAGTACAGTTTTTTTGTTGCGGGTGCGAGCGGGGGAGGCGTTACGCGGAATAAACGTTGAAACAGACGCGGGAACATGGTAGTTTGTGTGGCCTGGGATCAATAACCGCGACTCGCGGCAGAGACAAATGAAGAAGTACCTGCTCATCGTAGCTGCTCTTGTGATTATTGCCTGCCCAGGCTGTCAGCCGAAGGAACAGGACGGGGGTATCGTCGCGCAGCAGCGGATAAGCGAATTGCCTTTGGAGGGTCCCGCGGTAACGGATGAGGGCGGGGATACGGCGGAGGCGGGTGAGGGTGTACCTGAGACGCCAACCGAGGTAACCGCCCTGCCGCAAGAGGCACAGGCACCGTCCGAAGAGATGACGACTGCGGTTGAGGAACCGACGGATACGGCACCGACGGAGGAGATCGCCGTGACGTCTGCGCCAAGAGAGGAGCAAAAACCCGAAGAGAAGGCGTCGGCGCCACCAGACGAGCAGGCAGGTGCGGAGGCAAAGGCGGATGAGGTCGAGGTGTCTGCCGAACCAGCCCAGAACGGAGAGGCAGGCGGCTCGACCGCTGCCAAGGCGGAGTCGGAGGCAGACACGGATAATGGCGCGGCTGCGGCGGAGGATTTCGAGCTGCTCGGACCGCGGATTCTTACTGCTTATGGAAATCTGCTGCGTTCTTATGTGGATGAGCACGGCAACGTCGACTATCCTACGCTGCGGCGAAAACGGGGCGAACTTTACGCTATTCTTCGGGATCTGGACAAGCTCGATCCGCGGGAGTACTTCCCATGGGGGCGCAACGAGAAGATCGCCTTCTGGATTAATGCATATAACCTGTTCACCCTGAAGGTGGTCGTGGAGAATTACCCGATCGAGCCGAACTGGGCGAAGGTCATGCTCAACTATCCGAAGAACAGCATCGTTCACATCAACGCCCCGTGGACAAAGCAGTATTTCAAGGTGATGGGGATGCAGCACACGCTTCGCGAGATCGAGCGAAGCAATCTGTTAGCACGCTACGGCGATCTGCGGGTGTGCATGGCTTTATCGTATGCTTCGATGGGCGGGGCGATGCTGCGTAACGAGCCATATCGTGGGGACAAACTTGACGAACAATTAGACGACCAGGTGAGGCGGTTCCTTGCGGACAAGCGAGGCTTTCAGATCAGCGACGGGACGGTCTGCTTAGCCGATATTTTCAACTGGTACAAGCAAGATTTCATCCGGAAGTATGGGGAAGTTCGCAGGTTCCGGGAAAAGCCGGAACACATCCAGGCCTACCTGAATTTCATCGTGGGGTATGTCAGCGCCAGTGACGCGCAATATCTCGAGACACGGGATTACACGGTCGAGTTCCGCAAATATGACTGGCGTCTGAACGAGCAAACGAACAAGTAATCGACCGGCGAAGTACAACATTTCACCGACGGCGGGGCCTTATTACGTTTGACAGGGGCGGCGCAGTCGCTGTATATTACGCTTTTTGTCATACATAAAGACCCTGTGAATAGGAGATAATTTGATGATACGAAGGGCATCTGGAAGACGCCTGGACGGCCGGGGGCATCTGTTCACAAGCGAATCGGTAACGATGGGGCATCCGGACAAGGTCGCCGATCAGATCTCCGATTCCATTCTTGACGCCATCATCGCACAAGACCCCAACTGCCGGGTGGCCTGTGAGACGCTGGTTTCGACCGGTCTTGTGGTTATTGCGGGCGAGGTGACGACCACCGCGATCGTGGATATTCCGGCCATCGCGCGGCAGACCATCAAACGCATCGGGTACACCGATCCGCATATCGGTTTTGATTATGAGAACTGCGCGGTGATGGTTGCGCTGGGTCATCAGAGCCCGGACATATCGCAGGGTGTGACGGAGGGGCAAGGGCTGCACAAGGAACAGGGCGCGGGCGACCAGGGCCTGATGTTCGGGTACGCCTGCACGGAGACACCGAGCCTGATGCCGATGCCGATCTCACTGGCGCACAAGCTGACGGACCGGCTCACCCGGATGCGCGAATCGGGCAAGATCGACTGGCTGCGGCCGGACGGCAAGAGCCAGGTAACCGTGGAGTACGGAGAGAACGGCAAGCCCAAGCGGATTCACACGGTGCTGATCAGCACGCAGCATGCGCCGCACGTCAAGTACGCAACGATCAAGAAGGAAATCATCGAGAAGGTGATCATGCCGGTTCTGCCGAAGAAGTTGGTGGATGGCAAGATCACGATTCACGTCAATCCCACGGGGCGGTTCGTGGTGGGCGGGCCAAAGGGCGACTGCGGCATGACGGGGCGAAAGATCATCGTGGACACTTATGGCGGTCGCGGCAGCCACGGCGGAGGGGCCTTCAGCGGTAAGGATCCGTCGAAAGTCGATCGGACGGCGAGTTATATGGCGCGTTACATCGCGAAGAATATCGTGGCGGCCGGACTGGCCGAGGCGTGCGAGGTGCAGTTGTCTTACGCGATCGGCGTGGCCAAGCCGCTTTCGGTGCTCGTTGATACGGAGGGGACGGCGAAGGTCGATGAGCTTCTGATCGAAGACCTGGTGTTGGAGCATTTCCCGCTGACGCCGAAGGGGATGATCGAGCATTTACAGTTGAGGCGGCCGATCTTCGCCGAGACGGCACGCAACGGTCATTTCGGGCCCAACCTGCCGGAGTTCACGTGGGAGAAGACCGACATGGCGGCGACGCTGCGTAAGGCGGCGGGGCTGAAATAGACGAAGTACGGCATGTGAAAACAACGTGGGCGACCTCGGGTGGGAGGTCGCCCATTTTTTGTAACAGTCATAACCGCACGGGCGGTATCTGGCAACGTGACGACTAATGTTTGAAGTGGCGTTTGCCGGTAAAGACCATTGCGATGCCTGCTTCATCGGCGGCGGCGATACTTTCGTCGTCCTTCTTCGAGCCGCCCGGCTGAACAATACAGGCGATGCCGGCCCTGGCGGCGTTGATGACGTTATCGGGGAACGGGAAAAAGGCATCTGAGCCCATGGCGGCGCCTTTTGCGGCGTCGCCGGCGTGCTTGAAGGCGATGAGACCGGACTCGACACGGTTCATCTGGCCGGCGCCTACGCCCACGAGCCGGCGGCCGTTGACGAGCGTGATGGTGTTGCTCTTGACGTGCTTGGCAACGAGCCATGCGATGCGCAGATCCTCGAGCTGGGCGGGGGTGGGTTTGAGTTTTGTGGGGTACTGCAACTGATCGGGCTCCCATCCGACGAGATCACGCTGCTGAAGGAGCAGCCCGCCGACGATGCAGCGGACGTCGTATTCGGCAACGTTTATCTTCGCCCTGTCGATGGGGCCGCTGGCCATCAGGCGGACGCGCTGGCCCCATTCTTTCATGGTTCGAATGGCCTTGACGGCGTCAGGGTCGAAGTCGGGTGCGATAATGACTTCGGCAAAGAAGCCTGCGGCGCCGGCGGCCTTGCCGAAGAGGCTGTAGGATTCCATGATCGTCTCGGCGAGCTTGAGGTCGACGTTCCGGTTGAGGGCGACGATGCCCCCGAAGGCGCTGACGACGTCGCCGAGATAGGCTTTTTCATATGCCTTGAGGATGTCGTCATCGACGGCACATCCGCAAGGGTTGAGGTGCTTGACGACAACAGCGGCAGGCTCATCGAATTCCTTGACCAGCTCAAAGGCGGCATTGACGTCGAGCAGGTTGTTGAAGCTGATGGCGGTGCCGCCTTCGAGGAGTCTGGCGCTGCCGACGCTGACCTCGCCGCTGGGCGGGAGGACGTAGAATGCGGCGGTCTGGTGGGGGTTCTCGCCGTAGCGGAGGTCGATCTGTTTGGCCGCAGCGAGGGAAATGCGCTCGGGGTACTGGATGCCGGCCTTGGCGTTCAAGTACTTTGAGATAGCGGCATCGTAGGCGGCCGTGAGGCCAAACGCAACACGGGCGAAGTCCTTGCGAAGTTCTTCACCGACGGCGCCGTCCTTGGCTTTCATTTCCTCGATCATGCGGCCGTACTGGGCGGGGTTGGTTACGACTGTGACGTATTTGTGGTTCTTGGCGGCGGAGCGGACCATGCTGGGGCCGCCGATATCGATGTTTTCGATGGCCTCTTCGAAGGTACAACCCGGCCTGGCAACGGTCTGCTCGAAGGGATAAAGGTTGACACAGACGAGATCGATGGGCTCGATGTTGTGTTCCTTGAGGGCAGCGGCATGGTCGGCCTTGTCGCGTATGGCGAGCAGGCCGCCGTGAATCTTAGGGTGAAGCGTCTTGACGCGGCCGTCCATCATTTCGGGGAAACCGGTGACGGCGTCAATGCTGACGACATCGATGCCCGCCTCGGAGAGGGCCCGCGCGGTTCCTCCCGTACTGATGATTTTGACCCCCATACCGCTGAGCTGTTTTACGAAGTCGACAAGGCCTTCCTTGTTCGACACGCTCACCAGCGCCGTCCTGATCTTGACGTCCATTTCTCTGCGTCTCCTTACCTAATCGTCCTTGTGTTTACGGGTTCAACCGGTGCAGGGCTTTGCGCCGCGGGCGGGCCGGCAAACCTGCACGCTCAGGGCGCGACATGCCGCGCCCCTACTGATTCTTCTGTTTAATGCACATGACGCGCCCCTGCAAGTCTGCCACATAGAGCGAGGCATCCGTCGTGTTGATTGCGTATTTTTCGACGGTGGCGAAATTGACAGAGCAAAGCTGCCCGCCTTTGGCATTGTCCATGACGGCGAGCAGGCCGGGTCGGGCGTAGACGTAGGCGAGGTCGCCTATTTCGACGATCACGTCGACACCCGCGGGCAGATGCCAGACGCTTTTTCCGGTCTGCTTGTCAACGGCGTAGACACCCTTGTCGTCAGCGCTCTGGTAGACAACGTTCTTGCCGAGGACGACGGATTTCGTGAGGGGTTCTCCTGCGTGAAAGGCGTCGGTCCAGGCGCCGCGGCCGGTGCGAACCGAGAGCTTGTAAAGCTTTGTGTTTTCACTGCTGACATACAGCCATTCGTCTTCGCTGACAATGGGAGCAGTGATGCGGCCGACGACGTCATAGGCCCAGCGCTTTTTGGCCTGATCGGGCCAGATGCTGATGACATGGCCGGATTCGGTGGTGAGCACGACGTACTCATCGTCGGCGGTGACGGAGTTGATCTGTGCGCCGTCGTCGGCAGCGACCATGAAATCCTGCCAGTAGCCATCCAAATTGATCGAATGCAGCCGCGTGTCGGAAGACGGCACATAGAGGCGGTAGCGGTTGGCGTCCATAGCGCCCAACGCGGTACGCCCAAGCTGCTTGAGGTTCTTCTTGAAGGCTATGCCTCCGGCTTTGGGATCGACGGCAACGAGGTCACTTCCGACCATGAACCATACCTGGCCGTCGCGCGACAGGGGCGAACTTACGGGCAAGCCCCGAAGGGCCATCTGCACGCCGAATCGAAATGCCTGTTTTTCGATGTCGATTACATACAGGTAGTTGTGATTTGTCAGGGCATAGAGATATGCATCGAAGACGAACAAGCGGTCGATTTTCTCAGCGGCTCGCATGGGCAGATTGACCTGCCAGGCGGGCTCGAGTCCGGCGGGCGCCAAGAGGTGCCGCTCGACCAGCAGGCCGGTATCGACAGTTGCGGCCGCGGCAGCGGACAACAACAAAATGACAGACAGTATGACATTTCGATACATGGTTTTACCCCGGATTTTCATCACAATGACCCCTGCCGTAGTTCAGGATCGTTTCAGGCCAATGTGACATAGTCGGCCAGATCGATCCCATGGGCGTTCTCAAAGTCCCTCATCTCCTTAATCCGCTCCACATCGTCCCGGATGCGGTTGGTCAGCTTGAATATGTAAGGTTTGCCCGCCAGGCGATTTTGGAGGTCGTCCAGCATGGCGTCCCAGTCGCCTCCGTAGAGCTGCGACTTCAGGACGACGAGCATCTTGTGCTCATCGTCGAGGCGTTCAACGTAGGCCGCGACCGCCGATTTGACCGGCGTATCCTCCTGATTCTTGCGGTCTTGGGGTACGTTGGCCATCAGAAACCTCGTTAGTGTTTATGATAACCGCCTCGTGCCCAAAAATCAACCAAAAACCGCCAAGACACGGGGACAGGCACTGCGACACGATGTCGCTACAGGCCGTACATTCGGCACGACCTGACCGGCTCATTGTCCCTGGGCCACGTTGGCGAGGCGGCCCATTTTGACCAGGAGCCGGGCCCGATCGACGTCCATGTCTTCGGTCTGGCGGATGTAACCGCCGCCTACGAGGACACTCCTGGCCCGTGAGATGAGAAGCTCAGCCTCCTCGGGGGCCATAGTCTCGAAGGTGGTGACATCGTAGGTCAGGACCGTGACGAGGTTGAGAGCGATTCGGGCGAAGCCCCCGTCGATCAGGTAGAAGGCATCCTTCCTGTCGGGGATGTCGCGGACTTCCATGATCCCGGTTCCGAGTTTGCAGAGCATGGGGGCGTGGTTTCTCAGGACGCCGCGCATGCCGTCGTGTGCCGGCAGGACGAGCGAGCCGGCTCGGCAGTCCAGCAGTTTACCCGAAGGCGTCAGGAGGACGCATCGGAACACACCCATTGAGATTCGAACCATGTTCGATCAACTCCCTTGAAGAGGTCTTTACGTTGCGAGCGCGGACAGGATGCCCCGCGGCGTACGTTACCTTACTTTCTCTTGGCGGCCTCTTCAACATTTCCAATATACATGAAGGCCTGCTCGGGCAGGTGGTCCCATTTGCCTTCGCAGATCTGGCGACAACTGTCGACGGTCTCGGCGGTTGTGACGTATTTTCCGTCCAGGCCGGTGAATTGTTTGGTGACGGTAAAGGGCTGCGAGAAGAAGCGTTCGAGTCGCCGAGCGCGTGCAACGACGGTCTGGTCGGCGGGGCTGAGTTCGTCAACGCCGAGGATGGCAACGATGTCCTGGAGGTCGTGGTATCGCTGGAGGTATTCCAGGACTTTCTGGGCGACGTCGTAGTGTTCCTTGCCGACGATGTTGGGGTCGAGGATGCGGGAGGTGCTTGCCAGCGGATCGACAGCGGGATAGATACCTTTTTCGGTGATGCTGCGGCTGAGCACGATGGAGGAATCGAGGTGCGTGAAGGTTGTGGCGGGTGCGGGGTCGGTGAGGTCGTCAGCGGGGACGTAGATAGCCTGAACAGAGGTGATGGAGCCCGCGGCGGAGGTGGCGGCGATGCGCTCCTGCAACTGGCCCATCTCCGTCGCGAGCGTGGGCTGGTACCCCACGGCGGACGGGATGCGCCCGAGGAGGGCCGAGACTTCGGCGCCGGCCTGGCTGAACCTGAAGATATTGTCAATAAAGAACAGCGTTTCGGCGCCGCTGAGTTCACAGAGGTATTCGGCCATGGTGAGACCGGTAAGGGCGACGCGGAGGCGGGCGCCCGGCGGCTCGTTCATCTGTCCGAAGACGAGACAGGTGTTGTCGAGGACGGTTGCGCCGGTGTTTCCGATCTGCGTGTGCTGCATTTCGAGCCAGAGGTCGTTGCCTTCGCGGGTTCGTTCGCCGACGCCGGCGAAGACGGAGTAGCCGCCATGCTCGGTGGCGATGCGTGCGATGAGTTCCTGGATCATGACGGTCTTGCCGACGCCGGCACCGCCGAACAGGCCGGTCTTGCCGCCTTTGACGAAGGGACACAGCAGGTCGACGACCTTGATGCCGGTCTCGAAGAGTTCGCTCTTGGCGGACAACTCGACGAATTTCGGGGGGTCGCGATGGATTGGCCGGCGGTGCTTCACATCGACGGGGCCGCGGCCGTCGACCGGCTCGCCGAGGACGTTGAAAACGCGTCCCAGGGTTTCCTTGCCGACGGGGACCTGGAGGGCATCGCCGACGTCGATGACTTCCATGCCGCGGCGGAGGCCGAGGGTGGAGCCGAGGGCAACCGCACGAACGCGGCCGGCGCCGAGATGCTGCTGCACTTCGCCGACCAGTTCGAAGGGCTTGTCCTCGTAATGGCCGACGACTTTCAGGGCGTTGAATATTCTGGGCAACTGGTCGCCGAAAAACTCGGCATCGAAAATGCTGCCGATAACCTGTACAACTCTGCCTTTATTCATTGTATTGCTCAATTTTTTAAAAAACCCGCGGGCGGTCGGGCCGCTCCGTGAGGCGTTTCAATTGTCTAACGCATAGCCTCCACGCCGCCAATGATGTCGAGCAGTTCCTCGGTGATCTGGCCCTGGCGGGCACGGTTGTATTGCCTGGTGAGTTCGCGAATCATTTCACCGGCGTTGTCGGTGGCGCTGCGCATGGCGATGACCCTCTGGAGGTGCTCGCTGAGTGCGGCGTCGAGAAAACATCCGGTAATGGCGGTACGGACTATCATGACTGCAAGACTGTCGAAGAGTTCCGGGGCTGATGGGCTTAAGAGGAAATCCTCGAAGGCCAGTTCCCACGGCCAGATGACCGTCGCCCGCGTTGTGAGATCGTCTATGAGTTCGGAAACGGGCAGGATGGTGAGCGTCTGGGCCTTCTGGTTGGCCGGCGAGAAGAAACGGGTGTAGACGATGCTGAGGCGGCTTATTTCGCCGCGGCGGTACTGGGCGATGAAATCTTCGGCGATGTCGCGGACCTGGGCGACGGTGGGCATTTCTTCGAAATCGCTGAGGGCTCGTTCGATATCGATATTACGGGCGGCAAGGCTGGAGAGGATCTTGTTGCCGTGGGCGTAGATCTTGAGCCGCCGGCCGAAACGGGAAGCCATCTTGCGGTGGACTTCCAGCAGTTTCATGACGTTGGAGTTGTAGGCGCCGCAGAGGCCACGGTTACTGCCGGTGACGATGACAGCCTGGCAGTCGGACCTGTTGGTGAGCATGAGCGGGTGTTCGATCGTCTGCTCGGCGGCGACCATGAGGTAGGCGAGTTCGGCGAGGGCATCATAGAAATCGAGGCCCTGTACCCAGCGGCGGTAATACTGGCGATAGCGAACGGCACTGACCGTTTCCATCGTGTGGGTGACCTTGCCGATGTTCTCTGCGGCCTGGCGGCGCTGGAGTATCTGACGTGTTCCGGCCATCAGTATATTCCCGTCCTAAGTTGTGTGCCTGTCATCGCCCCATCAGCCGCCGAAAGAGAATTTGTAGATGGTTTTGAACGCCTCGACGGCCTCTTTGAGTTCGTCTTTCAACTCGTCGGGCAGGTCGAGCGTCTCGTTGATCTGATCGATGTACTCCGGGGCCTCGAGCTTCAACCAGTCGAGCAGTTCGTCGATGAAGTGGGCGACGGAGGCGACTTCGATGTCGTCGAGCATGCCGGTGGAGCCGGCAAGAATGCTGATGACCTGTTCACCGACGGTGAGCGGGGCGAACTGCTTCTGTTTGAGCACTTCGACCATGCGGTAGCCGAGGTCGAGCTGTCTTTGCGCGGCGGGGTCGAGCTCGGTGCCGAGGCGGGCGAAATCCTGCATCTCGCGAAAGGCGGCCAGGTCGAGGCGGAGCTTGGGGGCAACTTTGTACATGGCCGGCGGCTGGGCCTTGCCGCCGACGCGGCTAACACTGATGCCGACGTCTATAGCGGGCCGAACACCCGAGAGGAACAGTTCGCGGTCGAGGTAGATCTGGCCGTCGGTGATTGAGATAATGTTCGTGGGGATGTAGGCGCTGACCTGGCCTTCCAGCGTTTCAACGATGGGAAGAGCGGTCAGCGATCCGCCGCCGAGAGCGGCGGTGACCTTGGCACTGCGTTCGAGCAGGCGGCTGTGGAGATAGAAGATGTCGCCCGGGTAGGCCTCGCGGCCGGGCGGGCGGCGAAGCAGGAGGCTCAGTTCGCGGTAGGCGATGGCATGCTTGCTCAGGTCGTCATAGATGCACAGGGTGTCCATGCCGTGCTCGTACATGAAGTACTCGGCGACGGCGGTGCCGGCGTACGGGGCGACAAACTGCATGGCGGCCGACTCCGATGCCGCGGCGGTGATCACGATTGTGTGCCCCATGGCTCCGTGGTCACGGAGCGTGCGGACGACTTCGGCGACCGTAGACTCTTTCTGGCCTATGGCCACGTAGACACAGGTAACGTTCTTGCCTTTCTGGTTGATGATCGTATCAAGCGCGAGAGCGGTTTTTCCGGTCTTGCGGTCGCCAATGATCAACTCGCGCTGGCCTTTGCCGATGGGGATCATCGAATCGATGCTCTTGATGCCCGTGGCGAGGGGCTCGTTGACTGGCTCCCGTTCGGCAATACCGGGCGACGGAGACTCGACGCGTCTTCGGGCCTCTGCTTCGATGGGCGGGCCGCCGTCAATGGGCTGGCAAAGGGCGTCCAGTACACGGCCGACCAGATTGAACCCCACGGGGACGGTAAGGACCGTGCCGGAGGACCGCACCAGCGATGATTCGGTTACTTTGGTGTAATCGCCGTAGATGACGGCGCCGACACTTTCCTCTTCCAGATTGAAGACCTCGCCGACGACGCCGTTCTCAAAGTCGAGCATTTCGCCGGCCATGGCGTTGTCGAGGCCGTAAATACGGGCGATGCCGTCGCCGACTTCGAGGACGCGCCCGACGCGGGCCACGTCCACCCGGCTCTTGTACCGGCTGATCTCCTGTTTGATCAGAGTACTGATTTCACTGACGTCGAACTTCATTGAAGATTCCAACTCACACTCGCAGGCAATCCAGGCAAGGCCCGGCGTCGATGCAGCCGCTTCAGGGTGCGGCCTGCCTGCGTTCTTTTTCCTTCATATTCTCCACAATCGTTCGGACAGCGCGCTCCAGAGAGGACCTGACCGAACCATCGATCATCATGTCGTCCTTGCGAAGGACGACACCGCCGATCAGCGAGGGATCGACCCGCACCGACAGCTTGACTTCGCTGTTGAGCGCCGCGGCGAGATCGGCTTTTAGTTTTTCGATAAAGGCCGCGTCGGGTTCCTTGGCGACGGTGACCTCGACCGGCTGGCGGTGGTGGTATTCGTCGGCCAGCGCTTCGAAACGGTCACTGATTCCGGCCAGGAAACCCATGCGTCCCCGCCGGGCCAGCACACAGAGGAAGTTAACAGTCAAAGGCGACAGGCGTCCGTCAAAAACGCGTCGGACGATGCCCATCTTTTCCTCGCCCTTGATGATCTCGGAATTCAGCAGCGCGGCGAATTCGGGCTCCTGCCTGAGGATCTGGCGGACGACGGCCAGTTCCTCCTGGACGGTGTTAATCTCGCCGCCCTGTTCGGCAAGATCGAAGAGCACCTCGCTGTAGATCTCACGAACAATGTATCTGCGCGACTGACTCATGTATCCCGCCCGGCTTTCTGTGTACGCCTCTTCTCAACCCGCACCGCCTGCGCCGCCGGCATCCGGCTGTCCGGTTTCCTGGCGCAATCGTGCGATGGCCTGGTCGACCATTTTCTGATGGTCGTCATCCCGCATTGAGCGGCCGAGGATTTCCTCGCCGAGGCGCAGGACAATGCCGCCGGCCTGATCCAGCAATTCGGATTCGGCCTGACGCCGCGCGCGGGCCAGTTCCATTTCCTGCCGGAGGCGCAGCGTTTCGGCGTCTCTGCGGGCATCATCCATGATGCGGCGGGCTTCCTTGTCGGCCTCTTTTATGCGCATGTCCATGATCTGCCGGCATTCCTTTTCGACGCTGTTGAGCTTTTCCTGGTACTGGGCCAGGATAACCTGGGCGTCTTTCTTGGTCTGCTCGGCATCGCGAATCTGCTTTTCAATATAGGTTTCGCGCGCCGTAAGGCCTTCGAGCACCCGCTTCCAAGCCAGTTTCCACAGGACCAGCAACAGGATCAGAAACGCCAGGACGGTCCAGATCGCGTCACCCAGCGTCCCGGAGAACGGACTGAGTTCTTCTTCGGCAGGGTGTCCCCCGCCGGCGAAAACAGCGGCGTTGGCACAGAGCAGCGTTACGAGTATCGATACGATACCGATCCGCATGGATCAAACCTCATCAGGACAGCCGCCACATCGCCAGGAAGCATATAATCAGGGCCAGCAGCATGCCGCCTTCGATCAGGGCCGAAGCCAGGAGCATTGTCGTAAAGATACGCCCACCGGCTTCCGGCTGGCGTGCGATGGCTTCGCAGGCGCAGGAGGCGATCCTGCCGATGCCCATTGCCGCGCCGAAGACAATGACGCCGGCGCCGATGACCGCGCCAAGGACGCCAAGCACGTCCCAGTGCGAAATCGCCGCTTGCCCAGCCGCTTCGGCCGCAGCGGCAGGCACCTCGGCAGCCGCCAGAATACCGCCCATCAAATCCAACATTGCAACCAAACCTCCCAATTCCATAACTAACATCCTTCATGATCCATCGCCGAAGCGTCAGTGCTCGGGATGGATTGCCAGTCCCATGAATATTGCGGATAGAAACGTAAATATATACGCCTGCAGAAAGGCGACAAGCAGTTCCAGGAGCGACGCGGCGACCACGGCGGCGACAGTGAGTCCGGAAACCGCATAATTCTTGAAGATGACGATGAACAAAAACAGCGTTGCCACCAGGATATGGCCGGCAAAGATGTTGGCGAAGAGTCGGATAGTCAGCGACACAGGCTTAACCAAGGCGCCGATTATCTCCATAAGATAGATAAAGGGCGCCATGGGCCAGGGCACATGTGGGATGAAGTTCTTGAGATAGCCGGCCAGGCCCTGCTCGCGTATGCCAGCGATGTGGATGGAGAAGAAGGCCATCAGCGCCAGCGACCCCACTACCCAGATGTTTGCCGTGGCAGCACCACCGAGGTGATTGGGAGTACCGGTGATGAGATAGATGATTTGCGCAAGGGGCACCATGCCAAGCAGGTTGAGCGTCAGGATAAAGAAGAACAGGGTCCATAGAAAGCCGACGTGCTTGTCCGTCCTGTCGCCGAGGAAGGGCCGTGCAATATCCTCGCGGATGAAGATACAGGTGGCCTCGATGAGGCCGCCAAAACCCCGGCGGACAAGACCTTTGCCCCGCAGGGCCAGAGGCAGAAGAATCATCAGGATGACGGCGCCCAGGGTAACCATAAACATGTGATTACTGAAGACGACGGTTCGGCCGAACAGTTCGAAAGTGAACAGTTCTTTGACCACGACTTCTTCAAGAGGATTGATCTGGGCCAGCATTGCGCCGGCTAATTCCAGCATGTTCGCCTTCCCTCAGTGCGGGGCGGTGTGACGCCCCGCGTGCAAATATCTATTTGGATTCCTTGTAAAACAAGTACACCATGCCTATAAAACCGATAAAAAAGCCCGTCAGCATCAGAAACGGGCCCGTACCGAAATACTCGTCCAGTTTATAACCGAAATAGCAGAAAATCGCTATGACCGCACAAAACTCAATGCCCGCGCCCATCCATCGCAAGCCGCTTCGGCCGGCCTCGTCGTCGCGCCGCTTCTTTTCGTCTTGCTCGTTCAAATCGCCCGGCGACTCCATTCCAGCCGTCCCACCCCTGTTGCCTTGTGCGGCAAGGTCCTTCGACCCGGGGTTTGCCTAAACCGGTGTCTGTCGCCGGCGGGCTTCAGGCAATCACCCGTGACCGGCGATTGCCGGTATCTTTAGCAATTTGCATCGAAAAGGCAAGTGCAAATTCGTGCGGTCGGTAAATTCCTAACTCCTGGCCTGGTCCAGAATGAGGTCTTTGACGCGTTTGCTGGGCAGATTCAGAGCGCCATATGCGCTGGCGGCGGCGCTTCGCAGTTCCGGATCGGTCGTATCGGAACTGATCAGGCTGTAAATGGCGTCAATCTGCTCTTCGGTCAGGAGCCGGGCGTTGAGCTTGGCGGAGGCGGCCAGGGAGCCGAAAGCAGCGATTCGCACGGCCTTGCTGTTGGACTCCAGCAGCGCCATATCGGCAATCGCCCGCTGGGCGTCCGGGCTGGACAGCCTGGCGAGCACCTCGCCGGCAAGGGTTTGCATTTCCGGACGGCTCTTTTTGGTCACCCCGATGAGGGCGTCGCGTGCCTCGGAGACGTTGATAACGGCGTTTCGGGTGATGGCCAGTTTCAACATGACCTGTATGGCCCGCATCTCGTAGACGTCGGCCAGCGCGTCGCCGAGTTCGGCGCGTCCGCTGTCGTCGATGGCTTCGGCGAGATTGCGGATGATCAGGCTGCTGCCGGTGAACTCGGCGTTGGGGCCGGCCTGCCCGATGGCAATGGCAGCGCTGTAGCGCACCATGCGATCTTCAAAGCTGAGTGCCTTGACGAGGGGCTGTTCGGTGCCGATGCGGTAGAGGAGCGACTTTTCGCCGGCGTTGGCGGCAAGCGCTTCCACGAGCCCGAGCGACACGTATGCGTCCTTGTCCTTCAAGGCGCGGTCGAGCCCCTCGTGGAGATACTCGGGACCTGCGGTTGTTGCGTAGGTCATGGCATCGGCATGGCCCTGGCCGAAATAGGCCGGCTGAGGTACACCAGTGCCCTCGGCCTTGAAGAAGGCGGCCAGCCAGAGTGCGATAGCGCTGCCGGTATTTGCATCAGCCTTCAGGGCCCACTCACAGGACCGCATGGCCATCAGTTCATAGAAGTACTGCTTGTTGACCTCCTCGCGGACGAGGCTGTTTGCCGCGGCGTCCCAGAACCAGATGTTGGCGAAATCGTATTCCGCGGCGGGCCCCACCGACTCAGCGTGGTTGTAGTAGCTTTCGGCCAGTTGGAAAAACAGTTGTGCAGCCGGAATCTTCAGCGCGGCCGGATCAATCTTTTCAATAGCCTTTGCAGCAAGTTGCCGCAACAGTTCGGACTCGTCGTTTTCCATGACATATTTGAGGTGGCCGGCGGCCTGCAGATAGCCGATTTCGCCAAGGGCCTTGATGATTTCGGCCTTGACTCCGACATTGTTCATCTGCAGGGCGGCGACAAGCGGGCGGATGGCATCGCGGCCAATCTTCGGCAGCGCGCCGGTGATGTTGGCGAACTCGTTCTTGCGGGCGGGGTCAGCCATGGCGTCGAGCATGTAGGGAATGGCGTATTCGCCGGCATTCTTGAGGCGCTGCTCGGCGGCAATGCGGCCGCGGATGGCCGTGCTGAGGCGTTTGATCTCCTGGATGATGATTCGCGGTTCAGTGCGGCGCAGGAACCGCCCCTTTTCGATGACAGCGAGGATCTTGGCGCTGACGTCCCTGAGTTCGTCGCTGGAAGCGTTCATCTTCAAGAGGATCTGGTAGCCGTTCGGGTTGGACTCGGCCAGTTCCAGAAGCTCCAGCGGATCGGGCGAACTGTCAATGATCGCCTGGGCGTAACCGGCGGCCAGGTCCAGACGGCCGATGGCGGTGTAATGAAGGAAATCATCCCAATTGTCTTCCAGGCTCTGGCCGAAACTGACGCCGACCGAACAAACCGCGACCGCCAGGAATGTCATCATACCCTTTTTCACAAACATAAAAGAACTCCCAAAACAGTCTTATCCTGACAACAGAGCCATCCTGGTGCACATTGGATCAGAATGTCGAACCCTCTTTCCTGAGAACCATGCAATTCCCTGATTCCATTATAGTTTTCATACCTCAGTTGTCAATTAAAAACCCCCTTGGAAAGGGCTTTGCCGGGGGTTTTTTCAGCGGTAGAGGCCGTTTTTTTCGATATAATCCAACACGAGCGGGGGTAAAAGTCCGGTAACATCGTGGCCGGCTGCGAGTTTGCGCCTGATTTCGGTACTGCTGATGTCGACAGAGGGGGTTTCAAGCAGGTTGGCGCGGAGCCGGGCCACCCGGTCGGCGCCCAACGCCTGCAACGCTTCGAACTCCGGCGGCGGGCATCCTCCACGGTGCATGACACACAGGGTGCAGGCGTCGAGCAGGTCGTCGACGCGGTGCCATTTGGGAAGGTCCTTAAGCATGTCGGCACCGATGAGCCAGAAGAGTTGGGCCGAAGCGCCGAAGCGCCGACGGAAATACAGCACGGTGTCGAGCGTGTAGCTTGGTTCTTCGCGGCGCAGTTCGCAGTCACTGACATGGAACCGTTTGCACTGGCGCGCGGCCAGTCGCAGCATCGCAAGTCGATGTTCTCCGGAAGCGACCGGATTGACGCGCTTGTGCGGCGAACGCCTGGCCGGAATGAAGAAGACCATGTCAGCGCAAAGATGTTCGGCGGCGAACTGCGCAACGGTTGTGTGTCCCACATGCACGGGGTCGAACGTTCCGCCGAAGAGCACAATGCGCTGCTCCATGATGCCTCAAGAATTCACACAGACTTGTGCGATTAGCCAAGAATTTTATCGTACGTTGGAAATATTTTCGCTTTTCCGAAAAAATATTTTGCGCGGCACAACGGCGATGTGATCAACAGAAACTCGTTTGCGTCAAGGGCGCTGCGCGTTCGGTGTCCGTGTGCGACAAGCAGAAACGTCGTGTTGGCGAAACTGCAATATAATGCATCGAAACCCGTGTTTCAAGCAAATTAACGAAACGCCGGCAGATGCTGTCAGCACGGCTGCATCGTGTGAGCAGCGCAGCGCAAGCAACGACACAGCATGCGTTGATGTGTTCGACGAACGGATTGCATGTTGCGGAAAACGAAAAAAAATGAAGTATTTTTCTGGCGTTTGACGATAAAGATGGGTACTTAAGAAACTTACGATTAAGTCTTCGATACCTTTGATGATGTCTTAATTGCCAACGCCGAAAGGAGGTGACAAGACTATGGCAAAGAAAAAAGCCGCGACCAAGAAAGCGAAAAAGAAAGTAGCGAAGAAAGCCACTAAGAAGGCGCCGGCCAAGAAGAAAGCCAAGAAGAAGAAGAAGAAAAAATAAGTGATTCTTGTTCCCCTCCTCTCGGGGTGGGGAAGAGCAGGCTGACGGGCCTGTTCGCAAGCTGAATTAGCTGGTAGTACTCGCTAAAAAAAGAAGGTTCTCCTGCCACGGCGGAACCTTCTTTTTTTTGCGCGATCAGCGACAAGTGAACCTGTTCGAGGTGGTGGAGGGTGTGCCGACACAGCAGACCCTACGAGGGAGACCAAGGCGAAATCACAGCGGGTTGTTGACAATTACAGGTATGCGACCTATACTTCAATTGTGGATGTCGGTCTTGGGTAAGTACAGGTTGAAAGGAACGCCTTCAATGAAGAATTTTGCGATTTCACTGCTGGCAGCGACCTTGTTGCTGAGCACAGGGGTCGTTTTTACCGGATGCGAGGAGGAGGCGACTGACGCGTCGACGATGCGAAAGGCCCGGCTTGTGGCCGATGAAAACATCGAATTGAAGAGGCAGCTCGCTGAGAAGGACAAGGAAATCGAGAAGCAGAAACAGCTCGTGGAGCAGTGCAAGCAGGAGATGAGCAAGGCCCAGGAGGATAGCGGCACGGCCATGCTGCAGATGCTTCAGCACCTTGCGGAAAGCGCCAAGGAGGTCGAGGCGCTGACACAGGAGAACAGCAAGCTCAAGGAGCGGATCGCCGAGCTGGAAGCCAAACTGGCGACGCCCAGATCGGAACCGTGACCGCCCGGTCAGCTGCGGCCTTAAATACAGACCTTCTGGGATGCTTCCACGCAGTCGCAGAGGTTTTCGTCAGGATAGCGGCGACGCATGGCGGCGGCGATGAGGGCGACAAACATGGGTTGCGGCCGCAGGGGTCTTGACGTCAAGCATGGGTGGGCCTGCGTGCCCATGAAGAATGGGTGTGCCGGGATCTCAAGTATTTGCATTATGGGATAGTCAGGCGCCTTGCCGGAAAAGACCATGCCGTGCTGTTCGAGTATCGGCACGTATCGCGGATCGACCTCGTAACGGTGCCGGAATCGCATTCTGACTCGGTCCCGGCCACCGAAGATCTTCCAGGCAAGGGTATCGCGTCTTAGTTCGATATCCCTGCCGCCCAGGCGCATGTTGCCGCCAAGCCCTTCAATCTTTTTCTGTTCAGGCAGAGAATCGATGACAGGTTCCGAACAACCGGGGTCGGTCTCCGTGCTGTTGGCGCCCTTCAAGCCGCAAACGTTGCGGGCGAACTCAATCACGGCCATCTGGAAGCCGAGGCACAGGCCGAGATAGGGCACGCTGTTTTCGCGAGCGTAACGGATACAGGTGATTTTGCCCTCCGTGCCGCGGGTCCCGAACCCGCCGGGCACAATGATGCCGTCGACGTCCCGCAAGTGGGCGCTGACGTTCTTGTCGGTGACATCCGTTGTTTCGATCCATTTGATTTTGACGCGGGTGCTGAGCGCGATACCGCTGTGTTCAAGGGCGTGGAGGATCGAGGCGTAGCTGTCGCGAACAGAGGTGTATTTGCCGGTGATGCCGATGGTGACCGTGTATTTTTCCTTGCCGATCTTGTCGGTGAAATCGCACCACCGGCCCCACTCCACGCGTTCGTGACGAAGGTTGATGCGGTCCTCGATTCTGAGCAGCCGCAGCACCTCGAAGTCCAGGCCGCAATCGCGGAGCATGGCGGGGATGGTGTAGATACTGGCGGAGTCGTGCATGCTGAAGACGCGTTCGAACGGCACGTTGCTGAAGACGCTGATCTTCTGCCGGGCCTGGTCGCTGACGGGATTCTCAGCCCGGCAGGCGATAATATCAGGCTGAATGCCCATCTGCATCAACTGCTTGATGCCTAACTGGGCGGCCTTGGACTTCTGCTCGCCGAGGGTGCGGGGCTCCAGGATATAGGTCAAGCCCACAAAACAGCAACTGTCCGGCCCTTCTTCGTAGGCCAGTTCGCGCATGGCCTCGATATAAAAGGCGTTCTCCAGGTCCCCTACCGTGCCGCCGATTTCGACGAAGACGACATCGGCGCCGGTTTCCATGGCCAGCCGCCGCAACTTGAGTTTGACTTCGCCGGTGACGTGAGGAATCATCTGCACATCGCGGCCGAGGTAATCGCCGTGACGCTCCTTGTCCAGAACGGAGCGGTAGATTTGGCCGCTGGTGGAGAAATTGGCCCTGCTGAGGTTCTGGTCGAGCATTCGCTCATAGGTGCCCAGGTCCATGTCGCATTCCATGCCGTCATCGAGTACGAAGACTTCGCCATGACGGAACGGGTTAAGGGTTCCCGAGTCGATGTTAAGGTAGCCTTCCAGCTTGATCGGGGCGACTTTGAGGCCTTTGTCCTGCAGGAGTTTGGCCAGGCAGGATGAAAAGATACCCTTCCCCAGGCCGCTCATCACCGTGCCCATCACGACGACATACCGGGCCTTGCCCTTTCGATAACCATTGGGAATAGGCGAGAAATACTCCGTTTCGGTCGTCACATCCCTTACGCTGGCCAACAAATCCTTGCTATCCGCCATAAGCCGGGTCTTACCTCTCTATTTTTATGTCTGTTCCGACGTCCGCGGGCGGCGGACCATCACTGCCGCGCCAGATACCTCTTCACGAACGCCTCATACTGCCGGGGGGTGTCGATACCCTCCCATGCATGCCGCACCCGTCCTGCGATAACGGTATAACCACGCTCAATGGCCCGGAGTTGTTCAAGTTTCTCAATTCGCTCCAGGACACCCTGCGGCAATTGCGTAAACGTTGTCAGAAAGGCCTTGCGATACGCATAAAGGCCCATGTGGCGAAGATACTGCGAGACATCGCCCACGCCGCCGGCCTGGCGGTCGTACGGAATGACCGAGCGCGAGAAGTAGATCGCCCTTCCGCGTGCATCGAGAATGGCTTTGACCACATTGGGATCGGCGATTTGCCGAGGGTCTTCGAAACGAGCAACAAGCGTTGCCATATCCGCGTCGGGATGCTCCCAAAGCAAGGCGGCCACGTCGTCGATGTACTGCGGATCGATTTCCGGTTCGTCGGCCTGGAGGTTGACGACCAAGTCCGTTCGGACATCCGCGACCGCTTCGGCGATGCGGTCGGTGCCGCTTTCGTGGTCAGCCGAGGTCATGACACATTCGGCGCCGAACTCTTCGCAGGCGTGCAAGACGGCTTCGCTGTCAGTGGCGACGAGCACCCGGCTTACACTTTTGGCACAGAGCGCTTGTTCGTAGGTATGCTGAACAAGGTATTTGCCAGTCTGTTTAGCGAGAACTTTTCCCTCGAAGCGACTTGATCCGTATCGAGCGGGTATTACAACAACCACCTTCACTCAGGTTCTTCCTTGCAGCGACTCCGGCCAACAGTATCTTCCTGAAACCACTGCCCGTATAGAATAAGCCGACGTGAAACGGCTGTCAACGCCGCCGGTGATTTTTTTGCCGGCCATTATGCGGACGGTTGGGCATCGGTGGTCTGTGCCTGGGGATTGTCGTCTTTGGGCTGTTCCTCGGCGACTTGCAGGCTGGTTGAGACTGTGGACGGCACAGATGCACCTGAACTTGCGGCGTGATCGTCGAAGACGCGCCAGGCGGGGGCCAGCAGTTCCGGCACTTCCCAGGCACTGCCGCAGTGGTGGCATTTCTCCATGTCCGGCCTGCGCCCCCTGCCGCAATTGGCACAGGTTACAAGCGTGTGCGTCGGGCGCGTAAACCGCCATGTCAGGAAGGCGGGCAAACCGAATGTCAGGATGGCGGCCGTCCAATACTTTATTGACCGATCCGAAAGTCCGATTGTCCGCGCCTGGCGCCTGACGGCCATCGTCAGCACCGCGGCGATCAGCAGCGACGGCGACATCGTCATGGCAAGGACGGCGAGGCGCTGGAAGCGATCCTCCTGGTACTTACGGCCCAGCGAGCCGGCAAACGAATGCGGCAGGAGCAGCAGATTGCGCTGCCCCTTCTCGGGGGAAATATACGGCGCCGTGAAGTAAGAGGCTACGCTGAATACGGGGGGCTGAAGGTTTTCCAGCAAGTATCTTAGACCCGTCAGTGCGGGTCCCCCGGGCATCTCGAAATAGGTATTGATTGTCCTTGCCCGGGCCACTGTATCGTCATCCAGCGGACCACCGGCTCTTGCACCACTGCCCCCAGGTAGTTGCTTGCCGTACCCCGTGTCCGCCTCTGCGTCAGATAGATCGCGGACTCTTGGCCCGTTTTCGCGTTCGAAGCGGCGACGTACACGTGTGGCCATGGTCATGTCGGATGCGACCATTTCGCCGTCGGCATCGAAGACGGCAACCGTTGCGCCGGTGCCATCGGGCGACAGGGTCGCGACAAGGGCGCCAAGATAGGTGTTGTTCGGGTCAAAGCTGACGGACACGGCAATCCAGGCCGGCAGGTCGTAGGGCCGGGCCATCTCATCTCGCGACATTGCGAATTCGGGCGCCGTCGGCAGATACCCGGTCTGTCCGGCCCATTGAAGCGTTTGGCGGTTGAGCTTGTGAAGGCGGCCGGCGTTATCGAGCACCAGCACGTATTCGCCGGCATTTATGGACAGCGGCACAGCAGGTATAAAATTGCCCGGGACAATCTCGTCTTGGCGCGTTCGGCGCTCTTGCTCAGTGGCTTCCCTGAGGGGCGGGGTCCACTGCATGGACAGTAGATTCGGGTTCTTGCTGATTCGACCGGCGGCCACAGGGGCGCCCATTTCGGCCAGCGACTCAGCAGGCGCTTCCACGACCTGCCGTGCGGCGAGATTGACACGGAAGAGCCTGCGCAGCTTCGTGTCAAGAATGATCAGGTCCTCTTTGCCGTCGAAAACCGCCCTGGGCTCCACAAAGCGGCCTGTCTCATCGCTGTCGATTACCGAGATGCCCTCCGGTCCGACAAACAACTGCGGCTCATTGATCCACAAACCGTTCGACTCGCCGTCTTCATCTTCTTCCTGGTAGATCTTGCACTGCACGATCTTACCGATGGCCGGGTCGAAGTACGTGTACAGCCTCTTTTCGTCTTCAAGGGGTTGCACGCCAATCAGCCACAGATCCGTATGTTCGTTCAGAGGCACTGTCTCCTCAGGATGCACATCGACCATGACTCGGGATGGAACCACAACGGCAGGCTGGGTCTCGAGGGACAGAGGAAGAAGACCACAGGGCTGCACCTGGGCCCGACGGTTGGCCAAGGGGGTAATTCCGCCGAGAACCGACTTGCATGCGAAACGGGCCCAGTACAGAACAAGGCTCAGCAGCAGCGTGACGATGACACCCACGGTTACAACATGGACCAGATAGCTTCGCAAGGTATTCATGAGCATTTCCTTAAAGAGGCGTTGAGATGAAATGCTGTCGACTGCGGATCAGCGATACCGCCGTAACCAAGACCAGAATGACGGCCGTTTCCATGCCTGAGCCTTTGAGGATAACGAGTGGAATGAGAATCAAGGCCAAGGTCGTGCCACCCAACACCGGGACAACCCTGCCCGGGGCCCAGCCGGTCAACAGTCCCAGACTGTAGGAGGCCAGGCTCAAAAGGAGAACCGTCCGAACACCTGCCACGAACATGGCCTGGTACAGGGGGATCGGCGGCATGACAACCTTCAGAATGATTATCCACGCAGCGGTCACCGGCAGAAGCGTCATCACGATCAGCAGCACGCCCGTGATCACGCGGGCCGTAAAGATTGCGCTTCGGGTCACGGCCAATGTCGACAGAAAACAGGAGATGCGGCGCGTTTTGTCCATATACATCTGTTTGGCTCCCATGCCGCTGAATAACACCATTGCCCAGACGAGCATGGGGAGTATTGGCCAGCCAGACATGCTCTTCGAACTGAGGCCGCCCGAGTATACGTTGGAGATCACGAACACGATTATGCTTATGGTATATGCTGCACCGGTGATAAAAAAGGCGCGACTGTCATCGATTTCACGCTTGATCAGTGTCCACATGGTCGTCTCCTTATTTACACGGCCGTCGGCATTCGGACGGGATTAGTGCACTCAATGAACAGATCTTCCAATGTCATCGGGATTTCCGCGACGTGCTGCGGACGGAAGGCTTCCACCACGGCCCGCTTGGCGGCATCCCAGTTGGCCACGGTAATGATCACTTCAGTACCGGAACGCTGCTGCCGGATGATGCCGGTCAGCGGCAGGTCGTCAGGGGGGCTCTCGGCGAAGATGATCTGCACCTTGCAGATCCGCCGCTTGAGTTCTTCCAGGGAGCAGTCGACCACCAGTTTGCCGCCGGCGAGGATACCGATGCGGTCAGCGATTCGTTCGACGTCGCTGAGGATATGCGAGCTGAAGAGGATTGTTCGGCCGTCCCGCTGTATCACATCGATGGCCAGTGCAAGGAATTGCCACCGTGCGACGGTATCGAGCCCAAGTGTGGGATCATCGAGGATAAGCACCTCCGGGTCGATGGCCATGGCCAGGGCCAGGTTGAGCTGAGCCCGCATGCCGGTTGACAGTTCGCGGACCCGGCGTTCCATGGGCAGGCGGAAGGTTTCGTTGAGCTTGTCGAAAAAGGGCTGGTTCCACTGGCATGACAACCTGCGGCATAGTCTCACGAGATGGCCCACGCGGTAATGCTGCAGGAGGTGGTGTCCTTCCGCCACGTAGCCGATGCGCCCCCGCGTCCGGGCGTCAAGCTGCATCGATTCAGTCCCCAGGACGAAGGTCCGGCCGCGGCTGGCCGGCTCCTGTCCGAGGAGGATGCGGATGAGCGTGGTCTTTCCGATGCCGTTGCGGCCGAGCAGCCCGTAGATGCAGCCGCGTCGAACCTGCAGGCTGACGCCGTCCAGAACGCAGCGGCCGCCGTAGTACTTCACCAGATCCCTGACTTCGATCGCGATGTCACTCATCGGTCTGCCCTTTCCCGTCGAATCTGAATTTTTTCAGCGTGTTTTCGAACCACTCCCGCAGGGTTTCACTGTCGATCTGCATGTGGATCGCCTCGACTACCAGGAGTTCCAACTGCTCGTGCAGGATGCGGCGGCGAACCGCGCGGCTCAAATTGCTTGACAACTCCGCCACAAAGGCCCCCGCCCCGGGCCGTGTGACGATGATACCGTCCTGTTCGAGCTGACGATAGGCCTTGGCAATGGTGTTGGGATTGATGACCAGGGCGGCCGACAGTTCGCGAACGGTCGGCAGGCGCTGGCCCGTTTTGAGCCGTCCCATGGCGATATCCCGCTTGACCTGGTCGATAATCTGCTGGTAGACGGCCCTCTCGGAGCCGTGATCGATGGTAATCTGCATGAGCCATACCTTTCGGATTGTGCCCCTGTTACCACTTGTACTATGGCATCTATTACAAGTATATCACAGAAAAGGCCACGGTCAAGTCACAAGGGAAGATTTTCTTCAAAATTGGCGGCAGTCTGCAGTTCGGATGCCCGGAATTAAGCTTGCCAATGGCTGCCAGGCCGCTATAATGACAAGTAATCGCTGTCGGGCCAAGAGTAAATCCGCGTATGCAGGATCACTGCGTATGAAATTCCACATAAGATCAGGTCGTCGCAACGACTTGCGTGTCGGATCCCGCCACGCACGGCCTCTCTCTTCGAGAGCGGCAAGCGGCAAGAGAGCCAAAGCCGCCGCGTTCATCGTCTTCGGTATGTTCACCGTGTTCGGCTTTGCGTTCTCGTATTTCTTTCTGGTCCGACCGGTGAAGAACCTCATTGCCGCCCGCTCCTGGGTCGAGACGCCGTGCACGATTCTCAGCGCCAACGTGAAGTCGCACAGCAGCAGCGACGGTACAACGTACAGCGTGGACATCACTTACGAGTACCGGTTCGGCAACCGGACGTATACGTCGGACCGCTACAATTTCATGGGAGGCTCATCCAGCGGCCGTTCCGGCAAGCAGGAAGTGGTTGACCGGTACCGCAAGGCCAAGAACCCCGTCTGCTACGTCGACCCGCACAACCCGCAGTCCGCCGTGCTCGTACGCAAGGTTCAGCCGGTCATGCTCTGGGGACTGTTTCCTGTGATTTTCATTCTCGTGGGTGTCGCCGGCGTCACAGCCACTTTGCGAGGGCGACGGAAGCCCGTCTCGGCGAGCGCCGGCAAAGATACCGCCGCCGACTGGCTGCCGGAGACAAGAACCGCCGTGCCGGGCAACGTTTATGCCGCGCCGATCGCCGCGGGTGGCCCGGTTGTCCTGAAAGCCAAACATTCGCGGGCTTCCAAGGTGGTCTTTCTGGTCATCTTTGCCGTCCTCTGGAACGGCATCGTCTCGATCCCTGTCACCCAGGTCGTCAAGAGCTTTCAACGAGGCCGTCCCGAGTGGGGACTGACCCTTTTCATCTCCATCTTTGTGCTCGTTGGCTTGGCCGTCATCGTGGCCGTCGTGCACCAATTTCTCGCAATGTTCAATCCAAAGACGCAGTTGACGCTGAATTCTGCCAGCATTCCTTTAGGCGGCGCGGGGTATCTCAAGTGGGAGATTCTCGGCGCGGTCAATCGGATCAGCGAACTCATCATCACGCTGACGGCCCGCGAGGAATGCAGGTACCGGCGCGGGACCAAGACCTATACCGACAAGAACACGTTCTTCACCTTTGAGATCGCCCGCACGACGGAGCCTGTGCAAATGGCGTTCGGGGAGATTGCCTTCGCGATTCCCTCCGACACCATGCATTCGTTCGAGGCGACGAACAACAAGATCATCTGGTCGCTGCACGTCAAAGGCGACATCAAGCGCTGGCCCGATCTGGACGACCAGTTCGACATCACGATCACCCCGGCGGAATCATGAGCATGAGTGAAATCGAGATACGAACCGACAACGACGTCACCCGTCTTGCCCCCGGTGAGATACTTGCAGGCAGTGTCCGCTGGAACCTGCTCGAGCCGCCGCGATCGATCGACCTGCGCCTGATGTGGTATACCCAGGGCAAAGGCGACGGCGATGTCGGCGTCGTTGATTCAATCACGTTCGACAATCCCGCACAGTATGAGACCCGAAGGTTTCAGTTTCAGCTACCCAATGGCCCGTACAGTTTCAGCGGCAAGCTGATTGCCCTCATCTGGGCCCTCGAAGCAGTTGTCCAGCCGCGCGATCGATTCGAGCGGCTCGAGATCGTGGTGTCACCCACCCGCCGGGAAATCGCCCTGCTTGCCCCGCAACCCCAATGACAACGGCACGGCACAACCCCTTTGCCATGCACCGTATCCATTCTATACGGTACATGCCCCAGACGTGTACGTGGCCGGAGTTGCTTGAACGCTTGCGCACGATGGAATACCGCGGCGCAATCGTCGGGCCGGAAGGTTCCGGCAAGACGACGCTCCTTGAAGACCTCGGCCGGCACCTTGCTGAGGAAGGCCGCACCTGCCGGAGTATCTTCATTACGCTGGACGTAAAGGTTCCTCCGAGGGAGATCCGTGCCGCGGTCAACGCAGCGGATTACGACGTTCTTCTGATCGATGGGGCCGATCACCTCCACCCGCTTGTCTTCGGCATTATCAAGCACAAGACCGCTCGCGGCCGAAAGGGCCTGGTTATCACCTCGCACAGGCCCAACCTGCTGCCCACGCTCATCGAATGCCACACCAGCCCGGACCTCTTTGGCCAAATTGTCGAGACCCTCGCTCCCAGCGGTGACTGCCCCGAGAATATCGCCGCGGTTTATCATAAACACAAGGGCAACATCCGGGATGCTCTGCGGGAACTCTATGATCTGACCGCATTGAAATAACTGCGCCAAGTCGTGCACATTTCTACTGAAAATTCTTAAAAACCCTGTCACGCCCCTGCCGGCACCCAGTCTAATCCTGTGAAAAGCGGGCTTTACGCGACAAAAACGCACGTGAGGTCAAAAATTTTATCGGACGCCGGATTTCCGTTTGACAATTCTCCGGCCGCCCGGTATCACAAGAGTGGATATTCTGGACGTATCCGGTGCCGTCTGTGTAGGACGGAGATCGCCGGCTACTCAGGACGATCAGACCGGCACCCATGCCGGCCGTCGTCGGTCATTCCGGCAAAAAGCCGGAAGCCTAACAGAAAGGAGTATCAAAATGGGTCTTTTCAAACGCATCCACAGAATCACCGTTGGCCGCATTGAAACCTTCCTCGACCGCGCCGAAGATCCCGAGGTCATCTTCCCGGTGCTCATCCAGGAGATGGAAAAGCAGCTTAAGGCGGCGACCGAAGCCGAGGCCAAGGCGTCGGCTGCGGTGAAGGCCGCCCAGCGCGACCTGAAGCGGCAGCAGGAGAAGGTCGACCGGTTCGGCAAAGGCGCGGCGCAATCGCTTAAGAAAGGCGACGAGGAGACGGCCCGCATGTCGATCGAGGCGCAGATCGAGGCGGAAAAGAACCTTGCCGTGGCGCAGCAGAACGTCGATTCGGCGACGGACTCGCTGGACCACGCCAATGCGGCGCGTCGCCGCATCCAGCAGCAGCTTGATGAGCTTCGCACGCGCAAAGAAGACATCCTCACACGGGCCCGTGTCGCCAAGGCGCAAAAGAAGATTCAGCGGACCGTCAGCGGCTCGGCGGGCTCTACCGACAGCATCCTCGATGCGGTCGCACGGCTGGAGGCGGGCGTGGAACAGGCCGAGGCGGAGTTGGAAATCCAGGCCAGTTTGACGGGCACCTCCAACGGCAGCCCTTCGCTGGAAAAATGCCTGCGTGATCTGGACCACGACAGCGAAGTCGAGGCCCGCCTGTCGCAGATTCGCCTGTCGATCGCGGAGAGCGCCTGACCGGTTGCCCCGGTCGGCAATCCACCGGAAGAGAGGAGCAAACCAATGTCCATATTCGAACGCATACAGCGCATCGCCAAGGCGAACGTCAACTGGCTGCTTGACAAGGCCGAGCCCGCCGAGCAGGAACTGGCCTCCAAGATCAAGGAACTCGAAGAGACGCTTCTCGAAGGACGCGAAAGCGCGGCGACCTATGGCGCGACGTTCCGTCGGCTCGAAACCGAAATGCAGCAGCTCCAGCAGAAACAGGCCGACCTGACCGCGCAGGCCGAGACGGCGCTCAAGGCCGGAGACGAGACAGCTGCGCGGAAGGCGCTCGCCGAAAAAGTGCGATTAGCCGAACGGATCGCCCAGATGAAGCCCGGCCTGGACCGCGGCCGGCAGACCTTCGAGATGCTGCGTGACAACATGATCAAGCTGCAGGAACAGCTTAAGGCCGCCAAGCTGAAATTCGAGGACCTTAAGGCCCGCAAACGGACCGCCGAGGCCCAGAAGGCCTTTGACAAGCACCTCAGCCGGGCCGTGGCCTTCAATCCGGACGGCGTCACCTTCGACCGACTCGAAGACCAGGTCCTCCAGTCCGAGGCCGAGGTGCAGATCAACCAGGAACTCCGCGGCGATTCGCTCACCGAGATCGAACTGGCCCAGAGAGCCCGCGACATGCAGGTCGAAGCGGAACTGGCGGAACTCAGAGAACGCCTCAACCAGGGCAAAGCCGGATAAGGAGAACCTCCCGTGGAACTTCTGCACATGTCCCTGATGCCCGCCAACATTGGCGCGACCGTCTTTCTTGCGATGATACTCGCTTACTGGCTCACGGTCCTCCTCGGTGCGCTCGATCTGGACTTCCTTGATTTCGATCTTGACGCCGACGTCGACGCCGATCTCGGCAGCGATCTGGATGTCTCCGTCGGCGTCTTCGACGGCATGCTTGCCTTTTTCTATCTGGGCAAGATCCCACTCATGATCCTCTTGAGCATATTCGCACTCTGCCTCTGGGTCATCTCGATAATCGCCAACGGCTATCTCAATCCTTCGGGTTCGCTCGCCCTGGGCTTGCCCCTGGCTGTTGGCAACCTGATCGTTTCGCCGTTCATCTGCAAGGTGATCTGTGCACCTTTAGCGAGGTTCTTCATGGCTTTGAAAAAAGATCCCAATGCCCCGGCGGACGTTATGGGCCGCATTTGCAGAGTAACCACCTCCCAGGTGTCTGCGAAAATGGGGCAGGCGGAGGTCTCCACCAGCGGGGCCCCGATACTGCTGAATGTTGTTGCCGACGGCGATCATGTCTTCAAAAAGGGAGACGAAGCCGTCGTCATCGGAAAAGATGAGAAGAAGGGCGTGCACATCATTGCACCGGTAAATCTGGAGGACTGAACATGTTGGCAGCGGTTCCGTTTGAGCAGTTGATTGTGACTTGCGGCATTATTGTTGGTGGTATATTCTTCATCGCTCTCCTACTGTTTGCCAAATGCTGGCGCAAAGTCGCACAGGGTCAGGCACTAATCCGCAATGGCCTGTGGGGAACACAGGTCAGCTTCTCTGGCAAAATGGTTTTCCCCGTCCTGCACCGCGTCGAGTACATGGACATCTCCGTCAAGCGGATCGAGATCGACCGCGGCGGCGCCTCGGGCCTTATCTGCAAGGACAACCTGCGTGCGGACATCAAGGTGGCGTTCTTCGTGCGCGTCAACAATACGGCCGAGGACGTCAAGAAGGTCGCTCAGGCCTTGGGCTGTATGCGGGCCAGCGACGAACGGGCGCTCTATGAACTCTTCGACGCCAAGTTTTCAGAGGCGCTCAAGACGATCGGCAAGAAATTCGATTTTGCGGAACTGTACGTCGAACGCGTCAGGTTCAAAGAGGAGATACTGCAGATCATCGGCACGGACCTCAACGGCTACATCCTCGAAGACGCCGCCATCGACTACCTGGAGCAGACCGACAAGAAGCTGCTCAGCCCCGACAACATCCTCGATGCCGAGGGCATCAAGAAGATCACGGTCCTGACGGCCGAGCAATTCGAGCTGGCCAACGCCCGCGAGCGCGAAAAGGACATGACGATCACCAAGCAGAATGTCGAGGCCCAGGAGGCGATCCTCGAACTTAATCGCCAGTTGGCCGAGGCGGATGCCAAGCAGAAACGCGAAGTCGCCTCCGTGCAGGCCCGCGAAGAAGCCGAGACCAAGCGCATCCAGGCGCAGGAACGCGAAAAGGCCGAGAAGGCCCGCATCGTCGCCGACGAAGAGATTGCCGTCGCCGAAGAGAACAAGCTGCGTCAGATCATCGTCGCCGCCAAGAACAAGGAGCGCACCGAGGCCGTTGAGATCGAACGGGTCGAGCGCGACCGGGGCCTGGAGGCCACCGAGCGCGAGCGGCTGGTCACCATCGCCCAGGTCGAAAAGGACAAGGTGGTCGAGGGCCAGAGGAAGGAACTGCAGGCGGCCATTCGTGAACGGGTCACTGTCGAGAAGACGGTGGTGAAGGAAGAAGAGAACATCAAGGACACCCGCGCCTTCGCGGGGGCCGACCGACAGAAAAAGGTCGCCATTACGCAGGCCGAGGAGCAGGCCGAGCAGGCCCTGGTCAAGGACATTAAGGCCGCCGAAGCCAGCAAGAAGGCCGCCGAGTTCTACGCCGAGCAGCAGATCATCGAGGCCCAGGCCAATCTCGACGCCGCCAGCCGCAACGCCGAGGCCAAGAAGACCATCGCCGCCGCCGAGGTCAAGGAACATGCCGTTGCGGGCATTGCCGAAGCGGAAGTCATGGAGGCAAAGGCGGCGGCCATCGAGAAACAGGGTACCGCCGAAGCAAAGGTCATGGAACTGAAGTACCACGCCGAGGCCGACGGGATTCGCGACAAGGCCGAAGCGATGAAGATCTTCGATGCGGTCGGCAAGGAGCACGAAGAGTTCAAGATCCGCATCAACAAAGACAAGGAAGTGGAACTGGCAAGCATCAACGTACAGAAGGACATTGCAGCCGAACAGGCAAAGATCGTGGCCGAGGCCCTCAAGAGCGCCCGCATCGACATCGTCGGCGGCGACAACAACTTCTTCAATCGGCTGGTCAACTCCATCACAACCGGCAAGGCCGTGGACCGTATGATCGAAAACAGCGATGCGCTGACCGGCCTCAAGAACACGCTGTTGGGCGGCGACGCGGAACTGAACCGTGAGAACATCCGCCGCTTCATCGATCAGTTTGGCCTGTCGGCGGAGGATATCAAGAACCTCTCCGTCAGTGCCCTGGTCGTCAAGCTCATGGCCGACGCCGACGAAGGCAGGAAGGGCCTGCTCAGCCGCATCCTGCACGCGGCCAAGGAAATAGGCATCGCCGATATGCCGGCGGAAAAACTCCTGGCGGAAAAGTAACCTGGATCGATGATGAGAAGCCGCGCCGGGCGTGACGGGCATATCGGCAACGATGTGCGGTCTCGTCCGGCGCTGCGGCCTCTGCGGCCACGGAATACAGAGAAGTCCGACAATGGTGGAGAACAACGAAACGACCCCGATGCCGCATGACAATGCGGCCGACGCCGCGCTTCAAGGCGGGGCTTACGAGGTGATTCGCAAGCGTCTCGAGACCCATGGCCGCGAACTGCGGCAGCGTATGGTGAAACTGAACGCAGCCCGCAAGGATGTTTTCGGGGCGATCGAGTCCCGGCTGATCGCGGCCGAGCGCGTCACGACAAGCAACAACTGCATTCCGCGCGACATGATCCCGGTCGGCGACCGCTTCATCTTCGGTTACAACGTGTTCGTGGGCCTTAGGACCGAAACGACCCTGGCCGATGTGTTCTCGATTTATCGGCTTGTGGACGGCCAGTTCGTCGAATGCCCGCTTGAGCTGATCGAAGACGAGCGGTTCATCGCCGACTTCAAGAACCTCTTCAAATACTATCGCCACACCACCTTCGCGAAGTTCGCCATCCGGGGCCCACACTTGTTCATGGTGTTCAGCATCGGCAAAAGCGCCGCAGACATCAAGACGTTTAAGTGGCTCATCACCGAGGGACGTCTTCGGTACCTCGATAACCGCAGCGACCATGAGCTCGTCTATCCGGCCCAGCACCAGTTCGAGTGGATCCGCACCACACAGGACATGCACCGCAGCGGCCTCAATCCGCACATCTCCATCGAAGAGCGTGTGTTCGTCGAAACCATCGGCGGCGACCTGACCATCAAAATCGAAGACAACACCGAGACCGGACAGGGCATCTATTCCGAACCCGTGGACGACCCCGACCAGACGCTCATTGACGCCGAGATATACTACGCCATCATCGGCAATATCATCCTGCTGAAGATCCGCCCCTACCAGGAAGAGAATTTCCGTTACATTGTCTACAGCGAAAAAACGCGCCGCGCCGTTCGCATCGACTCCATCAAGGACGCCTGTGTGCTTCTGCCGCAGGGCCAGGGCCTCGTTTTCCCGCGGGGCTATTACCTGCAGACGGGTGAGACCCGGCAGTTCGAAACCAATGTAACCAACATGGTCTTCGAGAAATGCATCGCCTCGCCCAACGGCGAAGACTTCCTGTACCTCTTCTACAACCACGAAAACGGCGTCTACCTGCTGCTTCCGTACAATCTCATCGAGCAAAGCATGAGCACGCCGCTGATCTGTAACGGATTCTCCGTGTTCGATGACGGAACACTCATCTGCCTGCGGGCCGGCAGCGAACCGCAGAAGCATCACGCCGTCCAGATCTGGAAAACCCCCTACTACGGTCCCGACCACACAATCGAAGTCTTGAAGGACGCGCCGCTTTACAAGATCGGCAACACAGCCATCGTGCGATGCATGGCCGAGTGCACGGAACTGTTGAACCTGTTGGCTAAAGACGAGTCCTATGCGAACCTGTACGTCGATATCGCCCGCAAGGCCCAGGACATTTGCGACAGTTACTTCTGGCTGGGCGACGCGGAGGTCTTCAATCTGGCCGAGCCGCTTGGCAATATCCAGAAAGCCGCCAGCGCGGCGATCGAGGAGTTCGAGAAGGTTGTCCGCACCCGGCGAAACACCCAGAATGAAATAGATGCCGCGGCGCGCCAGGTCACAGAGGCGATCGCGGCCATTGACTACGACGCCCTCAACAACATCGATCTTTATGTAAACCATCTGGCGCAACTGCGGGCGCTGCGGGGCCGCGTCGTCTCGCTCAAGGATTTGCGGTACGCCGACCTGGAAACCGTCGAGAAACTCGAAACCGAGGTCGCCCAGCACACGGACCGGCTCAGTTCGCTCTGTATACGGTTCCTTCTTGACCCGGAGGCGCTGGCGCCCTACCGGCGCCGCATCGACGAACAGTCCGCACAGGTCGACAAGACACAGAAGGTCACCGAGGCCAGGGAGCTATCCGAGCGGGTTGACGAAACAGCCGCTCAACTGGAGATGCTCACCGAGATCGTCAGCAATCTGAAGATCGAGGACGCCACCCAGACCGTTGCCGTCATCGACAATATTTCGCTGGTGTACTCGCGGCTCAACCAGGTCCGCAGCGCGCTGAAGAACCGCATTAACGAACTCGGTACAGTGGAAGGCCAGGCTGAATTTGCCGCCCAGATCAAGCTCCTTGACCAGTCCGTCATCAATTACCTCGATGTCTGCGACACACCTGAGAAGTGCGACGAGTATCTAACGAAGATAACCGTGCAGCTCGAAACGCTTGAAAGCCGGTTCGCCGACTTTGACGAATTCATCGGCCGCCTGACGGAGAAGCGCGAAGAGCTTTACAACGCATTCGAAAGCCGCAAGGTCCAGATCGTCGCACACCGTAACCAGCGGGCCTCGGCCCTCATGGCGGCCGCCGAGCGAGTCCTCAAGGGCATTGAAAACCGCCTCCGCAGCTTCAGCGACATTAATGAGATCAACGGCTACTTCGCTTCCGACCTCATGGTTCAGCGGGTCCATGACGCAGTGGAACAGTTGCTTGAGTTGGGCGACACCGTCAAGGCTGAGGATATCAGGACGCGCCTAAAGGCGCTCCAGCAGGATGCGGTGCGTCAGCTCAAGGACCGTCAGGCGCTCTTTGTCGACGGCGACAATATCATTCGCCTCGGCCGTCATCGCTTCCGTGTCAATCGTCAGCCGCTGGAAGGCACGATCGTCCGCCGCGGCGACAAGATGTTCTATCACCTTACCGGCACCGGCTTCTTCGAGGAGATCACCGATGAAGCACTGCTGGCGGCCCGCGACGCATGGGACCTCGAAGTGCCGTCGGAAAGCCCTGAGGTCTACCGGGCCGAGTACCTTGCGTATCTCATGCTGCAGGATGCGTCGGTGGATGCACAGTCGCTTGCTGCGGCCGAATTCGAGCAGGTGCTCGCCCGTGTCCAGGCCTTCATGGGCCCGCGCTACGAAGAAGGCTACATCAAGGGCGTACACGACCACGATGCGGCCAGGATTCTTCAGTCACTGGTACAAATGCGGGCCGAGATCGGCCTGCTGCGCTACCCCACGCAGGCCCGTGCGCTGGCCGCGGCCTTCTGGATGCTGTCCGATGAGGTCGACGCCAAAGCACGGCTGGCATCCCGCATCGCCGCCGCCGGGCGCATCCGCGAATTGTTTGACGATTCCGCGATCGAAAGCCTGTATGTCAGCCAGCTTACCGACTTGCTGAGCACGTTTGTCGATGAAACCGGCGTGTTCGACTCCAAATGGATCGCTCCGGCCGCGGAGTATCTTTTTTGCGAGCTGGCCAATCCCGATGATTCGGGCTTCGCCGTAAGCCGCATCGCCGTGGACATCCGTGCCGCTTTTGAGGATCATCTCCGAAAGCGCCGCTTTGTACAGCGTTTCGCGCAGGCCGACAACGCACTTTCGGGCGATCCTTTGGGTCGTTTGCGTCTGTTGACCGACTGGGTCGGAGCGTTCCTTCGCACAAGTGACGGCGCGAAACTCGAGTATGCCGACGAAGTCGCCGTCCTGATGCTTGACGAGAAGGCGCAAAACCGACCTGTTATCGACAAGCCCATTGAGCGGCAACTCAGCGGGATACTCGGTTCACACCCCCGCATCGTTCAGGCAGGACTTGAACTGAACTACTGCGATTTCATGACACGGCTGAACCATCATGCACAGCACATCGTGCCCCGCTTTGTCGAATTCCGTCGGATCAAGCAAGACCTGGTGGAACAGTACGCCGAGCGTCTCCGCCTTGATGAGTTCAAGCCGCGTGTGCTGTCGACCTTCGTCCGCAACAAGCTCATCGACAAGGTCTACCTGCCCCTGATCGGCGATAATCTGGCCAAACAGATCGGTTCCGCCGACGAGACGAAGCGCACCGACACGCAAGGCCTGCTGCTGCTGATCAGCCCGCCCGGCTACGGCAAGACCACCCTGATGGAATATATGGCCAACCGTTTAGGCCTGACCTTCATGAAGATCAACGGGCCGGCCATCGGCAGCCATGTCACGGCGCTTGACCCGGCGACCGCCCCCAACTCAGCCGCCCGCGAAGAGCTTCAGAAGCTCAATCTTGCCTTCGAGATGGGCGACAACGTCATGATTTACATCGACGACATTCAGCATACCAACCCGGAGTTCCTGCAAAAGTTCATTTCGCTCTGCGATGCCCAGCGGCGCATCGAGGGCGTCTTCGGCGGCAGGCCAAGAACATACGACCTCCGTGGAAAACGCGTCTGCGCCGTCATGGCCGGCAACCCGTACACCGAAAGCGGCGAGAAATTCAAGATACCCGACATGTTAGCCAACCGTGCCGACACGTACAATATTGGCGATATCGTCGGGGACAACCGCGAAGAATTCGTCTCCAGCTACGTGGAAAATTGCCTTACGTCCAACCCCGTGCTGCAGTCGCTGGCGATGCGCAGCCAGAAGGACGTGTACACCGTGATGAAAATCGCCGAGACCGGGCGACAGGACAACATGGAATTCGAGGCTAACTACAGCGCCGATGAACTCGACGAGTATGTCGCGACAATGAAAAAGCTCTTCGTCGTTCGCGAGGTGCTGCTCAAGGTCAACCAGCAGTACATCGCCTCGGCGGGGCAAAACGACGCCTACCGCACCGAGCCGCCCTTCCTGCTGCAAGGCTCCTACCGTAACATGAACCGTATCGCCGCACGCGTTCTGCCTGTCATGAATGACGACGAGTTGTGGACGCTCATCGTGTCGAGCTACGAGCAGGATGCACAGACACTCACCACCGGAGCTGAAGCCAACATGCTCAAATTTCGTGAACTCATCGGGCATCTGACCGATGAACAAGCCAGGCGGTGGAGCGATATCAAGAAGACCTTCACACGCAATCTGCTGCTTGGCGCCGACACCGACGACCGTGTCGGAAAGATCATCGGCCAGCTCAATGCCTTCAGCGCAGGGCTGGACGGGATCAGGGACGTCCTGGCGGAAGGCATCGCCGCCGCCCGGCATAAGGAGGAGAACGCCTGCCGCCAACAGGCGGAAGACGCCGCCCGACAGGTTGAAAAGAGCAGCCGTGATGATGCTGTACAAATTTTGGGTCGACAGGTACTTGATCGATTGGGTGAAGTCATCGCCGCCTTGAAGGAACGCCAGAAGGCACAGCAAGACCAGGAACAAACAGCCGAAATCAGGCGTCATGACGAGAACACCCGTATGCTCGTCACCGTACTCGAAGAACAGTTCAAAACGATGGAAACGTGGCTCATTCCGGTGCACCACAGTGACGCCGATCGCAGGGCGTACTTCCAGCACCTCGTTGGACGTTTCCAGGAGATGGTGGATGGCTATACGCGGTTAATCGAGGCACTGCGCAACAAGTACGAACCGTTGCTGCGCAGCGAGGCGCCTGTATACCCAACGAGTAAAGACGAACAACCGAAGTCATCGCCGCCGCCAAAGCGGAACCAGAACAAATCGAAGGACAACCCTAAAAAGCAGTGACGGCCCGGCCGTATTGCGGGCGAAAGCATAGAACACATGGGAAGGATCGCAAACCTCAGAAAAATTACCAAGGCGCGCATTGACGCGTTCTTGAACAGTATCGAGCGGCCGGAACGTATCCTGCCGCAACTCGAAAAGGAAATGTCCCAGAAGGTTGCCGAGGCAGCCAAGGCCGAGGCAAAAGCGCTGGCGGCGGTGCGCGGGGCCCAGCGGCGCGTCGACGAAGCGGCCGGACGGGCAATGCGGCTGGAAAAGGGGGTAAAGCAGGCGATAACCGCCGGCGACATGGAAACGGCCCGCCGCGCAGTGGCCGCGCTTGTGGAGGCCGAGAAGGACACGGAACGTCTTCGCGCGGCGCTCGATACCGCTCACACAGCGTATCTCGATGCAGGCGCCGTTCGAAAACAGCTCGCCGACACCCTCAACGATCTGAAGGCCCGCAGGAAGGACATCATCGACAGAAGTCGTCGTGTGGAATTGCAGAAGGCGATTCAGACGAATCGAGCGCTTGGCATCGCCGATGGCACAGAAATCCTCGACGTTGTCGCCCGTATGGAAGCAAGACTCGACCATGACGAGACCCTGATCGAAGCCGCCAACCATCTCCGGCCGACACTTGACCTGACGCTGGATAGCGATATACTGAAACAGAGACTCCACGATGCAGAGGTCGAGGCGCGGTTGGCCGAACTGAAGGCCAAATACATGCCGCCGGCCAACGGAGAGTAACAAGGTCTGGAGGGCCTGGGGAGCAGGATGAACACCGTAAGAGCGCTTCTTCTTTTCATTACTGCGCTGGGGATGCCAGCAGCGCCCCTCGCCGCCGACGGTCTCATCGCTTCCCCCGAGGATGGCTGGCCTCAATGGCGCGGTCCGAGACGTGATGGAATATCCACTGAAACGGGGCTTCTGCAGGCATGGCCAGCGGAGGGGCCGCGGCTCCTGTGGAAGATAGGCGAACTCGGCCGGGGATGGTCGTCGCCCATCATTGTCAACGGTCGGCTTTATATCACGGGGGACGCAGGCGATGACCTCGTAATCTTTGCCTTCGACACAGACGGCAAGCCCCTCTGGCGAGCCACAAACGGCAAGGCGTGGAAAGGGCCGTACCCCGGAGCACGGGCTGCGTGCACGTTTTCCGAAGGCAAAATCTATAACATGAGTGCGCACGGGCGGGTGACCTGTCTCGATGCCGCATCAGGACGTGAACTGTGGGCGCTGGACATTCTCGAGCATTTCAGCGCCAAGAACATCACGTGGGCCTTGAGCGAGTGCCTGCTGGTGTACGGCCCGCGGCTCATCGTGACGCCAGGCGGGCCGAAGGCGCTGATGGCGGCGCTGCACAAGGACGATGGACATGTGCTGTGGAGCACGCCTCCCCTGCGCGAAGAAAACACATCTCATTGTTCTCCCATTCTGTTCGAGTACGCAGGCCGACGGATTGTCAGCAACTGCTCGGCGTCCTGCGGCTTTGGTCTGGATGCCGACACCGGTAAGCTGCTTTGGACAGTACCGTTGAAGAACCCGTACGGCACGAACGTCGCCACGCCTGTTTACGGCCGCGGGGCCGTTTACTACGTCACGCCCTATACGGAGATGGGGCGATGCTATCGTCTGCGTGCTAATGGGGACAAGATCGCCGCCGAGCATCTCTGGATCTCTTGCCTGGATACCGTCACAGGCTGCGCGGTCCTCGTTGATGGCGTGCTCTACGCCGCCAACTACAACCGGCCGAAGTGGTGGTTCGCCGTTGACTGGCAAACAGGAGAAACGCTGTACGAATGCCGAGAATTTACCACCGGCGCGGCCGTTTATGCCGATGGCCGCCTGTACATCCTCGACGAAAGCGGCCAGGTCGGGCTCCTGAAGCCCACCAGAGACGGCCTGCAGATCCATGGCCGATTCTCACTCACCGACAGGAAAGTCAGGGATGCCTGGGCCCATCCGGTCATCCTCGATGGCCGGCTGTATCTCCGCTACCACGACACGCTGTTCTGCTACGATATTAGACAACGCTGATCGCGCAGGCGGCATCCGTTCTTTCGTGCACCAAGGGATTTGCTGCTGACCAGACAGATGCCGATGGGAATCGGCCTCCAGGTGTTCGGTTCTGTCACAGTCGCCATGCGCCGGCCGGAATTGCACAGGAAAGTACAGTTGCCGGCCGTACCACACATATGCATTGCACAAACAATTAAGGATCCGTCGGCTTTTAACAACTCCCCTTATACGCTTGCCACCGCACGACGCAAGGAATCACAGTCCCGGGTTCAATTGGGGTTTGACAGTACAGGGCAAATATGCTCTAATCCCGCAACCACATGTAAGGATCGCCCCTTTTCACTGTGATTAGCGAATCAGTAGGAGACAATATAAGATGCCCAGGCGGGAAGACATACATAAGGTTATGATCATCGGCTCCGGCCCGATCGTCATCGGCCAGGCCTGTGAATTCGATTATTCGGGCACCCAGGCGTGCAAGGCGCTGCGCTCGTTGGGTTACAAGATCGTACTTGTCAACTCAAACCCGGCCACGATCATGACCGATCCGGGGATGGCCGACGCAACCTACATCGAACCTCTGACGGTGGAGAGTCTGACCAAGATTATCGCCAAGGAGCGGCCGGACGCCCTGCTGCCGAATCTCGGCGGCCAGTCGGGCCTGAACCTCAGCTCCGCCCTGGCAGAAGCCGGCGTGTTGGATAAGTATAATGTCCGCATTATCGGCGTTCAATTGGATGCTATCAAGCGCGGTGAGGATCGCCAAGCGTTCAAGGACACGATGAAGTCGTTGGGCATCGAAACACCGCGCAGCCTCATCGCCAACAGCTTCGAAGAGGCCCAGGAGGCGATCAAGCAGGTCGGGTTGCCATGCGTCGTTCGACCCGCCTATACCATGGGCGGCACGGGCGGCGGATTCGCATACAACATGGAGGAATTCGCTGAACTGGCCAAACGCGGGCTCAGCGCCAGCATCGTCAACCAGATCCTCATCGAAGAATCGGTCCTGGGCTGGGAGGAACTCGAGCTGGAGGTCGTTCGCGACAGCAAGAACCAGATGATCACCGTATGCTTCATCGAAAACGTCGATGCGATGGGCGTTCATACCGGCGACAGCTATTGCACCGCCCCCATGCTGACCATCGCCCCGGAGCTTCAGCAGCGCTTGCAGGAGTATTCCTATAAGATCGTCGAGGCAATACAGGTCATCGGCGGCACGAACATCCAGTTCGCACACGACCCGAAGACCGGCCGCGTGGTAGTCATCGAGATCAATCCGCGCACGTCACGTTCATCGGCCCTGGCCTCCAAGGCGACGGGCTTTCCCATCGCCTTCGTTTCGGCCCTGCTGGCCGGCGGCCTGACACTCGACGAGATCCCCTACTGGCGCGACGGTACGTTGGAAAAGTACACACCCTCGGGCGATTACGTGGTGGTGAAGTTCGCGCGGTGGGCCTTTGAGAAATTCGAGGGGCTCATCGACAGGCTCGGTACGCAGATGCGCGCCGTCGGCGAGGTCATGAGCATCGGCAAGAACTATAAGGAGGCGTTTCAAAAGGCCATTCGTTCGCGCGAGGACGGCCGTTACGGCCTCGGTTTCGCCAGGGATTACAACAAGCGGCCTCTGGAAGACCTGATGCGAATGCTGGTCGAACCCTCCAGCGAGCGGCAGTTCATCATGTACGAGGCCTTGCGCAAGGGCGCCGACATAAGGACGCTGTCCGAAACGACACACATCAAGACGTGGTTCATCGAGCAGATGAAGGAACTCGTCGATCTGGAAGAAAAGATGCTGCAGTACAAAGGCCGGCCGCTGCCCGATGAACTGCTTATCCAGACCAAAAAGGACGGCTTCGCGGACCGCTATCTCGCCCAGATCCTGGATGTCGACGAGAGCGCCATACGCGCGCAGCGCAAGCGTTTGGGCGTGGTCGAGGTCTGGCACCCGGTACCCGTCAGCGGCGTCGAAAACGCATCCTACTACTATTCGACCTATAACGCCCCCGACGCCACGCACGTCTCGCCGAGTCGCAAGATCATGGTCCTGGGCGGCGGACCGAACCGTATTGGCCAGGGTATCGAGTTCGATTACTGCTGTGTGCATGCGGCGTTCGCCCTGCGCGACGAAGGCATTGAGTCGATCATGGTCAACTGCAACCCGGAGACCGTCTCGACCGATTATGACACCTCCGACAAGCTGTACTTCGAAGCCTTGACGGTTGAGGACGTGTTGAGCATTTACGAAAAAGAGAAGCCCGAGGGCGTCATCTGCCAGTTTGGCGGCCAGACGCCGCTGAACATCGCCGCCGAACTCGAAGCCGCCGGCGTCAAGATCATCGGCACCTCCGTGGATGCCATCGAACTGGCTGAGGACCGTGACCGCTTCCGTCAGAAGATGCAGAAGTTGGGCATTCCGCAGCCTGACAGCGACATGGCCAGCACGGAGGCCCAGGCCTTAGCCATCGCCAAACGAATCGGCTACCCGGTAATGGTGCGACCGTCGTTTGTGTTAGGCGGCCGTGCCATGGAAATCGTTCACGATGAAGAGATGCTCAAGCGTTACATGCAGGCGGCTGTCGACGTCTCACCGAAACGGCCCATCCTCATTGACAAATTCCTTGAAAATGCCATCGAGGCGGAAGCCGACGCCATCGCCGACGGAACCGACGCGTTTGTGCCCGCGGTGATGGAGCATATCGAACTGGCCGGCATTCACTCCGGCGATTCGGCCTGCGTGATACCGCCGACAACAATTCCGCAAAAACACATCGACACAATCTACGAGTATACACGCCGCATCGCCATCGAGCTTCGCGTCGTCGGCTTGATGAACATCCAGTACGCCATCTGCAATGACAAGGTCTACATCCTCGAGGCCAATCCACGAGCCAGCCGCACCGTGCCCCTGGTCAGCAAGGTCTGCGGACTGTCGATGGCCCGGATCGCCACGCAGTTGATGCTCGGCAAAAAACTGTCCGACCTGAACCTCAAGAGTCCCCAAATACCTCATTACGGCGTGAAGGAATCGGTCTTCCCGTTCTACTTCTTCCCCGAAGTCGATCCGGTGTTGGGGCCCGAGATGCGTTCGACCGGCGAGGTGTTGGGCATGGCTGACTCGTTCGGTCTTGCGTTTTTCAAGGCCGAGGATGCGGCACAGGGACGGCTGCCGGTCAAAGGCACGGTTCTCATGACGATTGCGGACAAGGATAAAGGGCCGGCCATTGTCGACGTCGCACGCAATTTCATCAACATGGGCTTCAAGATCAAGGCCACAGAGGGCACGCAGGTTTTCCTGGCCAAGCACGGCATCACTGCCGAGCGAGCCTACAAGCGTCGCGAACAGCGGCCCGACATCGCCGATGACATCACCAACGGTGAGATCCAACTGCTGATCAATACGCCAATGGGCAAGGCCAGCAAGGAAGACGATTCGTACATCCGCAAGGCGGCAATCCGCTACAAGACACCGTACATTACGACGGTCGCGGCGGCAATTGCGGCCGCCAAAGGCATCGCCGCCATCCGCGGACGGGAATTCGACGTCAAATCCATTCAGGAGTACCACGCCGCAATCAGGTAGTCGTACTCTGCAATGGCAGAGATTCACGGCATACGAAAGAGACGCCCGTCGCCCGGACCTAATGCGATCGTCACTTTGCCCTCGTGATCGGTATTGCCAGCCTCTATCCATTCGCCGGTGGCCCGGTCCAGTTCCTTAAGCCGCCCGCCGCCGCGGACAAACTGCAGGGTTGCTTTGGCGCTTTGTCTGTAATCGCGATTGACCAGCATAAAAGCCGTTGCGCTGCCCCCCTGCCCGAAGAGACCAAGTACGTAAGACCCCTCCGAACATATCCGAACGGGTGAATCGCCCGGTACGGGTTCGGTGCCGAGCGGCAGCGGATCGGTATGGTAGGCGCCCAGTGAGTCAAGCGTCATCAAGGCAGGCCCGAACTTCTCGATCTCGGCATTAAGAGCCGCAACATCCGCCGCCAGCGGCGACGGCTTGCCGTCCCTGTACAGCCCCCCGTACGATTCCGGTCCCCAGTATGTGAAATAACTGATGCCGCGGCCGCCATATGCCATGGTCGTAAAGGCAAGCCATCGCACCTCCGCGGCCGTGGGGAACCGCCAGGCCTTCACCACTGTGCTGGCCTGGATGATGTTCAGAAACGGCTTGCCGCATGCAAGCGCCGCCTCACGAATGAGCGCCAGATTGAGAAAATACTCTGGGCCGTCGCCGTCCAGGAAGAAGTGGTAATGGTCATAGCTGATCAAGTCGGGTTTGACAGTCTCCACAAACCGCATCAGGTGTTCGCGATAACGCAGCACCACGCCGTTGTCCGAACCTATGCCGGCAAGATGGACGGGATAACCGTCGCGGCGGGCCTGCGAAGTGGTGATTCCCAACTGCTGTTCGTTGGCATACGTTGGAAAGAGATTGATATAAGCCAGATGCTTCGGGTCGCGCTGCCTGAGATAGGCCACCAATCGGCCAAGGGCGGCAAATGCGCCGGCGCTCGGCTCGTCGACAATATAATACGCCTCAAGCGCCGGGTGATCCTTGACGCGTGCAATCAGGGCGTCCAGTCCCGTACGCTTGTCCGCATCATCCAATATCTCCGGCCGCAGGAGGCTGTTGGTAAGCATGGCCCGCAGGCCGTGCCGCGCCGCAACGTCCAGACCTTCCTCCGGGACCCACGTAAGGTTGTAGTGTTCGGCGGCAACCCGGACCAGCGCCTCGTCCGTCGCCGGCGGCGGGCACCAGAACGTGATGAGAAACCGGTCCTGCCTCCATCCGGCGTTTGATTGTACATCCGCACCAAAAGCCGGCCATACCAGCAGCGCCATCAGCCCGATGCCCACCAGGATCATTCTCCTGCACATTGCTCTCTCCTTTCTCCGGTAAAATGCGTTGAGGTTTCATGCCGCTTACAGTATAGTATAATCTAAACGTTATTGACAGTCGGAGGATATTATGAAAACCAGGGCCGTATGCATCATCGTTTTCGCCATCGCCGCGTTTATTGCACTCACATATGATGCCGCAACCGCATCACCGGACGACCTGTCTGTAAAGACCTATCGCAACCCTATCATCAACCGCATCGGCCCGGCCGACCCTGCCGTGATTCGCTACCAGGGCAAGTACTACATGTACCCAACGTGGGACGGGCGGGGTTATGACGTGTTCGTCTCCGATGACCTTGTCACGTGGCAACAGAAGCCCAAATGCTACACCGATTCCCGCGGCGGGGCATGGGCGCCGGATGTATTTTGCAACAGCAGGGGCGACGGCAAATTCTATCTCTACTACACGGTCAACAACCCTAAGGGCGGCAAGCTGATCGGCGTCGCCGTGGCGGACCATCCGCTGGGCCCGTTTGTCGACAAGGGCAACCTGATCGAGAATAATGTCATCGACGCGCACCTGTTCCAGGACGACGACGGCAAACTGTACCTCTACTTCGTGCGTATCGGCGACCCGTTTCAGATATTTGTCCAGCCGATGGCCGACCCGCTGACCCTGACAGGCGCCCCCACGGAAGTCATCCGTGCCGAAACGCCATGGGAGACGGCCCGAGGTAAGGTGACCGAGGGCCCCTGGATGCTCAAGCACAAGGGACTGTATTATTTAATGTATTCCGGCAGCGGCGCCAATGGGCCGGAGTACGCAATCGGCTACGCCACCGCCAAGTCGCCTCTCGGCCCGTTTGTCAAGTATGCCGGCAACCCCATCGCCAAACAGGGCAACGGCGTCTTCGGACCCGGCCATCATTGCGTCGTCGAAGGCCCCGACGGCGGCCTGTGGATGGTCTATCATCAGCAGAACAGTACAAAGGTGGGTTGGGACCGCTTCCTCGCCATCGACCCGTTGTGGTTCGACGACGAGGGCGTCATTCACGTCAAGACCACACGCAATAGTGAGGAACCTCTGGACCACGCCTTGGCACTGAAGGAAATAAAATGAACGGGCGCAGGCCAAAGTGCTGAAGAAGCACGGCAAGCCACCCCCTCACCACTACGCCCGGCAGGATTCGAACCTGCGACCTTCGGTTTAGGAAACCGACAACATAATTACATAAAATCTTTACAGTAAATAACTTATGGATTTCTCTGTTTTTACTTGTCCTTTGCATTGTCCTTTTATGGACTTGCAAAACTCCAAAATACTGCGTTTATCTTCTCTTTTTAGGGACTCCAAAACTCTACCAAAGCGTTTTTTTATAGTGTCCAAAAACTCTTTTCAATTCTGTTTTATGGACTAAAGAAACCCTGAAGGATTCTTTACATGGCCGCATTGTCCCGGTATCCTGTATGGCATGGCTGAAGACTGGAAAAAAGTATTGAAAGATTTCCCGATGGACGCTCTCCGAATGATTATTGAATGGGGCATTTTCATCGGTATCATTGCCCTTTTGGGTTATCTTTTAAGCGACTGAATCAACCGGGACTATCCTTTTACGATAACCCCGTGTTCCCTGAACGTAATGCTTTGTGGGTCCAGACTGTACGCAAGCCGCATCCCCTGCCCTTTCCCATTCCGGGCCTTGAGAATATGCAGGGTCCGATTGTGTTCCGTCTCGATGGTTCCGCAGGCGGTTTTGACTTCATGGACTTTCTTATCGTGAATCTCAAGCCAGAGAATCGTTTGGGCAAACCGGGCAAAAGCAGCGGAACCAGCCAGCTTATTCATATCCGGGCAGTCATAATCCTTGATGGGGTGCGTTACAAGGATAATACTGCAATCGTACTCAGTCGCCGCTCGTTTGACCTGTTGCAAGAATGTATTATCTTCCTCCCACTGTTTCGACGTGGTATGCTCTGCCGCGGTAACGGGGTCAATCGCGATAATCCTACATCCCGCCTTTGCTTTTTGCCGGACCCATTCCGCAATCTGTGCCAGGGTCGGCATAGTTTCGGGGCAAACTTCGATACATCGGGCCATAGATTCGGCCAGCGGTTCATATTCGGCCAGGATATGCCGCGTTTCTTCCGGATTTGCCGCCGTCCAATCGGGGTCCGTCATGCCCTGCTGTTTGCTTTGCTGTGCAATCATCCGCCGCAGGTGGTATTCCCGTGAATCTTCAAGCTCATACAGGGCAATCGGGATTCCCTCCCTATGCCAGAAGGTCGCCGCCTCCAACAGCAAAAGGGATTTTGACGCACCCGGACCGCCGCAAAGGATCGTTATTGCCCCCGGCAAAAGGGCCTTTGTCGGGCCTCCGATCAATACCCACGGCCAGGCAACCGCCCGCCGCGTGCCGTTGATTTCCGCCTCGTATTGTTCCGCAAGGGCGGTACAGATCCCGCGGGGCTTTGCCTTACTCAAAGCATCGTAAAGGGCCTGCTGAATCTTTACTCGCTCCGTACGGACCGTTTCCAGCACCCGGACATAATCAACAACATCCTCCTTTTCCGCAAGGTCCAGTTCTGCCGGGTCCAATATCGAAATACGGGGGGCGGGGGTCAATCCCTGTAAAATTTCCTCCACCTGCCGCATGTGATTATGTCCGGCCTCGTCCTGATCGGGCCAGAGAATGAGATTTTTCCCTGAAAGCAAGGTCCAATCGGCATAAGGGGCTTTTCCTGCCCCCCCCGGGCTTGTGGTCGCGATAATACCGTATTCGTGCAGACAATGGACCGCCTTTTCACCTTCGACGATTACCACGGTATCGGCCAGCCGTATCCGGGCCCGATTATAGATCGGCCAGGGCTTCGGGGGGGCCTGCATCACAAAGCCGCCATTTTCCGGCCTGCACTGCCTGAACGTCTTGCCCTCTGCCGTTCGGCAGCGGAATACAATCATATCCGGCTTTTGTGTAATCGGGTCGGTGTACTGGTAAACCGCCTCCACTTCCTTCTTCCCCAGCCCGAGCCGCTCATTGATTTTCTCCAACCGCGGAGCCAGCGACGTGACGGTCGGCTTGGGCTCGCCGATACTCGGCAAGTACCGATTCATTGACGTTTTGGCGCATTATCTTTCCGGACCCGTCCCGTAGGACGTTTTTTTGCCGATCGCGCGCCAAACCCTTAACGGTTGTGGTCTTTTTCGCGCCATAGGGACGATAGGGGTACAGCGGACAGTCGGAAACGGTGCATTTTCTGATTTCATCCTTCTGCCAGCAGGTACAATCGAGACATTTTGCCTTCAAAGCCGCCGCCTTGCTCTTGCCGGACATGGCCTTTTTGTAAGTCTCACGGTAACGCTCTGGTATTTCTTCCATTCTGAATATAGTTACTCCTTTCTACAGCTTTTTAACACGTATTTCAGTCCTCGGCCTGTCCGAGTACTCTTTGACCCGGTGCACGGCAAGCCTCGGCCTTCAGGCCGGGGAAGGATAGCGCGGACGCCGTAGGCGTCCTTTGGCCGGTCAGTGTGGCGTCTGCTGCTGCTCGATGTACTGGCGCACGATGGAAATCGGCGCGCCGCCGCAGCTTGAAGCGAAATAGGACGGCGACCACAGCACGCCTTTCCAGTAGCGCTTCTGGATGTCGGGCCGTTCCTTCCGCAGCAGGCGACTGGAGACGCCTTTGAGGCTGTTCACGAGATTGGAGACAGCCACCTTGGGCGGGTATTCCACAAGCAGGTGAACGTGATCGTCCTCGCCGTCCATCTCGATCAGTTGCGCCTCGAAGTCGGCGCAGACCTTGGCGAAGATCGTGCGCAGCCGGTTGATGGCGTCGCCATCGAATACCCTGCGGCGATATTTCGCTACAAAGACCAAATGGACATGCATCTTAAAAACGCAGTGTCGTCCATGCCTAATATCGTTGTCGTCGCTCATAGGCCAAATTATAATATCCGCATGCAACGCCTCCAAGCCTTCAAATACGAACTGCGACCAGACGGCCAGCAAGAGCGGCAAATGCGCCGCTTCGCCGGCTCGTGCCGGTTCGTCTACAACAAGGGGCTGGCGTTGCAGAAAGAGCGCTACGAGCGCGGAGAGAAGAAGCTGGGCTACGCCGGGCTGTGCAAGATGCTCACCGAGTGGCGCAACAGCGCGGAAACGGCTTGGCTGGCCGATGCGCCGGTCCATCCCTTGCAACAGGCGCTCAAGGATTTGGAGCGGGCCTACAGCAACTTCTTCGCCAAGCGGGCCGACTTTCCACGTTTCAAGAAGAAAGGCCAGCGCGACAGCTTCCGCTACCCCGACCCGAAGCAGATCAAGCTCGATCAGGGCAACAGTCGTATCTTCCTGCCCAAGCTGGGATGGCTGCGCTACCGCAATAGTCGCGAGGTGCTGGGCACAGTCAGAAATGTCACCGTGAGCCAGTCTTGCGGCAAGTGGTTCGTAAGCATCCAGACCGAGCGCGAAGTTGAGCAGCCCGTGCCGCAGGCCACCACAGCAGTGGGTATCGACATGGGCGTGATCCGCTTCGCCACACTCTCGGACGGCACGTTCTACGCGCCGCTCAACAGCTTCAAGCGGCATGAAACGGCCCTGCGCAAAGCGCAGCAGGCCATGAGCCGCAAAACCAAATTCAGCAACAACTGGAAGAAGGCGAAAGCCCGAGTCCAGCGCATTCACTCCCGTATCGGCAACGCCCGCCGCGACTTCCTGCACAAGACCTCGACCGCGATCAGCCAAAACCACGCGATGGTGTGTATCGAGGATTTGCAGGTACGGAACATGTCCAGGTCAGCGGCAGGTACTACCGAACAACCGGGACGAAACGTTCGGGCCAAGTCCGGTCTGAACAAAGCCATCCTCGACCAAGGCTGGTTCGAGTTCCGCCGACAACTGGACTACAAGCTGGCATGGGCCGGCGGGCATCTCATCGTCGTGCCGCCGCAGAACACGTCGCGGACGTGCCCGGCCTGCGGCCATGTGTCGGCGGACAACCGCCAGACGCAGGCCCGGTTTCTGTGCGTCGAATGCGGTTTCGAGGAAAACGCCGATCTGGTCGGCGCGATCAACATTCTCAGGGCGGGACACGCCCATTGCGCCTGTGAAGTGAGCGGTGCAGCAATGCCGCCAGCAGCAGGAACCCACCGAAGCGACTCATTCCGGCTCGATGCCGGGGTGGGCGCAGTAGGAATCCCCCGACTTTAGGCGGGGGAGGATGTCAATTCGTATCGTCATGCGAATTGGGAGAAGCCATAAACAGGATGCGTGCCGCCCTCCACAAAGCAGAAGGGAAGGAGTAAGGACATGGCAAGTTAGGGGCCGTAGCTTAACAGGATAAAGCGTTAGTGTGATCCCGGATCGTGGCCGGGCGGCTCCAATGAAAAGCTCTTTAACAAGTTAAGAAGTCAAAACATCTGTCAAGCCCGATAGATTTTCGGGCAATATGTGGATGTACGCCCTTTGGGTTATCCCGATTGAGGCATGGCCGAGGATCTTACTGACCAACTCGATTGAGACACCTTTGAGAAGTAATTGAGTAGCGAAGTAGTGGCGTAAGGCATGAGGGCCGAAAGCGGGAATTTTTGCCTTGTCAGCCAGCGAGTGGAACATTAGCACCAATGCTTTACGGCCCAACTGCCCGCCCTTGTTAGAAGGGAAGATGTAATCGGATTGACCCCCCTGCTTTAACACTTCACGACAAGCATCATTCAGAGGGACAATCCTTTTCTTCCTACCCTTGCCGACAATGGTAAGGGACTTCCAATCAGGAGAGAGATTTTCCCACTTGAGATTAACAAACTCGGTTGCTCTCAATCCAGTATTAGCCAGAAAGACAATCCTCTTTCGTGCAAGCGGAGTACAGACAGCGAGAATCTTTTCATACTCTATCGGCTGTAAAATTCGGACGTTTGGCGGTGTTTCGGTGTGCATACTGACAGCAGAGGCGGGATTAGGTAAATCGGCGTTCTTGCTGACGAACCGGCAGAATGATTTTACAACCGTTAGATGGGCGTTCAGTGTCCGGTCTGAGAGCTTTTCTCTTTGCAGCCCGTAGAGATACGCCCGAATGTGAGAGGGCTGTACCTGGGCGAAGCTGATGCCCGCAGGAAGCGTAGCAATGAACCTGTCCATCACCCGCTGATAATGCTCCTGTGTTCTGGCGGTGAACCGGCGACAATGACGCTTATACTCCTCGACGGATTCTTTCAGAGAATCGGCTACCTGGTCCCGGCCCGACTTGAATAGCTTTTCCTGCTCACACATCTCGGCATAGAACCGGATCGCCTGACCCGCGGCAGGTGGAGGCTCACCCGGTGCGCGGCAAGCCTCGGCCTTCAGGCCGGGGAAGGATAGCTAATATCGTTGTCGTCGCTCATAGGCCAAATTATAATATCCGCATGCAACGCCTCCAAGCCTTCAAATACGAACTGCGACCAGACGGCCAGCAAGAGCGGCAAATGCGCCGCTTCGCCGGCTCGTGCCGGTTCGTCTACAACAAGGGGCTGGCGTTGCAGAAAGAGCGCTACGAGCGCGGAGAGAAGAAGCTGGGCTACGCCGGGCTGTGCAAGATGCTCACCGAGTGGCGCAACAGCGCGGAAACGGCTTGGCTGGCCGATGCGCCGGTCCATCCCTTGCAACAGGCGCTCAAGGATTTGGAGCGGGCCTACAGCAACTTCTTCGCCAAGCGGGCCGACTTTCCACGTTTCAAGAAGAAAGGCCAGCGCGACAGCTTCCGCTACCCCGACCCGAAGCAGATCAAGCTCGATCAGGGCAACAGTCGTATCTTCCTGCCCAAGCTGGGATGGCTGCGCTACCGCAATAGTCGCGAGGTGCTGGGCACAGTCAGAAATGTCACCGTGAGCCAGTCTTGCGGCAAGTGGTTCGTAAGCATCCAGACCGAGCGCGAAGTTGAGCAGCCCGTGCCGCAGGCCACCACAGCAGTGGGTATCGACATGGGCGTGATCCGCTTCGCCACACTCTCGGACGGCACGTTCTACGCGCCGCTCAACAGCTTCAAGCGGCATGAAACGGCCCTGCGCAAAGCGCAGCAGGCCATGAGCCGCAAAACCAAATTCAGCAACAACTGGAAGAAGGCGAAAGCCCGAGTCCAGCGCATTCACTCCCGTATCGGCAACGCCCGCCGCGACTTCCTGCACAAGACCTCGACCGCGATCAGCCAAAACCACGCGATGGTGTGTATCGAGGATTTGCAGGTACGGAACATGTCCAGGTCAGCGGCAGGTACTACCGAACAACCGGGACGAAACGTTCGGGCCAAGTCCGGTCTGAACAAAGCCATCCTCGACCAAGGCTGGTTCGAGTTCCGCCGACAACTGGACTACAAGCTGGCATGGGCCGGCGGGCATCTCATCGTCGTGCCGCCGCAGAACACGTCGCGGACGTGCCCGGCCTGCGGCCATGTGTCGGCGGACAACCGCCAGACGCAGGCCCGGTTTCTGTGCGTCGAATGCGGTTTCGAGGAAAACGCCGATCTGGTCGGCGCGATCAACATTCTCAGGGCGGGACACGCCCATTGCGCCTGTGAAGTGAGCGGTGCAGCAATGCCGCCAGCAGCAGGAACCCACCGAAGCGACTCATTCCGGCTCGATGCCGGGGTGGGCGCAGTAGGAATCCCCCGACTTTAGGCGGGGGAGGATGTCAAAGCCCCTCCGTCGCTGTGCTTGCCGGTTTTCGCCCGCGTGCCGCCGACGCCCGCGATATCCTCGTCGTGGATGACCGCAAGCAGATTGTCTTTTGCCTTGCGCGAGTTGGGGTCATCGTAAACCTGAATGAATTTGCCTCGCTTTGCTGCTCTGGGCCTGCCTTGTGCTTTGGGGTCGCCCAGCACCGTTATTTCAAGATCATATCCCTGCATCAAGACTTCCTCTTGTCCTCCCCGCCAATGCCAATCCACTTGAACACACCGAGCCTGCTGGCGATTCGCTCATCAAAACTTGCCTCAAGGTTTTTGCGCGACTTGTTAGTGCTGATGAACGTTGGCCTGCAAGCCTCAAGGCGGCTATCGAGCAGCACGAATATCGTCCGGTTGCTAAAATCGCTCTCGTTCCTGCCGATGGAAGTTGTCGAGCCGATGTCCTCGATGATCAGACAATCACAATCAATCATCGGTCGGATAACATCAAGTTCCGTTAGCCTGCTGCCTTGCTTGTAAGTGTCCCTGATTTGCAGGCAGAGCATTTCGTAGCTGACTCGAACAACTTTTTTGCGTTTGAGAATAAAGTGCCTTGCTAAAGCACACAAAGCAAAGCTCTTGCCTCTGCCGACCGGCCCGAAAAGAACAAGCCCTATTTTGCTGTCGAAACTCAGCAATGCTTCCTTGACTGCTGTGCTTAAACTGCGAAGATGAGCACCGGCAAACAGCGGCGGTATAACCTTGCTCAAAGATTGCCGCATCCGTGCGGCTCTGTCCATCCTTGCTTTTCGCAGCTCTTGGCGTGCGTATTCTTCACGCTGCTTGTCCTCACATTCGGGACATAAATCGATGGTTGTTATCTGAGCGAATAGCTTTGTTACCTCGAACAGTTTGCCGCACTTGCAGAGCTTAGTTTGGGATAAGTGCCTGTCCCCAGTCCTGCTCGTTAAGACTTGGCCGATAGTTTGAGTTTGAGTTTGATTGTCCATTTTTGTTACCACCTTTTTCCTGCGTTCGCGCAAACCAGTTAGCTAAAAATCGCCTGTAATTTTTCTTGAGTTTTGAAGGGTTTGAGATAAGCCATTGCGCAGCCTGCTTGATTGACAATTGAACATCTACCGCCGGATAGGCTTCAGACCACGCCAGAATATCTTCCGAGGTTATGTTTTCAAAACCACCTGACTGAAACGAGAATGTAATTTTTTCTTTTATATTATTTTCTTTTATTGAAGATGAAGATGAAGATGAAGATATACACGTTACTTTTGCGTTACTTTCGCCGTCACTTTCTGCGTTACTTTCCCGCTTCATTTTTTGCCGATAACGTAAAGCCCGTTCATTCCGTGACTTACGCTCTCTTTCTTCGCGTTTCATACGCCGATTAATGACCGTTACTTTTCCGTTACGCTCCGTTACGGTCGCGGTATTTGTAGCCTTCAATTCTTCTAATGCTTGGACGAAATTAACGGCAGTGCAACGACAGAGACGAGCTAACTGTTCGGTCGTCCCAGTGATTTGACCACTGCGATCCATTTCGTGCATAGCACAGAGAAGGTCTATCCAGATACCGCGGGTTGACGGTGAACACATAGATAGTTCGGGGTCTTTCAACCAATCTCCGGTATAAAATTGGAACGCTGGCAATTTAGCCATCCTCTTACTCTCCTATCCGTTTCTGACCTATTCGACTGTGCCAATTTTGCATTTCCTTAATGACACGCTTATGTGTAACAATGCCATTTTGGAAAACGAATTTTTTCTCAATCTTTTTCCAAAGTTTCTCGGCCGTTTTCTTACGATTAACTCTGAATAACTTGCACAAATTCTCAAGATTAAACTCAAATTGCCCGCCGTTTAACCAAAGAAAAGTTATCAATTGCCAATAGCAGCCTACCGCTTCCATGTCCCAAAACATCACTTCTGGGTCACTCAATAGGTCTGCTGGGTAGTATTGGAAAGCTGGTGAATTATCAGCCATTGGTATCGTCTCCAATCCAATAGCCAGTCTGTATCAGGGTTTCAATGTCACTCAAAGCGTGAGCCTGTTTGACGGCCTTTGCGTTTTCATAATTAGGGCTTGCTGAATAGATTGTAAGTTGCTGTTTTACAGTGGTATGCGTTTCGGTTATCGTCTGACAGGTGAATGGAATTGGCCGTTGATCGGCAAAAACCCTTGCACTTGGAGACATGGATGTAT
>Ga0209407_1000126_pt1 | contig 110503 bp, 90 predicted proteins | sample AD_JPNHG3_MetaG_FD_184410 | JGI IMG/M metagenome (GOLD analysis project Ga0209407, IMG submission 184410) | Active sludge microbial communities of municipal wastewater-treating anaerobic digesters from Japan - AD_JPNHG3_MetaG (SPAdes) (version 2) | ecosystem: Engineered > Bioreactor > Anaerobic... | reverse complement strand
TCATTGAAAATTTCCTGATATGATAAATTTTGGGCATAATATGAACGGATGCGGTTTTTCATTTTTTCTTTATCGTAAACTACGGGGTCAAACATGTCAAAGATGTAGTATCTCATTCGATAATTGCGCCTGTGCCTTTTTTGTATCGATTGAATCTGGTTTGAGATTTTCAGTTTACGCTCTGCCTTAGTCACTTCCATTCGTGTCTGTTGTTTCAACATCTTGACATCTTTCATCCCAAGTCCTGTCGTGCTAATTGGAGAATACTGAGTCTTATACTGACGCAAAGCCTCTCGCGCTCTTTCTGTCTGGGTAAATACCGGAAATTCAATCTCGAAATCAATAAACGCCAGCACGAAGGAAAGGTCGCCAGAGTAAAAAAAATTGTCCAATTCTTCGTGAAATATACGACCGTATAGTTCCGGGTCGGTCTCCATCAGCCAGTCTTTAATTTTCAAATCAGTGAGGCGAAATCTTTTTATAGCACGACAGATATTTGAGTCTCTGGCTTCGTCTATTAGGTCTGAAAATAATGAACCGAGCCCTTCGTCACCGCCGGTGTTTTGCAGTAAAGACGGCTTTTCACGGTGAGCATAGTCTATATCTTTAAGACAGTCTAAAAGTCCTTCCAGGTTCAAGTATTCATTACCGTTATGAGGTATATTCAGAAGCCTGGTCAGCTTCTTTATCGAGTCCGTAGGTTTATGTGAACGTTTCGAAGCCGACTTTATATTCAAAGCGGTCAACATTTTATCCACATGAACATTCAAGTATCGTATTAAGCTTTCAACATCAAGCTGGCGCCAGTGGTTATTGCAGAGAAGGTCGGAATCATGTATGTTAAAGGCAGGACATAGATTTTTCGGGTGGGAAATCCTCAATTCCAGCTTCAAACAGTCAAGGTTCCTTTTTTCCTTCTCATCATAAATTATAATGGTTTTACCGTTCTTCAGGTTGATGTACACCGAATTTTCATTGCTCACATTAACATGACTGCAATGAGGGATTATCATCTCAAAAGCCGAAACATTTGATTTGAAGGTCTGGAACATGGCCATAAGGGAATCATTTTTCTCCAACCTTTTATAGATGTGAACTTCAATAATCCGAACCCTTCCCTTAGTAAGAGCATCCAATAAATTTTTGCTGTCATAGGCATCCGGAATATTCGAGAATATCTTCCTGAGATAATCTGACAATTCCATAAGAGAATGAATGTTACTTGTTTCAAGAGATGGCAATATAACCCTGAGATGAGACCGTTTCACCCCGCTATCCATTGCATATTCTTTATTCTCAAATCTGATATAGCGGTTATCTTTATAATAATCGATAGTCAGCCCACTTAAATAATGATGCGGTACGCTCAATTCAATAGAATGGACAATTGACGACAAATCTCTTGTAATGGAGCCCATGAAGTGATAGACCTGTATATCCCGTTGACCATATTTTGACTATTCATGAATACAAAAATAAACAAATCGCAACATACGCCACAGCCAATGCCTCAATTTTTAATTTTTAATCTAAATTTAAGTTTTTTTATTGATATTTATAGCAACACATTTGATTTTATGCCAATAAGTATCAACAAACACGCGTCCGTAGCTCAGTTGGATAGAGCGCCGGACTACGAATCCGTAGGTCGCAGGTTCGAATCCTGCCGGGCGCGCATCTCCCGCCTTTTATCATCCCTGTTGAGCGGTTCATCCCGTGCCTTCAGGGTGCCCGATGCTCCATGAAACGGGGAAAGAGCATGTCCCCGGCAAGACCTCTTTTTATTATTATAAAATTAAGCTTGAAAAGAAACAAGGAACGGGTTATTTCATTGCAGGATAGAACGCCGCCCTTCCCGGGCACACCGGAGGACCATCATGACACGCGCCACAGCTTCAAACAAACGGTTGTTGCTGCAAAACGGGCTCATCGTTGACGGCACGGGGGCGCCCGGGAAAAAAGGGTCAGTACTGCTCAAGGGTGGCGTCATAGAGAAGGTCTTCTACGGCACGGCCGACGTGAAGTGCCCCACGGTAAACTGCGCCGGCATGGTCATCGCGCCGGGCTTCATCGACCTGCACAGCCACAATGACTGGTTCCTCGCCTCTCCGGGGAGGATGGAATTCAAGGCCCCGTTTACGCGCCAGGGCATAACCACCATGGTGGGCGGCAACTGCGGTTTCAGCGCCGCGAACATAAAGAAGAACATCAGGCCCGAGCACCTTGCCCTCATATCCGACAACCTCTTCAAGGCGGGCTTCGACGCCCTGACCTGGCGTTCGCTGAAGGAATACACTGCCGTGTGCAGAAAAAACGGCCTCACCCACAACCTGGCCATGCTGGCGGGACACGGAACGGCCCGGGCCTCCATCCGGGGCTTCGACGCTTCGCCGCTGTCGAAGGAAGAGTCGGCCGAAATGCTGAAACTCCTGGAACAGGCGATGGACGAGGGGGCCCGCGGCGTTTCCCTGGGACTCCAGTACGAGCCGGGCATCTTCGCCGGCTTCAACGAACTCGCCGACGTCGCGCGGCTGGTCAGCAGGAAGAACAAGATACTGACGGTACACTCCCGGGCCTACTCGGCCCTGTCCCCGGGATACCCGATCAAGCCCTTCGGCAGGCCCCATAATCTCATTGCCCTGGAGGAGATGATAGAAGTGGCCCGCCGCACCGGCGTGAAGCTCCAGCTCTCGCACCTTATCTTCGTGGGCACAAAGACATGGCCGTCCTGCGACCGGGCCCTGGAAATCATCGACCGGGCCATCGACGAAGGGATAGACGTGAAGTTCGACACCTACGCCTACTCCTGCGGCGCTTCGGTCATCAACGTGGTTCTGCCGGCCTGGTTCCTGGCGGACATCCCCGCCAATTACGAGAAACCGGCGGCGCTGCGGCGCCTGCGCCTGGAGATATTCGCCATGACCGTCCTGCTCGGCTTCGGCTACGGCGACGTGCAGGTGACCTATGGCAACCACGGGGAGTTGAATCCTCTCAACGGCCTGTTCGCCGACGAAATCGCTAAGGCCCGGGGCACGTCCAAGTTCAGGGCCCTGATCGACGTTTCCCGTATGAGCAAAGGGACTGCCCGGGTCCTCAATCACCGCTACAGCAACCCCGCCATCATCGACAAGCTCATGAAGCACCGCGCCTCCCTCTTCATGACGGACGCATGGGTGGAGTCATCGGGATTTCAGAACCCCGCCTCCTTCGGCTGCTTCCCGCGTTTTCTCCAGATGTCTCGGGAGAGGGGCGTCCTCTCCCTGGAGGAATGCGTGCGCAAGATGACCGGCGCCAACGCGGAGCGCATGGGCCTGAAAGACAGGGGCATTATCAGGGAAAAAATGGCCGCCGACATAACCGTCTTCGACTATGCCGCCGTCCGGGACAACACCACGGTGACACTGACCGACGCGCAGCCGGATGGGATCGAGGCCGTGTTTATCAACGGCGTCCCCGTCTACGCCGGGGGCAAACTCGACGCAAAGGCCCGCCCGGGACTGATGCTGTAGGACAGCACGGCCCCTTCCGTGAAAAAATTCTTGCCTATTTTACATATGAATATATTTCTTTACCTAACGAAGCGCCGACGCGTGCCGTGCGGGCCGCGCCGGTTTCAGCTCTCCATGATGTATTTCCATGCCGTATCCGTACAGGGACCAGGAAGCAATTTCACGCGAAGAAAGACAGCGTCACCGGGAACAGTTCATGTGACGCGGTACGGACGGCAATCAGGGTGTTTGCATGAAAAAAATTACGGTCATTCTGGCCCTGGCAACGGCAATCAGCGCCTGCTTCCGCTGCAGCTCAATCCAGGATACCCATGAAGCCTACAGCGATATCACCGCTGCTGTTGTCAACAACGATACCGAGGAAGTGCGCAACTTCCTCTCCCGCGGTTTCAACACGAACCACCGGTTTATGGACGGATGGACCCTTCTGCACATTGCGGCGCGTTGGGACACCTACCGCGTCGTGACCCGCTGCTTTGACGACAGCAACGGCAAGCGGACCGGCATCTTCACCGTCACGCAGAAAACCGAGGACGAATCACTACGGGCCCGGGAAATGGTTTCCCTTTTACTGGACCGGGGCGGCGATGCAAACATGAAAGCCGACGACGGCAGCACCCCGCTTCACATCGTCCTGGCGTCCCTCCAGTACACGTCGCCGGACATACCTTCCATACCGCCGGTGGAGGGAAGGGTCTCTTCGCGCTTCGGATGGCGCGGATCGCCCTTTGACAACAACAGCGATTATCACCGCGCCCTCGACATCGCGGCCAAAAACGGGACCCCCGTTCGCGCCACGGCCAACGGTGTTGTCGCAATGACCGGCGTCAGCAGCACCCTGGGCAATTACATAATCATACAGCACCGGAACGGGTACCAGTCGATATACGGCCACTGCCATCTCTTCGCGGTCAAGAAGAACTCCCCGGTCAGGCGTGGCGCCATCATCGGCTATGTCGGCATGACCGGCTCCGCCAGCGGCGACCACTGCCACTACGAGGTCCGCCTGAACGGGGCCCCGGTCAATCCGATCGAATTCGTCAACGGCAAGATAATAGGGGAGACCCAGCACGCCATAGCCATGGGTGTCGTTGAGCAACTCCTCTCGAAAAAGATACAGGTCGACGCCCGCACCAACGACGGGCGTACGCCCCTCATCGAGGCAGCTGCAAAAAGCTCCGCCCTATCCCGGCTCCTGATCGACCAAGGCGCCGACATCAACGCCGCTGACGAAAACGGCATCACCCCCCTCCACATGGCGGCCGCTGGTGATGCCGAACTGGTCCGCGTTCTGCTTCGGAAGGGGGCCCGGGTCAATCCCCGCACCAGGTCGTCCGTCTGCGCCATAGCCGGCACGCTCTTCGCCCAGGGGACAACGCCCCTCGCGGTGGCATTAAAATACGGGAACAGCGCTACAGCCGAACTATTAAAGGGCAGCGGTGCCGTGGAATGAAGCTCAGCGGGTCCCTTCCCGCAGCCGCGCAATGCTGAAAGATCCGCCGGGCAGGCATCAAGAACGCCCCGTTGACTGGAACGATCAATGAAAAAAATTATCCTCGCGGGCATTAACGCGCGCTATACCCATTCTTGCCTTGCCCTCTACTGCCTTAAATCCGCCCTGAGCGGTATAGACGCTGAGGCGGTCGTCCGCGAGTTTTCCATAAACCAGCCTGTTGAAGATATCGCGTCGCGTCTCGCCGCCGAAGGCGCCGATGTCATGGCCCTTTCAGTGTACATCTGGAATTCGGAGCCGGTACGGAAGCTGCTTCATCTCCTCCATGAGCGGTGCGCCGGCTCCCTGCTGGTCCTGGGCGGTCCTGAAGTGAGCTACAATCCCGGGTCATGGCTGGAGGCCTTTCCCTTCATAGATTTTATTGTCACCGGCCACGGGGAGGAGGGCTTCAGGACCCTGGCGGAAAAAGGATTCAGGGGCGGTGAAAAAGTCATCGCCATTCCCAACCCCCCCTTTGCCGAAATGCCGGCTCCCTACAGCGAAGAAGACCTGGTGGGCCTTAAGCATAAATACATCTACTATGAATCGAGCAGGGGGTGCCCTTACCGGTGCACCTACTGCCTTTCATCCCGCTCTGACCAGAACATAGACCTCAAGGGCCCTGACACCGTGAAAAGGGAGCTGGATTTCATCCTACGGGGGGGGCCTTCCCTGGTCAAGTTCGTCGACCGGACCTTCAACGCGTCCCGCGGACATGGCCGCGCCATCTGGCGTCACCTTCTGAAAAACTACCGGAACGGCCCGACAACCTTTCACTTCGAGATACATCCCCTCTGCCTTGACGAGGAGGATTTCGAAATCCTGTCACTCTGCCCGAAGGGGCTGTTCCAGTTCGAGATCGGGATCCAGTCCACCAACAGGGAGACCCTGGCGGCGGTAAAGCGCTCGGGCGACTGGGAAAAAGAACGAGCCGTCCTGGAGCGACTCATCGCCCTCGGGACCATCCGGATACATCTTGACCTGATTGCCGGTCTTCCCCATGAGGACATGGTCTCCTTCAGGCGTTCTTTTAACGATCTCTACGGTCTCCGGCCGGACCACCTCCAGGTGGGATTTCTCAAGATATTGCCCGGCACCGAAATGATGGATGCCGCCGGCCGATTCGGGATGTCCTATTCACGGCGGGCGCCGTACCAGGTCAGCGAAACCCAATGGCTCAACGGGAAAGAGCTGGGACTCCTTGAACGGATCTCGCGTCTCGTTGACCGCCTGCACAACACCCGGCGTTTCGGCACGACCCTGGCAGCCCTTGCCGGGCGCCACGGATCCTCCTTTGACCTGTATCGCGAGCTGGCCTTATACGCTGATGATTCAAACGCGCAGACAACCAGAAGCTGGGAATCCTGCGCCCTCTTTCTCATGGCTTACACAGCGTCGCGGTTTCCCGGCGAGAAAAGTTTTTTTCTGGACGCGATGCGGTGGGACTGGTGTGCTGTCACGAGGACGCCCTATTATCCGGATATCATCAGGCCGGAAAGCTCCGCGGAAACGAAGAAGAAGGGCACGGCTTTTTTCATGAACCATGAAGAAGGCGGCGGCATTTTGTACCGGGGCTTCCGTTTCGGTATTTCAGACCTGAAGAGATCACTCTTCTTTGAGGCGGAATCAGACGCATTCAGGATGGACCATATGGCTGGGAATACCCGCGCCATTTTTCTGCCCGATAAAAAGGTAATCATGTATACCGGATAGTAATTATTTGCCCCCTAAATCCCCCGGTGGGGGACTTTGCCACGATTGACAGCAAAAGGCCCTTTCCGGCGGTTTGGGGGGGTGCCGCAGGACACCATAGCACGGTTGATGCGATTGAAAAAAAAAGAACGTCAGCAGATAAACAGCCTTATTGAACAATTCCGCGGCGAAGGAACAGCCCCGGCCTGCCCCCACTTCGGCAGCTGCGGCGGCTGTCTCTTCCAGGACATGGCCTATGACGACCAGCTATCGCTGAAAAAACGGATGGTCAACGACACCCTCCGGGGCATTGCCGCCGTTGATTCCGTCCACCCCTCGACCCCGTACCGCTACCGGAGCCGGATGGACATGGTGACCGCCTTCGGCTGCATTGGCCTGCGCCGGCGCGGCAGCTTCCGCTCCGTTGTGGACGTGACGGGCTGCAGCATCATGCAGGAGAAATCCGACAGCCTGTACCGGACTGTCCGCCCTCTTCTGGAAGCGGTGGAGGGATACGATTATCTCCGCCACCAGGGATATCTCCGGTACGCGGTACTCAGGGAGTCCCGCTTCACCGGCCAGGTGATGCTCAACTTCGTCGTCGCGGAAAAGGAAAACAGGCTATCGGCCGTGATTGACCGGGTGATCGCCATGGCCGATTCGGTGTCCATTCTCCACTACGGCGGCCTTGCCGACCTGAGCTACGGCGACATCATGGAAACGGTAAAGGGGGGTCACATCGAGGAGGACTTCGACGGCATCCGGTACCGCATCACTCCCAATTCATTTTTTCAGTCCAATGCCGAAATCGCGGTGCTGATGTATGAAAAGATCCGCGGCCACGCCCGGGGCAGCGTCCTGGACCTCTGCGCCGGGGTGGGGAGCATTTCCCTGTTCGTCGCCGGCGCTGCCGACCGGGTGACCGGCGTCGAGCTTAATTCCGAGGCCGTGGAAACGGCCCGCGTCAACAGGGAGATCAACGGCATCACCAACGTGGAGTTCGTCTGCACTGACGCGGCCGCGTTCCTGATGACTGCCGGGGATTATGAAACCATTATCATGGACCCTCCGCGGGCCGGAATGCAGAAGGGCGTGATGGAGACCATCGACCGCATGACTGCGGGCACCATCGTGTACATGTCATGCAACCCGAAGACATTCCGGGACGATGTTGCGGTTCTTCGCAATTACACGGTGGAATCGGTGGAGGCCTTTGACATGTTCCCGCAGACGCCCCACGTGGAACTGCTCGCCGTGCTGAAGCCCCGTCGGGGGCAGGTCAGATCTTGATCTCCATGTCGAGGAGGTCTTTCATCGTCACGTATGAATCGAAAACGGTGTTGGCCAGCAGCTTGAAATTGATCGTGTCGATGGTATCGTCCGATGAGTGATAGTTTTTATTGCGGTAAAATCCCGTGTCCGAAATCATGATGGCCCGGTAGCCGGACCTGATGAAGGACATGTGGTCGGAAAGGTCCATGCCGGGGATCGACGCCGGGCCTATGTATTCGAATATCTTCGACCGGGTCCGGGAGTTATATATCTTTTTCCAGAGATACACGAAGGGGGCGTTTGACGGAAGGGATATGACGCTTATGTAATTCCCGTATGTCGGGAACTCCTTTCTGTTATGGTTCAGGGGATAATCCTGGTGACAGGTTCTCCACCCGTACCCGAGCATTTCAAAACAGACCATCAATTCAATGTTCTCTTTGCGCTTCCTGCAGTTTCTGGCGTTAACCATGCTTCCCATCAGCTCCGTGGAAAAGAAGGGTGGCTCCTCGAGGGTAAAAGCGACAAAGCGCACGGTTTTTTTGAATGTGTGTCGGGACAGCAGGCGGAACAGTTCCAGGAGCCCGGCTATCCCCGAGGCATTGTCATCGGCGCCGGGCGTGTCCTCGATGGTGTCATAGTGGGCGCCGACAAGTATGATCGATTCGGGGGCCTCCGTTCCCCGTATCTCCGCGATGATGTTGGCCACGGTGTGATTGTCCGCCTCGTAAGTTTCCTCCCGGGGAACTGCGCCGTACCGCATGAAGTAATCGATGATATAGGCGCGCGTCCGCTCAAGGTTTTCGTATCTGCGTATGGTCCGCTCGCCGATATCAACCGACAGATGATGGATTATTTCCCTGGTATTTTTGAGAACGACTTTTTTCTCACGGGAATCAGCGGATAATAGTGGTATCATTCAAAGGGAATCCTTGCATGCGATTAACGACAATAAACCGTCCGGACGATTATTTTTCAAGGATTTTTCATAGTTATTTCTTGACTTAATTGATCGATGGTCCATACTTCCGAAAAGGCGGCCGCCGTCTGGTTGCGGATTCGACGCCACACTACAGTTATCGAGAGGCGCCACATGGAAGTTTTTGACGGTTTCATATCAGCCATAGCCAGCGAGTTCAAGATTCGGTTCCACAAGGACGCGCAGGGGAGCTACACGACCAATATAGAATTCGACAACGGCCGCTCCCAGGAAGTCCTCATAACCCTGGCCAAGGACGAGTCCGGCGACCGGATTATCAATTATTATTCGATCATCGGCAAGCTCAAGAAGGACCTGTGCGAGCTCTACAAGTACTGCCTGCAACTCAACACGACCCTTGACTACGGCTCCATCGCCCTTCTGAACGATACCATGATTTTAAGAAACAGCATTCTTCTCAAAGACTGCGACCCCCTCCGGTTCATGAAATCCCTGTCGTTCATAGCGGCCAAGGCGGATGAGCTGGAAGAGATCCTTATAAAGGACAATATTTATTGATCTCCTGACATCTGCCTAAAATCCGGGGCCTGGTATGTATGCCGGGCCTTTCTGTTATTTTTCCCCCCATTGTTCCGAAAATATACCATGACCATATCACCGCAGCCATGCGCCATGATCAAGGAAACGATCAAGATCCACGACAATTACCAGTTTGAGATAAAACAGTCCTACAACCTTTCCCTGGACAACAAAACGTCCAACTCTTATTTCGTTCAGACCTATTTTTTCATCCCCAACAATCTCAACATCAACCGGGAAACCTATTCCCGGACGGATTTTTACAAGGACCTGCGGGCCACCATACGCCTCAAGACGCCGGCGATGCTGCTGAAGAATCTCGCGGCTGACACCGAAAGCATTCCCCGCATGAGAAGGAGCGTCGAAGACCTTCTGGCTTCGAAGACCCGCCAGAGCGTCTCGAACTATGAATACCATGTTAAAATGTTCTGCCTGGTTTATAAAAAAGCCATCGGCACGCAACTGCGCTTTCTCAAAAAAACCGATAAATCGAAGGATTGCGACAGCCTCGTTACGGAATTCATTGCCTGCGTCGACGACGTCAAAGCCCGATTCAGACAGCTGAAACCGATCATCATCACCGACCGCCTTTCCCGGAAGCTGCAGACCGTGTACCTCTTCGCCGATGAATATATCAGCCTGAAGACCGAAACCCACGCCTGCCGCCTCCTCGAGATCCTGAAGGAGAAACAACCGCGCCTGTATAACAAACATTACCGCCGCCTCATGGACATGGTCCACGGGGAGACCGCGTACCGGATACAGAGCGGATACCCGTCAGTGCCCTCCCCCGGGGGCGACAATGAAAAATTCGTGTTCCGCCAAGGCGCGCTCAAAAAATTCCTGAGCAACATTCTCTACCTGGAGACCCGCGTCGAGCACGGGGGGAAGTTTCTTGAACAAGCGGTCTACAGCATCGCCGCCGGCGTCGCCATGATCTTCGCCACCATGGTCGCCTTCATAGGCCAGAGCTGGTACGGGAGCCTTTCCCTTCCCTTCTTCATAGCCCTGGTCATCAGCTACATGTTCAAGGACCGCATGAAGGAACTGCTCCGCCTCTACCTGAGCGTGACCCTGCGCAAATGGCTCTACGACCGGCAGCGCACCATCTACCACAGCTTTGACCAGAAGATCGGGACCTGCAAGGAAAGCTTCAACATCATCACCGACAGCGGCGTACCGGCAAAGATCATCGAGTACCGATCGCGGGACAGCATCACCGACATAAACAACAGCATGACCGGGGAAACCGTCATACTTTACCGGAAATATATCCGTCTGAGCGCGAAAAACTTCAACAAGATACGGCACCGTCATTCGACCAACGACGTCATTGACATCATGCGGTTCAACATCCAACACTTTCTGAGGAGCATGGACAACCCGGAGAAAAAGATTTTCATACCCCTCAAATCCGGCTACCGGAAAGCCTTCGGCATGCGGGTCTACCACATCAACATGATCACCCATTTCATCATCGACAGGCAGGAATACCTGCGGCGCTTCAGGATAGTTCTCAACAGAAACGGCATCCGGAGGATTGAAGAAGTGGTGTAACGGGAACTGATCTGCAGATGAAAAAGGCTGTCCGATAACCCCCAAATCCCCGGAGGGGGACTTTTATAACCATCACGAAAGCCCCCCACCGGGGGGTTGGGGGGTGTTCCTGCCAGTCTTAATTGCGTGCTTCTTAATCGCGCACCATGTAGCTTTCCTGGTACTTCTCGTTATCCTGGACGTCCTTGAGCAGGTCAAGGGCTTTCTTCTTGGAAGCGATCGGCCCGATCCTGACCCTGAAATACTGTTTCCCCTTCACCAGCGATTCATCGAGATAGGCGTCATAATTGAGGTCCTTCAGCGCCCTGACCTCCGACTGGGCCTTCGCCTTTTTGTCAAAGGACCCGACCTGGATGGCGTAATTGCCCGGATGACGGGTTTTCCCCTCTTCTGCCTTATCAATGGAAACGGCGACAACCTTTGACTTGCCGCGTTTTCTTTTCTTGGCATCGTTCTTTACCGTGGCTTTCTTAACCGGCTTATCCACCAGGTCACTGTCGGATGACCGCGAGATTTTCTTCCCTTCATCCAGATCACGGCTCCTTTTCTTCTTAATGTCCCTGGCCCTGGAGGGGGGCTCACTGAAGTTATCGCCCGTTAGCATATCCAACGATTCATTTTTCGATGAGGCCGAGAGGTCTTCTTTCTTATCCTTGTCAACGGCGCGGTTTTCATGGTAGCCCTTCTCTTTTTCCAGGGCTTTTTCGTCCTTTCCGGAGGCGACAAGCTTTTCGTCCATCGGCTTGGTCAGGTCATCCTCATCTGCAGGGTCCGGAATGTTGTTCTTTAACAGATCGAGCTCTTTCTGGCTGTCAAATATATCGTTCTTTGTCACCAGGGCCTTGTTGCCGTCCCCGCCCTTGATGAAATTCATTCCCAGAAGAAATGAAACTATGATAATGCCGATGACCGCGGCCGAAATCAGTATGATCCGCGCGGCATCCAGGTGGAGCATATACACGCTCTTTTCCTTTACCTTCTGGTGAGGGATATTGAATTGATCCATGTCCATAATACGACCTGCCTTTCAGAATTGATGAACAGCTGTTTGTACACTACCATGATCGGCCAAAACAGTTCGGCCGTTTACATAAATTTTATCGCAATCGTCAGGTGCAACGGACCGTTCAGCGGGTGAACCCGAGGGCCATGGTCTCGTAACGCTTCCTCGCACCGGCATCGACCCGTTTCCCCAGGGACGCCTCCAGAAGATCCCCGAAAAATGCACTGTGAACGATCCGGCCGACTGCCTCGACCAGGGGGGCGCCGTCAATTTTTCGCGAGGCGCCGTGGACGGCACCGATCATTTCCTTCTTGCCGATCCTTTCCGGGCAGAACCGTCCGAGAAAATCATTCAAGGGCATGGACGCCACCCCGGCAAGGCCGATCCCCCGGTCATTCAGGGTGACCAGCTGCGTCAGGTCATTGTCCCTGATATAATCGCCCAGGGCCCGGTTATAGTGGAGAAAGGATTTTCTGGTAAATTTTCCCCCTTCCCTGATGCCGCCGCTGGATTTCAGTATATAGTTCAGGTTAAGGGTTTCAACGGTGGAACAGCGGTCCTGGAAGAAGGTTCCATACCGCTTCTGATACGCCGTTCCCCTGGCATAGATCGCAAAGGCGGAAAAGGAAAAATCGAGCCCGGTCAGGGCGATGCGGGAAAATCCGCACTTTACGGCCAGGCTCACCGCGTCGCCGGCAACGCTCCCGGTGCCGGAGTCAATGGATCCGACGCGGTCGCCGTAAACTTCCGTCGCAAGCTGTGAAAAGGGGTGCGAATTGAAAGAAAGGTATCCCTGGAGCCTTTCAACGAGGGACGGGTACGAGGTTATCGAATGCACCGCCAGGGACGAGCCGCAATCGCATCCCTGGAAATGCTCCTGCACATAGGGCTGCGGGTCAATGGATATGACCATGTCCGGGAGGACCCCCCTTCCCGTCAGGGACGGCAGGGCTGAATCAACGGCTATGATGAAAAACCGGTCCTGGTTCATGGCAATCCCGTCAATGTTGTCATCCAGGGAAGGCCCTGATCCGGCAATGACGGCCGGATAATCCCGGAAGGCGTTAAACAGGTGCCGCACCGGCCGGGTATTCTTCACCATGGCCAGGTTAACGAGGGCGTTCCGGAGATAACGCGCGCCCAAGGCCTGCCGCGTGGCCTTGTTGCCGGCCTTGATGCTGATTACTTTATCAATCGATTTCTTTACGGCGTTGTAGTAATCGTTGAATATCCTCACTGACGCTGGATGCTCAAGGACCGAAATCCCCCTGACGGCGTCCATGTCCAGAAGCTCCGTCACGGTCATCTCCACCTCGTCCGTTGTCCTGCCCGCAACCAGAATAACGCGGGGGTCATCGAGGAGAAAAGATGTCAGCCGGTTCCGCGCCATGAACCGCTCGATGCCGTCAAGAATATCCACGAGAACGACCCGGGTATACCTGTTGAGGCTGTCTTTTATCGGAAGGCAATGGTAACCGAGGCCGACTCCCAGTATAATGAGAAAATCATACCGGGACGGATCAAGCCTGTCCCGCAGCAGGGCGGAATCGCGCTCGGGATTCACCCTGCTGTGGAGCGGCATCTCCCTGCCGCCGGACTTCACCACAATGGTTTCCAGGTCCTGCCCGGCCTGTACTACTTCATATGTAATTTTTTCCGGGATCATGTATGGTACTATTATCGACCTTTCATTATTTTTACCCCTTCGGAATTACCCGTACTGTGATATTGAAATATAATTAGGGATTCTTCGCTGAGCCGATCAATTCATCACCAGGATCACCATGGTGAAAATATTTAGATGATACTATTATTATTAGTTGACTCTAACATTATTCCTCATTACATTAATAATCAAGGGCCAAAATATCCCGGGAGGCATGCAGGAATAGTTAATCTGAATTTTTATGAGGCTTTCTGAATTAAATAAGGGTCAGCAGGGCATAATAACCCGGGTGCGGGGACGGGGTCCCTTTCGCAAAAGAATCACGGAAATGGGATTCATAAAGGGAAAATCCGTCACCGTTATCAAAAACGCCCCTATGAAAGACCCGGTCGAATACCGCCTGATGGATTCCAATATTTCCCTCCGGCATTCTGAAGCGCGCCTCATCGAGGTTGAGTTTCCCTATAACCAGGCTGTCATGCCTCCCGTTCCTTTATCAGGAAAAGGCCATTGTTATGACACGGATCATTCCGCCAGGATGTACGGGAACGGCACCGTCACTGCCCGAAGCCCGCTGACATCCGGCAGGCCGGAAAAGCAATCCCGAACCATTCATGTCGCCCTGGTGGGAAACCCCAACAGCGGGAAAACCACCATTTTCAATCACGCCTCCGGTTCCCGGGAGCGTGTCGGCAATTACAGCGGCGTTACCGTTGAATCCCGTGATGCCCGGTTCAACCACAGGGGCGTCGCCTTCCTCATCACCGACCTTCCCGGCACCTATTCAATCTCCGCGTACTCGCCGGAAGAGCTTTTCGTGAGAAATCATATCATTGAAAACAGGCCCGACGTGGTCATCAATGTCATAGACGCGTCCAATATTGAGCGAAATCTGTACCTGACCTCTCAGCTGCTCGAAATGGGCGTCAAGGTGGTGGTGGCCCTTAACATGTACGATGAATTTCAAAAGAAGGGTGATATCCTGGACCATGATGCCCTGGGCACATTGATGGGCATTCCCTTTGTCCCGACCACGGGACCCACCGGCAAGGGGATGGGCGACCTCTTCGACGCCGTCATGGCGGTTCATGAAAACCGTGAAAAAACAGCGCGCACGGTCTCTATCAATTACGGACCGGATATCGAAAAAGCCATACTGTCGCTCCAGACTGCGATGGACGAAGCCGGCATGGGAGCAGCGCCGGTCCCGTCGCGCTACGCCGCAATCAAGCTCCTTGAAAAGGACCCGGAGGCGGAGCGGCACCTTTCCTGCATGAACGGGGGAGCAGCCGCCGTTATCCAGCAGGCCGCCAGGGAACTGCGCGCCCTCGAATCCGAGCTGAAAGAGGACACCGAGACCCTGATAGCCGACGCCCGCTACGGCTTCATTGCCGGAGCGCTCCGTGAAACGTACCGGCCTGCCCCGCGGCCGGAGGTCACCGCCAGCGAAAGGATAGACCGGATCCTGACACACCAGGTTCTGGGCTTTCCCATTTTTCTCCTCTTCATGTGGCTCACGTTCCAGCTCACCTTCACCGTCGGGAAATATCCGATGGGCTGGATAGGGACGGGGACTTCCTATCTTTCCCGTATGATCACCGCCGCCATGGAGCCCGGCCTTCTGCGGGAGCTCCTGACGGACGGCATCATCGCCGGCATCGGCGGCGTCATCGTCTTCATCCCGAGCATACTGATACTCTTTTTCACGATCTCCCTCATGGAGGACACGGGGTACATGGCGCGGGCCGCATTCATCATGGACCGGCTGATGCACGCCCTGGGCCTCCACGGAAAGTCCTTCATTCCCCTCATCATGGGCTTCGGATGCAACGTGCCGGCGATAATGGCCACGCGCACCCTGGAAAGCAGGAAAGACCGGGTCCTGACCATGCTCATCGTGCCGTTCATGTCATGCAGCGCCCGCCTTCCCGTGTACGTTCTGTTCATCAGCGCCTTCTTCCCGGGCCACCCCGGCACCGTCCTGTTCGGCATGTATCTTCTGGGGATCATCACGGCCGTCCTGAGCGCCGTGGTGCTGAAAAACACCTTTTTCCGCAAAGTTGAAGCGCCGTTCGTCATGGAGCTGCCCCCCTACCGCCTTCCCCGCCTGAAAAACACCACGCGCCACATGTGGGACCGGGGAAAGGAATACATGAAAAAAATCGGCGGTATTGTCCTCGCAGCCGCCATAATTATCTGGGCCCTGGGGCGTTTCCCGGAGCAGCGGGAGATCGCTGAACGATATGATGACAGGATAATCGCTGCGCAGAAACATTATCAGGCAGAAATAGACAGAACCGCACAGGGCGACAGAGCTGCGGTCATCTCCTTCAACGAAAAGATGGAATCCGATGTACAGGCAATCGAACACGCGAAGGCCGAAGAGCGCCTCGAACACTCCTACATCGGCATGCTGGGCAGGCTGATAGAACCCGCGCTGGCGCCCCTTGGCTTTGACTGGAGGATGAGCGTAAGCATCATAACCGGTCTCGCTGCAAAAGAAATCGCCGTGAGCACCATGGGAATCCTGTACCACGCTGATACGAATTCAGCGGGAGGGAGCGGTTCGCTGATCGCCAGGATAAAGGAGCAGAAGTACCTTTCCGGGCCTCTGGCCGGGCGCCCCGTATTCGACCCCCTGACCGCGCTGGGCTATATGGCCTTCATGCTCCTCTATATTCCCTGCGTGGCTACCCTGGCGACAATGAAACGGGAATCCGGATCATGGAAGTGGCCGCTCTTTTCGGCCTTCCTGACCATAACCCTGGCATGGACGACGGCCTTTCTGATACGCCATATCGGCCTCCTGGCGGGGTGGATCCAATGATACAGACGGTACTGGTCATTATAATAGTATCCCTGAGCGTTGCCGCAGCGGCGGTGAAACTGTACCGGTTCCTGAATCCATCGCCCACGATGAACACCTGTTCACCTGACGCGTGCGCCGCCTGTCCTTACCGCCGGGACATGACCTGTTCAGAAAAAATAAAAAAAAATTAAAAAAATTCATATTTTCACTTGACTGAAAAAAGGTGTTTCTATACATAGTAACTATGTTTCTATTTATAGAAACATAACGGCTACACAGAGAAAAGAACAATGAGCAGGATAACGACTTCATATCAAACCATATGGTGGTGGCGCCCGAAAACCTTCCGATAGGCAGGCGGCATGTCATATGTGGTTATTATGAAAAAGTGCGGCAGCTGCCGCACTTTTTTTTTATTTTTTGAATATCAATGGTGAAACAATGCTATATCCGACATTAGAACAGTTTACAGATCTTTCCCGGCAGCACCGGCGCGTTGTCGTGTACCGCGAGGTTGCGGGCGACATGATAACGCCGATCAGCCTCCTCTTCAATTTTTCCGACGCCGATCATCTCTTCCTCCTGGAAAGCGCAAACCTTGATAAGAGCTTTTCCCGGTATACCTTTTTCGGCATCCGCCCGCGGCGGGTCCTGACATTCCAGGACGGGACGCTTACCGTTGAATCCCGCGAATCGGGGATCGAGCGGCTGAATACAAACCCGATAGATTACCTGGTGCGGGAGCTGGAAAGCGAGGACTCCACAAAGAATGCCGGCATGGGCAACTTCTGCGGCGGGTACGTGGGATACATGGGATATGACATGGTCAATTACATGGACATACTCCGGGAACGGGTGCGCGAAGACGCCGATAACCCCGCCATGGTCTTTTTCCAGGTTGACGAGTTTTACGTCTTCGACAACCACATGGGCAAGCTCTACGCCGCCCATTCGGCACTCATAACCCCCGGTGCGGAACCGGGCGTTATATACGCCGCGGCCGACCGTCGCACCCTGGAAATGGCTGCCGAAATACTCCACAGTCATAAAAAGTTCTTTATCCCCGGCGGGGAGCCGGAGCAGTCCCAGGAATTCGACCGTGATTCATACACGGAAGCGGTGCGGCGCCTCAAGGATGACATAGTGAGCGGCGAATGCATACAGACGGTGCTCTCGAACAAGTATGAAATAGCCTGCGCCATCAATCCCATCAACCTGTACCGCCTTTTAAGAAACATAAACCCGTCTCCCTACATGTTCTACATAAAGTCCGGGAACCAGGTACTCTGCGGAACCTCGCCGGAGGTGCACCTGAAGATCCAGGACCGGACGGCCACCCTGAAGCCGATAGCCGGCACCTACCGCATCGACGGCGGCTCCATCGACGAGATATCGGCGAAGCTCCTGGCCGACGAAAAGGAGCGCGCCGAGCACCTCATGCTCCTGGACCTGGCGCGCAACGACCTCTACACCGGCTGCGACCCTGACAGCGTCAGGGTGGTCAGCTCCTTCGAGCCGGAGGTCTACTCGCACCTGGTCCACATCGTGTCGGAGGTACAGGGGAGGATGCGCGACGACATGTCGCCCCTGCGGCTCTTCTGCAACAGCTTCCCCGCCGGCACCGTGTCCGGAGCCCCCAAGGTCCGGGCCATTGAGCTCATCGACCGGTATGAAAGGTCCCCCCGCGGCTTTTACGCCGGGTGCGCCGGATACTTCTCCTACAGCCAGGACATAGATACCTGCATCATAATCCGGAGCGCTTTTGTCAAGAGCGACCGCGTCATTCTCAGGGCCGGCGCCGGCATCGTGTACGACAGCGAACCCGATAAGGAATACCTTGAGGTCGGCAACAAGCTGGGCGCCCTGTTCCAGGCCATAAAAAAAATCAACACGCTGGAGAAACGAAATGTATTTAATGATCGATAATTACGACTCCTTCACCTACAACCTGCAGGCCCTTTTCAGGGAATGCGGCGCTGAAATCGCCATTGTGAAGAACGACCGGTATGTTCCGGCGGACCGGTACGACGGCATCATCATCTCCCCGGGCCCGTCGTCGCCGAAAAACTCGGGGACAACGCTCCGCTATCTCAGCGAATACCTCGGCAGGAAGCCGGTCTTCGGGGTGTGCCTCGGCATGCAGGCCATAGCCTATTCCCTGGGATACCCCGTCGTCCGGGCCGCCACCGTGAAGCACGGCAAGCTCGACGAGATCGACGTGACGGGCCCGTCGGTCCTCTTCGGCAACATGCCCGGGAGCTTCTCCGCGGTGCGGTACCATTCCCTGGCCGTTGACATGGACGACGGCCGCGTCACCTCCCGGTCGCGGAATGACGGCACCGTTATGTCCATCGAAGACACCGGACAGAAATTTTTCGGCGTGCAGTTCCACCCGGAATCGATCCTGAGCGAATTCGGGGGACAGATCGTCGCCAATTTTCTGGATTTCGCCGCCTCCGGCGCGGCTTCCGGGATCGATCACTGCAGGGTGGGGGCATGACATGGAAAAACTGGTAAAAAAAGTAAACTCGGGCGAGCGCCTCAGCTTCGATGACGCCCGGACCCTTTTCGAAGGCATGGTCCAGGGCATGCTGACCGATTCCCAGATCGCCTCGGCCCTCATCGCGATGAAGTTCCGCCGCGAGACCGTCGATGAAGTGGCGGCGCTGGCCGCGACCCTCGACTGCCACAAGCGGAAGTTCGAGACCGCGTCCTCCGGGACCATCGACACCTGCGGGACCGGCGGCGACGGAAAGTCCACGGTCAACATCTCCACGGCGGTGAGCATCATCCTCTCCTCCCTGGGCTGCGGCGTGGTCAAGCACGGCAACACGGCGCAGAGCGGCGTTGTCGGCTCCGCCGACATCCTGTCGGAGCTGGGGATGGACCTTGCCTACGGGGGGACCTCCCCCGAGGAATTCTTCAGCCGCCACAACTACGTGTTCATGCTGGCGCCCCACTACCATCCGGCGCTGAAAGGGATCGGGAAAGTGAGGCGGGAGCTGAAGGTGCCCACCATCTTCAATTTCGTGGGCCCCCTCGTCAATCCCGCCGACCCGGACTACCAGGTCATCGGCATCAGCAGGCGGGACCGCCTTGATTTCATAGCCCAGGTGATACGGAAAATCGGCAAGAGCAACATAACCGTATATTCGTCCCGCGACGGGTACGACGAGGTATCCTCCCGGGACACCACCGAATGCATCCATATCGGCGAGGGGAACGACCGCCGCTTCTCCATCGATCCCTCCGATTTTTTCGAGCCCTTCCCCATGCCGGTGGTCAGGGACCGGAACGAAGCGAAGCAGCTCTTCGTGGAGGGCCTTTCCGGTACCAATGAACGGATGTCGGACATCTTCTCCCTTAACGCGGCCCTGGCCCTGCGCACCATGAACAGTCACGGCATGCGCGACGGGTTCCACCTGGTAAAAGAGCACATCGCCGCAGGCGGCGCCGTGCAGAAGCTCAACGAACTGGTCGGAAGCAGCACCGCCCTTAAACAGGCAATGCAGGGATAACGACATGTACCTTAATGAAATAATCGAACACAAGCGGAACGAGATACGGAGCCTTATTCCGGCGGAGCGGAAGCGCCCGAGGCCGGTGACCGATCCCCTGCCGCATCTCAGGGAAAAGCCCTTCATCACCGAGATAAAAAAAGCCTCCCCGTCGCGAGGTTCCATCAACCGAGATGTTGACATAACGCATCAGGCTGAATCATACGAGCGTGGCGGGGCCGGGGCCGTGAGCATACTCACCGACAGCCGCTACTTCCAGGGGAATTACGAATACCTGACCGAGGCATCAAAGGCGGTGAAGATTCCCCTCCTGTGCAAGGATTTCATCATGAGTGAAGTGCAGATAGACAACGCTTTCGCCCACGGGGCGGATTTCATCCTCCTCATCGCGTCGATATTGAATATCAGGGAACTCTACTTCCTCACCCAGCGGGCGCGCCGCTATTCCATGAAGGTCCTCTACGAGATCCATGATGGGGAAGAGTTCAAAAAGATCAAGGCCCTTGACCCGGAAATGGTCGGGGTGAACTCTCGGGACCTCACCACCTTCAAAATAAACAAGGAAAAAGCCGTTGACACCATCGCTTCTCTCAAGGGTGATTTCATGATAGTAGCCGAAAGCGGCATCGAGACCGCCGATGATATAACAAACTTCAGGAAGGCGGGCGCCGACGCCTTCCTGATCGGGACGGCCCTCATGACCGCCGATGACCCGGCGGGCAAATTAAAAGAGTTCTACGGCGCCCTGGTGGGGCCATGTTCATAAAAGTCTGCGGCATTACGGCATTTGAACAGGTTGACTGGGCGATCGATCTCGGCTATTCGGCCATCGGGGTCGTGCTGCACAGCCGGAGCGTCCGGTACCGGCCGGCTGATTACGCGAGGAAGCTGGCGCAGTACGCCCGGGGAAAAATATCAGCAGTTGCCGTCGGCGTCACCTTTGACGAGGTGGCCGAATGCTATCAAGACTTTGACTTCGCCCAGGTGTACGAACCCTGCGGCTACGACCGGGTGATTCTGGCTGGCGACCTGGAGGAACGGTCACGCGACGGTGTCCTTTTCCTGTACGATTCGAGCCGCGGCAGCGGCGAGACGGCGACCTTCCCTTCCTGGCTCCATGACGTACGGGAGCGGCTCATCATCTCCGGCGGGCTCAACGCGGATTCCGTTGCCGGGGTCATCCGGGAGTACCGCCCCTTCGGCGTGGACGTGTCAAGCGGCGTCGAGGCCGTGCGGGGAACAAAGGATTACCGACTCATGAAACAATTCATTACCGAGGTGCGCAATGCTGTCAGATAGAGGATTTTACGGCCCCTACGGAGGGCAGTTCGTTCCGGAACTGCTGATACCGGCCCTTGACCGGCTGGAGCGGGCATACCGGGAATTCTCCGGCAGCGACGCGTCGATGACGGAATTCAACCGCTACCTGGAGGACTACGCGGGCAGGCCCACGCCGGTGTACCACGCCAGAAACGTCTCTGAAAAATACGGCTTCACGCTCTATCTCAAGCGGGAGGACCTGCTCCATACCGGCGCCCACAAGATCAACAATACCATCGGGCAGGCGCTTCTGACCAGGCACATGGGGAAGAAGCGCGTCATAGCGGAAACCGGGGCCGGCCAGCACGGCGTCGCCACGGCCACCGCCGCCGCCCTCTTCGGCCTCACGTGCCGCATCTACATGGGGAGCCTGGACGTTGAGCGCCAGATGCCGAACGTGAAAAAGATGAAGCTCCTGGGGGCGGAGGTGGTGCCGGTCGATGAGGGGCTCCGCACCCTGAAGGACGCCATCAGCGCGTCCCTCAAGGACTGGGTCACCAACGTAACCGACACCCATTATCTCCTGGGCACGGTCGCGGGGCCCCACCCGTTCCCGGAAATGGTGGCCTTCTTCCACGCCGTGACCGGCAGGGAGGCCCTGGAACACTTCCGGGGCAGGGGGTTTCTTCCCGACTTCGTCATAGCCTGCGTCGGCGGCGGGAGCAACGCCATGGGTATATACCAGGGTTTTCTCGACTTTCCGGAAGTGGCGCTGATCGGCGTCGAGGCCGGCGGCAGGTCCCTCGGCCCCGGCGACAACGCCGCGACCCTTTCCCTGGGTACCCGGGGCATCTTTCAGGGCGCCCTCTCCTATCTTCTCCAGGACAAGAACTGCCAGGTGCAGGATGTGCATTCCGTTTCCGCGGGACTTGATTACGCCGGCATCGGCCCCCAGCATTCATATCTAAAAGATTCCGGCAGGGTGCGGTATGAAAGCGTCAACGACAACGAGGCCCTTCAGGCCTTCCACGAGCTGACCCGGCTTGAAGGCATCATCCCCGCCCTTGAGTCGTCCCACGCCCTGGCCTGGGCCCTCACCCATGCCGACGAGCTGCGGGGCAAACAGGTCCTGGTAAACCTCTCGGGGAGGGGGGATAAGGACCTGGGCATCATCGAGCAGCAGAACAGGGAGGAGTTATGAGAGGAATATATCTGGCCGGCGGATATCCGGATGCCGGCACGTTTAAAAAATGCTTCAATGCGGTTGTGAAAAATGGTTTCGATTTTATTGAGATCGGGATTCCCTTTAACGATCCGACTGCCGACGGCCCGGTCATCGCCCGGGCCATTCAGACCACCCTGGAAAGCGGCATAACGCCGGCGAACGTCATGGAAGAGATACTGTCCCAGCGCGGCACTACGATAAAAAAGTACGTCATGACCTACGCCAATATCATCTACTCTTACGGCATGCGGGAATTCTCGGAACGCATGGCAGGCTGCATCGACGGCGTGATCATCCCGGACCTCCCCAACCGGATGGCGCCCCTCTTTTACGACAGCGGCTTCGATATACCCATCGTTCCCTTCGCCACCCTCGAGTCCCGGGAATCGGACATCGAGGTCATGAACAGGTCTACAAGCGAGATCATCTATTTCATAGGGGTGAGGGGGATCACCGGGTCGAAGTCAGACTTCACGTCGCCGGAGCTGCTGGACAAGATCCGCATGATACGGGAGAATACCTATAAAAAAGTCATCATCGGTTTCGGCGTCAAAACGGCTGACGACGCCAGGCAGGCCCTTGCAATCGGCGACGGCTACGTGGTCGGCACGGAGGCGGTGCTTCGCCAGCAGGACCCGGCGGCGCTGGACAGGTATCTGCAATCACTGAACCACCGATAAGCCCCAATCCTGTTTCGCGGTAAAGAATAATTTCAATTCGAAGCTGCTTTAATTGCACCGTTTGAAGGCGACGTCCCCTTTGGCGGTTCCCCCGCCGGGGAACACGCAGTCAACATTCACCCGCCCGTTTATCATGACAATATTGTTGACCATGACGCCGGTCTTGTCAATGGACACGTCATAGCGGGAACAGTATTTCGGATCGATAATGACTTCCTTGCATTTCTCGTAATCGGGGGGCTCGCATGAGCCCGGGACCTCGACTTTGACGATTTTTCCTTTGACGGGGTCAATGATGGCGACCACGGCGCCGTCCTGGGGGCCCTCACCCAGCAGGACTGACCCGAAAAAGCTCATGTGCTGGCCTGACCGGCACTGTTTCGGGACAAAGGTGAAGTTCCCCAGGGGCTCACCTGTTGCGGTAAACGCCCCGAACACGCTGGAACAGCCCTTGACCATAAAAAAAGCCCCGGCCATGATGGCGATATTCAGCGGCAGGGCGATGAGCCAGATTTTTTTTCTTTTCCTGGCGGCTCCGGCCGTTGAAGCCGATGGCGGTCCGGCCGGTATATCCATCAGGCGCGTCCCGCATGTGCTGCAGTACAGGGCCTTATCATCATCGATCTGCCTGCGGCAATTGTGGCATTGTCTCATTTGAATCCCCCCGTTATGGTTCTTTGACATATAGCGTAAGCCGCTTACGATACCCGGCTTATCAGGCAGAATAAAAGAAATCAAGACATATTAACAGTGCTGCATTCTTATCCTTCCTGATTTTTCCGTACAGGAAATCCTTGACATCGCCGCTATAAGGCTCATACCTGTAAAGAACAGAGACCTTTCATGAAAACCCATAAAGAAATAGCAGGAGAATTATCACGGATTCTCGGCGCTGAAAACGTCATTAGTGACCGCGAAATCCTTGAAAGCTATTCCCGGGACGAAACATCGGACCTTTCGGCCATGCCGGACATACTGGTACGGGCAGGCTCTGTCGAAGACGTGAGCGCGACCCTCAGGCTGTGCAATGAACTGGACGTGCCGGTAATCCCCCGCGGCGCCGGCACCGGTGTTACCGGCGGCGCCGTGCCGGTCAGGGGGGGCGTGATCCTCTCCCTTGAAAAGATGAACCGCATCATCGAGATTGATCGGGAGAACATGGTGGCGGTTGTTGAGCCGGGAGCGATCACCAGGGCCATACAGGACGCGGCCCTGGCGGAGGGCCTCCTGTACCCCCCTGACCCGGCCAGCCTTGAATCCTGCTCCATCGGCGGGAACGTGGCGGAGAATGCCGGCGGTCCCCGGGCCGTGAAATACGGCGTTACCAAGGACTACATCCTGGGGCTGGAATTCGTTCTTGCCGACGGCAGCGTGATAACCACCGGCGGTAAAATCGTGAAAAATGTCACCGGCTACAATCTGGCCGGCATCCTAATCGGCTCCGAGGGGACCCTGGCGGTCATCACGAAGATTTTTTTGAGACTGATACCGGCGCCCCGCCACGTGATCGACATGCTGATACCCTTCCCGTCGCTCAAGGACGCCGTAGAAGCGGTCCATGCCATCCTGGTTAACCGGATCGTTCCGTGCGCCATCGAATTCATGGAGCACGACGCCATCATGCTGGTCGCCAGGTTCCTGAACCGGGACATGCACTTCCCGGACGCCGGCGCGCACCTTCTCATTCAGATTAACGGCAATTCCGAGCAGGCCGTCCTCGATGACGCGGAAACGGTCGGGGCGGCCGTCAGGGTGGACCAGGAATCGATCATACTGGCCCAGTCTCCCCTCCAGCGGGAGCGGCTCTGGAAGGCCCGCCGTTCCATACGCGAGGCCATCCACGCCGAAAGCCCGGTCTTCCTGGCCGAGGACTGCGTGGTGCCGCGCTCAACAATACCGGAATTCCTGACGGAACTGAAATCATATTTCAAGGAGACGTCGCTCCGGTCCGTCATGTTCGGCCATGCCGGCGACGGCAACGTGCACATAGACGTGCTGAAGGGGGACCTCGACTACGAGCGGTGGAAGATGATGCTGCCGGAGCTGAAGCGCGAAATTTACCGGCGGGCCATCGGTCTTGGCGGCACCATCACGGGCGAACATGGCGTGGGATATATCCGCAGGGACTACCTGGGCCTCGCCCTTTCCGCGGACGAGATCGAGCTCCTCAAGCGCATTAAAAAGGCCTTTGACCCGAAGGGGATACTCAATCCGGACAAAATATTTCCCTGACAGGGCGCTCAACGGCACAGTCCGTTTGGGATATACCATTTTTTTACATTACAACAAAGGAGTGTTGAGACATGAAACAGCACAGACCCGCACCAGTACTGTCAATTATCTTGCCTGGATTAATCTTCGCTTCAATCTTTGTCCTTTCCCAGGCCGGCTTTTCCGCCCAGCAGGCAAAGAAGAAAACACCCTATGAAGTAACGAAGTCGATGGACTGGAAGCTCACGGCGGAACGAAGGGCCGCCATCGAACAGGGACTGCCCGAGACAAAAGGCTTTATCGACGGCACTGAAATAATGGAAGAGATCAAGAGCAAGAACATCAGGAACAGGGAGGAGCGGGTAACGCTCTTCAAGAAAAAAGCCATGGGCAAGTATATATTCTTCGCCGCGCAGGTAAACCCGAATCCCTTCAATAACAACGCGAGCCTAAACCTCATCTTCGGCGAAGGGGGACTCATGCCCGATTTCATGATGGTCCAGCTTCGGGCGCCGAAAAATTTCGACCGGGCCGCGTACCTTGCCAGATACGGCGGCACCGGCTACGTATCGGCCTTCGTGGGAAAGGTCGTCGATGCGCCGGACCTTACCCTCGACCCGGTGTATGACGTGTACCTGCCGGGATACTGGAAATAAATCCACCGAGGGGGAGCGCCCGCATTCACCGCGCCGGGCGATGGATGCGGGCATGGCGACTACAGACTTCCGATAGTGGTGACGATTTTCGGCGTTCCGTTTTTCGGTTTTATTATCGGGATGGGAGCGGGAAGCCCGGCGACGCCGTCTTTCTTCGCGATCCATATTTTGTACCGCGCACCCTGGATCAGGGTAGGGCCGTACCCGTCGTAATCATCCTCGACAAAAACCACCCTGGTTATGACCGCCGGCACCTTGTAGAATTTCACGTTTTCATAGTCTTTTTTCAGGCTGTAGGGCAGCACGTCCCGGGAGATGGAACCTGACTGCGACAGCATGTGCCCCCCGGATATTTTCGCCACTTCCGCCGCGCAGGCCTCGAGGGAAGGGCTGGTGGACAATATCTTCAGATATTTGTTCAAAACTTCAATGACGTCCCCGGGGACCTGTTCCTTGGGTATATCCGTCTGTTTTGCATTGGTCGACCCGGCCCAGAGCAGCGCCAGGGCCACCAGGAATATGGATGCTGTTTTTGCGATTTTCATAGTACCTCCCTTTGTTCTGTTTCAGTATATGATAATCAAAACATCAGGATTGGCAATAATTTTTTCATGATCCGCCCCGGGCGTCGATGCGCCATGTATGCAGCAGGCCGTTCCTTCGGTTCCGCTTTTTTTCTTGCGATAAAAAGCCCCATGCCGCTACATCGTACTAGGCGCGTAAACCACAAACCGGGGCGCCATTCCGGCAAATCCCCGGCCTGCAAACAAAGAGAGGTAGCTCATGGACAAGGCAACAATCGGCGTAATCGGCGGCTCGGGGCTGTATGAAATTGACGGTGCCAGAACGATAGAAGAATTATCCGTTGATACGCCCTGGGGGAAACCCTCGGATTCGATCATGATCTCAGAAATCGAGGGCCACCGCGCCGCCTTTCTGCCCCGCCACGGACGGGGCCATGTCTTCCTGCCCCACGAGGTAAACTACCGCGCCAATATCGCGGCATTAAAAATGATAGGAGTGAAGGAGATCATAGCCTTCTCGGCCGTGGGGAGCCTCAAGGAGGAGATCAGGCCCCTGGATTTCGTCCTGCCCGACCAGATCATCGACCGGACCAGGTCGCGGCCGAATTCATTCTTCGGAAACGGCGTCGCGGCCCATGCGGCCTTCGGACATCCCTTCTGCGAGAGGCTGCGGGGCATCGTCAAGAAGGCCGCCCGCGAGATGGACCTGACGATGCACACCAGCGAGACGCTTATCTGCATGGAAGGCCCCGCCTTTTCCACCAAGGCCGAGAGCAACCTCTACCGCTCCTGGGGCGCCGGCGTCATCAACATGAGCACCCTTCCCGAGGCAAAGCTGGCCCGCGAGGCGGAAATCTGCTACACCGTCATCTGCATGAGCACCGATTATGACTGCTGGCACGAGACCGAGGAACACGTCACCATCGACATGGTCATCCGCAATCTCACGACAAACGCCGGGAACGCAAAAAAACTGCTGAAGCTCATACTGGAGCGCATCGGCAGCAAACGGGAGTGCGGCTGTCCGGAGTCCATGAAGAACGCCATAATCACCGCCGAGGACAGGCGGGACAGGGAGCAGTCGAGGAAACTGAAGGCGGTCCTTCCGGATTATTTCTGATCTGTCAGAGGTGTTCGTACACGTATTTTTTAAGAACGCCCTGTGAGCTGGGCGACATTTCGTCGAATTTCACCGTATAATATATGGTGCTGCCTTCCTCCACGGTTTTCGTGGCGATGATCCGGACGTAGATTCGGAAGTTGAAATCCATCGCCTGGAAATCGAGGATATAACGGTAATTGAAATCAAGTTTCTGCGGCAGCCTTACAACGGCCTCGTAGTCGTTCAGCTTGTAGATCGTGCAGGGAAGCTTCTCCTCTGCCGACTCATCCACGATCATGCCTTCATCTTCTGAAAGCTTCGTTTTAGCCTCGCCTTTTTCAATGATTTCGTCAATCTCCCGGAGCTCCTTCTCTTTCGGTATGTTCTTTTCCCGGGAGATAAGAGCGGGGAGTATCACATCGATATAGGGATGCCGCGATTCCTCGCGCTTCACGACCTCTTCCGGCAGTCCGACCTTGAGAGCGGTCCCTTCCCGGCCGTGCACGGGAGAGGTGAAGTCATACTCCGCGTCGCCGACCCGGAAAATGTGGAAGGTGACCGGCTGCTTCTCGGGAACGGCCGCCAGATCTGCGGCATTGCCGAAGATCCTTATCTGCATGGTCGCGGCATTGCGCGATACGATTTTCCCCAGAAAAACCTTGCCGGCGACCGGCGTAAAATAGATCAGCTGTTCCCCGTCAACGTCCTGGATGCCCTTGAGGGGCTTCTTGGCCTTCATGTGAAAATAGATTTTATCGTAGATGGTGGTAAGGTCCCGGCATATCAACAACTGGGAGTCCTCCGATTCGCCGGTACCCCGCGTGTGGGTGAGAAACCGGCCCACGGCCTTTTCGAACATTTCAGGGTTTTCAATGAACTGCATCGGCCTGGGAAAGCCAAGCATTTCAATCAGATTGTTTACGATCCTGATCTGGAAGTTGGAGAGGCCCAGGCGCTTGAGTCTGAAGAGGAAGAGCTGTTCTTCATGCACCTTTCTGTTTTTGAGAGTCTGGATTATTTTCAGCAGAATGAAAAGGCTGACGGGGATCATGATGATCGTGAACACGATTATCAGATCTTCCATGGAAGCCTTCCGCCACGTGATGCCGAGCACTGTTACAATGTCCACACTGTCACCCCCCTTCCTGACAGGACCTGCCTGTCGTGATCTAAAATCCGCCGGACATTCCGAGAAACAGATCGACCGCCAATGTGCGGGTGAGGCCGTCAATGGACACGGACCCTAAGTATTCCTGATTTAAAACGGTCACCGTACGCTGATGCGTGTAGGACAGCCGGGAGCCCACCATGATCAGCAGGGAATCAACCGCCTTGATGTCAAGGCCGAGGGTGCCCCCGTAGGTATCGGTGTTGATTGACTCATATCTGTTTTTTGATCTTCCCCGCTCCCGGGTGGTGCTCACCCGGCCTCCCATGCTCACCGTGACGGGACCCGCGGGGAGTATCTCAAAACCGGCGCGGACGGCGTAGAGTCCGGCCCTGCGGACGGTTATATTATTCGAAAGGCCGAACATGGCCGTTGTCTCATCGTACCGGACGGCCTTGTAATTGTAATGGATCGGCATTTCGTATTCCCCTTCAAGGGCGACGGCGATGAAGGGCGCAAGTTTATGATATCCTCCCGCCAGGACGCTGAAGCCGCGGTCATAGGCGAGATAGAAGGGCTCCGACACGCTGCCGGGGAAAAATACGTTATTGAAGAAATCGTTATGGCCGAAATTGATTTTCGTCCGTTCCCAGTTGAACCTCCCGGACCGCACCATCAGTCCAGCCTGTGACGTCTCGGTCCGGTACGAATAGCCCAGGGACATTTCCGCCGCGACATCCTCCATGGTTTTTGTCGCCCAGTGATAGCCGTTGATAACGGCATTTACCATGTATGAGACAGTAGATTTTTCCCTGGTCCGGGAGTAACCCAGGGTCCACTGGAGCCCCAGGGAATGGCTCCCTGACACCACAATGCCGTATGAAACAACCAGTCTCGGTGAAACGGCAAGGGATGTGCCGCTGATATCCATGTTTTCAAAATTAATTGTTCCGTCGTAACTCATGCCGAAGTAGTTCCGCCGGTGCCTTGTGTACATGGCCTGATAGGGATTATCCGTGTCCATGGCGACGCCCACCGTCCCGCGGGGCGTTCTGCCGCTGTAGGCAAGGTACAGGCTCCCTGCCAGGCGCTTTGTCTCATGGATATCGGGAACGGAAATCGTGGAACCCAGCGTGGCGCCATAGGAATAGCGCCGGTTCGTGTAGGGAGGCGCAATGAACATGAACCCTATCGCATTGTTCTGAACCTGTGCCGTGAGAAGCGACGGGTTTCTGAGAACATCGAGGGAACCGTCTGAAGCGATGGTCTGGAACTGCCCCATGGTGAAAGCGCCGGCATATGCCTGTCCCCCGGCGACACTGCCGATCACCATGCTTGCGAGAAAAAAAAATATGACTCTGATCTTCATTGGCATGCCATGTTTACCGCCGGTACGTGGGTAAGGTAAATCAATTATTTCACAAAGTCAAATAAAAATTTATTGCTGGAATTCCGCTCCTTCGATAGGATAACGGGCAATGATCATTGATTTTCACACACACCTATTCAGCAGCGACCTCTGCAGGGACCGAACCCGCGGCCTCGAAGACGACCAGTTCCGCTCCATCTACGCAGCTGAAAAATCAAAATTGATAGACCATCATGACCTCTTGGCCGCCATGAAGGATTACGGCGTCGACTTCGCCGTTGCCATGGGCTTCCCCTGGGACGACGAGGAGCTCTGCGCGTCCCAGAACGACTACTTCCGGAGCGTCATCGAGCTCTCCGGCGGCACGATCATTCCCTTCGGATCAGTGCCGCATAATTCCGCCCGGCCTGTTGAAGAATGGGTGCGCGAGATCAGGGACATGGGGTTGCGGGGAGTGGGGGAAGTCGGTTTTTACAGCCGGGGACTGAATGAAGAGAGCCTGGATTTTCTGGAGAATCTTCTCGCCGCCGCAAAGAAACACTCGCTCCCTCTCTGCATCCACGTCAACGAGCCGGTCGGGCACCGGTACCGGGGTAAATACGACCCCAACCTGCGGGTCCTCTACGGTATCCTTTCAAAAAACCAGGACGTTCAGATCATACTTTCCCACTGGGGCGGCGGGCTGATCTTTTACGAGCTCATGCCGGAAGTCTCGGAGTCCCTGGCCCACTGCTTCTATGACACGGCCGCTTCGCCGTTCATCTATTCTGACGCGATCTACCGCATCGCGCCCCTCATGGTCAGCCCGGGGAAAATCCTTTACGGCAGCGACTTTCCGCTGATCAGCTTCCGGAGATATTTTGACGCGATCAACAGGGAATGCGGCGACGAAGAATGGAAGGCGGGCGTCCTTGGAAAGAACGCCGCCCGGCTTCTGAAGATTATCTGATGCCCGCCCACACAGACTGCATAATGCTATTCTTTCTTTTCTTTCTGGTCCTGTAGCCTCATTTCTCCGAGCTTTTCTTTAAGCTTCGTGTCCTTTTCCACCTTGTCGAACATGTCCCTGTACTGCTGGTAGGTATAACCGTATTTTTTGGCCACTTCCTCAACTTTCGCCTTGTCAAGCTCGGGATCGGGCAGGTTTATCTCAAGCTCCATCCTGGCATAGTCTTCCAGGGTCATCTCCTTTTTCGTTTTGCATGATACCGCGAGGACCGAAGCCAGCATGATGATAAGCATTATTTTGAAAAGCCGCATATAACCTCCTCGATGAACTGAAATGATATCCCGTGCGGGATTGTACCGACGCCGCACATGAGACAATAACTATGGGTATTCTTTTTTTTATGTCAAGGATAAATCCGCATAACTGCCGGCATCGCGGTCCCGTCATTTGTTCGAGTACACGACGTTGCCGTTGCAGATGGTATACTCCACCGACCCCGAGAGCTCTTTCCCCATAAAGGGCGAGTTCTTGCACCGGGAGAGCATGAAAGACTCGTCGATCCTGACCTTCTTTTCGGGATCGATGATGGTCACGTCGGCAATACCGCCGATTTTCAGTTCGCCGCGTTCGATTTTAAGCACCCGGGCCGGATTGACGGTCACCTTCTCGAAGGCCTCGAAATACGAGAACCCGTTCTCTTTCACCAGCACCGTGATGATCAGCGGCACCGTTGTTTCCAGCCCGACAATGCCGAAGGGGGCGTATTCGAGCTCCTGCATCTTTTCATTGGGCGAATGGGGCGCATGGTCCGAGGCGATGACGTCGATGATCCCCCTTTTAAGCCCCTCTATGATCGCCTTCCGGTCTTCCTCCGTCCTGAGGGGCGGCTTCATCTTCGCCATGGACAGGTATTCCGCCACGGCGTCATCGGTCAGGGAAAAATAATGGGGAGCCGTCTCGCAGGTGACCCGTATGCCGTCGCTCTTGGCGCGCCGTATTATCTCGACCGAACCGCCCGATGAGACATGGGCGACATGGAGACGGCCGCCGGTCAGGCGGGTCAGGATCACGTCACGGGCGATCATGACCTCCTCCGCCTCCCGGGGGATGCCCTTGAGGCCCAGGAGCATGGAGTTTTTACCTTCGTTCATGATGCCGTCATCGGTCAGCTCGAGGTCCTCAGAATGGGTCATGACGGGAACGTCGAACATCCGCGAATATTCAAGGGCCCGGCGCATGAGGATCGAGCTCATGACCGGCAGTCCGTCATCGGTGAACCCCACGGCGCCGGCGCCGATCAGCTCGCCCATCTCGGAAATTTCCTCGCCCTTCATGCCCTTCGTGATGGTTGCCGCCGGGAACACGTTGATGGGCCCCTTTTCGGCTTCCAGCTTGATGAAGCGCACCAGGGCCTGGTTGTCTATGACCGGATCGGTGTTGGGCATGGTGCACACGGAGGTGAACCCGCCCTTGGCCGCGACCCTGGAGCCGCTGATGATGGTCTCAACATCCTCGCGCCCCGGCTCGCGGAAGTGCACGTGCATGTCGATGAGGCCCGGCAGGACCAGGCACCCGCCGGCGTCAATGACGCCGTAGCCGTCCCGCACCGATATGCCGCGTGAAATGTCCGCTATTGAATCATCCTCGACGAGTATGTCCAGCGTGTCGTCGGTCCGTGACGCCGGGTCTATGACCCGGCCGTTTTTAATTACTATTTTCAAGGGAACCTCGTTCCTCGCTCACCTCTTCAAGGGGCGCCCCTCCCGCCAGAAGATAAAATATCGCCATCCGGACAGCCACCCCGTTGGTGACCTGCTCGTTGATGATGGTTTTCGGGCTGCTCATGACTGCATCGTCAATTTCTATGCCGCGGTTCACCGGTCCCGGGTGCATGATGATAACATCGCCCCTGCAGCGGCGGTACCGCTCGTCGGTCAGGGCAAACTGGCGGTGATATTCCCTCAGCGACGGGAAGAGCGAGCCTTTCTGACGCTCTTTCTGGATCCGGAGAAGGTTGATCACATCCAGCTGGGGCAGCAGGGCGTCCAAGTTATAGGAGATTTCCACGCCGTAGTGCTCGAACGCATCCGGTACCAAGGTGGGCGGCCCGCAGAGCGTCACCCGGGCGCCCAGCTTTTTAAAGGCCTCGATGTCGGAGCGGGCCACGCGTGAGTGCTTGATGTCGCCGATGATGCCGATATGGAGCCCCTCCATGCTGCCCCGCTCCAGGGTCCCCCGCCGCTCCATGATGGAATAGGAGTCAAGCAGGCCCTGGGTCGGGTGGGCATGGAACCCGTCGCCGGCGTTTATGACCGATGCCTTGATGTTACGGGATAAAAAATGCGGCGCCATTGACGCCGCATGTCTCATTACAATGTAGTCCACCTTCATGGCTTCCAAGGTGTGGACCGTATCGATGAGGGATTCCCCCTTCACGACGCTTGACGTCGACACCGAGAAATTGATCAGGTCAGCCGACAGTCTCTTGGCGGCAAGGTCGAAGCTCAGCTTCGTCCTTGTCGACGGTTCATAAAAAAGGGTGCATACGGATTTTCCCCTTAAAATGGGGACGCTTTTCACTGAACGGGTAAAAATATCTTTAAAATACTTGGCGGATCTGCAGATAAGAAGAATCTCCTCTACAGATAATGATTGGATATCAAGGAGATCTTTTCGTTTGAGGGAACTCATATTAAAATCTGATAATCAATGTACACCGGTAAATTGTCAAATTAATTATCATAATAATAATGAATATTTTTGATGGACGGGAGGCATGAACCGGGGTTTCACAACCTGCCCTGGCTCACGGTAATGGAGTCTGTCAATTCAACCAGGGAATATCTTCCCTTTTTAAATGATCCGCAGTTGGCAACCTGGCAGCCCATCAGCTGTTCAACGCCGTAGGCCTCATGGATATGCCCGGCCAGGCACAGGCCGATGCCGTTATTTTCTATAAAAGTCCTGACCGCCCTGCTGCCGCCCCTTATGCCGATGAACGTCCGGTCCCGGACCCGGTGCGGCGGAGAATGGGAGATCAGGACCGATACGGCGGCGCCCGCGATCTGTTTGAATCCTGCCGACAGGAAATCGGCGAATTCCTCCTCGCTGTACTCGCTCGCGGTGTTCATCGGGGTCTGGGTCGAACCTCCCACCCCGAAAAAACCGACACCGTCAATAATGGTTCCCCTGCCGTGAAGACTGTAGCCCCTTCGTTCGAGGATAGCGCACACCTCGCTCCGGTCCCAGTTCCCGTGCACCCCGACAATCCTGTCCGTGTAACGCTCAATGCAGGAAAGGACATCTTCCGCCGACTTCCAGTCCCCGTCCCTGGCAATATCTCCACACAGGGCCACGAGGTCCACTGACTTGATCAGATCAGCGGCAGCGTTAAAATATTTTTTTTCACCGTGGATGTCGCCGATGGCCAGGATTTTCATCTGTTTTTCCCCGGCCCATTATGTCGAAAATATTAAATAATTCAACCATTAATTGCAATAGGCGCACAAAGTCGCTGCCGAGATCCGAGCGGGGGGCCGCGCTGTTGTTGTCCAGGCCCCGGCCAGGTTGACTGAAACTTGATCCTGTGATCTCCAGGGCCCCGGACATTTTATACTTGCATTTATGGCCCTGATGCAGGTACAACGACTCAAGAACGTTTCCCCGGATGCCGCCATGTATATCGATTCCCACGCACATTTTGACCTGATCCTGGAAGACACAAGCGACTCGGAAGATACCCTCGTCGCGAATCTGCGCGCGAACAACCTCTCCAGGGCCGTGCAGGCCTCTATAGACGTGGCCAGTTCCCGGTGGTCCCGTGATTTCGCAAAGCGATGGGACGGCATCTTTTTCTCGGCGGGCATTCATCCTTCCTCCCCGGCCCCCGACACTGAGCTCCGGGCCCTGCAGAGCTTCACGGAGGAAATTCACTGCGGCCCCGATTCGGGGCTCTTGTTCGGCATCGGCGAGTGCGGTCTCGATTTTTACCGCATGCGCCAGCCCAGGGAGATGCAGGAACAATCCTTCCGGTTCCAGATCGCACTGGCAAACCGGCTCGGCAGGCCTCTCATCGTCCATTCGCGGGACGCCATGGACGAGACCCTTGCCATACTCGGGGAAATAAGCGGGACCGGCGGCATCATTCACTGCTTTTCAGGCGACCGGCGCGCTGCGCAGCGGGCCCTTGACCTGGGATTTCACATATCATTCGCGGGCAACGTCACGTACCGCAATGCCGCGGACCTTCACGACTCGGCGGCCTATGTGCCCCTTGACCGGCTGCTGGTCGAGACCGACGCGCCATTCCTTGCCCCCGTGCCCCTGCGGGGCAGGCAGAACAGGCCGGAGCATGTCATCCATGTCTACCGGTTCATTGCCGACCTTCGCGGAGAGCCCATCAACCGCATCACGGAGAGCGTGCTGAATAATTTTTTGGAGCTGGTAAACCATGAGGCCAAAAAAGTTTAAATCTGATTTTCTGGTGATCGGCAGCGGCATCGCGGGCCTTGCCTTCGCCATCAAGGCCTCGCGCCTGGGGACGGTAAACATCGTCACCAAAAAGAAGGATTTCGACTCCAACACCAACTATGCCCAGGGAGGCATCGCCTCCGTCCTTTCCCCGGAGGACTCCTTCGAAAAGCACATAGAAGACACGATAAAAGCCGGGGCGGGACTCGGCGACCGGACGACCATTGAATTGCTGGTGCGGTCCGGGCCCGAGCGCATACGGGAGCTGATGGAGTGGGGGACCCAATTTTCCGAAAAAGAGGGTCCCGGCGGCAGGATCCTCGACCTGGGAAGGGAGGGGGGCCATTCTAAGAACCGCATCGTCCATGCCCGGGACCTCACCGGCCAGGAGGTGGAACGGGCCCTTCTGCAGAAAGTATCGGAGATTAAGAACATCCAGCTCTTCGAGGACCACACCGGGGTCGATCTCCTTACCGAACACCAGCTCAAGAAAAAAGGGAAAAAACGGAACGCCATACACTGCTACGGCGCCTATATCCTCGACAACACCACCGGCATGGTGAACACCTTCAACGCCAAGATGACCCTCCTGGCCACCGGCGGCGTGGGCCAGGTCTATCTCCATACCACCAACCCGGAGATAGCCACGGGCGACGGCATCGCCATGGCGTACCGCGCCGGCGCGCTCATCGCCGACATGGAATTCATCCAGTTCCATCCCACGGCCCTCTACAGCCCCAAGCAGACCGGGCCCTGTTTTCTCATCAGCGAGGCGGTCCGCGGCGAAGGGGCCGTGCTCGTCAACAAGCGGGGGGAACGCTTCATGGAGAACATCCATCCCCTCAAGGACCTTGCCCCGCGGGACATCGTCGCCCGCACCATCGACATGGAGCTTAAAAAACACGGCGTCACCAACGTCTACCTTGACATCACCGGCAAGAGCAAGAAATTCCTCATGCAGCGGTTCCCCCACATTTACGCCCAGTGCCTTGAAGAGGGTATCGACATGTCGAAGGAACCGGTGCCGGTCGTCCCGGCCGCCCACTATCTCTGCGGCGGCGTGGTGAGCGATCGCGACGCCAAGACATCGATCGAAAACCTCTATGTCTCCGGCGAAGCGTCCTGCACTGGGGTGCACGGCGCCAACCGTCTGGCCAGCAACTCGCTCCTTGAGGGTATCGTATTTTCCCACCGCGCCTATCTGCAGGCGGAAGAGCACCTGAAAAAATTCAACAAAATGCATGTCATCCCCGAATTCCCCAACTGGAACAAGGCGGGAACCTTCGACCTCGAGGAATGGGTCCTGGTGCAGCACGACATCGAGGACGTGAAGCGCCTCATGTGGGACTACGTGGGGATCGTCCGCTCCGACAAGCGGCTGCAGAAGGCACACAAAAGGATACTGATGCTCGCCGAGGACATCCATGATTACTACAAAAAGAGCACCATCTCCTCCCGCATCGTCGAGCTTCGGAACCTGGCCACCGTGGCCAAGCTCATCATCAGAAGCGCCCTGGCCCGCAGGGACAGCATCGGCCTTCATTACAACTCTGACCATCCGACGCCGGGGACAAAAAAGGTGAACGTGGTGCTCCAGACTGATCATGAGCCGCGGCTTATGAAGCTGGATCGTTCCTAGATGAAGGGCCGGATTGAGATACGGCCCGTACGGCTTGATGACCTCAGGGAGATTTACCTCCTGGGCCGTGAGGTCTTCGGGAACCGGGCCTTACCCTTCCAGCCGGTCTGGAACGAGGCCAATCTTGCCGATGCCATCGCCGGAGACCCCGGTCTTTGCCTTGTCGCGGTTTCAAAAAAAAGCATAGCCGGCTTTATCATAGTATCCCTTGACGAATCAGGAGGGCCCTCTTGCGCGGTCATCCGGTGGCTCTGCGTCAGGGAAAACAGTCCGGACAACTTACTGACCGATATGCTGAACAGACTGCAATCTTCACTTGCGGAACAAAAGATAGAAAAAATTATGGTCGCCCTACCCGAAGGAAATTCCGAATTAATTGAATATTATCGGAATTTTGGCTTTACTGAATCAAACCGATTTATAATTATGGAGAACTTTTCACCGGAAAAATCGTGATCGTCCCGGCGTTCTCCAAGATGAGAGGATGATCCCGTATTACCGGAAATTAACAACAGGGCGGCATCCGGCCGGTCGCCGGCGCCGCGGGTACAGCCATGAAACTCAAACTGGTGGAAAAAAACAGTCCCGAATCCCTGGTCTCCAGGGTCGGCAGCAGTATTCCCCCCTCGGGGATCCGGGAATTCTTCGATATCGTGTATTCAACGCCCGACTGCATTTCCCTGGGCGTCGGGGAGCCCGATTTCGTCACTCCCTGGCGGATATCGGACAGCGGCATCTTCGCCATCAAGGACGGCAATACCCATTACACGCCCAACCGCGGCCTGCCGGAACTGCGGGAACTGATCGCGGAATACGTTGCGTCGAAATACAGCATCCGGTACAATCCCGACACGGAACTCGTCGTCACCATGGGCGTCAGCCAGGGCCTTGACCTGGCCCTCCGCAGCATCCTGAACCCCGGGGACGAAGTAATCATCTTCGAGCCCTGCTACGTCTCGTACACGGCCAACGTCGAACTGCTCCACGGAAAGCCGGTCATCATCCCGACCCATCAGAAGGACCGTTTCAGGATCGACATAGACGTTTTAAAGAAATCCATCACCGCCAGGACCAAGGCGGTCATGCTCAATTACCCGTCGAACCCGACCGGCAACACCATCGACGAAGAGACCCTCGGGAAAGTGGCTGAGCTCGCCATACGGCACAACCTGATCGTGCTCAGCGACGAGATATACTGCGCCCTCTCCTACGAACGCAAGCATTTCTCCATCGCCTCCATACCGGAGATGAAATCGCGCACCATCTACCTGAACGGCTTCTCCAAGTCCCATGCCATGACGGGATGGCGCCTCGGCTATGTGGGGGGGCCTAAATTTCTCATCGATATCATGATGAAGATCCACCAGTACACCGCCCTGTGCGCGTCCTCCATGGCGCAGTACGCCGCAATCGAGGCGCTCCACAAGGGCGAGAAGGACGTCATCGCCATGAGAAAGGAGTACCTGAAGCGGAGAAATTTCATAGCCGGAAGGTTCAACGAGATCGGCCTGGACTGCCTGGTCCCGGAGGGGGCCTTCTACGTGTTCCCCGACGTCTCCGGCACGGGTCTCTCCGGCAGGGACTTCGCCCTCCAGCTCCTGAACGCGGAAAAGGTCGCCGTGGTGCCGGGCCGGGCCTTCGGCGAGTGCGGCAACAGCCACATCCGCTGCTCCTACGCCACGTCCATGGAAAACCTGAAGGAAGCGATGATACGGATCGAGCGGTTCGTAAAGGGCCTGAAATGACGCCCCATGGTACTGCTGATTGACGGATTCAACCTGATGTACAAGTTCCCCGACCTGGAGGAGAAGATGCTCCGCGGGGAGCTCAACGAGGCCCGGGCCGGGCTCCTTGACAGGCTGAAGAAATTCCAGAAGATTAAAAAATCGCAGATTCGGGTCGTCTTCGACGGCAAGAAAAACCCGTCCCACAATGTCCGCACCGAGAAGGTCGGTACGATCGACGTCTACTATTCCCTTGATTATTCGGCCGACTTCCTCATCAAGGAGTTCATCAAGAAGGACCCGAACCCGAAGATGAGCACCGTGGTCACCTCTGACAAGGACATCCTCTTTTACGTGAACCGCTTCAAGGCCAAGACCATGACGAGCGAAAAGTTCGCTGACTTCGTCACCAGGACCATAGAGGAGCAATACATCGAGAAGTTGCCCGAAAAGGAGGACAACCCCGATGTGTCGGATGAGGAGATTTCCTTCTGGGAGAGGCTTTTTACAAGGAAGAAATCATAAAGGGTGCACCGCACAGGGCGGGGTTAACCCCTGCATGAAAATTCATTTCTTCAGCCGTTTGTCGAAAAAGGCGAACACTTCCGGCACCAGGCTTCCCCAGTAGTTCCAGTCGTGGCCGGCGCCGGTGCTTTTATCACTATCTACAACGAGTTCGTATCCTCCCTTGTCGGCGGCAAGCTGTGCCAGGCGGTCTGCCAGCATCTTTGTCTGGTGAGGCGGCACCACGCCGTCGCGCGTGCCGTGGCCGAGAAAGACCGGCGTTTTTTTCAGGTTCTCCGCCAGCCTGATTATGTTCACTTCCTCCTCCCAGCGCTCCCGGTTGGTTTCATAGTGTCCGTATACCGAGACGAGGAGCCTGTCGTTTGAAAGGGATTCCGAATCGTAGTCGCCGGAAAGGCCGGCGGCCGCGCCAAAGAGATTCCGGTGCCGTGCCGCGAGGAGGAGCGCGCCGCGGGCCCCGGTGGAGATGCCGAATATGCCGGTGTTTTCCCGGTCCTTTGCAATGCCGAAATTCTTGCGGAGGAATTCTATCAGGGTCTTCGAGATGAACACGCCGCCCGGCTGCGGCGCCCATTTATTCACGGTCTCGGGAAAATACTTCGACTCGTACAGGGTCGTGGACATGGCGGGGCAGACCAGGACAAAGCCGTAACGGTCGGCGTAATCGGCCGCGGGGGTGCTGTTTTCCCAGTCGCTCGGCTGCTGCCGGAAGCCGTGAAGCACGATCAGGGTGCGCGTCGAAGAGCTGCCGGCGTAACTTTTCGGGAAATAGATCTGGACCAGGCCCCGGGAAGGTCCCTTGTCTTCGTTATAATCGACCCTGACATTCCGGAGCCATTTTCCCGGTCTTATATCGTATGCCGGTTTTTCCTCCGTGGCGGCGGATACGCATGAAAAAGACACAAGGAAAATCAGCGGCAGATAATTTATTATTTTCAAAATCGGCACCTCAATATTCGGTATGACATCTTATCCTGACAAGCAACCCTGTTGATAACGGTCATTTTTTTCAAGAAGTATTTACGCCTGTCCCTCGCTTTCAACCATCGTCAGTCGTATTAATCCCACCCCCTGCTCTCCCACTCCAGAATCCCATTAAAAAATCTCTCCAGCAATCCGCGAGCCGTCCTGTCCCGGGCTGTGTCGAGGGGAGGCGGAAAGAGAATCGAAAAGAGCAACACCACGGACATTATCCGGCTTTTAAAAATAAAATTTGAAAATAATAAAAAATATTGACGGGACCCATCTATTATATTACTATATCAATATATCTTGATATAGTAATATAATAGATATAAGTAACGTTTAATTATTATGCCAGGAAGTACAGGGTTGTGATTGTCCAACTCTGCTATGAATTGACTGCAGCACTATTTTTTATTATTGTTGAAACATAACGTATAAGCAGGCGGTACTAGACCATGAATTCTTTTTTATCCATGCTTGGACAGGGCAGGGCGATCCTCTTCGACGGCGCCATGGGCACCATGATCTACGACAAGGGGATCTATATCAACCAGTGCTTTGACAACCTGAACCTGACCCAGCCACGCCTGATAGAGGAGATCCATGCAGAATACGTCAAGGCCGGCTGTGACGTGCTGGAGACCAACACCTTCGGTGCCAACCGAGTGAACCTTGCCAAGTATGCCCTGGCGGACAAGGTCCGCGAAATCAATGTCGCCGGGGCCGCACTCGCCCGCTCCGCCGGCGGAACCGGGATCCTGGTGGCCGGTTCCATGGGGCCCCTTTCGACCAATGTCGAGCCCCTGGGCGCCGTACGCTGTGAAGAAGCGGAAGAGGCGTACCGTGAACAGGCGGAGGCCCTTGTCGAAGGAGGCGTCGATCTTCTCATCCTGGAGACCTTTGACCAGATCGACATGCTTGAAGCGGCCCTCGACGCGGTGCTCGCCCCGAAGAAGGTGCCCGTCATAGCCCAGGTGTCGGTCAACGAGGACGGCCGCACCACCTACGGCACGTCATTGGAACAGGCGGTCCAGTTCCTGAACGGGACCGGCGCCGACGTCATCGGCCTGAACTGCACCGTCGGCCCCGGGCCCATGCTCGAGCTCCTGAAAAAAATGACCCGCATGACGAAAAAGCCCATATCGGTCCAGCCCAACGCCGGCTATCCCCGCCACGTGGGGGGACGGAACATCTACATGACCACGCCGGAGTACCTGTCCGAATACGCGGTGCAGTTCCTGGGCAACGGCGCGAGCATTATCGGCGGCTGCTGCGGAACCACGCCGAAGCACATCCGGGCGATGAAGCAGGCCATCAAGTCGCGCTTCCCGGAGAAGCGGGAGATCATCGTCGAGGAGGCCGCGGCCCGGGACACGGTCGACGCGGTACCCCTTGAAAAAAAATCCGCCATGGCGGCCAAGCTTGCCCGGGGCGAATTCGTCGTTTCCGTGGAGATAACCCCGCCGCGGGGCTGCGACGCCGGCGCCGTCATTGAATCGTCCAAGCTGTTAAAGCAGAACGGCATCGACGCGGTGAACATCCCGGACGGCCCCCGCGCATCGGCGCGCCTGGCCCCCATGCCCCTGGCCATCCTCCTCGAACGCGAGGCGGGGATTGAGACGGTCCTCCATTACACCTGCCGGGACCGGAACATCATCGGCATGCAGTCGGATTTCCTCGGCGCCTACGCCGCCGGTCTACGCAATGTCCTGATCATCACCGGAGACCCGCCGAAGCTGGGAGACTATCCCGACGCCACGGCCGTGTTCGACCTTGACTCCATAGGGCTTGTCCGGGTCGTCCACGGATTAAACCATGGCCATGACATCGGCCGTCATCCCATCGGGAAGCCCACCGGCTTCCTTATCGGCGTCGGCGCCAATCCCGGCTTCGAGGACCAGGAGCGGGAGATCGACCGGCTCTTCCAGAAGAAGGAGGCCGGCGCCGAGTTCGTGATCACCCAGCCGGTCTTTGACATCCGCCAGTTCGAGACCTTCATGAAACGTATCGACGGCCTCGGCATACCGGTGATAGCCGGCCTCTGGCCCCTGGTGTCCCACCGGAACGCTGAATTCATGAACAACGAGGTGCCCGGGGTCATCGTGCCGCCGGACATCCTTGAACGGATGCGCAGGGCCGGCACCGGGCCTGAGGCGGTTAGGGAAGGTATAGACATTGCCCGCGAACTGCTGGCCGACATGAAAGGCATGATACAGGGGGTGCAGATTTCCGCACCCTTCGGCCGCGTGCAGTATGCCCTGGATGTCCTGAAGGGGTAATGGGATGAGCGGAGTTCATGAAATTATCCGGCGGCTTGGTGAAGGGACCGTCCTCGTCTTCGACGGGGCCATGGGAACGGAAATCCAGAAGCTCTCCCTGTCTGACAAAGAATGGAACGGCCATCACGGCTGCAACGAGGCCCTGAACCTCTTTGCGCCCGGTATCATCGGGAACATCCACCGCTCCTATCTGGCGGCCGGGGCCGATATCATCGAAACCAATACCTTCGGTGCATCTGCGGCTGTTCTTTCCGAATACGGCCTGGGTGAGGAGTCGCGCTCCATTGCCCGCGCGGCCGCGGTCATCGCCCGCGAAGCGGCTGACGAAGTGAAAGACCGCCGATGCTTCGTTGCAGGCTCCCTGGGCCCCGGCACCAAGCTCCCTTCCCTGGGCCATACCGGCTTTGATGAAATCTACGATTCCTATCTTCCGGCGATCCACGGCCTCCTGGACGGCGGCGTTGACCTGTTTCTTCTCGAGACCTGCCAGGACCCCCTGCAGATCAAGGCGTGCCTCTGCGCCATCAGGGACGCCATGGCCGGGCGTAACGTCCGCCTCCCCGTGGCGGCCAGCGTCACCGTTGAGACCACCGGCACCCTGCTGGTTGGTACTGAGGTGCAGGCCGCGGTCTCCATACTGGCCGGCATGGAGGTTGACATCATCGGCATCAACTGCGCCACCGGTCCGGGCCAGATGGCGCCCCACGTCCAGGAGCTGTGCCGGAGTTTCCCGGGCCCCGTTCTGGTCATGCCCAACGCCGGCCTTCCTCAGAACGTAAACGGAACCCTGGTCTATGCCATGAAGCCGGAGGACTTTGCCGGTGAACTGAAGAGATTCGTCGAGCAGTACGGCGTGAACATCGTCGGCGGCTGCTGCGGCACCTCGCCGGACCATATCAGGGCCCTGCGCACGGCCCTCGCCGGTATCCGCCCCCGGGACCGCGCCGTAACGCCGGTGCCCGGCGTCGCCAGCCTCTACCGCTTCCAGGAGCTCCGCCAGGAGCCGCCCCCCTTTTTCATCGGGGAACGGGCCAACACCAACGGGAGCAAGCAGTTCCGGGAACACCTGCTGGCGGAAAACTGGGACGGCATGGTCGAAGTCGGGAAGAACCAGGCCCAGTCCGGGGCCCATGCCGTGGACCTCTGCGTCGCCTATGCGGGGCGTGACGAGGCCTCCGATATTATCCGCCTGGTCCCGCAGTTCGCTCTACAGGTAGCGCTCCCCCTGGTCATTGATTCCACCAGCCCCCGAACGATCGAGGCGGCCCTCAAGCGGTACGGCGGGCGCGCCATCATTAATTCCATAAATCTCGAAGAAGGGGAGGCCCGGGTCCGTGACGTCTGCAGGCTGGCCCGGCGCCACGGCGCCGCGGTCATTGCCCTCACCATAGACGAGGAGGGCATGGCCAGGACCGCTGAAAAGAAGCTCGCCGTCGCCCGGAGGCTGTACCGGATATCGGTGGAGGAGGAAGGTCTGAAACCCACGGACCTGGTCTTTGACCCCCTTACCTTCACCCTGGGGAGCGGCGACGAGACCCTCAGGACTGCGGCCATTGAGACCCTCCGCGGCATCGAGTTCATCAAGGAACACCTGCCCGGCGTATTCACCCTCCTGGGCCTGTCCAATATTTCCTTCGGCCTGAACCCCCGTTCCCGGCAGGTGCTGAATTCCGTGTTTCTCTACCGGGCGGTCCAGGCCGGCCTGGACCTGGCCATCGTCAACGTGGCCCAGATCGTGCCCGTCAGCCGCATAGACGGTGACGATTTAAAGATGGCGATGAACCTGATCGACAACACCGGATCTTCCAATCCCCTCCATGAATTCATAAGGCATTTCGACCGGTACGCGGCGAACGCCGGTAAAGAGGACCGGACACCGGAAGAAACGCTCTCTCCGGAAGAGCGGCTCCGCCAGCGCCTGATTGACGGATCGCGCTCCGGCCTTGAAGAGATCCTGGAAACGCTTCTTGCCGGCACCGCCCCGGCAGGCATCATCAATACTATCCTGGTGCCGGCCATGAAGCAGGTGGGCGAGCTTTTCGGAAGCGGCAGAATGCAGCTCCCCTTCGTGCTGCAGTCCGCCGAAGTAATGAAGCGGGCCGTGGACTACCTGAGCCCCCGCATGGACCGTGTTGAAGCGGCCCGAAAAAACAGCATTGTCCTGGCCACCGTGAAGGGAGACGTCCATGACATAGGGAAGAACCTGGTGGACATCATCCTGTCGAATAACGGGTTCCAGGTCTACAACCTGGGCATACGGGTCGACATAGAGGAAATAATAAGCAAGGCGCGTGAAACGGGGGCCGATGCCATCGGGATGAGCGGGCTCCTGGTGAAATCGACCCAGGCCATGAAGGAAAACCTGGAGTTCATGAAGGCCCAGGGCCTGGACATACCGGTCCTCCTGGGGGGCGCGGCCCTCACCCGCGGCTTTGTCCTTGACGCGTGCGACCCGATCATCGATTCGCCGGTCATCTACTGCGAGGACGCCTTCCAGGGGCTCCGTGCCATGAATCTCCTGAAAGAAGGAAAGCTCGCGGAATACAGCGAGGCGGAAAAGGTCCGCTACGCGTCGCGCCCCATGCCGGCGCGTTCCTTCGCGACCGAAGATGTCGAGTCCGTGGGTCCCGCCCCGTCGATACCGGAGCCGCCCTTCTGGGGCAGCAGGGTCGCCGGCCCGATCCCGCCCGAATTGCTCTTCCCCTGTCTGAATGAAAGGGTCCTTTACAGGGCACGGTGGGGCTTCCGCCGCGGCGCCCTGACCCATGATGAATTCGAGTCCCTGATAAACAAGGAAGCGGGACCCGTGCTTCAGGCCATGAAAGAGCGCCTCCTTCGTGAAGGCATCCTGACGCCGCGGGCCGTCCATGGCTACTGGCCCTGCGTTTCCGAAGGCGACACGGTCCTTATCCTGGACCCGGCCGACCGCTCCCGGGTAATCGGGCGGTTTCATTTTCCCCGGCAGAAAAAGGCGCCCCGCAGATCCATCGCTGATTTTTTCCTTCCCAGGGGAAGCGGCGCGGCTGACGTGATAGCCCTCCAGGCCGTCACCATCGGGCCGGGGCTGAATGACCTGGTGCACGACCTGTACGGGCAGGGGGAATACCGCGACTATCTTTTTTATCACGGCCTGGGAGTGGAACTGGCCGAGGCCCTGGCGGAGCTGTGGCACGGCACGGTCCGCGCGGAACTGGGAATCACGGCTCCCGGAGACGGCGCTCCGGAATCGCAGAAGGACCGGGGATTGCGCTACTCCTTCGGCTATCCTCCCTGCCCGAGCCTTGAGGACAACAGGAGCCTTCTCGACATTCTCGGCGCCGACCGCATCGGCATCGCCACCATGGAAAGCGGCGAAATGGTGCCGGAACAGTCGACCAGCGCCTTTATCGTCCACCATCCGAAGGCGCGGTATTTCACCATCGAGTGACCTCCATCCCGTTCAGAGATACCCCCCTTCCTTGAAGCTGTAGTACGAGACATTGGTGATGATCACGTGGTCAAGGAGAGGGATCCCCACGATGTTACCTGCTTCCGCCAGGCGCCGCGTCGTCTGAATGTCTTCCCGCGAGGGCGTGAGCTCCCCCGTGGGATGATTGTGGGCCACAATGACCGCTGCGCCGCCTTCGCGGATGGCGCCCCTGAATACCTCCCGGGGATGGACGATGGCCTCGGATACGGTGCCGGCGGAGACCATGGCATTTTTCAGCAGCCTGTTCTTGTTGTTCAGGACCAGGACCCGGAACTCCTCCCGGTCAAGGCAGGCCATCTGGGGCAAGAGGAGATTCCAGACCGCTCCCGGCGATTCAAGATGCCCCGCCAGGCCCGGCGCGGCAACGACGCGGCGGCCCATCTCAAAAGCGGCGTGTATCCGGACCGCCTTGGTGAAGCCGATGCCCTTGTTCCGGGCGAGTTCCCTGATCCCGGCGGAGGCAATACCGCCCAGGCCTCCGAAACTCCGCAGCAGGGCGGTTGAAAGATCGACCACGTCAAGCTCCCGGGTCCCGGTCCCCACCATGACGGCCAGGAGCTCCTGGTCTGACAGGGAACGAATCTCGGCGCCTTCCTGGCATTTCTGAACCGGCAGAAGATACCGGGACAGCATCGTCGGTGTGATGGTAACGTCCGGCTGCATACCTGTGCTAACGAAGAAATACCATGCAAATTAAAAAATTTTGTTTGAAATAAAAAATCTCATCATGTAAAAACTGATGGTAGGCGATACATTGTCCCTCCCTCTTGATGGGGGAGGGGCCGGTGGGGCTGGAAAAACACATGTCTCAATCAACAACAACACCCTCCCTTTGCCCCTTCCATCAAGGAAGGGGAACAGTGAAAACACGGTTTCGAGGAACAACTATCCGCGCCGTCCTTCTCTGCCTGACGATTCAGGCCGGACTGATGGTATCCGGTCCGATCCCTTCTGAAGCCCGGCCCCTTGATGAATTTCTCAAGGAAAAAAACGCGGGAAATTATGCCGGCGCCCTTGATGCGCTGGGGAAAACCGACCCGGACCCGGCCGATCCGGCATCGATCGAGGTCGCCCTTTTCATGATCGGGGAGCTGATGCGCTACCCGGAACTGCACGACCGCGCCGGAAAAGTCCTCGACCGTATCGCGGCCGGAATTGCAAATATCCATCCGCATCTGACTGGTCGCATCGACCAGATGAGGACCGCATGGTGCCTCAGCAGGGGAGACATCAAGGGTGCTGAAGCCCTTCAGAAAAGTCTTTCCTTCCTTGATTTTCAGGCCATGGGTCCCTTTAAGAACGGCTGCGTGGAGGATTTTGACCGGTCCTACCGGCCGGAGCAGTCCTTTGAACATACGCAGACTTGCCCGGGAAAATTATCCGCTGTTACGTGGTTTTCCGTGCGCCCTGACAGGACCGGTTCGATCAGCTTCAACGAACTTTTCCCTGAAACCGGCCACTCCTTTTTTTACCTGGCCCGGACCATCATGGCGCCTCAGAAGGGTGAATATTACCTCATCCTGGGGAAAACCGGGTACACCGACCTCTGGCTTGACGGCACGAGGATTTTCTCCGACCGGACCGGGCACGGCTTCTGCCATGACCAGTACTTCATCCGGGTTTTGCTCCCGGCCGGACCGCACCGCCTCCTCATCAAGGCGGGCGATTCCGCCGGCGGTATCCAGGTATCGATGAGGGTGGCCGCGGTTGACGGCACCAGGGTCCCCGCCGGGATTTCCGATGCCGCAGGTCAGCCCGGCCAGGCATCCCTCCTCGGCATAACCTTCTTCCCCGCCCTGGCAGGGCTGCTGAACATCGGTGAGCCCGGCCCCGACGAGCTGTTCAATGCGGGATATCTTTTTCTCGCATCGCGCCTCGGGGACAGCGAGAACAACAGGGGCCTTCGCCTTCTTTCCGCCGTTCCGGAAGGCCACCCGCTCTATTCATCAGCGTGCCGCTCTATCGCCCTGGCCCACGGTGATATCGAGGCGCGGGACCGGTATCTGAACAGGTCCATCCGGGCAGACCCGGGTAATATTGAATCCCTGAGGGAGCTGGCCGTTTTGAAAATTTCCCATGGATTCGCATACGAAGCTTATTCGCTTATTGATTCCATAAAAAAAATTAGTCCCCATTCTCCCTGGCGCCATGAATTGTTGGCGCGCCTTTTCATCAAACAACAATGGCATCCCGAGGCCATGCGCCACGCTGCCGCGCTCAAGCATACTCTTTATCGTTCAGTCGGTCTGTCGCTGGAAGCTTCCATGTTTAACTCAGAATCGGATTATTCCCGCTCAATCCCCGACCTTGAAGAGCTTATACGAATCGATTCGTTTAACCTTTCATGGCACAGGGATCTCCTTGACTGCAATGATAAGATCGGCCGCTACGACCTTTCCGAACAGTTGCTCCTGCGCATGGTAGCCCTGTATCCAAACAACAGTACGCTGAAACTACGCCTTGCCCGGGTTGTAGAATTTGGACACGGACCGGTCCAGGCACTTCCCTTTCTCACGGCAGCCATCAAAACAGCCCCGGGCAACGGGGATATCCTCATGCATCTTGGCCTGATATACCATAAAATCGGGAAAAAGGAACTGGCTGTATATCACCTTGAACTCGCGTGCCGGCACAACCCCGGCAACCGATGGCTCAGAGACTATCTGGATACCATCACGGGCAGCGGAAAAAAAATCCCGGACCGGACAATCCTCCCCCTGTCACCATAACCGTTTGAATTCAGACATGAACGCGGAGGCTATTTCCCTGTTGTCGATGATGAGGATGTTTTCGTCATTGGACCTATTGGCGTTTCTTGAAAAATTATACGACCCCATGATTACCCGTTCCCCGTCAATGATGATCACCTTGTGGTGCATCGCTCCCCGGTTGTGGTCCAGCCGCACCGGCAGTCCTTCAAGTTTCATTTTGACGTACTGCGAGTGGCCGGTTTTAGCCCCCCGGCGCTCGAATATGCCCTGCACGGTGACGCCGGACTTGAATTTTTTAATCATCATTTCCCCGATCCCGGCGCTGGTAAAGGAAAAAGCCATGAAATAAATGGAGGATTTCGCCTTCTCCAGCCGCTTGAGTATGATCCGCTCAACATTGTCTTCGGGGGCGAAATAGGCGTTGATGTCGGTCCCCTCGATGTTCACGTGATAGTTCCTGCGCAGGTCGGCAAAGGGCCCCTCCTCCTTCCGGTTGCCGAAGATCTCCTCGTCGAACATTTCAAGGAACTCGTTTTTATATATGTCGGCGAGGATCGGAGAATATATCAGGATGGCGTTATTGTTGTTTCTGACCGAATCGTTGACCGTGGGATTGTACGATCCGGTCCAGAGATATTTCCCGTCGATCACGGCGAATTTATTGTGCATGAGGCCCCGCCGACGCGGCGGATCAGAAACCATTTCAATGCCGGCGTCTTCCAGGCGCTTCAGGAAACGGGTCCCCTTCCCCTTTTTTGCCCTCATGGTGTCATGTTCCGTGACAAGCTTCACCGCCACGCCCCGTTTCCGCGCGTCCACCAGGGCATCAATTATAGCAGGGGACGATATCTCGTAAAATGCCCCGTAAATGCTTTCTTCCGCCCTGCCGAGTAGGGCCGTCAGGCCCGCTTCGGGATTGACCGTTTTAGAAAGCACGGCCCATTTTCCCGGCGACGTGAAATAGAGCTTCCACCACCCGGCCCCGTCACCTCCTGCGGGTATCGCCAGGGCCAGAAACGCGGCCAGGGCCACGGTTATGATTCGATGGATCAAAGAAGGGCACCTCACTGTGGCATTCAGGGCCGTACCGGCCCCGGGATCATCTGCCTGGTATAACGAACAAATCATCCGATTAATGAAAAAAAGCCGGAAAAAAACCGGCTCCCTGGTGAAACGGGCACGATGCCGCGGCCATTTCAAGTGACCCGGATACCCGATTTCAGCTCTTCCAGCTTATCATAGAGAATGTTCTCATACACGGTATAGAGCTTCTGTTCCTCGGCGCCCGGATACATTGCCTTTACCTTCGACACCAGCGTCCTGAAAGGCGTCAGCTTTTTGATGTCCCTGGTGGCTTCTATCATTTCCTTGATGCTTGCTTCGTCCTTCTGGAGGAGGCTGTGATAAAACTTGAAGGAATTAAGAAGGTCGAGGAGCATCGTCTTGTTTTTCTGAACGACCGGGTCTCTTTCCTCCCTGCCCAGGAGGTCCTGGATGAAACTGAGGATGTATTCGGTGTCGAGGGCCGTTATCTCAAAGTCCAGGAGGAGCTGGTTGATCTTCGCCAGGTCCATGGACCGCAGATGAATCCGAGCAAGAAACACGGGGTTTGACGACATCATGTTTATGTTCATGACCCGGTCCGAATCCGGGATCTGGAGCCGTTCCGCCAGAAAATAGTTGTTCGCCAGCTCCACATAGACGATCTCGTTCACCTTGTAGCGGTTTTTTATTATTATGACGTCGTTCGGCGTGACCGCGTCGTCCACCACCACGTAATCGGGCTGGATGCTCACGTCAATTTCGCGCACCATCTGGGCAACGTCGTGCACCAGCATCATCCGCACCGGTATCGCGTCCATTTCCTTGTCGGTCGCAAGAAAAAAGAACTTCGTCTTTAAGTCCCGCACGTCGCGGTAGGGCACCACGATCTCGCCGTTTCGGATCTTCAGCAGGACGTAACCGCGGTCGTATTCCCTTTTAATATCGAAGGTCGATCCGACGAAGATGATGACCGGCACCGTGTGGAGGAGGCTCCGGCATTCCTTGTCAACATAGATCGATTTTCCCTTCTTGTCAAAGGCGAGGAACTGCCACTTGTCAAAGAAAATCTTCAGGAGGTATCCCTTCGGCGTTTTTTCTTCGATAAAATTCATCTGTCAGGAAACCCTCCCGGTCAGGTTAAGGAGCCATTCATGAACGGGCGCCATGTTGCCGTAATGCCTGCGGCAGAATGGAACCAGTTCCGGTGAAAAAAGCTCTTTCGGTACCGGCATCTCTATTCCCGCCCAGAGGCCATTGTAAAGAAGATACTCGGCATTGGCATGGTCGGCGGGATATCCCCGCGGGACCTTTTTGAAAAAGGCGCCCCCCAAGCCATAGGGCCCTTTCTCCAGCACCTTCTTCACCGCCCGGTCAAGCCCGGGGCCGTACGTGCGGTGCACCACTGAATCCCGGTACTCCTTGACCATGTGTTTAGGAAACATGTAAATCCCGGCCCCCAGCATGAGGGTCTTCGGCTCAAGGTGAAAGTAATAGCCCGAGCACTCCATCCGGGGCCCCCGCCCCTCCCAAAACCAGAGGGCGAGGTTGGTCTTGAAGGGCCGCTTGTCCCGGGAAAAGCGCACGTCCCTGTAGATCCGGAATATTGATTTATCCGTCCTCGGGTCCGCATGTATTCCCGGCGACCGGCGGGACAGCGCCTCGCCCATGGCCGTCACGAACTGACGCGCCGGAACCATGACGTTCTCCTCGTATTCATTGCGGTGCTGTTCAAACCACTGCTTGGCGTTGTTTTTCGCCAGGTCACGGTAGAAGGCAAGGCACTCCCTGGGAAACCCGCTGAATTTCAATGTCATTCGGTCTACCCCCGATTCATCCACGGGCAAAAATGGTGCGTTTCCGGTAGCGTTCCAGTTCCGTTTTGAACATTTCAGCGATGCCGGTAATGTCCTTGAACTGTTTTACCATGAAGAGCGTCTTTACCACCTGTTTGATCTTGGTGTCGTCCTGGAGGTCGGCCATCTGCTTCTGGCTCGCCGTGAAAATCTCATCGGTATTGTGGAACGTTTCCCTGATGATATCTTCCACGTTTTTCGGCAGCTTGTTGAACGGCGCGCCGGTCCGGTAATGGATGTTCTTTATGATCAGCGCTATCAGGATCATCACCGTGCGCTTCCGGTCGGCTTCCCGGTCGCTCATCATTTTTTCAAAGGCGGCTATGATGGTCTCGTTCTTTTCCTTGATCGCGTCCATCAGCTCGAACCGTACGTCCTCGGGAAGCTTGTTGAAGGACGGCGCGTGGTGTGGGTAAAATACCTTCAGGTACTGGGGGGACAGCATTATTTTTCCCGCAAGCGAATCGGCGGTCGACGAACCCTGGACGTAGCTCCTGAGGTCATCGATCCTCATGTCAAAAAGGCTGGCGGCTGAGGAAAGAAACGGCGGCTTCTCGATAGTGCCCAGGAGGAGCTCAATGCCGCGGTTTTCGTTTTTTTCAGTAACAAAAAAATAATCCATCAGCATGGCGATGAACTGATCGCCGGCGCTGCCCGCATGGCCTTGGTCCTCCACCATTTTCAGATATTCGTCGATAAGATTGTTGAAGCTTTCGCCCTTTTTTGCCATGCCCCCTCGGCCCCCGTGGAACGCGTCCCGGGCCGGAGATTCCGGCCTGGTTTTCCATATTCTAGCTGCTGCCGCTAATTAAATCAAGTAAAATTACGCCCTCGCATGCACATCGGCGGCAGTGGTGTCAAAGCGCCCCGCTTCGAAATAACGGTAGCCGATACCCGCCACCATCGCGGCATTATCGGTGCAGAGGGGCGGCGAAGGGATGATGATCTCCTCGACATCGCGTTTTTCTTCTTCAAGGAGCGTCCGTAGTCTCCCGTTGGCCGCGACACCGCCGGCCACCACGATGGTTCTGATACCGCGGGACCGGGCCGCGTCAAAGGCCCGCCGCACCAGTATTTCCAGGACCCTCTCCTGGAAGCCGTAGGCCAGTTCAGCCCGGTCGGCCCAGGGATTCTGCTTTACGTAATTTATAACCGCCGTCTTGATACCGCTGTAGGAAAAGCGCAGGTCCCCGGGCTCCGGCAGGATCTTCGGGAATATATTTTTTTTTCCCCCAGCGGTGCGCGCGAGCTTTTCAATAACCGGGCCTCCGGGGTATCCCAGGTCCAGGAATTTCGCCACCTTGTCATAGGCTTCCCCCACCGCGTCGTCCACCGTCCTCCCGATGACCTCCATCTCACCGATGCCGCGCACATGATAGAGAACGGTGTTGCCCCCCGAGACCAGCAGGCCGATATACGGGAATACAAGGTCCCGGCCCTCGAGAAAGGGCGCATACAGATGCGCCTCGAGGTGGTTTGCCGCGATGAGGGGTATCCCCAGGACGTACGAGATGACCTTTGCCGACTGGAGCGCTATAAGGAGCGATCCCACCAGGCCCGGCCGGTTTGTGGCAGCCACGTAGTCAAGGTCCCCGAAACCCAGGCCGGACTCCCTCAGGGCCTTTTCAATCAGGATATTGATGGTTTCCAGGTGGGCCCGCGAGGCGATTTCCGGCACCACGCCGTAGTATTCCCGGTGGAGATCGATCTGGCTGGAGATGATGTTCGAGAGCACCAGCCTGCCGTTTTCCACAACGGCAGCCGCCGTTTCGTCGCAGGAACTCTCGAGTCCGAGTCCGATTGTCATGGATGGTGCTTCACTTCCCGCTGCTTATATGCCTGATGGCTTCATTAAGCTGCAGGTCAAATTCTATGTCATAGAGCGGCTTCTTCTTGAACCGGTACATCCAGTCCTTCAAAATATAGTTGGCCGTTTTATCGGGCAGGATCACGCCGTCCTTTGACAGAGCCGCGCGGAAGGAAGCCTTCGTTTCTTCCGTGTATTCGGTTTCCTTCCTGACAAACTGCTCCAGGATTTTCTTTTCCCGGACGATTTTCAGGTTTTTCATTTCGCTTTCCGAAAGCTTTTCAAGGGGCACCTCATAGTCGGGTTTGATCCCTTTTTTATGTATCAGCTCCCCTGAAGGGGTGTAATATTTGGCGACGGTGATGGCCACGCCGATATCGTCATCCAGGTTGAAGGATTTCTGGACCGATCCCTTGCCGAAGGTTTTCACGCCCAGGAGTTTTCCCCGGCCGTTGTCCCTGATTGCGCCGGCAAGAATTTCCGACGCCGACGCGGAACCGTTGTTCACCAGCATGACGAGGGCCCCCCGGTAGATCGGCTCGCTCTGCGACTTGAAAACCTGGACGCGGCCGCTGCCTTCTTTTCCCCTCGTTGACACGATGGTTTTACCGCGCTCCAACAAAAGCTCGGATATTTCGATCGACGAGTTCAGGAGTCCGCCGGGATTGTTCCGCACGTCGATGACGATTTTCTTTATCCCCCTGGCGTTGAAAAACTTGAGCGCCTTGGTAACGTCCCTGGTCGTCTCGGACCCGAAATTCTTTATCCTTAGATAGCCGATATTTTTTTCCTTGATGATGTCGTACTCGACGCTGGTTATCTTCACCGGCGCGCGTTCCAGCTCAAAATTCATCGGTTCATCAAAACCCTCGCGCCTGACCTGCAGCTTGACGGTGCTTTTCGGCAGACCCCGTATCAGCTTCACGATCTTCTCAAGTTTCATCCCCTTGACTGCCTTCCCGTCGATGGTCGTAATGACATCGCCGGAGATGATGCCCGCCTTCATGGCCGGGGAATCATCGATGGGCGTCACCACAACAACCTGGCCGTCCTGAATGGTTATTTCGATGCCGACGCCCTGGAACTTCCCGGTGGTCATCTCCTTCAGTTCCTCGAATGATTTTTCGTCAAGGAAGCGGGTGAAGGGGTCGTTCAGAGAGTTAATCATTCCCCGAATTGCGCCGTAGAACATATCTTTCGGCGAGGCTTCATCGACATATTCGGTCAGTATGAGCTGATACACACGGTGAAAATAATCCAGATATTTGTGGGCAGGTTCAGTCGCCGACGACAGGAAGGAAACGTTGATACCGATAAAAAGCCCGGTTAAAAATGCCAGTACCAGCAGGTGGAAGCGCCGCTCTTTTATTTTTTTAAACATCATGCACTCCGGTTGAATGAATAATAGGAAAGAAATATATAGGTAGTATGTAATCTGTAAAGTAAAAAAGTTATATAAAAAAGACCCCGCCGATGCGGCGGGGTCTTCGCCGGTTTTATTTTCCTTTCAGAACATACACCCCGTCCCAGCCGCGGGAAGGCGGGGTTTTGGCATAGGCGTCGCATCGCTCCACATAGACCCGGGAAGGGCCGTCGTCATCCACCACTTTCAGGGCCTGCTTGAACAAAAGCTTTGCCTGCTTCCAGTCCCGGTTCAGGAAGAACTCCCTGCCCTGGTTGTATTTCTCAAGCATTTCATAGATCCTGTCGGGGAGGGTTCCCTTCTTGCCCATGAGCTCGTAAATGGGGACCGCCTGGCTTTTGCCCACAACCCGTATCACATCGAGCTGGCGCGCATCCACGATGTCCTTCACGCCCTCATAGGTGGTTCCGCTGATCATGACGCTGGTCTCATAGAACTTGTTGGCCCCTTCCAGGCGCGACGCAAGGTTGACGGCGTCGCCCATGGCGGTGTAATCCATCCTGGTCCGGGACCCCATGTTTCCCACCGTGGCCTTCCCCGTATGGATCCCCATGCGGGCGTAAATAGGCTCCAGGCCGGCGTTCCTCCACTTCTCCTGCAGCTCCCGGAGCCGCTTTTTCATGTCTATGGCCGCCAGGCACGCCTTCGCCGCGTGGTCAGGCATGACGATCGGCGCCCCGTAAAAGGCCATGATCGAATCGCCGATATACTTGTCCACAGTGCCGTTATATTTCAGGATAATATCGGTCATTTCCGTGAGATACTCGTTCAGCCGCACGACCAGCTCCTTCGGCGACAGTTTTTCGGATATGGTGGAGAAGGCCTTGATGTCCGAAAAGTATATCGTGATCTCACGGTCTTCGCCGCCCAGCTCGAGGGAATCGGGGTCCTTGATGATCTCGTCGATGACGGTCGGCGAGAGATAATAGGAGAAGGCGCCCTTGATGAAGCGCTTCTGGCTTTCCTCCTTCATGAACTTGATGGCCACGATCGCCATGGCCGGGAGGAACATCGACAGTATGATGCCCAGCTGCTGGAACCACAGGTTGGCCAGGACGAAGAGGAGTATCACCACCAGATTCAGCACGGTAAAGGTTCCCACCATCGTGACAAGGGATTTTTTCGCGTCCAGGCGCTGAATGATGAATCCCATGGCCATGGCAAGGGCGAGCATGATAGCCAGGTTGACCGGCCAGTTCACCCGTTTGATGAACTGTTTCTGGATTATGGTGTTTATCGTGTTATGGTACGTGCCGACCCGGGCGTATACGTTATGGAGCGGTATTGATCCTATATCCTGCGTTCCCGCCGCCACAAGGCCGGACAGGGCAATGGTATCGGACAAATTTTCAACCAGCAGCCCAAGGTTCATGGCCTTATGCAGAAACTCCATCTGCTTCAATTCTTCTTTCTTATCGTTGCCCGCTCCATTTTTTATTTCTTTTTTCAGCTTTTTAATTTCGGCTTCATAATTTCCCATGTATTCAAGCTTGGCTCTGTTCATTTCATGCTTGATATCGGAGATTTCTTTCCATTTTTTCTTTTTAACCTCGGCACTTCCCGGGGAGGCAAGTTCGGCGCGGGCCTTTACAAGGCGCTCGTTCAACTCTCCCAGGAGCCCGTTTTTTTTCAGAGCATCCAGCTGTTTCTTCAATTCCGCGATGCTGGCAGCCATATTCTTTTTCATCGCCTCATCGCCTTCTTTATACTGCTCCGTGAACCCTTCCAGCTGTTCAGTCAGTCCATTTATCTTCTCAGCCTTGATCTGGTCTTCCTCATCATTGATCTTTTTTACCATTTCGGCATACTTGGGGTATTCAAGCAGGGCATAGAAAGGAATGTGAAGAAACGTGTTTTCAAAGCGGCCGTCCTTGTTCTGTCCCGAGCCGGCCCAGGTAACGTACATCATCCCCTTGGAATCAATCGGGATCGATATGTCTTCGGTCTCCTGGGTGACGGGGTTTATCGCTTTTTTAAGAACTATTTTTCTGCCGGGCGTAACGTCCACGCTGTTCAGCGGCACCCGGCACGCGTCCATCAGCATGATCATGGCAAGGTTGAAATAAAGCCTCCCCTGGTATACCTTGACCAGCTGAACCTTCCGAACCGTACCGTCAATGTCGGTATACCGGTTCACGAAACCGAAGCCGCGCCCCGTGTTCATGAATTCCGGTATCGGGTAGGAAATGCTTTTCGTTTCCGGATCATCCAGGTCTTTCAGTTTCTCGATTTCGGCGGGAGTGAGTTTCACGGATGAGCGCTCGAGGAATCTCTTCTGGGCCTTTTTGAAAGAATCTTTCTTCTGCCGTTCGAGAACATCGAAATTGGCCGGCTCGTCGGTGAAGGTGTATGATAGGACGACCCGGTTGGACGAGGCGATGCTGTCGGCGAAAATCTTGTCCTTGTTTAAGCCTGCCGATTCAAGGTCGGCCATGGATACGCGGTTGCCCTTTCGCATCAGCGTCTCGAACGCCTTGTCATCAAGGGTCTTCGGCGTCGCATCAAGGAACATCATATCAAAGCTGACCTGCGACACGTCGAGGCCCTTCATCGTGTTAAGCCCCTCGGCGTAAAGGTTTCTCGGCCAGGGATACTGGCCGACGATGGTCAGGCTGTTCTCATCGATGTCAAGGAAGGCCAGGCGCTCCCATTCCTTGATTGAGGGGCGCAGCTTGAACCTGAGGTCATAGAGGTTGAGCTCAAAGCGCTCGTACACGACGGTGAAGCAGAAGAGGACCACCAGGAGGTAAAACACCAGGGCCACGGCTATGCCCGAAAACTTGTTCTCCTCGATGAATGTGCTCGCGATTTCAAGAAACTTCTTTATCATGGCCGCACCTCGAATACATTACAACGGCCTGCCGATAGACGCGCAGGCCTCGCAATGTGCATAGTGGATGTTCATGCCCCCCTTGTATGAAGTGAAGGGCCTATGAAACCGAAAAATATCATTCCCGGATGTGCAGGTATCCCATTAGAAGCTGACGTTGAACCCTCCCATCAGGAAATGCCGGTACCGCACCGAAGAATGGGTGTATGAGTATGTACTAAAGTAATAATCGTAAAAATAATGATACCCGTATGCCTGGCCCGGTATGAAAATGCCGTAATTAACAAAGCATGAAAAGTCTGAAAAGAGAAGCCACCGGAGCGTCAGGTCCACGCCCTGCCCGATATGCCTGTTCGGTCTTGTGGCGTCGAGACCGTAATTGATCGCCGACATCGCCTTGTGCTTGAGGTAGTACATGTATTTCGCCATGATGGTCATGTTTTTAAGCGAGTAGATGCTTGACCAGGAGAAGGGCGAAAAGGCCACGGTGCCGCTGATCATGTGCATGTTGGCAAGAAGCGGCCGCAGGGCGTATCCGCCGACGAAGGTGCCGAAGTAGAGAAAACCGCGGTCTTTGCCGCCGGCATTCGCGTCCGGCGACCGGTAATCGTCGCGGTTCATGTCCCCGGAACCGAAGGCGTACTGGGCCATTATAACCGGCTTCAGCATCACGTTGATATAGTAGTTCAGCTTTAACTGGGCCGCATAGGCCAGGACATCCTTCCTGATGTTATAACCGTAGTAGCCCGGGATGATGTTCCCGGCAAGGTAGCTTTTTCCCCGTTCCATGATAAATTCGCCTGAATAGGAGAGGCCGCTGGTGATGACGCCCTCAAGGCCGGCGCCGTAATACTGCGAATCATAGTGGGACTTCTGGGAATAGTACATGAGGCCCTGATTGAAACCGAACAGGTTCGAAAGAGCCTGTTTTTGTTTATCATATTTTTCCTTGCCGAAATCAATCTGGGCCAGGCCGAAGGCATAGAGGGTCTGGTTGAAAAAGTCCCATGACAGCCTGCCGCCGGCGAATACCCGCTTGGCCCCGGTCGATACGTCCCGGTCGCTCAGGCCGTAGGGATTGTCATCCTTGGCAAGCCATCCGGTCCAGGTTCCCAGGGCCTTGATGTTGATATACTTGGAATAGTAGTTGAATTCAGCGCCGTCCCCCCGGCCGTCCATTACCAGGCCCGAGCCGAGAATGAAGTACTTGCGGCCGATGGAAAAATCCACGTTCTTGCGCGGCGTGGCCATGGCGATATAACCCACATCCAGGTCGGCGACGTTCTTGTTTTTCGTGGTTGGACTTCCCTTCTGGTAGAGGACGGCGGTATAGGTGTCTTTACCCCGGACATACAGGTAGCTGTTGTCCCAGAGGTATGTCTTGAACCAGGCGCGGAACGTGGTGACGGACGTGGCCAGCGTTTTCTGCGGCGTTTCCTGGTAAATAAAAACCGGCGTGATCCAGGCGCCGTACTGGAACCCGCTGGAGATCATGTTCTTTTTTGACTCCAGCACCTGCATGTCGCTGTCTCCCTTAAGCTCCGGGTAATACTGGTCGCCCTTGGCGTCGTCTTTCGCTGCCATGGCCGATGAGGCGAAGGCCGCCACCAGGGCCGTTATCAGAAGCAGTATGTGTATCTGTTTCATTTTTTCCCCTCCATGCGCTCCCCGACTATGGCCATGACCTCCAGGAGCTCGTCGCCGGTCAGCCTGTCAAGCTCGCTGGTTGTTGCAGGCATGATGTTCTCAGCAACACAGGCGCGGTGGGCATAACGCTCGGTGTCAAAGATCAGGAAAAAAAGTGAGCCCTTGAGCTTCAGGTGCCGGGCCGCCATGAGGGCCAGCATGCCGCGGCTGAGCGGCTTGTCCTTGCTGTATTTTTTGGCCTTCAGGAGCTTGATGCTTTTCAGGTATGCCACGTCGGCGTCAAAGCCGGCCGGAGCCTTGCCCAGGGTGTAGATGAACATCTTTACGCCGTCTTCAAATGAGACGACTTTCTTTTCAGCCAGGGAATTGACAAAATTTATTTCCTGGGCATTCGCGAATGAAACACTCAGGAGCACTATCAGAATGATGACGCTGCGTCTCATGAAAACCCCCTTCACAAAGGATGATGGCATAATGTAACAGCCCCGGCCGCCTTAACGGCCGGGGCGGATATTGTACTGATTGTGGTGCTGGGCGTTAAAAATCTATCAACAGAAATAGGCCGAACTCTGCGTCATTGCGGCCATATCAGGTATATATTCACCGGAACCATCTGGTTCGTCTGTTCCTGAGTTCCCCCTTGACCGGAGAAATCATTCTGGTAATTCATGAAATCGTCTCCGAATATCTTGTTGGCGGTCTCCTCGTCAACAGTGATAAACTTCGAATTCGTCTGGGTGATGAAATCCTCCATGCCGGCCATGGGGCTCTCTGACCCGCCGCTGGTGAGCTTCTGCAGGAACTGCAGGTCCCCGGAGATGAATTTTCCTGCGCTGTTAAGACCCTGGCCCTCGACCGTTCCGCTCAGCACGAAGACCCTCATGCCGAAGGTGGGGCTGTACACCACGATCTGCTCGGTGCCCCGTACGCTAGACGTCGCCACCGGCGTGGACACCTTGAATACGGTTTTGATCCGGGCGTTCTTGGCGACCTTGGTCCGCACCGATCCGCGCCGCAGGCCCAAACGCGTGGTGGAGCTGTTATTGGTATCGGTGCTCTCGCTGATCTTCATTATGGTCAGGGGCTCCACCGTGACGGTGTGGTTATTGACCTTGATCTCGACCCGCGACCTCACGCCGGTGCTCACCTTGGAGCCGACCGCCAGGGCGGTCCCGGCAGTCAGGGGCACCCATCCGCCGCCGGCCTTGTACGAGGCGGTCCCCTTCACGGAAAGCACCCGTATCTCGGCATAGGACGAGCCGGCAAAGAACAGGACTGTCAATATTACCAGTATAGCTATGCTATATTTCTTCATGATTTCCTCCTTAAAATTAAGGAAGGCGGGAATGACGCCTAACAATATATACTAAATTATGCGTAATTATTATTTATGGCAAATCTTTTTTACCTTTCCGCCTTTAAATTAAGATACATCACAGGAAAGGAAAAATATAACAATTTTTATGGAATTTAAAAAAAAGTTTTTATTCCCTCAATAAAAACAATATATTTATATAACTGAAAAAACATCACTTTGAAGGTTGGGGCATAAACATGAAAAAATATATATTATTATTTATCTTAGTAACGTTTTCCTTTGCCTCAGGTGTCATATCCTGTTCGGATTCCGAGACCAGGCTGAATTCAGTTCTCAACCAGGCGACCGTGGTAATAAACCTGGGCATGCCTGAAGAACACGCCTCTGCCCCGACATCTGTCATGGACAGGATCTTTCATTTCTTCATCAGGGACGCCGTGGCCCAGACTGCGCCGGCGGCGTTCAGTTCCATAACGGTGCGCGTCACCGGCCCGGATCTGTCACCGACTGTAAAAAGCTTCACACCAACGGGCAGCATATCCTTCAGCGTCCCCGCAGGTAATGTGAGAACTTTCGAAGTGACCGCCGTTGTCGCCCCGGGTGACCCGAGCGTTGCCGCGTCCTTCCGCGGCACGGCCGTTGCCAACCTTCCCGCCGGGGCGACGGTAAATATTCCGATTGTAATGAGACTAAATGAAGCCAAGATAATAGTGCCGGATTATACCAATGCGCGTCTCGTAATTCTCAACAGCATGGCGGGGGGATGGGCGGAACGGCAATATGACACCTGCGGAGATGCCTGTTATATGAATCCCACTGACATTGATTTCGACGCACGGGGTAGAATGTATGTTCTTGATGCGTCCCGCACCGAGATATTCCGTTTCGATAATATAAATCTTGATAATCCTTTCACGCTCAATAATATTAGTTCTCTTTTTAGCGGTTACCAAATTCTTTCAATAGCAATAGACAGAATTAACGGGTATCTTTACATCTCCAGCAGTTCAATCTTGTACCGTACGGCGTTAGATGGGACAAATCCACGGAATCTGAACCTGGATGGTATTACTCAAATAAGCAGCATCGATGTGGCACCTGACGGTACTCTTATTATTGCAGGATATCCCTCAACCATAAACAGGTACAATCCTGATTATGACCGGGGCGGTGGCCAGTTCGGCAAGGTCGTGGCATCCACAGCATTTAATATAAGGCAACCTCTAATAATTAAATTTCGAGGCTGATTATGTCTCATATTTTGCAATAAACGCCTTTAAACGAAAACGATTTTAATTTTTAGAGGTTCCCATAAACCAGCCCATTGATGTAACCGTGTGGAACGGTTCTGTGTATATCGCAAATTATGGAGGCGGCATAGATCAAAAAATCATGAAATTCCCCCTAGACTTTGACGAGGCCACCATTCCGGTTGGTTATGGCAGCAGCCCTCCAACAACATCGATCTTCTATGGAGGCAGCATATATTTTTACGGCGCACAGCACTTCATTGCCGGGAGAAAGAATTCGCTTATAATAATGGATAAGGGATCGTGGGGAACCATAGCATTGATAAACGTCGACAGGTTGATATCAATAGAGGACATCACGGGCTCAGGCTGGATCTCCTTCGGAACCAGCGGGTCAGCTCTAAACCAGTTTAACTTTTACAGTTATATAAGTCCATTTATGTAATAAATAAAATAGTGAGTCCGGCCTAGGGTGGCAGGAAAATAGCGGAAACATAAGCGATCCCTTTAATTTTTACGATAATGGCGGCGGCGGTTGATGGGAGTTTGTTTCAAATTTTTCTGTCGATTTTTCTGATAATATGTCCATTTCTTTTTTGTTGATTATCTCAATGTTATTAGTTTTGCAGTATTCATTGCAAATTCAAACGCGTACTGGATAGTCGTTTTTTAAAAAGGACGATTTCATAGACCCATTCCAGGGCTGGTTAAACAGCACCTCAAAGTAGTTGAATTTCGGGAAGGATTTCCAATTTACAATAAATGGCGCCGATCAGCTGGTGGATATAATCAGGAATTTGCAGAAAAATCACTAAAACCCTCCATTTTAACGTCTAATAAGATCTCCTGTTGCAGTTTATCATCCCCTGGGAGCAGGATAAGAACAAAAAAATGTTGAACAGTAACCCCAATAGTGCTATCATTGAATAAATTAGAGTAAAAAATTTATTTCGGAGATTTAGCCATGAAACAGGTTGCAGGGTATATACTGGTCTGCTGTTTATTAGCTTCTTCCGCCTTAACTATCTCCTGTTCTGATTCCGAACGCAATCTGGGTATAACGAAGCAGACATCAACAGTGGTGATAAACCTCAACCTGCCGGATAAAAATGCATCTCTCAAAGCATCGGTCCTGGACCGTATATTCAGTTTCTTCGTAAAGGACGCCGTGGCCCAGACTGCGCCGGCAGCCTTCAGCTCGGTAGCAGTGTTGGTCACCGGCCCCGATATCGCGCCGATCGAAAAAAGCTTTGCCTCATCCTCTATATCTTTTGATGTGCCTTCGGGCGCCATCCGGCAATTCGATGTTACAGCCCATGTTGCCCCGGGAGACCCGAGCGCTGCCGCCTCCTTCCGTGGCACCTCCGTGGCTAACCTCCCTGCCGGCACCACCGTTAACGTGCCGGTGGCAATGACAGTAAACGAGACAAAGCTCGTTATCCCTGATTTACAAAATCGCCGCATCGTTATCATGGATGACATGACAGGCTCAGGATGGCTTCCCAGGACACAGACTGATTTTGATTTTTATGACTTCTTTTTTGTTTACGATATTGATTTTGATGCCCGTGGCAGGATCTATTTCACCAATTCATATAATGCCACCAATGCTGAAGGCGGAGTATGGGTTATGGAGAATATTAACGATTTAACTCCGCAACATATATTCACCGGTCAGGCATACGCAATTGCCGTTGATCGGGTCAGAAACCTTGTATATTTTTCAGCCGGTTCAACACAATCTGAAATCTGGATGTGGGACGGGACTAAAACAACGCAATTATCAGCAGGGACATATTTTCAGACGAATGGGATCGACGTTGAACAATCCACCGGCCTGCTGTATCTCGCCTGCAATATAAGCGGATATTACTACATTGCTAAATACAGGCCGGGAGCCGGTGATATAGCCACCTATCCTGCTTCGGGGGGGTTATCTGAACAGATATGGGACGTGGCAATGAAGGGAGGACTCGTATACGCAACAGTCATTAATGGATCTGTTTCCGCGAACAACAGGGTAATCTGTCTTTCTTCCGATCTGAATCCATCATCCCTGCTGGAACTGCACAGAGACGCGTCTAGTAATTTTATCGGGCCCAAACGCTTTGTCGCTCCGTTAAACCGCCGTTTCTATGTGACCGATGACAGTACCGGCAGCAATGATGCAATTGTATCATTCGGCAATATCTTTGACATACAATGGATACTCTATACTAGAGATTTTCAGTTTTATCAAGGCGTATAGTACAATTATTATTTATAAAGGCAGCAATCATGAAAACACAATCGCAGATTCATGTATTGATCATCATCATGGCTATGGTATTGAGTAACGCCTGTTCCGACTCCGAGCGCCGCATTGGTCTTACGGCCCAAACGGCGACAGTGGTGATAAACCTCAACCTGCCGGACAAACATGCGGAGGCTTCAACATCCATCCCGGACCGCATATTCAGATTCTTCATGAAAGACGCCGTGGCCCAGACTGCGCCGGCAGCCTTCAGCTCGGTAGCAGTGTTGGTCACCGGCCCCGATATCGCGCCGATCGAAAAAAGCTTTGCCTCATCCTCTATATCTTTTGATGTGCCTTCGGGCGCCATCCGGCAATTCGATGTTACAGCCCATGTTGCCCCGGGAGACCCAAGCGCTGCCGCTTCATTCCATGGCACGGCTGTGGCTAACCTCCCTGCCGGCACAACCGTGAGTGTTCCGGTGGTTATGTTGTTGAAAGAAACGAAAATAGTTATCCCGGACGGCGGACTTAGTTTTTATCTAGGTGGTTTAATCATGATGGACAGCATGGATCCCGCCTCCTGGATTTACAAACAAGCTGCCGATTACGCCGGTCTTGCAAACTTAGAACCAGTGGACATAGATTTTGACGCACGGGGAAGGATATATCGCCAATTCTGCCATTCCAGCTATAATCCGGATGGATGATATCAACGGTACAAATATATTACAGAGCTCTGCATCTGTCTTTGGTACAGGAGCGCAATTAAACAGTGCATACACTATCGCAGTTGATAGAATTCGAAACCTTGTATATTTTTGTACTCAATCAGCACCGGTAATTTACAGATCAAATCTTGATGGGACCTCAACAGTCGCGTTCCCGTCCTTATCTGCCACCATATCAACCATAACGGGAATTGACGTTGATAACGAAGGGATGTTGTATGTTGTTGGGTATACTAATACCATAATACGATATAATCCGAATACCCAGACAATTATAGCAGGTCCTTTCACAACTTCCCTGACAGTTCCTGCTGACGTATTATTTCGTGACCCATATATTTATATAGCCAACAGGGCTACCACCGCTTCCGGTTCAGGCGTTACACAATTGTCCATAAGCAATAACACGTTCGGTTTTATTGCACATTATGGATTATATACCGGCACAGCTAACAGCACAGCCCCCTATTTCTATGGCGCCTACCGTTTTCTTGCAATCAGAAACGATTTGATTATCGCTGATAGTTCGACCATGGTAGCCAAACTGATATCAATAAGCCCGGACCCCCTTGGTGACAACTGGATTCCTTTCGGGCAACACGGTACTACTACAAGTACCCCGGGAAATTTCTATTTATTCAGCTCCTGTTAAACTCTCTGGCACAGGTCCTGATGAACTATTTTCCGAATTACATGAGTATACTGCAATAATTAATGCGGATCGTATTTTATACCTCTGGAATTACCGGCGCTGGACGTCTCGTTTTAGGTATATCCATTGGCAACGCCCTGGCAAGGCACGGCATCGAGTGCAAATACACCATTGTACACACATCGCCGGTTGCCTTTCTTGCAAATGATCTGAACAATATTAAAATTCCCCTTGAAAATGAGACCGAACTTTCCCCAAAGAATTTTCATAAATCGATCCTCTATAAAACCCTGGCAAAACTCAAGCCTGACATATTAATTGTAAATCACACATGGTTTATGATTTATAATATTATTGAAGAGATGAAATGCCAAAAATTATACTTGTCTGATTATGTATATGACAGTCATTTTAAAGTCCCCATTGCCGAAGGAGTGCTCTCTTTTAAACCGGAACAGTACGAGAGATTAATCGCCATTGAACCTTTCAAAAGCCCGATACCCATGGAAAACATCAATCCTCTTGTCATGCGCAACCGCGATGAAATCCTTTCCCGTGATAAAGCAATCGATCGTCTGGGCCTTGACAATGGAAGGAAAATCGCCCTGTATGCCTACAGCGGCAATCCCGAGGACCAGTCGGATTTTATGGATAAATATCAAGATCTTGAAAATAATTATCAGGTTGTAAAATCATCGGTATTTGATAAAGGGTTATTCCCCATTGTAGACTACTATAACGCCTTTGATTTCATTATATGCACCGGCGGGTATAATTTCGTATGGGACTCGGTTTATTTCATGAAAAAAGCCGTCTTCGAACCGGTGCCTGTAATATTCTGCGACCAGAAAAAACGGATTGAAAACAGCCGTGATTTTTCATTCGATGTGAATGGCGCTGATCAGCTGATAAAAAATATTTTGGCGCTGTGAAAAATTATCAATAGCCATATGGGTTACCATGCCTTCCAGCAATCTGAGTTCTTTTTTTGACATCATGGAAGTAATCCACCAGGCCAGGGCAAAATCTATCCTGGATGTGGGCGTCGGGTTCGGCAAATGGGGTGTGCTGATACGGGAATATTTCGACCTGAGGCCGCATAAAAAAAAGGGGTACGATGACTGGTCGATACAGCTGGACGGGATAGAAGTTCATGAGCAGTATATCACTCCGGTCCATAAATACATATATAATAACATTCTCATCGGCGAAGCCCTTACACTGTTATCCGCCGGCAATCTCTATTATGAACTGATCATTGCCCTTGATATCGTTGAACATTTTACGAAGAAAGATGGTCTTGAATTCATAAAGCTGTGCCGGAACCGCGGCGACACCGTGCTGATAAATACGCCGAACATCTATTTCCCCATTGAAAAGGAATTTTTCAACGATTACATGCAGCATAAATCAGGATGGAACTCTGAAGATTTCATTAAACTTGGTGCGCGGCATGTCTGGCATAGCGGCATAAACGTTCTTGCCGTTTTCACTGAACGAAATTTTGACCTCCCTCTTGCTGCAGATATACAAGCACCAAGCTCTGAAGATATTGATATCGTGAAAGCCAAGGAACTTATAACAATGTATTACAATACATCGCAATTCATCGAATGTCTTGAAGCCTGTGAAAAATATTCTGAATATTTCTTATACGATGATGATTTTAATCAAGTGGCTGCTAAATGTAGGAAACTAATTGATCATCAATAACATCACTAGCCTGATATAGTCTGTTAGATAAAAAGAACCCTTTCTCAAAAATACACATTTACAAAAAGCGATGTCACCTTCAGTGACCAGTCACTGCTGATCAAGACAAGCCAATCATTCCATTTCGACGTGAACGGAGCCGATCAGCTGGTTGATATTATAAGTGCTCTGTGATTAATAAAAAAAGCGCCACATCAGAGAGGCGAATATTTCCACAGGGCGTTGTTCATTCCCATGGTTCCCGCTGTTCCGACGCCCAATCCGCCGAAAAGCCACAAATTGCCCTCCGTGTCGATCCATGATAGGGCGCCCCACCGGGACCCGGGCTTGTTTGCGTCCGCGGCAACTCCCTTGGTGCCGTACACACCGGTCTGGCCCCTGATATTGTCTCCGGAAACCCATGTCCACCGGGACCCGTCGAATCTCCACAAATCATTTAGCGCCCCGAAGTTGCCGCTTCCGTCAACACCATTGCCGCCGAATAGCCACAGGTTTCCCGAGACATCAGTCCATGACACTGATGAACCCCTGGCCCCGGGCTTATTGGCGTCTGCCGCAACTCCCTTGATGCCGTAAACTCCGCTCTAGGAGGGGGTATTATCCCCGGAAACCCATGTCCACCGGGACCCGTCAAATCTCCACAGATCATTAAGGTTACCGGTCCATCCTCCGCTGAAGAGCCAGAGGTCGTCTGATCCAATGATCCAGGATACCGCACATTCATGTCCTCCCGGCTTGTTGGCGTCGGCTGGCACTCCTTTCGTGCCGAACACTGCAGCCGGATCTTCGCTGTTATCGCCTGATACCCAGGTCCACAGGGACCCGTCGAATCTCCATAGGTCGTTGAGCAGCCGCGTGCCGCCGTTATTGACACTGCCGCCGAAGAGCCAGAAAACACCTGATGAATCGATCCAGGAAACCGATCGCCAGCGGCTACCCGGCTTGTTGGCTACCGCAGGAACGCCCCGGGTGCCGTAGACGCCGGCCTGATTCACAAATGAATCGCCCGACACCCAGGTCCACCGGGATCCGTCGAATTCCCACAGATCGCTTAAATAGGAATTGTTTCCCCCGGCATCATACCCCATACCGCCGAAAAGCCAGAGGTTGTCCGATGAATCGATCCAGGATACAAGCTGCCACCGGGATCCAGGCTTGTTGGCATCGGCCGCCACCCCTTTCGTGCCGTAAATCCCGTTCTGGTTCATGGTGCTGTCGCCGGATATCCAAGTCCATAGTCCGGTGCCCCGCGTCACCTGGCTGATCTGCTTTACCGAAAATCCGCTGGTATTTGTTGCCACCACGATAATCGTGTATCGTTTCCTGTCGGACAGGCCAGTAAAGGAATAGTCATTGCCTGAAACATCAACCGGTCCCTCCAGTGACCCGGTAACTGCGGCACCGTTAACGGATATGTTTCTTTCAGCGCCTATGTAGGCTGATACGGAAAGCATGGTACTGCCCATAGACCGGAAAGTGGGCCGGGCAAGGGTGATGGACACGCTGTCGTAGTGGCTAATTGCAAGATCATTCAGCACCGGCCTCAGGTTCGGCAATGCAAACAAACCATTCAGGTTTATCTGCTTATGATTCTGTGATTTCATCATATCTGAACAGGCTACTGACCCATGTACTGTCAGCGATATACATGTTATATATAAAACTGATATTAGTTTTTTTACCATTTTTAACCGGATGTAAAATTTCTGAATGATTTTTGTTTATTCATTATACTTCATGCTTGTTTATAATATTGTATTTCAGCCGAAACTACGTAATTCTATATTTGTTGATTCAATTCACAAGAAAAAAACAGGTACCAAAAAATAAAAATGTTGCATTTGAACTATTATAATATAAATTAATTCTTATCCACCATATACCATTAACGAGGTAACCAATCATGAAATCACGTCAGCGGATTTGTATTCTGATGTGCATTGCCATATCATTATCTTTTATTGAATCCTGTTCCGACTCCGAGCGCAACATTGATCTGTTGAACAAGACTGCGACTGTGGTTATAAACCTCAACCTGCCGGATAAACATGCGGAGGCTTCAACATCCATCCCGGACCGCATATTCAGATTCTTCATGAAAGACGCCGTGGCACAGACGGTGCCAGCCTCGCTAAGATCCATCAAGGTACTCGTCTCCGGCGACAGTTTTGAAGTAATTGAAAAAAACTTTTCCCCCTCGGGTTGCATCAACCTCAAGGTTCCTGCGGGAAAACTCCGCTTGTTCGAAGTTTTTGCCTATGTGTCCGATGACGATCCCGGCGCCGTGTACATATACCGCGGAACGGCTGTCGCGGACCTTCCTCCAGGCGAGACGGTATCGGTGCCGGTCGTAATGAGCGCCTATCAGAACAAGATCATTGTCCCTGATCACTCTGGCAGCCGTGTGGTCATGATAGACGATATAAGCGGGAAGAACTGGAAGGAATACACTTACACCGGCGTTTTAACATTTCTCCCCAGTGATGTTGTTGTTGACGGACAGGGAAGGATTTATATCAGCAATGATTATGAAACTAACGCTGATATCATTAGAATTGATGACATGAGAGGGACCAATGTTACAAGATATGATCCCATACCACTTGGGGCAGGTTTAGGAAACGTAGCGCGCATGGTGATCGACAATCAAAGAAATAGAATGTATTTTGTTACACAAACCGCATTGTACATGGCATCCCTTGATTCTATCGACTCAGCAACAAGGCTTGATGCCTCCAACCAGGTCTGGAACAACAGGCAGGGAATTGCTGTTGATAAAGACGGCATGCTGTATATTCTCTCCTCTTCTGGTGATCAAATTACAAAATATGATCCGGACACTGATGAGATGATAAATGCACCTAATCTTCCTATAAATCCTGTAAATGATCTTAATAATGCCCAGGACATATATTATAAAGACCCATATCTCTATGTATCAAATTTTGGCTCCACGACTGATGGATACCAGATGCTGCAATATCGGATTGAAGGCAACAGCTTGACCCTGGTCGGTCACTTCGGCAACAGAACACCCAGGGTTACAGATAGCACCGCCAACAATGCCTATCCATGGTTTTATGGGGCGCAAAATATAATTGCAATTCGAAACGACCTGTTCGTTGTTATTGATTTTGGCGAATTGGACACGGTAACCGGTATACCACGGTATTACGATTGGGCAAAACTGATATTGACCGGCACGACCCTGGGTTCGGGCTGGGAAACCTATGGGACCTACGGCACCGGCTCAGGGCAGTTCAAATTCTACAGCACCTGTTAAACCGTGCGCATCGTCTATTACACCTCGAGCACTACCGGCATAGGCCGCCTGGTAACCGGCATGGCCATTGGAAACGCCCTTTCACGCAGGGGCGTTTCGTGTAAATACACCATTCTCCATTCATCGCCTTTCGGGCATCTCGCGGAACATTTCGATGCCCGGTGGGTACCGGTCGAAACCGAAGATGACCTTGCCCCGGCCAGGTGGAACAAATCAATCCTGTATAAAACCTTCCGCAAACTTAAGCCCGACGTCCTCCTCGTACACCACCAGTGGTTCATGGTGCATCACTTCATTAAAGAACTTCCCTGTAAAAAAATCTATCTTTCCGACCAGGCCTTCGACAGCCATTTCAAGGTGCCGCTTCCGTCTGGGACGCTGGAATTTAGCCCCGGCAGCTACGACAGGGTCTTCGCCATAGAGCCCTTTCAATCCGCCGTTCCCATGGAGACTGTCAACCCGGTCATACTGAAAAACCGCGATGAAATCATGCCACGGAAAACGGCCCTTGAACGGCTTCATCTTGACGGCGCAAAACCGGTTGCACTCTACGCCTTGAGCGGCAAACCCGAATACTTTGACTTGTTTAAAAGCAAATATGCCCACCTGAAAGAAGAGGGATACGAGGTCATCCATTCAAGCACGTATCACAACGGGATATTCCCGGCCGTGGATTATTTCAACGCCTTTGACCTCATTGTCTGCGGCGCCGGCTACAACCAGGTATGGGAGGCGATTTATTTCGGTAAAAAGGCCATATTTGAAATGCTGGACGTGAACTTCAGCGACCAGGCCAGTCGCATAAAAGCAGGCCAGACCTTCAGCTTCGACGTGAACGGCGCGGACCAGCTGGCGGACATAATCCTTGGACTATAAATTATTAATTCCTTGATCTTCAAAGACCAACCAGGTACATTAGCTTATATTTACTGACAATGAAATTACAAAAATTCCCTTTAATCAGCAATGCATTAATTGCATGTATTATCTTTTTGGCATTCTCGTCGTTCTGTTCCTGCAGCGATATGCTTTCAAAAAGCGGCAGAGGCGCATACGATCTTTTTTTTACGTCTCATCTCTGCTTCTCTCCCGGTGTACGGAGCTTTGACGCAGGATCGCTGATCATTCCCATGGACACCACTTATCAGGATAACGGCATGTTTGCTGCCTACGGCCTGGTCTATCAGCTTCTGAACAGCAGCATACCGGTGTACTGGTCGATACAAAGCGGCAAAACCCCGGCTGATGCTGATTTTACCGCTTCATCTGAAGATTTCAATACCGGCACGCCGACGGGCATTTACGGATACCGCGGCGGTCCTTTCATAATCAATTCGGCCGATGCTTCACGGGCCGGGCCTATAATCAACAGCTGGCGGACAACCCATGCCATGACCGCTCACCGGACAATTGCGCCGTTTGATGCCCCGGTTGCAAGGATTCTTCAATCACCGCCCCGGGTAGCCGTGTTCGCCGATGGAAATGAACTCATCGCATTCAGGTATCTCAATGCCGCGGGCATACCCGATTCCGCGGGTCAGGCTTGGCCCTCGTCTACAGATCTAACGCGGCAGTATCCCGGGTACCCGGACGTGCTTGATGCCGATGAACTGGCGGGGGCAACCCGCACGAACCACAGGGACGGCGCCCTCTTTAGCGGTTCCGGGTTTCCACGATATACCCATATACTCATACTGCACTGGGAGCTGTGGGACGAACTCGATCCCAATGCCGCCCTCTATGACGAGATCGTGGCGGAAATGAGACAGTTTCTTAACCAATCGACACATCTTGTCGCCTGCTGCCAGGCCATCGTTGCGATCGAGAACAGTATCAATGGAAAATTCCTCACCGCGAGCGGCCTGGCCATCGGCAACCTGCCGTCAGGGGTATCGTATCTGCGATCCGACATCACTGATGTTCAGATAGACGGCTCCTTCTCCGCTGTCGGAGGAAGCGTTCCTTCCTTCAGCCTTGATACCGGCGGCTGGTATAACAGCAATACAATCGTGATGATGACACAAGAGGGAACTCCGGCCGGCACCAACGATGTCCTGATTACCGGCTATATTGACAACTCCCGCACCATGAATTATTCAGACAGGATATGCCCCGGCAGAGCAGGCAGGGTGACCTATCTCGGCGGTCATTCGTATCGCACCAACCTTCCAATAAGCACAAATCCGGATAGCCAGGGGGCCAGGCTGTTTCTCAATACTTTATTTGATCAGTTTTGAAAAATTATATCCAGGGACGCCTTTCAAATGAAATACTATTGATGCTGAATGACAGTAGCTGTACTTCGACAATGACCGGACAACAGCATGCCCATTTTATAATCCCGGGGCATTTCTCCCTGCATTCGGTTCAGCAATTAATGTATTGACATGTTCCATAATTTTGTCTTATGCATATCTAACCTATATTAACCGGGAAGCGTCGAATGATTTCACATCGTTTTTATCCTGTACATTTTTCGATAATAATCTGTATGATCGCCGCTGTATTCTGCGGCTGTTCCAACATGATGTCGGACAGCTTGTCAGACAACATGCCGCTCGTCCCCGCCTGTACGGGTTCGGCAGGAGGTCGCTGCATTCCGCCGGTCCGAGACATCAATCCGGTCATAGAGTGGGAATGGCCCGGCAGCACCGTGAACCCGACATCGATCCACTGCATGAGCTCCCCCGTGGTGGTGAATCTTAACGACGACAACGGCGACGGCCGCGTTGACGTGAACGACATACCGGACGTTGTCTTTGTGACTTTCGCGAATAACGACTACAACAACAACGGAACGCTTCGGGCGATCAGCGGCGACGGGGGCGTGAACCTCTTCCCGGTCACCGGGTACAACATATCGCCGTCCTGCAACATCGCGGCCGGCGATATCGACGGGGACGGCCTTCCGGAGATCGTGGTCCGCGAGGGGTCCACCGGGGGGGCGGGAGGCTCCATACGCCTCCTGGCCTTCAACAATGACGGGACCTTCCTATGGCGCAGCAGTGCCGCCGACATTCCCTCCTCTATCGGGATTTCCATCGCCGACATCAACCGCGACGGCTCGCCGGAGATCCTTACCGACGTATCGGTCCTTGACAGCAGCGGCACGCTCCTCTGGTCCGCTCCCGCGCCAACGGCGCGGCGCAATTCATGCATAGTCAACCTTGACCTTTCCGGCGACCCGGAAGTCGTCATAGGCAACACCGCGTACCGGTCCAACGGCACCGTGTACTGGCAGAACGCTTCGATGGCGGAGGGCTTTACCGCCGCCGGCAACTTCGATTCAGACCCGAACCCGGAATTGATCCTGGTCGCCCGGGGCACGACCAGCCCCCAGGTATTCTGCCTTGAGCATACCGGCCAGGTCAAGTGGGGACCCGTCGACCTCCCCAAGGGACCGGAATTTCCCGCCTACCCGCCCTACTCGCTCTACGGTTCCGTTCCGGCCATCACGGACGCCGACGGCGACGGTGAGCCGGAGATCGCCGTGACAACGGCGGGGGGCCTTTTTCTCCTGGAAACAGGCGGATCCATAACGTGGCGCGCCGTGATCAGGGACTACAGCTCCGGCATGGTGGGCTGCACCGCTTTTGATTTTGACGAAGACGGGAAAAATGAAATCGTCCTCAACGACGAGCACAATTTCAGGATATTCCGGGGTACTGACGGCGCCGTCCTCTACGAGATCAACGTCGGGTCGGGCACCCTGTACGAAATGCCCGTGATCGCCGACGTGGACGGCGACAGCCAGGCGGAGATCGTGGTCGCCGCGAACAGCTATGCGTTCAATTTCGGCCATGCCGGCATCGTGGTCTTCGGGGATCTTGGCCTGACATGGCCCAACACGATGAAGGTCTGGAACCAGGGGGACTATCATATCACCAACTGCACGGGAAACGCGCTGATTCCGGTCTTCGAAGCCGCCTACTGGCAGATCAACAACAGCTACCGGCAGGGCGCGCTTGTCAATCCGGTATCCGGTTCCGATCTATCCATTTCCGCCATCACCGTCGACGCTACAGCCTATCCGTCTTCCGTGGAGCTTGCCGCGGCTGTGCGCAACAACGGCCCGCGCGGCCTTTCATCCAGCGTCATTGTGGCATTTTATAACGGCGATCCATCCTCCGGAGGAACATTCATAGGACGGTCATGGATCAATCCGCCCCTTGGATCATGCAGCAACCGCTCCGTTGCCCTTACGTGGACAAACCCTCCTTCAGGCCCGCACACCGTGTATGCGGTCGCTGACAGCGATGGTCATGGAAGATCGCGGCTCTGCGAGGGGAACAAATCAAATAACACCGCCTCTGTTGTTGTAACCCTTCCATGAATCAGTGATTGCAGGGTGCTGCGCCGCAGAGCATGTCCGGTTTTTCTTGAATGGTTCAGGGCTTTTTCTTAATCGAGTCATTCAGCTCCTCGAGCTTCTTATATAACTCCCGGAACTCGTCCTTGTCACGGAGTCCCCGGAACTCCGTTTCTTTTCCGTCTATCATGTCCTGGACATGACGGGTCATTACGTATATCGGCCCTGACATGCGGTGGGTAAGGCGTATCATGTAAAAGCAGTACGCGGCCAGTGCCAGTACCGCAAGGCCGATAATGCCGAGAAGGACGGCGCCATACCAGTCAATAAGGCGTTCCAGCATGGTGATATGGCTTGTAACGGTTTTCCTGCTCCTGTCATGATCCTTGAGCACGTTTCCGACTGAAATCTTAAGGGGGCTCCCGGTAGTGCTTCCGGCAAAAGCAGTAAAGGCCTTGACGATATCGTCCTCGGTTTCCATAGCCCTGCTGAGCTGTTTTATTTCGGATTCTATCCTCATCTTCGCGTATAAGGAAAAGAGCGCTGTTCCCGCTATGCACGCGGTGAAAAATACCGCGGCAATGACCGTGACGGAAAGCATGGTTCTTATCTGAAATTTTTTATCGATTAGCTTTTCCTTCCGCATACCCATGGCTTCCTCCCGTGAGCATTATTTGAAAATGAATTTACCAGGCTGACACCGCCTGCCCTGAAAAAACGTATTGACACATGGTACAATCACCCTTATACAGGTGCGTCAACAAATAAATGATCCATGAAGTTACCGCCCCAGCACCTGCCTGGGGCACACCCGCCGGAACAGGAAGCATGTATGAAAAAAAAGTTGTTATTACTACCGGTAGTATGCTCGCTCCTCATGAGCGCTTCGCTCAACGCGAAATCCCTTGACACGGTATTTGTCCCCCTCGGACCCGCAAACTGTTCCGAGAAAGCATCGCGTGCCGTTAGCGACATGATCAGGGATAAAGCCGGCCGGATAAAGAACTGCGACCTGGCTTCAGAGCGGTCCGTTACAAAATCAATGGAACGCCTTGGTACAAGCCGCTATTGTTATGACCGGGATTGCGCCCTCAGGATAGCGAAGGACCTCAATGCGGACCGCGTCATATACGGAACTGTCCGCCTCGCGACGAAAACCTTCAACAGGCAGCTCGGCAGGGAGGGCGCCGGAAAATACCTGCTTCAGGAAAAATCCGTTGAAAGCTACCTCATTACCCTGTATCTGATAGATGTAAAAAAGAACACCTTCATAGCAACGGTTACGGAAACGGCCGGAATCGCGATGAAGGCCGAAGACGCTGAAAAAATCATTGAAAAACTCCAGCCCTTTTTTATGGCCCCGGAGGATAAGGAGCGTCAGCTGGCGGCCGGAAAAAAACGGCCGATAGAGCCGTCGGGGGCTAGCAAACCGTCGTGGGACCTCTTTGCCGGTCCCTCCGGGTTCTTGCCGGTGGGCTCATTGCATGCCATCGCCAGGGGCGGTGCCGGCTTCATAGCCGGAGGCGGCGTATCAGGACTCGCCTTTAAAAACAGCATCCTTAAAATCCAGATAGGCTATTACAATATCTTCCCCAACAGGACAAATATTGATTCATATCATTTGATCCAGCTGGGCCTTGTAATCGGGTACACCTTTGAATTGCCCGGCGGTTTTACCGTTTCACCGGTCCTGGGCGGAGGATACATCATCCATGTTGTATCCGAGGATATCAGCACGCTCCGGCTTTATGGGTACTATCGGTACTCCGATTACCGGTTTTATGATCCCCACCTCGCAGTACGGTGTGATGCCGCATGGCGTTTCAATGAACATTATGCCGTATTCTTTACGCCGGGATATCTCGTATTTTTCGAGAAAAGTTCAACGGGGATGGCTGTTGACCTAACCGCCGGGTTCCGGTATTCATTCTAGTCCCGGCAGATCTTCTCGCCGAAGTCGGTGAGTATCCTCGCCGTCAGGCCCCAGATCTCGTATCCGTCGTGGTAGTAGAAAAAGACCCGGTAATCGTTCCCCTTGTAGTTGTATATCTCGTACCGGTCGAATTTCTGGTCCACGAACATGGCCAGGGGGGCGTTGAGGATACTCTCGGTTTCGCTGTTGTTCAGCCGGTACTCGTAGGGATACTCGATGGCGCCGACAAAGCAGGTGACGTGAAAACCGGAGATGGAGATGTAATCGTCGAACCTTCCGATGTACTCGATCCTGTCGCGGTCTATGCCCACTTCTTCCCAGGTCTCGCGGTACGCAACGGCGCGGTAATCGTCGTCATGGTCGTCCATGCCGCCGCCCGGGAAGGCGACCTGTCCCTTGTGGGTCGACACCGTGTCGGTGCGCCGGGTCAGGAGGACGTGGGGGGCATTGTCCTTGTTCATGATGAGCATCATGACCGCGGAGTGCTTGAGCCCGCTTTCCTCAAGGTCCCGGTTCGGCCGGGAGGCGAGGCGGCGCCGCAGCTCCTCCTTGAACTCGGTGAAATCGCTATCTTTTTCGAAGTACATCTTCATACAGGTCGCCGCCGTGCATGTCATTTACAACGATGATGGGAAATTCTTCGACCCGAAGCCGGTATATCGCCTCGGCCCCCAGGTCCTCGAAGGCAATAAGGGCTGATTCTTTTATGCGCTTCGCCAGGTAGGCGCCGGCGCCGCCGAAGGAGGCGAAATAGACGGCGCGGTACTGCTGTATAAGGGCGCGTGTCGCGGCATCGCGCCTCCCCTTGCCTATCATCCCCTTCACTCCCATCTTTAGAACACCCTCGGTGAAGGGGTCCATGCGTGACGAGGTGGTGGGACCTGCGGACCCGATGATCCTGCCCGGCGGCGCCGGGCTCGGCCCCATGTAGTAGAGCAGCTGCCCGGCAGGGTCAAAGGGAAGCTTCTCGCCCCGGGCGGCCATGGCGCAGAGGCGCTCGTGGGCCTTGTCCCGCGCCGCGTACACAACGCCCGAGAGGAGAAGTCGGTCGCCGGCGGCGAGAGATTCGATCAGGGAATCAGTCACCGGTGTCTCTATTTTTTTCCAATCCTTCATTATAGCTCGGCAGTCCCGAATCTGAGGGAATGACAGTTCAGGTTGAGGGCCACCGGGAGCATGGCAATATGGGTCGGCGCCTCCTTGATGTATACCCATGCCGCCGTCGACCTGCCCCCGAAGCCCAGGGGGCCGACGCCGGTGCCGTTGAGCCGTTCTTCTATGCGCCTCTCCAGTTCCGCGTAGGCCGGGTCGGGGTGCCGTGTCCCCGCCTCGCGGAGAACCGCCTTCTTCGCGTTGAGCATGGCCGTGTCAGCGGTTCCGCCGATCCCCACGCCCAGGAACAGGGGCGGACACGGATTGGGACCCGCCCTGACCACGGTTTCCTCGATGAAATCCATAATGGCCTCCGTCCTGTCCGTGGGCCTGAACATTTTCAGGGCCGACATGTTTTCCGATCCGCCGCCCTTGAGATACACGGTGAGGGACAGGCCGTCCCCCTCGACGAGGTCGGTGTGGATAAAGGCCGGGGCGTTGGTCCCGGTATTGCCGCGCTTCAGCGGGTCCGCGACGATTGACTTGCGCAGGCTGAATTTCCGGTAGGCCTCTTCAACGCCGCTGTTCACCGCCGCCGACAGGCTCCCCTCGACGAGCACGGACTGGCCCATTTCGATGAAGACGATCACCACGCCGCAGTCCTGGCACAGGGGGAGTCCCTCGGCGCCGGCGATCTCATTGTTCTCCCTGAGTATCTTCAGCGTCGTCCTGGCCAGATCCGTTTCTTCGTCTTTCAGCATCTGGTCGATCCGTTTTTCAACGGCGTGGGGCAGGCTGAAGCTTGCCTTGTAAATGAGGTCGACGACGGCGTTGGATATCTGGTATCCCTGTATCGTTCTTGTTTTCATGGATTAAACAGCCCGGTTTGTTATATAAAAATTTCAGGCCGGACCTGTCAAATCTTTAATTATGCCGGTTCCCGGGCATTTTTCATGCTTTACGGCCGGTACGGGGCAGAGAGCGGAAAATTTCTTGCTAAAATATATTTGACAAATATCATTAATGGTATCCAATTCAAACAATTTCATTCAAAAGGAGCGGAGAAATGAAAAAATTATTTACTGCAATAACAATTATCATAGCAACCATCTTCATTGTATCATGCGCGAAAGAGCAGGTCAAGGAGCCGGAGAAAGTCGGCGTTGACACAAATATCGTTTCGGCATCAAACGAGCAGCTGGCGAAATATCCCGTTACCGGTTTCGCGTACAAGAGCTCGAAAGTGCCCCCCCAGTCGTGGGACAAGTGGGCCAAGGTTGCCGCGCCGGTCGTTAAGGGAATTCTCGACAAGCTGCCCGACGGTTACGCTCTTGAGATTCGCGGTCATGCTGACGGCCGCGGCCCCGAGTCCGCCGAAGGGGCCAAGCCGGGCAACATGAAAATTTCCACCGACAGGGCCAAGGCCGTGTACGACTCACTGGGCAAGGCGGGGATCACTTCTCCCAAGCTCACGTACCGCGGCGTCGGTTCCTCTGAAGCCCTTTCCGGTGTTGACCCCAAGAGCGCTGAACAGAGAAGGGTCACCTTTCAGGTTGTGCCCAAGTAATTGACTGAATAATAACGATGAGATGCAACACTACCGCCGGCTGTTCAGCCGGCGGTAGTTATTCCGGGACTGCGGAACAGATATCCCGCAGCCGCCTGACACCGGGAGATACTCCGCAATTTAAGAATCACCGCCGAGACATGCCACCACTGACAACAAAAATCTTACAGGCACTATGCCTGCTGATATTCACGGCCGATGCCGGCACCTTTGCCGCAAACGAAGACTACATAATTACAGGGCAGAACACTGCCAGAAAAGTGATCATCAGGACCAGCTCCCAGCTCAGCACCAGCTACCGGGCGGTAAAAGCCTTTGACGCCGATAACGCGACCTGCTGGATATCTGCGGCCGGTCCGGGCCCCCACTGGATTTCCGTTGACTTCGGCGTCAAGCGCCTCATGACCGCGATTATCGTCCGCCCCGGCAAAAAGGACGGCTACCGGACGTTGAAATCATTCACGCTCCAGTTCATGGACGGCGACTGGTTTGATTTCGCCTCGATTGACGCCTTGCGAAAAGAGAGCGTTTCAATCGAGCTGGGAGGCGTTGACGCCAGCATGTTCCGCATTTTCATACCCGCCGGCGGAACCGAACATGACCATGCCGCCATAGCCGAGATCGAGATTTATCTCGGCTCCTCCCGGGTCCAGTTCTTCGACGAGCGCCTCCGTGGCCTGTGTTTGCCGGTCCGCAACGCCTACCTGCCGGCAGAGGACTATTGCTATCCCAATGCCCCGCGGACATACCGCGGCGGCCGCCATGCCGGCATCGACCTTTATCATTATTACGGCGGCAATTCCTACACGCCGGTGCCCCTGACCAGGGACACGCCCATTTACGCCGCTGACTCCGGTATCGTTATCAGGGCCGACCGGGAATACCGGGCACCCACCAGTGAGGAGTGGAACCATCGTTCGGCTTACTTTCGGACCCACCCGTCGACGTTCATGAAGCGCTCCTTCGGAGGCCGGGAAGTATGGATTGATCATCGCAACGGCATTGTGACGGCCTATAACCACCTTTCACGGCTCGACCGGTCCCTCCGGGTCGGTTCCCTCGTTTCAAAGGGCGATCGCATCGGCTGGGCCGGGAATTCAGGCCTGGCAGGCGAAGCCCAGGGCAGGGATTACGGCATCCACCTCCATTTCGAGATCTGGATTGACGGCTGCTACCTGGGATTCGGGATGTCACCGGCAGAGGTGAGAAAATATTTGAACTGGATTTTTTTCCCGGGGCAGTGAATCCGCCGCGGATTACATTTAATATTAGAATTGACAGGCTTGTCTCATTTCGCTCTGATTAAACTGCGCAATGAAAAGGATTATTTACATATTCATAATTCTGTCGCTCATGGGCGGTGCGGTCTGCATCGGCATCGATAAACTATCAGCCCGGAGCGCGCAGCGTTTTTCCATACTCTTCGTCGGGGACATATTGCTCGCCAACGAAGCCGAACAGCACATCCACAAGAAAGGCATAGAGTACCCCTTCTGGAAAATTAAAGAAGAGCTCCTGAAGTACGATTTCATCTTCGCCAACATGGAATCGCCCATAACAAAGCGGGGAACGCCGGTCGTGGAAAAGCCCTATATTTTCAGGGTCAAGCCTGAAGACGCCGTGTGCCTCAAGGACCTGAAGATCGACGCGGTATCGATTTCAAACAATCACCTGATGGATTACAATACCGAGGGAATGGTGGACACCATTGCGGCCCTTGACCGCCTCAACATCCGCCACACCGGCGGCGGCAAAAATCTTGACGAGGCCCGCAGGCCGGTTGTATTGAAATACGGGGATACTTCCATCGTCATCCTGGCCTACTGCAACAGGCCGCCGGAGGAATACTATGCTACGGACTCCCTTCCCGGCATTGCCCCCCTCGATCTTGACCTTATCCGGGAAGACATCGCCGCCTACAAACTGGACAACAGCAGGGTACTGATTTCCCTCCACTGGGGGATCGAGCAGACCCATGTTCCCCAGAAGGAGCAGATAGCGACGGCCCACGACATTATTGACGCCGGTGCTGACGCGATCATCGGCCACCATCCCCACTGGCCCCAGGGCATCGAGATATACCGCGGCCGGCCCATCATATACTCCCTGGGCAATTTCATAAACGGCTACATAAACCCCGTGGAGCGCGACAACATTGCCGTCGGCTTTTATTACAACGGCGGAACGCTGGAAACCATCAAGGTCATACCCCTGGCCGGCCGCAACAGGCAGATCCGCTTTCAGCCCTTCGTGCTCACCGGCAAACATGCTGACGGCTTTCTCTATCTCATACGAAACCTTTCCCGGGGCCTTAAAACCGAGATGAACATCATCAACGGCTACGGGTACATTGATCCGGGCCAGAACCGCGTTGCGGAAACCATAGGCGGCATTTCCGGAAAGTCCAGGTTAAAAGCTACACGGCCTGTCACCGCGCCGAATTCAACGCTTAAAACTGGAAGTAGATAAAGGGCTTCACTTCCGCGATGGCGATATTGTAGATAAACAGGGTCACGCAGGACGCCGCCAGGCCCTGGACCGTTGCCGGCAACCTTCCCCAGGCGGACTTCAGGCTTTCTTTCCACCGAAGCGGCGTATAATGCAGGGCGTAAAAACCCGCCATGGCAAGGATCAGGAGAATACCGACATTGGGGGCCCCGGCCTTCAGCTGTAAAAGAGAATTCATTATCCCGGCAAAGGTGTCCCATGAATCCGACCTGAAAATGATCCATCCGAAGAGGACCGCGTGAAGGGTTATGAAGACCCTCAGGCCGTGGAGGAACGGATTCGCCGTTATTTTCCTGTTAAGCTTCATGACCCTCTCGGCGATCATGAAGAGCCCGTGATAGAAGCCCCATATGATGAAGGGTATGGCCGCCCCGTGCCAGAGACCGCACAGGAACATGGTTATCCCGATATTGATCAGCGCCCGTTTCCGGTTTCCCCCCAGGCTGATGTACAGGTAGTCACGGAGCCAGCTTCCCAGGGAGATGTGCCACCTCTGCCAGAATTCACTCACCGATGCCGACGCGTAGGGCCGGCGGAAGTTCTCCGTCAAATTGTAGCCCAGGAGCATGGCGCTCCCGATGGCTATGTCGCTGTATCCGGAAAAATCGCCGTAGATCTGCAGGCCGTAGGCATACACCGCCGTCAGCGTCTCCAGGGGAAGGAACATGTGGGGACTGGCGTACACGCGGTCGACAATGGAGCCCGCCAGCCAGTCGGCCCCGGCTTTTTTCATCAGCCCCGCCAGAATAAGGAACAGGGCCGCCGACACGTGCTCGCTTGTCACCGGGAAATGGCTCGCCCGATCCTTCAGGGCCGGCAGGAATTCCCGCGCCCTGACGATGGGACCGGCAAGGAGCTGGGTAAAGAGGGACACGTAGTGCGCGTACCTGACAAGGTTTTTCTCCGGCTCGATGGTACCGCGCCACACGTCTATGGTATATGACAGCGACTGGAAGGTGTAAAAGGATATGCCGACCGGTAGCAGGATGTTCAATATCGGCACCGATGCCTGGTGCCCGAGGGCGTTGACGGCCTTCCCGGCGAGGTCGGAGAAGAAATCAAAATATTTCAGGGTGAAAAGGATCCCCAGGTTGACGGCCAGCGACAGGCCAAGGTACGCGGTGCCCCGGCCGCCTTTGTTCCGGGCCGCCTTGATGCAGCGCGCCATGGAATAATCCGTCACGGTGGTCGCGGCAAGGCACGCCAGGGGCCACACTTCCCACGTGGCATAAAAATAATACGATGCCGCGAGAAGAAACCCGAAACGGAGCGATGGCCACCTTCTCAGAATAAAGGCGACGATGATGACCGCCGCGAGAAAATAGGCGAAGGAAGCTGAATTGAACAGGATGGCGGTTTTTTCTTCCAGTTTAATATCGAGCTTCGGCCGCTCGTTCTTTTTTTGATACGCGTTCATGAGGGACGTATACAAGGCCCGGGCAGCGGTATCACCGCCCCTCATGGTGAAATGGGTATAATCCTTCATGGCAAGACCTGAACTCACCATTTTCAGCATGTGCCCTTCCCCGCCGAGGCTGTCATAGGTGTCAAAGTACGCCAGGCCGGCACGTTCCGCCTCCTCCCGCTGCACCTCCCGCACGGCCAGGGTCTCCTTCATCACCGCAAGGCCACCCTGGTAGTTCTGGAGCCTTTCCGGCGGGCCGATGAGGAGGATATCGGTTTCGGGAAGCAGCCGCTTCACCTTCATGAGCCACTGGCGCATCTGGCTTCTGAGCTCCTCCCTGGTAAACTCGGGGAACGCCCCCAGCGATGCCGCCTCGTTGATGCCGAACTGGAAAACGAGAAGATCCGGGTTTAATTCCGCAAGGGACTTCAGGTTCTGCTCCGGCACCGCGTTCATCCATGCCATGTGGATGCCCATGCGAACGATGGTGCTGTAGACCACGCCCCTGCCGCTCTCGACATCAACGGCATCGACAGCGGGGAGCGGCCCCGCTGACCCAGCGAAATCTATCCGTATCCTGTCCGAGGCGGGGATGTCCCACGCCACCGATCCGGTTGCGCCGGGATTCAGCCGGATTACCTTCTGCTCGGTCCCGGCTCCGTAATCAAGGTTAAGGCGGCATTCCGACATGGCGGCCGGACCGCTCACCGGACTGCGCAGAAAGACCCTCACCCGTCTCCATTTCTCCGCACCTGCCGGCGCTTCCATGCGGATATCAGTCAGCGGCGACCTGACGAAGGTCCCCTCACCGGTAAATCCGAGCTGAGGATTGACCTCGGGCCGGATATAGAATTTCCCCAGGTACCGGAACTCGTGGCGTATGGCGTACAGCCTGAAGCCACCCGGCGATGTCCTGTTGACATGGTCTTGAAGCGCCGTTGCCATGGTCTCGACCGGCGGCACCACGCCCCTGCCCCCGTCGCCGAAATCCTTCTGGAAACTCCTCTTAAGGGTTTTCGTATAGCAATCGCCCCATATCAGTGAATCGCCGTAATGCACGATATGCACCGTGTTGCGCCGCCGGGCCTGAAGGTCGGCAAGCTTTTTGAAAAAACGCTGGAGGTGCCGATATTCCTTTCCGGCATAGATATGGTTCAGGTCTCCTGTTCGTGCCGCTTGATCTTCCTTTATTCCGGCGTCTCTTGCTTCAGCGGTGACGGCCGGCGGCGCGACAATTTTCTTCCCCATGGTATCGGCCCTGCGGGGCAGGATCTCCCATATTGAAGGAAATAGTTTCCACTCCCGGTTCTTGACGTAACAGTCCTGCACCAGGGCCAGGGAAACCATAATGACCAGCCAGGTGGCAGGCGCCACGATCGCCCTCTTTCCTGCCGCAGGGATACCGCTCCTTCCAACCGCCCCCACCGCCATGAAAAAAACAAGCAGGAAGGGAATCACCCCCCAGTATATGGCAAGGATATCCTTCTGATTTTTATCGGAGATGACGAGGGGATGGCCCTGCTGCTCCGGCATGACCGTTCCGGCGCCGGTGACGGTTCCCGGGCAGACACCGAAGGGACACACCTGCTGTTCGGCATTGGCATATACCCACGATACGGCCGCTGCGTGTTCATGCTCTGTCAGGTCAATTCCTGAACCGAATACTCCTTTGCCGATAGCGGCAGCGGTACCCGTTAAGGCGCAGAGGCCGAGGAAAAGCGCGGCAGATAGCAGTATGGTCTTTTTTCTGCTCCTGATCATCAGTAAAATATTTGCAACAAGCAGAAGCATCATCGCAGGAATCGCCAGGTATACAATGACCGGGACGGCCAGATGCCCTGTTTCGAAAAAGCCCATCACCGATGAAAGGGTCCAGGCCGTCTGGGAACAGGCTGCCGGAGACAATTCGCCGCACAGATCATACCCGAAGGTCGCCCCGGCAAGAAGGATAGCAATACATGACGCTGCAATGCGGTTTCTTAGGAACGAAGATACAAAAAGGGTGATCGACAGGATAAATAATCCGTAAAGCCAGTAACCTCCGTAAACAAGAAGCGTTTCCTTCAGGAAAATATCCCCCCCTATCATGATCCAGTAATAAACTGCCGGAAGGGAAATGGACAGCAGCGCCAGGCAATACAGCAACCCCGCCAGGATTTTCGCATACAGGGTTCGCCCGATCCCGAAAAACTGCCCGATAAAATTGAACTCCCGTTTTTTATCATATCCCGGAATGATGCCGGAAAACACTATGGGGAGAATCAGCCACAGATACAGATAGCTGTTGCGGAACAGCGGGACGAACAAGTCCCTCAGCGGTTCAAGGCCGGGCACCGGCAGCATGCCTTCTTCCAGGGGCATGCTCAAGCCGCTGTAGCTACCCATCGCCGTGTACAAACTGAATCCTGCCAGCAGGCACTGCAAAACAAGGAACAGGAACCCCGAAGGTGAAGAAGCAATACCGCGCAGTTCTTTATAAACATTATAAAAAAACGATCTCATTGCCGACGCATAATGAAAAAAATTGCCGCCACTGTCAATATTATTTGATAATTACGGCATATGAAGGCCTGTCTTATTCCTGGTAATTACCCTGAACTTGAAAACGGCCATATTTAAAAACTCCGGCGCCATTTGATAGAAATTATTTGACATAATCGCCGGTTTTCCGGACTATCAATATAAACAAAATCGGGAAAGAGGTGCATATATGAAGTTTTTTATAGATACCGCTGACATCAAGGAGATCCGCCGCGCAAAAGAACTGGGAATCCTTGATGGCGTGACGACCAACCCGACCCTGGTCAGTAAAATCGGCAGGCCCTACCGCGATGTCCTTATTGAAGTCGCCAGGGAAGTTGACGGCCCCGTGTCGGCCGAGGTAATATCAGTCGATTACGACGGCATGGTCCGCGAGGCCCGGGAACTTGCCAGGATCAGAGACAACATCAACATAAAAATTCCGCTCATCGAAGACGGCCTCCGCGCCGTCAGGACCCTCTATTCCGAAGGGATCAAAACCAACGTGACCCTCTGCTTCAACTCTGTCCAGGCCCTCATGGCGGCAAAGGCTGGGGCTACCTTTATTTCGCCCTTCATCGGCCGCCTTGACGACATATCCTCAGAGGGCATGGAAGTGGTGGAGGAGATCTCCGCCATATACGCCAATTACGATTTCACCACGGAAATAATCGTTGCTTCGGTCCGGAACCCGCTGCACATCAAGCATGCCGCTCTTATCGGAGCGGATATCGCCACGATTCCCTTCGACGTGTTCCAGAAAATCATCAAGCATCCGCTGACGGACATCGGCCTGAAAAAATTCCTTGAGGATTACAGCAAGATTCCGAAGTAGGGCAGAAAAAACGTGCCAAATCAACGATCCTGCCGGGGGCGCGTGTCCTCATCTCATGAGCAGTCCCCGGTCAATCGTTCCTCTGCGGCGCCTTCCGCGGCGATGACTTTCAGTTGATCGTCATACAAGAAACACCAGTATCAGCCCGACACCCCCCGCGCAGATTATAATTCCGAATCCGGCCAGAACCGTTTTCCTGAATTTTTTTGATCCGAGCATACAGGCTATCACCGCTTTCATGATGGTATTGGAAAAGGCGGCAATCGTAATGGCGACCGTTGCCAGGCCGAGTTTGGCGGGATCATCCCGCGATATCTGACTCATGGTTAAAGTTATTGGATCAACATCGGATAGTCCGGTCAGTACGCTTATGAAATACACGCCGCTTTCGCCAACCATGACTTCTGTCACCCTTGCCATGAATATAATGAACGCAAAAACAAAACCGAATTTTACCGCCGGCATGAGATTGAAGGGATTTTTAAGTGCGACATCACTGACCTTCTTTTCCCTGCTCTTTTTCCACAATACGAGGCAATAAAAAAATCCGGCTATTGTCATAAGTCCCATGACAATCATCAGTTTAGGCGCCAGCGCGGCATTTATGACAAGAACCTCGATCAGTATACGGGGAAACATGGTTGAACATGCCAGAAGGACTGCCAGGGAATATGAACCGTAAAGTTCTTCGTGCCCGGATTCCGAGCTTCGTTTCGAAAAAGTCACCGTTGTGGCAGTGCTCGATGCCAGGCCGCCGAGAAACCCGGTAAGGCCGATACCCTTGCGTGAGCCCAGGATCTTGATGGCAATATAACCGGAAAAGCCTATGGCGGATATCAGCACCACCATGAGCCACACGGTAAAGGGATTGATCACCTTAACATCCGCCAGTTCGGGAAAGCGCTCACAAATACCGGCCCCCAGGGCACCGATATCCTTCATATAGAAATTATAATCCGGATCAAAAATAAGAATGACGAACGTCACCAGGGCAAAAAGAAGAGTCCCCCGGATATCTTCATTTTCAATTTTTTCACCGAGGCGCTGCATGTATCTCTTGAGATAGAGGACAGCCGTTGACACGATGGCGATAAACAGGGCCGGTACCAGGTGGTTTTTCTGGACCGTTACGCCGATGAGAAAGCAGATGAACATGCTGACTTCGGTGGTTATGCCGCTTTCGCCATGCTTTGAATAGGATATATAATATGAAATGGCGACGAGGATGATGATTCCCGTGAAACCGAGGAGGAGAATTTCAGGGATGTAGCGTTCGGCCAGGAAGGAGGCAAAGGAGCCGAACAGCGAAACCAGGGCATAGGTCCGTACGCCGCCGATGAAATCCAGCTCTTCATGCTCCATGCGGGAGGTGAAAGACCGTTCAAAGCCGAGAAGCGCCCCCAAGAACAGGGCGATGATAAAAGGCTGAAGCAGGGTCAAATTTATCATTTCCATGGATATACACCGCAAACAGTATGGCCATCCGACGGCCATCGAGTCAAGATTTAATTGCGGATACGTAACGGCTGATTTTATTCAATACGCCGAAAACAATATTACAGGTAGACCGCCGTTACAAGTCCGGGTGTCCGCCGTTTTCAATTTCAGGGCATATATTGTTGACAAACAGAGATATGTCCTCCATTCGTTGACCCATGAAGAAAGAGATCAATTATCCGGCCGAGATCACCTTTAAATCGGTTTTTTTGCTCAATCCCGATCTGCACGAGATCATTTCCGCGGTCCTGGTTGAGCATGGCATCGAGGGGGAGGTGCGCCACAAACCGAGCAGGAACAGCAAGTTCATATCCTACACCATAACAGCGGAATTCAGTTCTGAATCCCACCTGCACGACGTCTGCACGAAAATCGCCGCCATTCAGGGATTCATCATGATGATCTGAAGGGTGCTGTCAGTGCTGGGCCAAGCCGGCAACGGCGCCGGTGCTCCAGGCGAACTGCAGGTTGTACCCTCCGCTGTCCCCGTCGACATCAAGAAGCTCCCCGGTTATAAACAGGCCCGGGACAATACGCGATTCCATGGTTGCAGGATTGATCTCATTCACGTCCACACCTCCCGCCGCCACAACCGCCTCGTTGAAGCCCCGGGGCTTGCCCGGAACCAACTCAAGGTTCTTCAAGGTGTTGACCAGCTTCCTCTTTTCTTCACGTCCAAGGTCTCCGACTTTCCTGTCGGGGTCGATTCCTGCAATTTTCAGAATGACTTCAGGCATGGGCGTTTTCATGATCCCTATGAGGCTGAACGATACCGACTTTGATGCGTCAGACCAGAGGGCATCAAGGAGATGTTCCAGTTCATGGTATTGATACCCGGGGTAAAGGTCGACCAGGATCGACGGCTCCCCGTTCCCGATCAGTGTTTCATTGACCGCGCGTGATATATCGAGGCTTGCCGGTCCCGAAATGCCGTACGCCGTAAAGAGCAGCTCGCCCTCGGAAGAAGCCGTCACGGTTCCTTTATGCACCACCGACAGGGCGCTGTCCCACTTGATCCCCTGGAGCCGGTGTACAATTTTCAGAGGTATGTTGACAGGAAGAATCGCGGGGAAAGGCTCATATACCTTGTGTTTCATCTGGGCCGCCAGATCATAACCATCACGCGAGCCGCCGGCGGGGGGATAGGCGCAGCTTCCGGCGGCGAGTATGACCGCATCGAAAACCTCCTCCTCATGACCCGCTGTCACCAGTTTGAAGGCCTTGCCGCACCTGATGATCCGCTCGATTTTTCTGTGCGTTCTGACTTCAACTTTTTTACGTAAAAGCTCATACTCAAAAAGGCGCACCACCGTTGCAGACTGCAGTGAAGCGGGGAACAATTTGCCGTTTTTTTCTTCCACGAGAGGGAGGCCGATGGATGCAAAGTAATCTATTGTTTCTTCAAGACCGAACCGGGCAAACACATTGTGGACAAACCGCGTGTTCTTTCCATGGTATTTATCAATGGAGAGATGCCGGTTGGATATATTGCATCGGCCGTTTCCGCTTACGAGGATTTTTCTTCCGATCTTCTTCTGTTTTTCGAAAATGACTACCGCGTTGCCGTCGCCTGCGGCAAAACACGCCGCCATGAGTCCCGACGCGCCGCCGCCGATAATTGCGACCCGCTTCATCATCCCTCGCTCAGCTTGATTTTATTATTGATGAGTTTTTCCAGGTGGTTTATATCGTTGGCGTACTTCTGCAGGTTCAGGTCCTGGTCCGAATTTGAGCGCGTCTTTTGGAGCATTTTTTTCACCAGCTTCAGATCATCCTTATTATGAACGATCCCGTCCTCGATGAGCTTCTGCATGAGGGAAAACTGATATTCCCTGAAGCAGACGCGGGAATAGAATTCAATGCCGTACACCGTGATGGTTTTTTCAACGGAATTCTTGGTCAGATATCTTTTCATATCCTCATAATGAGCCGCATCTATCGCCCGGGGACCCTGCTCCCCCCCGCCCTTAACGCCGCCGCCGGCAGAGCAGATCCCCGATTCAGTTTCTATGAAATAATCAATGGGATCACTGTTCTCCAGTTCAGTCCTGAGCTGTTTTTCCTGCCACTTTACGCCAAACTGCATAATGTTGCGCTCGAGGTTTGACTGGATCCCCATGAGGTACATTACGATATTGGCCATCTTACCGAGATGGGTGTTATTATAATCCAGTATTTTGGGGTAGAATTCCTTTATGATCCTTTCGACGGAATATTTCGTTGAAAATTCATGGGAATACGCCCGCACCAGCTCATCGCTGTATCGCTGCAAAAGGTCCTTGACGATATTCCCTTCAGCAACGACAAGGCCCTCAATGCGGCGAATCCGCTCTTTCCGATCCGCCTCAACAATGGGAAACGTAAATATTTTATGCGAATCGACAAGCATTTTGATGAGTTTGGGAATGGCAAAGGGTATCAGCGAATAAGCCTTTTTTATCTCCTCAAAAAATTCATCGGACTGCGGTATGGCCTGCAGGCCGCGGTCAGTGTTTCTCTTGCGGATATCAATGTAAATGGCATTGAGCAGTTCTTCTAAATCTTTCATAGCGCGTAATGTTGGCACCTTAGAATTTTATGGCCAGTACCGTGATATCATCGACAAAATCAGTGTCCCTTGTCACGGTCTTAAAATGCTGCTTCAGGTAATCAATCAGTTTATCCGGATCGTAATCGATAAAGCGGAGCGCGATTTCGGCAAGCATCCGCTCCCCGTGCTCCAGATCCATCAGGTCGCCGCCAAAGCACTCGGTTACGCCGTCGGTAAAGAGAATGAGGAAGTCACCCGGTTCATACAGGATAACGCGCTCTTCAAAATTTTCGTCATCCGAGAGCCCCAGCGCCTTTCCATCGGCGTTGAGCATGATCACTTCCCGCGTGCGGGACCGCACCAGCATCTGGTCGTTATGCCCGGCGCTGGCATAGGTGATCAGGTTGTTATGGCTGTCGATGACCGCGTAAAACAAGGTCACGAACATGCCGTATTCAGAGTCCTGGAAGATATACCGATTGGCATTTTTCAATAGTCCCGCCGGAGAGCTGTCTATCCTCCGTTCCGCCCTGACGACGTTCAGCGCCGACCCCATGAACAGCGCAGCGGGAATGCCTTTTCCCGAGATATCCGCGACCAGTATAGAGTACTTGTTGTCGTTCAGCTTTGAAAAATCATAAAAATCGCCACCGACGGAACGGGCCGGCCTGGTGAATGCCGCCAGCATGTGGTTGTTGAAGCTTGCGGGGATCCCTCGTAATATTTTTTTCTGTATTTCGGCCGCGATGTCAATATCGCGGGACAGTATCCGCTGGTTTTCGGTAATCTTCTGGTTGACGAGATTCGTATAGATCTGTGATACCTGGCTGCAGATCATGGTGACGATGCGCAAGTCGAAGGAATCAAAATACTTCCCGTTATTTTTATCAGCGCATGAAAGGACCCCGATGGTTTTGTTCTTGTACTGGATGGGTACGGAGATGAACGAATCAGTCTTATAATTCCTGCCCGGGACCACCATGTCGGACGGAATCTCACGGTTGATATCGGACACCATCATGGGATCACCGCTCCGGAACACATGGCCTGCTATTGACGAGTTGATGTCAATATCGCAGGACTTCACGATCGATTCAGGAAGGCCGAAGGCGGATTCAATGGTTAACCGCCCTTCGTTTTCATCAAAGAAAATTATCGAAACGCGGCCCACCTTCATAGATTTTGCCAGCGATTTGCAGATATTGTCTATTACATCATCATCGGGCCCGGCTAAGGATATGGACTGGGCGACTTCGTACAGCGCGGTCAGTTCCTCGATCCTGTTGGTCAGCTCATCGTAGAGTCTGCGATTATTGATGGCGATAGCGGCCTGGTTTGCTATGTATTCAGCCTTCTCCAGGTCATGCACATCATATCGGTCGCGCCCTACGGTATTGACAACCTCGAGTACTCCCACAAAATCACCCATTACCTGCATTGGAACACAGAGAAGATTTTTCGTGTTGAACTGGTATTTCCGGTCAATGGCATGGTACCATCGATCGTCATGGTGCGGATCATCAACAATGATCGGCTCCATGCTGCTGGCAACGATGCCGGCGATACCCTTCCCCTTCGGGACTCGTTCGCCGCGGATAATATCGCCTTTATCGCCGATAACCACATCGAAGATAAGATCGCCTGTTTTCTGATCGGCAAGGAGGAGGGAACAGCCCTCGGATTCAAGGAGCTCCTTGGCCGCGTCCATGATAGCCTTCAGTAGTTCCGCAAGGGACATTCTCGAATTGATTTTTTCATTAATCGAGCGGATTACCGATATGTCAATCTTCCGTTCTATATCCCGACTCCTGAAATAATATACCGTTAGAATATGGGCTTGTAATCAAACTGGTGTACGGCATTGATATAGCGCAGGGTATGCGTTTTTTGCCGGAAAAGTATCGAGTTCGTCTTTGCGCCGCCCGCAATATACTGCACGCCGGGAAGCAGCACGCCATCGGTCACCCCGGTCAACGAGACAATGACTTCATCCCCTTTTATCATTTCAGATATGGTGAATATCCTGTCAGGATCGCCGAACCCCAGTTCACGGATATGGTCCTTTTCTTTCGCGCTGAGGCCCACATAACGGGCCTGCATGTCCCCCTCCATGCATTTAAGAGCTGCCGCTGCAATAATGGCCTCCTTGGCCCCGCCGATCCCCATCAGCATGTCAATGGAACTTTCGGGAAACGCTGTTGAAATCGCGCCGGTTATATCACCGTCGCGGATTAATTTTATTTTTGCGCCGGTTTCCCGGATCTCTTTGACAAGGGGTTCGTTCCTTTTACGGTCAAGAACGCACACGGTTATGTCCTCTATATATTTTCCCTTGGCCCGGGCGATACGCTTGATATTGATCGCCGGCGGCTGATTGATGTCCACCATGTTCTTCGCGTCCTTCCCCACGGCAATCTTGTCCATGTAGTATGACGGGGTCTTCATAAAACTGCCCTTGGTGCCGACTGCGGCGACCGATACAGCATTGTGCCCCCCGCGGGCACAGGTCATTTTTCCGTCCAGGGGTTTCACCGCAAGATCGACAGCGCTGCCTGTTTTGATCCCGACCCGGGCCCCGTCATAGAGGGCGGTATCAGAGCTGTCGGCCCCAATCACGACCTCACCGTCAATATCCATTGTTGATAAAACTTTATTCATAGCCTCGGCGGCTGAATAATATGAAAGGTCTTCATCACCTTTTCCCATATGCCTGCTCGCAAAGAGAGCTGCCGCTTCAGTAAGACGAACTGCTTCAATAGTAAGATTTCGATCCATGGCTCCTCCAAACTGGTCGACTACGGGTTTAATCCATAAAGTAGGTAGACACAGTATGTAATTAAATTTATAATTTCAAGTCCTTTTCAAACGGCTGAAACTTCAAAACACGTATCATAGGCAAATGCATGGATCACGTGTATGCGACCGGGTTCAACTCGATCCAGTTCCATACATGATGTATCACTCTACACCGTCTTATTATACGTCGTCATTTACTACAATAATTAAATTATTGACTTAATAAAACTGAATGTTGTATAATGTGACATAAATTCGGTGTTTGAGCATGCTCTGCACCGTGATATTCAAACAGACATTAACAACTGTTACCGACGTGCACTACGTTTTCAGGTACTTCGATAAGGCGCTAAAAAAGCCCAGAGAAAAAGGAGCGCACAGTGAAAAAAACCATAATGATAATAGGCGGCGGTCTTCTCCAGATGCCGGCAATACTGACCGCAAAAAAGATGGGGCTCCAGGTCATTGTGACGGACTACAATTCCAATGCCCTCGGGATGAAAGATGCCGATATCCCCATTGTCATGAGCACCCGTGACATCGAGGGTTCTGTCCGCGTTGCAAAGGCCCAGAACGAACTGACACCGATAAGCGGCGTCCTGACCGTCGGCACCGATGCTTCCATGGCCGTCGCAGCCGTCGCCAATGCCCTCAACCTGCCGGGAATAAAATTCGAGGATGCTGAGGCAGCGACAAATAAAATTAAAATGCGCATGCGCTTCAAGGAACACGGAGTCCCTTCTCCCAACTTCCTCCCTGTCTGGTCCCTGGCAGACGCCAAAAAAGCGGGTAAAATTCTCAAATTCCCCATTGTCATCAAACCGTCAGACAACATGGGCGCCCGCGGCGTCATGCGCGTTGACAATTTCAACCAGCTTTCCGATGCCTTTAAATTTTCAAAGGGGGCATCCCCGAGCGGTGAACTCATCATGGAAGAATTCATGGAAGGCCCCGAACTGTCCATAGATGCGATAATCTACAATAATGAAATTACCTTTACCGGTATTGCTGACCGGATCATTGAATATCCGCCGTTCTTTATTGAAACGGGCCACAATATGCCATCGAGCCTTTCCCGTGAGATACAGGAATCCGCCTGTCATGTCATGAAACTCGGCATACGCGCTCTCGGCCTTGATATCGGCGCTGCCAAGGGAGACATTAAAATAACCAGGGACGGTCCGATGATAGGAGAACTCGCGGCCCGTCTCTCCGGCGGATTCATGTCTGCCTACACCTATCCCTTTTCATCCGGCATTGACCTCATGAAGGCGGCCATCGAGGTTGCCCTCGGCCAGGAGCCGGGCAATCTCGAACCGGTCATCAGCCAGTATTCCATCGAACGCGCCATTATAACAAAACCGGGAATTGTCAAAAAAATTACCGGCCTTGAAGAAGCCCTTAAAATACCCGGCATAAAGGAAATATTCCTTAATGTCAGGCCCGGCGACAAGGTCATACAGCCCCGTTCCAATGTCGAAAAGGCAGGTCATATCATCGCCATAGGAAAGACCCTTGAAGACGCGGTTCGATCCTACGAGCAATGCAGGGATATCATCAAATTCGATATGATCGAGGAATCGGAAATATCGATGGAAACCATTCATATCGCCGCAAAGGAAAAATTCAAAAAAATCTGCTACGTTTGCAAGATTTGCGACGGCAGGGACTGTCCAACAGGCGTGCCGGGGATGGGAGGCACAGGGACCGGCGAATCATTCAGAAGAAACATCGCGTCGCTAAAAAAATTTAAGATCAACACACGGCTTATCCATGATGTGACCCAGCCGGATACCACTACACTTTTCATGGACCAGAAACTGTCCCTCCCGGTCCTTGCCGCTCCCATAACAGGTACCGTTACCAACATGGGAGGCGCCATCGACGAACTGGACTACAACCGCGCCGTAATTGCCGGTTGTATCAAGTCGGGAAGCATAGCCTTTGTGGGAGACGGAGCAACTCCGGACAAGTACAAGATCGGCCTCCAGGCGATTTCAGAATACGGCGGCAAAGGCATCCCCATTTTCAAGCCGCGCAGCGACAACAAGGACATAATAATGCGCATCCAAGCCGCTGAAAAAGCCGGCGCCATGGCCGTCGGAATGGACATTGACGCCGTTGTATTCAAAACCATGGCCATGAAAAATCAGTCCGTGGGACCGAAAAGTTTTTCTCAATTGAAAGAACTCATATCATCGACGAAACTTCCTTTTTTCCTTAAAGGCATTATGAATGTCAGGGATGCGGCAGCTGCCGTTGAAGTCGGCGCTTATGGCATAATTGTTTCCAATCACGGCGGAAGGGTTCTTGACGAAATGATGGGTTCCATGGATGTTCTGGATGAAATAGTCAGGGAAGTGAAAAAACATTTGATGATCATCGTGGATGGCGGTTTCCGTGAAGGCGTGGATATTCTCAAGGCCCTTGCCATGGGAGCCACGGCGGTACTCATCGGCCGCCCCGTCGCCATTGCCGCCGTCGGCATGGGTGCCGAAGGCGTATCATACTATTTGAATCACCTGAAAAAAGATATTGAGAAAGCCATGATATTGACCGGGTGCCAGACTATTTCAGATATTTCCGCTGATATAATCAAACCGATATGATCAGTTTATAAAAAGCTGGCCAGCTTTTCGTCACCGCAGCCGTAGGCATACTCAATGATTTTATAGGAGTACCTGCCATAAGCCATGATGCGTTTCATCGCACGGTCTCTTTCTTCTATGTCAATCAGGCCGCCAAGGTGAAGCACCCTCGGAACCAGCAGCGAATTTACGAAGGGAATGTCATTATTCCTGCAGTATAATGCGCCCTTTCCGTCATCAAGTAAGACCAAGTCTCCGATACCCGCCTGATACAAAAGGATAGTATCCCGTTCACCGGCCCCGAGACCTTTCACCGGTTGAAATTGCCGGCCGGGGTGCTGTATCGTGCCGGGCAATCCCTGGATTTTGATACTTTCTTCCATACGATAACGGCAAAACATATCTGCGCCATCGCAACCTTCAGGAGTGACTTCGAGGTAGGCTGATTCGGCCATAATCAGTCTGAAATATTCAGCAACCAGCTCAAAAAATAAGCATTTGAACAATATAATTGCCGACGATGCATCCATCAAAACCGGATTCCGGCGCCCAGCTTCCATGTCAGCGTCCATAGTATATAAACGATCCCCAAAAATAGGGATTGGACAATTTCCCTCCTTCATCTCCCTCCGGCATTCCTGCAGCCATTCCGTTCTTACCCGGCTTTCCCTGGATGAATGCTCTTTTTGTCTGTGTAAATGCTTTTTCAACAGGAGTCCCCTTTTTTAATACCGATTCATACACCTGTTTCATGAAAAAGGATCTTGTCGCTTCATCAAGATTCCAGACAGAGAAGGAAACCCCGTGCGAACCAGCCATCATCAGCGAACCGCACAGATTCCAGATGCCCTCCCCCCTGCTGTAACCGGCGGCAGGCATGGCGATGGAAGCAAGATGCACCAGATCTGACTGCAATCCGATTGAGGAAATCTTTCTTACATTCAGAACCCCGTCTTTTCCCTCTCCTTCATTTTTTTCATATGACACCAGCAGGCAGCTCAGCTGCGGCACCTCGGGGACGACGACGCCTTTTGATATGATGTGGCATATCCGGTAATTCCCCAGAATTCCGCTCCCGGACATTTTAGCAAGCTCCGATTCCGTCCCCCGCTCTCCGGTTATAGCGTCAATGTCACCGCTCACTGTCTTCAATTCATTTATTTCCGCAGTGCTTCCGCTCATTGCCTTGAGATCATCGATACGGAAAAATCCGAGTAGATCGAGAACGCTTTTATTTGCTGAAATTCTCCTGTTTATGCCATCTGTGATCATTTCAAAATGCCGCGTTGATTCTATTTCCTTAGCCGTCGGTTGAGGCGGCGAATTGAATCCTCCCATAATCACCATACTTTTCCTCGCCGCTCTGCGCACCCTGTCCGAAAAATAATCTTCGCAGGTCTGAGAAAATGTATACCTGACACCGAATTTTTCGATCAAAAACCTCCCGTCATTCATAATCACTGTTTCAAACGGGACCGTTGAAAGCACGCCATCGGGCTGAATGACCAGCGTGTCTTTTCCTCCAAGATAATTCTCGATTTTCCTGAACAAGAACTGGTACAGGATTTTGCCGATGGTTTTTTGTATTTCAAATTCCTTGCTGCTTATATATTTTTTGGACAGCAATGCCCGGTAATAATTTATAATTTTTTCAAACTCAATGTAATAATAATCACGCCTCGATTTCTGAGAGATATTGAAAATAATATCTGTCTTTTTTTTGCCGATAAAACTCTCGATGTCCTTTCCCAGGGCATTATAGAGGGCATTTACCGCAGCAGCTTTATCCAGTTCAAATCCGGCAGTAGTATCAGAATCAACATAGATCACAAACGGGTTGTCCCAGATGATATTGGCAAAAACCACCAGACCGGTTTTTTCCCCGATGCTTTTCTTGAGCCTGTCATAACTTATCGACTTGATCCACTGACCCGGCTCCGTGTCGGATACAAGGGCATAGATCTTGGTGATGCAGAAGGCTTCATTTGATTCATATGCCCTGTCAGGTTTACCGTCTTTGATGTATGCTGCGACGAGCCATCGATATATATCGTTCTTCACACTCGTGATCGAAATACTCCTGGTTTCGCCAACCGTATCGATCAGCTTCAGCCCCTGGACAAAGTATTCACTGGCCCTGCCGAAGTCCTTCACGTTGTAATATACAATACCGCAATTTTTTGAATCGTCGGCCAATGAAACCGTGTCCCCCACCTCGCGGTATATGTCCATGGCCTGCTTGAAGTAATCAAGGGCCTTTTCATAACGCTTGAGAGAAACCATGACCCTTCCGATATTGCTCATGTTGTCAGCAATTCTGTTTTTCTTATCAGCCTTCATGTCCCGGGCAAGGGCCTTGCCTATATAATCAACCGCATCACCATAACGCTCCCGTGCCGCATACAGAAGCCCGATGTCAGACAGCCTGGTTGCTATATTTTCTTTCATCTCGATATCTTTATTCAAACCGAGGGCCTTGACATAGCAATCCAAGGCATCCTCATATTTGCCCATGGAATCATAAACCTGGCCGATGCTGTTCTGCACAGATGCCGCATCAATGGTATTGTTCAGCTTGAGATTTAGTTCCAGGGATCTGTTATAGCATTCCAATGCACGGTTATTATCTCCGACCCTGAAATACACATCGCCGATCCGGTAGAACCGAGCCGCCATGTTCTTTTCTCGTTTATTTTTTGTGTCCAATTCCAGGGCCTTTTCATAATAGTTAAGGGCCTCCCCGTATCTTCCCATGGCCGCGTATACGCTTCCGATATTACTCAGGTCTATCGATGTTTCCGCATCACCGCCGCGCCTCCGGTCAATATCAAGGGCCTGAGTGTATAATTCGAGGGCGCGGTCATGTTCACCCATAAAATAATACATGGTCCCGGCATTACTGGTTATGACGGCAATGTTCATGCTGCTTCCGGACTTCCTGGCATATTTCAAAGCTTCCTCGTAGCTGTCCCGGGCACGGGCAAAATCCTTCGTGACCCTGTGCACCATCGCTATATTGTTGAGAACCAGCACCATCTTATCCTGATATCCGTTCTTTCGTGAAACAGCAAGGGCCTCCCGATAAGAACCCATCGCTTCATCGAACCTGTTAAGATGATAAAAGGTCTGACCGATGCTGTTCAGGGCCATCGCCTCCTGGTCAGTGTTCTTGTATTTCCGGCATGACACCAGCATTAACTTAAAATAATGCAGGGCCTTCTCAAAATTACCGGTGCTTTCATATATCTGACCGATCTCGTTCAGCTGAGCGATCAGCTCATCGCTGCGGGGATTTTCATTCTTTCTTTCCGCTGTTACCGCGCGTTTCAAATATTCAATTGCCTGTTTATAATCGCGGGATTTCTTGTGTTTCTGCGCTTCGTTCCACCACCTGTCCGCTTCATCATGCCACTGATTAGCAAGGACGCATGACCCGGCGCATACAATAATCACTGTAATAACATGTTTCAGCACCATAGGACACACCTGTATGCGTTACTAAATAACTATAGTACATTATTAGACAAATGTATGGAGAAAGTAAAGAGAAGTTTAAAAAATATTTTTTAATATTTTCTGAACAGGGCGATAAGTTTGCCAAGAATCGTAACATTGTCGGCAATGATCGGTTCATAGGCAGGATTATCGGGGAGCAGCTGTACTTTATTTCCGGAAACCTTGAGCCTCTTCAATGTCGCTTCATCGGTAAGCAGAGCGGCTATGACTTCGCCATTATTTGCCGTACTCTGCTTCTTGATAATAGCGATGTCACCGTCATATATACCGCCTTCGATCATGGAATCGCCCTTGACATTGAGTGCAAAATATTCTCCGCTCCGGAACATTGATTTGGGAAAACTTAAATACTCTTCGATATTTTCCTCAGCCAGGATGGGGGAACCGGCAGCGATACGTCCCAGGAGAGGGATATTTATTGCATCTACGGGGACCTCCTCTTCTTCATTCAAAACAACTATTGCGCGGGATTTATTTTGTTCTGTTTTTATATAGCCTTTTTTCTCAATGGCTTTTACATGATCGTAGGCGCCTTTCACGGTGATGTTGAATCTTTCACCAATTTCACGCACCGTTGGGGGAAACCCGGAATCCTTGATAGACTCCTTGATAAAATCCAAAATTGTTTCCTGTTTTATCGTGAGCTGTTTTGAACTCTCTTTTGGTGACATTATTGTTCCCCTTATTAAGTCTATACAAATAATAAGCATACATAAGTTTATATGTCAAGAAAAATTTGATGTTTTTTATACATAGTACCTTTGCAGTTCCTTGGTATCCCTTAAAATGACGTGGCATGAGCATTATATAAAGGCTTTTATAACTGCTAATAATAAATTGAAAATAGGCAATAACATGAGCCAGGATAGTATAACCTGTTGAACCCGCCATACTCTGCATTGGCGATTTATTGCCTTAATGCATTTCCATTTTAAACTAAAAATAATTTAATTGATAAAATCATCTCTTGAATTATTATCTGCTAATTAACAGCCTTCTATAATACTTTATGGATATTAACACTTATTATAAATTCCTCAATGTAAACCCTTCGGCTTCAGACGAAGAAGTTTCCGCGGCCTATAAAAAACTGGCTTTCCAATTCCACCCTGATAAAAACCCCCATCGCGCTGAATGGGCCAATGATGCAATGACAAAGCTTAATATTGCCTATTCAACTGTCATGACCTATCGTTTTAACGATGAATCCACGGTAGAAACCGGAAATAAAAAAACCGAAAAAAGACAGGAACCGACTCCAACTCCCCGGAAACCCCATAAAGACATCATTGATTCTGAAATACTTACCAAGCAGTTCATCAATCTGCGTGAAACGGCTAAAGACGCGCTTTACAGATATTTTCAATACAGTTTATACAATATACCCATCCGTGAAAAAGTCGCCAATCGCGCTGTTTTTAACAAGATCGTGTTTTCATTGCGAAAAAACTACCATGCCATACGCCGCCTGAAAGATAAAACGGAAGATGACGAACTTATTGAACATTTTGATGTTTTCACCGCCATGCTGTTTCATTTCTACCGTGCCTCGGAATGTCTCAACATAATAGACTCGTACAGCAACCAGTACGATGTTGAATCTTACCGCATCTATCGGAAGGGCGATGATTGTCTTACTGACGCCGGGAAGGAAATATTTTACGACCGGCACAATCGTGGACATTTCAAGAAGGAACTGGCATATACCTATGTCCGTGAAGCGGAAAAGATATTTCAGGCAAACCTTACAATCTTTCCGGATTCGACCTGGGCCGTTGAAACCAGTATAAAGCTGGATTATGCCCGATCTTTAAAAAAATACATCGAGCTCTTTTTCTCTGAATCCTGAGACAGCATTCCACGGTATTTCACCCGACAGGCCATTCATAACATGCTTAATAATTATCTTCCTTTGGCCGATATGGTACTATAGCGACACCCATAAACAGATCATTTGTTATCCGGATATCATGAAGAGAACCTGTATAATTACCGTAATAATCCTTTGCATCGCCGGTGCCCTACACAGTGAGGACTACCAGTACCAGTATTTCAGCAAGGAAAAGGTGAGGGACAAGCATCTCCCCTTTTCCGACTATATTCCGCAGATACGGCTTCATTACCAGACCGTTCCTCATTATCTTGAAGATTATTACGAGCTTTACGGCATGAAGATGTATTATAATGAAAACTCCCTCAGGAAGAACATAGAACGGCTTAAAACAGCTCTCCAGTGCAAGTTCCGCCACCCCTCCCAGGCCCTGGTAAAAATTGAAACCGAGCCTGAATATTTCAAGTATCGGAACCTCCTGTTCATGCACATAAACCTTCTTATAATGAGGAGCTATCTTTCCATCGGGGCCCGCTATGACATGAGAAACATACGTTTTTATCATTGGGATTATGCCAAGGACATCAGCGACAGCCTCGACACCGCTGAAAGGTCATACGCCGAGGCTCTGCCGTACTGGGAAAAAGCCAGGGAATATGCCGACAGGGCGAGCCAGGTTAAAATAACCACCGACCTCGGTTTCATCGAAACAGAGAGGAAAAAAATTATCCTGGGTGATATTGATTTCGGGAAGATCATAGCTGATTACCGCAGCGGTATCAGGAACAAAAAAAATAAACTCAATGAACTTATGGCTGCCTACCAGAAATTCCAGAAAAAACCGGCCGCCACTGAATGACCGCATTCCTATACTGCATTCTGTTTTTAGAAACATAATGTCGCTTCAGGGCCAGCGAGGTTTCCATGATACCCAATGATGTCATCAAAGCAATCATCGACAGAAGGTCTATCCGCAAATACACCAAAGATCACATCGATTCAGACAATCTCCACATGATCCTTGAAGCGGGTCGATGGGCGCCATCAGGGCTGAACAACCAGCCCTGGTCATTTATCGTAGCCCGCGGCGCTGAAATCAAAAACAGCCTGTCAACACTTACCCACTACAGCCGGATAATAAAACAATGCGACCTCTGTATCTGCGTCATGTATGATATTCCGAACGGGTATAACAGGGACAAGGACCTCATGAGCATCGGCGCATGCATCCAAAACATGCTTCTGGCCGCGCATTCTTTAGGCATCGGATCTGTATGGCTTGGCGAAATATTAAACCGCAAATCAGAAGTAAACGCTCTTCTCGCTGTCGGCGATGACTTTGAACTCATGGCCGTCATAGCCCTGGGTTGTCCCGCGCAAACACCGCGCAGCAGCAGAAAACAATTGGAATCACTCATACTCAAGGAAGTTTGAATGCGTGATGAGCCGGGAACTGGATAATCGCACCCCTTTTTTGTCAGAACAGAAAGGGAATGATCGCCTTCCTATCTTTCGGATAATCCGGAAAATTTTCAAGATACCACCGGTGGTTTGAACGCGCCCGGGGCACCAGATTGGCCGCTGTCCAGACCACAAAGAAAAGTCCCGCGAAAGACCAGGTCAACACAGCCCAGCCGACCCAGGTTATGATCTCGCCAAAATAGTTAGGGCAGGAGAGAAACCGGTACATGCCCCCGTAAGGGATTTTGTATCCCGGATTCCGGGGGTCCCATAATTTTCTCGTTATCGCGTCGGACTGCTTGTTTATGAAAAATCCCACGGCGAATATCAGCACGCCAATGATAAATCTCGGATCCGACAGCCACGCTGCCGTGTATGCTCCATCCGGAGAAAAGCTGTAAACCCAGCGGCCCTGGATGTACGTGTTAATTGAGTTGAATATCATGCCGAACACGATGATGGACAGGGAAACCTTCTCATCGCTTTTCAGCATAAAAGGGAATATGAAGGAACGGTGAAAATAATGGATTTGCCAAATTACCTGGAGCAGGATAAGGGCCACCGTCAGGCTCTTGTCGGATATGATAAAGTACAGGAAAAAGAGGAGTGACGCGGGAGCCTCCATGACCACCCATGCGATTGTATTGGGGATGAGAGGCCCCCAGCCTTTTTTTGCGTGTCTGCCGTAAGGGGCGGTGATAAAAAACAGGGAGATAAACGTGACCACCGCGACCCCCATGAAGCAGAACAAAACGATCCGGTAAATCTGATATTCGGTCATACTTCTTGCCTCTATTCTTTATATATTATCTGATTTCTTCAGAGAGCCCGCTGCTCAGACATTGAAAAGATACTTGATGATATCCCCGTCCTGTACGATATAGTCCTTCCCTTCAGAGCGCAGGAGTCCGTGTTCCCGCACCGCTTTCTCGGATCCGTACCGTGCCAGGTCATCATACTTGAACACCTCGGCGCGAATGAAGCCATGCTCAAAATCGGTATGGATCTTGCCCGCCGCCGCGGCGGCATGGGTACCGGCGAGAAGCGTCCACGCCTGCAGTTCCGTTGCCGCCGTATAATAAGTGATGAGGTGCAGAAGTCCATAGGCTGTCCGTATGAGCCGGTCAAGTCCGGACTCAGCAAGGCCTATCGCATCAAGATATTCCCTTTTTTCCCCTGCCGGGAGTTCGGAAATTTCCTCTTCGAGCTTGCCGATCAGGTATAGGTACTCTGCTCCATGAGACGCGGCGTAATCCGCAACGGCAGCCAGGTGTTTTCTGGAATTCTTCTCTTCGTCGATATTGGCCAGATAGATTACCGGTTTGTCGGTTATGACCCCGAATTCAGCAAGCAGATGGCGCTCTTCATCGCCCATGGGGAATGTGCGTAGCGTATTGCCGCCGTTCAGATGGCTGATCATGTGTTCGAAGACGCCGGCCTGGGTTTTTGCCTTTTTATCGCCGCTGCGCACCATTTTATTCTCTTTTTCCAGGCCCCGCTCAAGGATCTCTATGTCCGCAAGAATAAGTTCAGTATTGATGATTTCAATATCCCGTACCGGGTCAACCTCGCCGGCAACATGGACGACGTCTTCGTTGGCAAAACAGCGCACTACCTGCACCAATGCATCCACATTCCTGATGTGTCCGAGAAACTTGTTCCCCAGCCCCTCGCCTTTTGAAGCCCCTTTGACCAGCCCGGCAACATCAATGAATTCAATTCTGGTGGGGATCGGATCCGGTTTATGCAGCAATTCGCTTATCCTGACAAGCCTATCGTCAGGTACCGGGACAATACCCTTATTGGGCTCAATGGTGCAAAAAGGATAGTTGGCCATCTGGGCCCCGGCCCCAGACAGGGCATTAAAAATGGTTGATTTCCCCACGTTGGGCAATCCTATGATTCCGCACGAAAAGCTCATTCCACGTTACCGTATTACCGATCTTCCTTGATTGCGTTATCTCGCCGGCCAGACGCGACCAAAGGAGGCCGCTTACCTTACTAACCATTGACATGATATACATTTCCAATTCACCTGTCAAATGAAGTATGACGGATTACCGATAAATTTATGTAATAAACTTCTTGCGTATCTCATTACCTTAATCTATATATACATCCCGGGAGACTTGTCACCAGGCCATGGAACTATTATATTCAGTATTAATAAATCTCATCTTTTATGTCATTGTTATAGAGATACTGATCGGCGTGCTTTTCTACTTCATCGGCCTGTCCAGGCGTCTCCTGCTCAACTCTATATCAATGCTTCTTATGATAACGCCTCTCTATCTGAAATACAACAGAATCATAGAGGTCATAACCCTGTCATTCCCCACACTGGTCGGGCTGTGCCTCTTTCCCGTGACGCTCGCGGTCATGATAAAACATCACTACCTCCAGTACCGCCAGACATCCATGATCCCGGTATATATTCTGTCTGCCATTTCCTTTTTTACGCTGGCAGTGTTTCCTGATTACAACGGCCTTATCATTTATGTAGCTCATTTCCTCTTTTATACCTATATCCTGTATATCATCTACCCGGGAAGACATGAACTGGCATCGGTTCTCCTGCTGTGGATGATCTTTATCAACTTCATTTACATTTCGGTGACCGTGTATACGCTGAATGAAATTCATTTCATCCTCTCCGCAGGGATGATGAACGTCGCCGTGTCCTTTCTCCTCGGATACAATCTCCGCAACAGGATCGTAAATCTTCTCAACCAGTTCAATGTTATCAATGAACTCAATAACAAGCTGTATCACCGCCTGGCGCGGTTAAAGCAGAGCAATGATTCATGCCGGAAAATAATACTCGAAAAAGACCTCGAACTTTCCCAGATGGCCCGCCATGCGAGCCTGGCTGAACTTACCACCGGCATTGCCCATGAATTGTCCCAGCCCCTGACCGGCATAAAGGGAATATCCCAAAACATGATAGATGATATCAATGCCGAGGAATTTGAAAATCTCCAGGGCGTATCGGAGCTCATGAAGATTTGCGCCCTTGTGGACAAATCGGCCTCCATCATCGACCATATACGCAATTTCTCCAAGAAGAGCACGCTGTCCATAAAACAGATCGACTTGAATAAAGTAATCCTCGAGGCAATCGATCTTATCCGCTACCAGTTGAAGAAGAACAATATCGACCTGATTTTCGTTCTCGATGATGCCATTCCCCGGATACTCGGCGACAAACTCTCGCTTGAACAGCTAATTGTCAACATACTCATGAATTCCAAGGATGCCATACTGGAAAAGCAGTCCTCTTCACCCGAAGATCCCGGCACCATACGGATAACCACGTTCTCTGACGAACAATCGGTATCAATGATAATCCAGGATAACGGGAGCGGGATTTCCGAGGACATTATGAACAAGATCTGGTCGCCTTTTTTTACAACAAAGAAGCGTGAACACGGCACCGGAATCGGGCTTTCCATATGCAACAAAATACTGAAGGACCACAAGGCAACGGTCGACATTCAATCTGACAGCAGCGGCACGCAGTTTTCCATTCAATTCCCCCTCGAACAGGCACAGGGCAATTAATATTGTGCGCCGTTTTCAGGCAGGTGCGTCGCCGGTGAGGACATCCATGATGATCATGGTTATATCATCTTCAAGTGTTTTCCCCTCGGTTACACCGGCCCATTGTTTAACGGTATCCACAATCAAGTCCAGGAGTGCATCGCCGTTCAAGTGATGATGGTTTCTGATCAGGCTATTCAGCCTTTCATCACCGAACATTTCCCTCATGCTGTTTCTCGCTTCAATGATGCCGTCAGTATAGAGAATTATCCTGTCATTGTCATGTAGTTCAATTTCATTGAAGGAATATTTTGACTCAGGGATAATTCCTATTGGCCGGTCATAGATCTTGTCTGAAATAATTTCATTACCGTCCTTTCTCCAGATAAGGAGCGGCCGGTGGCCGGCGTTCGAATGATAAAGTTTTTTGTTATCCAGATCGATATAGACGCAGCAGGCAGTCATGAATATGCCATGAGGGTATTTTGCCATGACAGAATTTATTTTCGTAAAAAGTATCGATGGATCCTTGAATTCGGTTTTATAAAAGGTGAACGCAACCTGCATCATGGCGGCAACGATCGCGGCCGGGATGCCATGGCCGGCCACGTCGGCAACCAGAACGCCGATATGCCTGTCGTCAATGATATGGTAGTCATAGTAATCCCCGCCGACCTGCGTGGACGTTTCATACTTTACGGCAAATCTGATGTTCTTAAAATCAGGCAGCGCCTGGGGCACGATTACCTTTTGTATTTCAGTGGCGATTTCCAGTTCATTCTGGATAATGCTGAACCGGTTCTGCATTCTGATGGACTCTTTCATTGATATGAGGCTCTGGACCCTGGCGACAAGTTCGTCCCTGTTGACCGGTTTCGCGATATAGTCGTTTGCGCCTGCAGCGAGGCCGTTGACTATGTCGCTGGCCTTGTCTTTGGTGGTGAGCATTATTATCGGCAGCTCATGGGCAGAGAAACGCTCCCGCACTTTCCTGCACACATCGTATCCTGAGACGCTGGGCAGCATGATATCAAGGAGGATCAGGTCAGGGACATTGTTTCTGTCAAGTTCAGCATACAGAGCCGCGCCGCTGTCAGCCGGGGTCACATCATACCCTGCAAGGGAGAGATGATTGACGATCACCTGGAGGTTTACCGGTTCATCATCGACTACCAGAATCTTTTTCCGGTCCTCATCAGTGGATCCGCCTGTTTCCGGACGGGGTTTTCTGGCTTCAAGCCGCGACAGGTTGATCTCTTTGTCCGGGCCGGGGACGATGGCGCTCTCAAGGAGAGCCGCTTTTCTCTTTTCTTTGCTCTTGGGTATCGAAAAGCTGAAGCGCGAGCCCCTGCCCGGTTCGGATTCAACCCATAGTGACCCCCCATGTAGCTCAATTATTTTCTTGGTGATGGCCAAGCCAAGGCCGGAATCGCGGAGATGCCTTATGACCCGTCGGCCGGTTGTGGCATAAGAATCAAAAATGTGCTCCCTCGCTTCCGGGGATATTCCCGTGCCCGTATCGGCCACAGTGACCACGATCATGTTTTCATCATTCCTGTCTGTGTCGGCTGAAATGGTTATGCCGCCTTGTTCCGTGAACCGTAAGGCATTGGTGACAAGGTTCAGAAGCGACTGCCGTATCCTGCTTTCATCCCCCAGCGCGATCATAGTTCCAGGATGTATCATATTCTTGATGGTAAGTGATTTTTTTTCAATAATCGGCCTCGTTATGGAAATGATGACCTGGGTTGCGTCATACAGGTTGACCGGTTCAAGGTTCAGCAGTATGTCATTGTGCTTCAGTTTGGAAAAATCGAGAATATCGCTCACCAGGGCTGACAATCCGCTGCCGCTGGCCGCGATAAGCGACAGGTCATGGACGGCATCTTTACTGAGCTCGCCTGCCGCACCCTGCATGAGAGACTCGGAAATGCCGACGATTCCGGAAAGGGGGGTCCTCAACTCCTGAGTTATGTTCGCGAGGAACTCATCCTTGAGTATGTCCAGCTGCGTCAGCCGGATATTGGTTTTCTCCAGTTCATCGATCTTCTGATTGATAATGCCCGCCATGTGGTTGAAGCTTTTGGAAAGTCGGCCTATTTCATCCCGGGATTGTATCTCGATCCGGTACCCGAGATCCCCTTCCTCTATTTTCTGGGCTGCGGCTGTAAGATCATCTATCGGTTTTGATATGATCCTGCTGAAATAATACCCGGCAATGCAAACGCAAACAATGGCCATGGCCGTGACGCCGTATATGAACCGGTTCAACCTTTGTATGGGAGCGATCATTATCGATTTGGAAAATATCAACCTCCCGATGCAGAGGGGCTTTTTCCCGGGGAGTGATCCGGTAGCGGTAAACATGTAACATACATCATCCGCTCCGGCTATTTTTATTTCACTCATCGATTGATGATTAACCAGCCGCTGGACCTCTTCATCGGAAAATTTTCCTCGCTCTATTTTACCCGGAACACCGTATTTTATCGCATTGATTGATGACAGAATCAACCCGTTATACTCGTCCTTTGACGATATCAGAATTGCATCGGCATATATCAGTCCTTCGCTGGTCAACGTTTTCAGTACGGTCATCATATCTCTTGAGTCTATTTGCGTGGCCTTGATATCACCTCCATTGGCAAGAATTATGTTCAAAATGGAATGTGCGAAAAACTTGCTGAATATATGGCCCTGGTGCGTGACCGATGCTATTTTTTCCTGTTTCTGCCTGTTAAGTATGAAGAGGGATATGGGAAGGGATGAGCATAGTATTATCAGAATAAAGATCATTATGAGTTTATACTTTATTTTCATCAAATACCCTATTACGCAGATTCGTTGAGGTGCAAGCTAAAGCATATACGCCGGCGTTTCATTGATACCGTCACGATTAAACAGTAGTAACTAAAAATTATTGAGAAAAAATGTGTTTGAGGAAGCAGATTTCATTACGGTACTTTATACAATCTCTTTGTCATTATTGTATATCGTCAATAAGCTGTCCACGGTGGCAAGCTTCAGGATTACACGGATATCGTCGCAAACATTTACCAGGCTGATTTTCCCGTTATAATTGCTCATGACCCTGTAGGCGGTAACTATCAATCCGAGACCGGACGAATCCATATATTCGACATTCTGCAGATCCAGTATTATGCTGGGTATTTTATCATGGATCAGCTTGAAAATAGTATTCTTCAATTCGCTGACACTGAAATAATCGATATCCCCCCTTAACTCGACTATTTTGTGTTCTTTCAAATCTCGGCAATAAATATCCATCGATAACTACCAGGATCCTTTGACTAAAAAGTGTCTTATTATTAATAATAAGTAATAAATCCAATTAAGAAATACAAGCATTTTACCACAAAAAAATCTCATACTAACAACATCCATAACTTCCCGTAAAATTCAATCAAAAACAGCATTTTGAAAAAAAATAAGCCCAAGGTACATACCTTGGGCTTATCATAATATGGTCAAGCCTCACGACTGATTAGTACTGGTCGGCTGAACACATTACTGCGCTTACACCTCCAGCCTATCAACCTTGTAGTCTTCAAGGAGTCTTCAGTGGCCCGAAGGCCAAGGGAAATCTCATCTTGGAGTTGGCTTCCCGCTTAGATGCTTTCAGCGGTTATCCATTCCGAACATAGCTACCCAGCGGTGCCGCTGGCGCGACAGCTGGTACACCAGAGGTTCGTCCATCCCGGTCCTCTCGTACTAGGGACAGATCTCCTCAAATTTCCAACGCCTGCAGAGGATAGAGACCGAACTGTCTCACGACGTTCTGAACCCAGCTCGCGTTCCGCTTTAATCGGCGAACAGCCGAACCCTTGGGACCTTCTCCAGCCCCAGGATGCGAAGAGCCGACATCG
>Ga0209407_1000125_pt1 | contig 110803 bp, 100 predicted proteins | sample AD_JPNHG3_MetaG_FD_184410 | JGI IMG/M metagenome (GOLD analysis project Ga0209407, IMG submission 184410) | Active sludge microbial communities of municipal wastewater-treating anaerobic digesters from Japan - AD_JPNHG3_MetaG (SPAdes) (version 2) | ecosystem: Engineered > Bioreactor >... | reverse complement strand
TTTATCATGCTATTAATCTCCTGCAACTCCTGATATTTTCAATAGTTGGCAAACTCATTGTAAACATCAGTAGCAGAAATTAATAGCATTTTTTATTCAAACCCACAAAATCTATGGGACAGCAGTGGTTCTATTACTGATTTTAAATTTATCAACTCGAAAAATGGAATTCTAAATCATACTTGAGCATTTTAATTAAATCGTTAATTCAATCCTTCTCACGCAATATGCATGATAATCCGACAGCGAATCAACTTTTTCATCTTTGCGGATGCCTGATTAAGCTCGTTTTGAATGAATGGGTTGGCATATGTCATCATACTTGATTTAATAATTTTTACGTGTCGGTCTGCTTTACCGGTTCCATCGATTTCCGTGTAACTGTCGGCAGATGAATAGGGATGCGATCAAGGTCAATGCTGGACTGTTCTTCCCGTAATAGAAGCTAATTTCTTGATCACTGTGTCCCGGACATATGGCTTTTTGACATATCCATGGACACCCACTTTCATTAGCTCTGTCACCAATTCTTTTTCGCTGTGCGAGGTTACCATGATGATCGTAGACCCCGGTAGGATTGGTTTAATCTGTTTAATTGTTTCAATACCGTTCATGTGCGGCATTTCCATGTCTATAAAGATGAAGTCGGGTGTCGTTTTTGAAGTCGTAATTTTACTTATTGCGATCTCGCCGTTATTCGCATTATCGATTATTTTAAACGGCATCGATAACAGAAGGCGTTTGAGTATTTCTCTCGCCATCATCGAGTCATCGATGATGAATACGCTATAAGGAATTCCATTGGGTTTGATGCCTATAGGCAGATTTTTTGATTAATCGGGCATAGACCTTCCCTTGTATAAGGTGCTATTTTAAAACAATTACATTGATATCCGGGTTTTACCTTTTTCCAGGAACAAGTTAATGGGGACACAATGCGCTGTATCAGCACCCGTATCTTCTTAAATGAGGCCCCCTCAAACAGGAACAACGCTGGGCAGAGGTCTTGATGTCAGTACTCCGGCGGCAGCTGGTTTACCTGGGCGAAGGTGAAGACCGGGCCGTCCTTGCATACGAAGTACTTGCCCACGTTGCACCGCCCGCACTTGCCTATGCCGCACTTCATCCGGTTCTCCAAAGTGGTGAAGATGTTGTCCGGCGAGAACCCAAGTTTGGTCAGGACCGGCATGGTCAGCTTGATCATGATCGGGGGGCCGCACAGGAGCGCGATGGTGTTGGCGCTGGACGGCGCCGCCTTCTCGAGGACCGTGGGGACGAATCCGATCTCGCCCTTCCAGTCCTTGGTCTCTCCGCCCGGGTCCACGGTGGTGATGAGCTTCACGTCGCCGCGCTTCCCCCATTCCTCGAGCTCGTGCTTGTACACCAGGTCGTTGACCGACCGGGCGCCGTACACGATGGTGACGTCCTTGAAGTTGTCGCGCAGGTCCAGGGCGTTCCAGATGACGCAGCGCAGGGGCGGCAGGGCGATGCCGCCGGTGACGAAGAGAAGGCTTTTCCCCTTCCACTGGTCGATGGGGAAGGTATTGCCGTAGGGGCCGCGGAACCCGACGGTGTCGCCGATCTCCCGCGACGCCAGGGCCTTGGTGACCCGTCCCACCTTCCGGAAGGTGCATTCGATGTATCCCTCGCGGGTGGGCGACGAGGCGATGCAGAAGGTGCTCTCGCCTTCGCCGAACACGGAGTATTCACCGAATTGCCCGGCGGCGAACTTGAAGTTCTTTCCCTCTTCCTCGTTAATGAATTCGAGGCGGAAGGTCTTGACGTCCGGCGTCTCATCGATGATGGCGGCTATCCGCATCAGGTAGGGTTGGTACACGTTTTTCTCTTCCATTACTGGGCCTCAATGTCTTTGATGTGTTGCAGGATGTTCATGTCCACCGGGCAGGCCCGGGAGCACCGGCCGCAGCCGACGCAGCCGGTGACCTGGAGCTGGTCCGGCTGGTAGGAGAACTTGTGCATGATCCGCTGGCGCCACCGCTGGCTCTGCACCTCGCGGGGATTGTGCCCCGAAGTGTGGAGGGTGAACTGCCCGAAGCCGCAGGAGTCCCAGCAGCGGAGACGGACCCCCCGGTTGCCGTCGGTTTCGTCCTGGATGTCGAAGCAGGTGCAGGCGGGACAGACATAGCTGCAGGTGCCGCACCCGATGCAGCGGAGGGACTGGGTTATCCAGACTTCACCGTCGAAGACGCCGGGGAGCTTTTTTTCAACTGCCTTGAGGTCAAACTGGACCTTTACGTCGGCCAGGTGCTTTGCCTTGTCCTCGCTCCCGGCAGCGGTGAAAAGCTCCGGCGCCATGGCGGCCAGGGCTTTTCCCTTCTCGGTGACGATCTCGGCCAGGTAGTTGCCGCCGTCGACCTCGGTGAGGAGGATATCGCTCCCTTCCGTGTCGCCCGGGGAACCGTTTACGGAGGTGCAGAAGCAGTACTCGTCGCACTTCGCGCAGCTGATCCCGACGATCGTCGTGTTGTCGATTTTCGATTTATACAGTGCGTCGTTGTAGTCCTTCAGGTACACGGCGTTAACCACGGCGATGCTCCGGGCGTCGCAGGGTCGGACGCCGAGGACGACCGCCGGGGGGGGCAGGTCGGGCGCCTTTTCCATGGTTACGGTGCCCTGGCCGGTCGTGAAGCGCATCATCTCCTCGCACCGCGGCAGGATGACGTCCTTGGCGGACAGGGTCGTCTGCACGTAGTCCCGGGCCATGGCCGCGGCGGAATCGACCTCGTCGAAAAGGACCTTCCCGCCTTTTTCGACGGGGGCGAAGACGCGCGTGCCGCCGGATTTCAGCTTTTTGACCAGCTCGTCGAGGGAGCCTTTCTGTAAGAGTTTTTTATCTATCATGGCATTTACCTGATGAAGTCTTCTTTGTCGTTCGGGTTAAACGCGGCGAGGGCGTAATCCTCACTCTGGCCGAAGTTGACGGCGATGTCCGCGATGATTCTCTGGTTCAGGAGCCGGAGGGGGATCTTCACCGGGCAGGCCCTGGTGCATTCCCCGCAGTTGACGCACCGGCCGGCGAGGTGCATGGCCCGCATGATGTGCCACTCCACGTTGCCGATTTCGTGGGCCGGGACGCTGATCCACTGGGGCTGGTTCACCTCGACGGTGCAGCGCGGGCAGTAGCACATGGGGCAGCTGGCCCGGCAGGCGTAGCACTTGATGCAGTTCGAGAGCTCCTCGAGCCAGTAGTTCCACCGCTCCTCGCGGGTCATCGTTTCCAACTTGTCGAGTTCGGCCCGCTCCTCGGCGGTGAGGAGCAGGGGGTTCTTCGCCGCGTATTCCCTGACCGACGTGAGGTCGGGAAGGTCCACGAGCTCGTCGGAGTCGGATATGCCGATCACGGCGATGTCGCCTTCATTGAACTGCTCCTCGTAGGCCAGCTGGTTGATGGAGCGGATCACGGGCATCTTCGCCACGATGGCCGGCTTGCCGATGGCGCGGACCTCGTGCTTCGTGAGGTACACGGCCAGGTTCTGGACGCATCGCTCGTCCATGATCAGCCGGTCGGCGTCTTCCGGCCTCTGTATGAAAAGGGCGCGCACCCTGGAGCCGGTGCCTTCGCCGTAGCCGATGACCACCTTGACGGCGCCGCTTGAGAGCAGCTCTCTGGCTTTCTGTCTGATTTTATCCTGCATGTTCGGTCCTCCAGTTCGCGCGAATCGGGGCGAGGTTCTTGTATTCATCATAGGGCCCCAGGGCCCTGAATTCGTTCACCGCGGTGTTGACGACCTCTGCCCACTTGGCGCCTTCGGCGGCCGATACCCAGGAAAAGATGATCCTCCGGATGTCGACGCCCATAAAGTTGAGGAGGGACCGGTACACGATCCACCGCCGCCGGGCGTGGAAGTTGCCCGATGTGTAGTGGCAGTCGTTGGGGTGGCATCCCGACACGATGATGCCGTCGGCCCCTTTCGCGAAGGCCTTCATCAGGAGCATGAAGTCGATCCGTCCCGTGCACGGGAGGCGGATGATCCTCACGTTGGAGGCGTGCTTGATCCGGCTCGTGCCGGTCAGGTCGGCGCCCGTGTAGGTGCACCAGTTGCAGACAAAGGCTATTACTTTCGGTTCGAATTCGGCCATGGTAGTACTCCGTTATGTTTCGTATCGGGCCCCCCAAACCCCCCAGAGGGGGGCTTTCGCAATCGGTTTCCCAAAGTCCCCCTCCGGGGGATTTAGGGGGTGTCACTTTTTACAATGCCATCAACTCAGCAAATATCTGTTCGTTGCTGAATCCCTGCAGGTCTATCGCTTTCACCCGGCAGAGGGCGACGCAGGTGCCGCAGCCCTGGCAGAGGCCCGGGTTGATCTTCGCGGCGCGCTTGACGACCTTGCCGTCGCGGTTCTTGATGTCTTCCATCTCGATCGCCTGGTACGGGCAGGCGGGCACGCACAGGGCGCAGCCGGTGCAGGTCGAGTGGAGCGGCGGCGCGGTGCGGTTGACCACCGCGATGATCGGCTCGCGGGTGAGCTCGCTCTGGGAGAAGAGGGCGGCCACCTTGCTCGCCGCGCCCGACGCCTGGGACACCGTTTCGGGGATGTCCCGCGGGGCCTGGCACGCGCCGGCCAGGAAGATGCCTGCGGTGTTGGTCTCCACCGGGCGCAGCTTCGGGTGCGCCTCGGCGAAGAAGTGGTAAGGGTCGTAGCTCACGTGGAGCTTCTGCGCCAGTTCCTCGGCGCCGTCGTTGGCGACGGCCGCGCTGGCCAGTACCACCATGTCGGCCTTGATCTCGACCGTCTGGTGCCCCAGGAGGGTGTCGGCGCCCTTCACGATGAGCTTGCCGTCCTCCTCGTATATCGTGGACACGCGTCCCCGGATATATTTCACGCCGTCCTCCTCGATGGCGCGGCGCACGAACTCATCGTACATCTTGCCGCCGGAGCGGATGTCCATGTAGAAGACGTAGGCGTTGCCGTGGTGGACCTTGTGCTTGTAGAGCATGGCGTGCTTCGCCGTGTACATGCAGCAGATCTTCGAGCAGTAGGGGAGCCCCTTGGCCTCGTCGCGGGAGCCGGCGCAGGCCACGAAGACAACGGTCTCCGGCTCCTTGCCGTCGGAGGGCCGCTTCATTTCGCCCGACGTGGGGCCCGACGCGGAAGCCAGCCGCTCGAACTGGAGGCCCTGGATCACGTCCTTGTATTTGCCGTAGCCGTATTCAGGGAAGAAGTCGGGCTGGAGCACCTTGAAGCCGGTGGCCAGGACTATGGCGCCGATGTCGATGTCGAGGATCTGGTCCTCCTGGTCGTAGCGGATCGCCTTGGTGGGGCACACCTTTTCGCAGACCTTGCATTTTCCCTTCAGGAAGAAGGTGCACTGGGTCTTGTCTATGACGGGCTTGTTCGGCACCGCCTGCGGGAAGGGCGAATATATGGCGGGCCGGTAGCCCAGGCCCTCGTTGAATTCGCTCAAGTTCTTCTTCGTGGGGCATTTCTGGGAGCAGAGGCCGCAGCCGGTGCAGAGCTTTTCGTCCACGCAGCGCGCCTTCTTGCGTATCTTCACTTTAAAGTTGCCGATGAAGCCTTCCAGGCTTTCCAGCTCCGAGTAGGTGTGCAGTGTTATGTTGGGGTGCTGCGCCACCTCGACCATCCGCGGCGTCAGGATGCACTGCGAGCAGTCCAGGGTCGGGAAGGTCTCGGAGAGCTGGGACATGTGGCCGCCGATTGAGGGATCGCGCTCCACCATGACGACCTTGTGGCCGGCATTGGCTATGTCCAGGGCCGCCTGGATGCCGGCGATGCCGCCGCCCAGCACCAGGGCGGTTTTGGTGACCGGTACCTTGATGGAGTAGAGGGGCTGGTTCTTCTTGACCTTCTCCACCATCTTCCGCACCAGGTCTATCGCCTTGACGGTCGTGGCTTCCTCCTTGTCATGGACCCATGAGCAGTGCTCGCGCAGGTTGGCCATCTCGCACAGGTACGGGTTCAGGCCCGCCTCTGCGCAGGCCCGCCGGAAGGTGGGCTCGTGCATGTGGGGGGAGCAGGCGCTCACGACAACGCCGTCCAGCTTATGTTCTTTGATTGCGTCCTTGATCATGGTCTGGCCGGGGTCGGAGCACATGTATTTATAATCCACGCTGTGGACGACGCCGGGCACGTGTGACAGGGTTTCCGCTACGCCGGGGCAGTCTACCGTGGCTGATATATTCGTACCGCAATGACAAACAAAAACACCGATTCGTGACATTTACGCTTCCTCCGTCTGCTCTGATTGCGCGGCCGGCGCCGGCGCCGCGGCAGCTGCCGCTACCGCGGGCTTCACCTCGGCCTTGACCTTCGCTTTCTCCGGGAACTTGACCTTCACGATGTGCCGCGGGAAACCCAGGGCCTTCTCGCTCAGTCCCATGGCAAGGCCGATGGCCTGGGTGATATAGATGACCGGTATGGTGTAGTTCCGGCCGGCGGCCCTGTTGATGAAAGTGCGCCGCATATCGAGGTTGGAGTGACACATGGGACAGGCAACCACTATGGCCTGGGCGCCTTTCTTCACCGCGTTGCCCACGATCTTCGACGAGAGCTTCCCCACAAGGTCTGTCTTGGATATTGAATGGCTTGCTCCGCAGCATTCGACCTTGAAGTCCCAATCAAGCGCCGTGGCGCCTGTCAATTCAACGAGATTATCCATGGTGCGCGGGTCCTCGGGCCGGTCGAACTTGGTGATCTTGGGCGGCCGCACCAGGAGACAGCCATAGTAGCAGGCCACATCTTTTTCGAAGGGCTTCGAGACCTTGTCTTTGAAGGAATCCGCATGGCGCTCCAGGAACTCGAGGATGTTCAGGGGCTTCACGGTGCCCTGGTAGGGCATGCCGATTATCTCGATGATCCTGTCCCGCGTTTCGGCGCTTTCCGCGAGGTCGTGATGCGCGGTAACGAGGCGGCTGTAGCAGGCCGCGCAGGGTACCAGCATCTCATCGACGCCCAGCGTCTCGGAGAGGGCCAGGATACGCGCCGGCAGGGCCAGGGACAGCTCATGGTTGAGTGAATGGGCGGAAGACGCGCCGCAGCAGTTCCAGTCCGGGACCTGGAGGAGCTCAAATCCCATCGGTCCCGCGATGGCGCGCAGAGATTCGTCGTATTCCCGTGAAGATCCGAGGAGGGAACAGCCCGGATAATATGCGATCTTTGTCATTTGGCCGCCTCCGTGCGGGCCGTGCCCGCTTTCTTGAATATTTGCGACATGTTTTTCCTGTTCTTTATCAGGTGGGGAAAGAGCTTCAGCTTCCCTTTAAAAAAGAGCTTCGGCGCCATGAGGACGTCCTGGAACAGGTGCCACGAGCGCGCCTTGTACCCTGCTATCAGGCCGACTTCGTACAGCCTGCCGACGTAATGTATGGAGTCCAGGAACGTCTTGTGGAGGGACACGAAATCCTTTGCCCGCGGGTTCACCTTCTTCAGGCGAACCGATTCGGCTCGGAGGAAATCCATCATCTTCGGAATGTCCACCTCCTGCGGGCACCGGGCGTAGCACATCTCGCAGGTGAGACATACCCATGGCGAATATGCCCTGAGCACCCTGTCTTCGAATCCGTCCAGCCCGACCTGGAGCAGTCTTAAAATATGGCTCGGCGTATAATCCATCTCCTCGGCCATGGGACAGCCGGCCGTGCACTTGCCGCACTGGTAACAGCGCGTGACGGATACGTCGGTGGCGCGGGAGAGCCTTCCTGCCAGGGTATCATCATTATGTCCGTGGGTTGTAGCGCTCATGTACGTCTCCACAATTGTTAGGTATGATAAACTTTTATAATTGTTACAAATTAGGATGTTGTATGGCGGCACCGTATCGTAAAGATTCTATCTATATAAAACAGTCAATAATGCTTTTATATGACTTCCGTGGATATGCTGAAGGGTACACAGCCTTTCACGGCAGCGGATACAGTAATCACGGCGGCTAAACATAACGCCGTAATTTTTAATAACGCTAAAAAAGCCGTTATCTTTTGTCAATGAAGAAAATTGGTTTTTGATCTGCGATATATTGCACTCTTTTGAAAAATAAAGGCCTGTAAACGGGTAACGTTTAATGGTATCACCGGATTTTGTTATGAGCAGTTGCTCATCGTTTCGACGTGATGACCAAATGATTTAATTTGTGCACATCGGAGTAGCCGAACCGGAAATTGAGGGGCCGCGATGGCTGAGACCTGAAGAGGTCCCGCATGGCCGCGGCGCCGGACCCCCCCTCGTTTTCCAGGAAGGCCCCGGAAAAAGAACCGTAGGTGACCTGCCTGAAACCGGCATCGGCGGCGTGCTTCGGCAGGATTCCCGTTGAATCGGACACGCAATAGGTCATGTGACCGAGGCAGTAATTTCGGATGGCGGAAAAATTTTCGAACCAGGGAAGGTAGCTCGCGCCTTTTATCATCGCCGATATCGATCCCTTTCTTTCCAGGTGCCTCTGCAGCGGGGACTTGTTGAAATGGCCGTTGTCCAGGTTGAAGGCCACGTGGCGGTGGATGACGGTGCGGCCGCCGCCCCTTTTGCGGAATGCCAGCTCCATGTTGCGGAAGGCCACGGAGAAGTCCGTGTCTATCCAGGTCCCCTTGAGGCGCTGTCCCCTGACCTTTTCGAGGGAGGCCACTTCGTCCTTGCTATAATAGTGGAGCGATCCGTCTTCCTCGATGCGGAAGTATTTGAGCGACACGGGCTCGTAACCGAGGATTGCCAGCGCCGTCAGTGAGAAGGCAAGCTGGTTGGGAATGGCGCCCCGGTCCATGTTGCGGATGTTATCGTTGGAGTTGTCGTTGGTGAGAAGCATGTACCCCACGTTGGAGCGGTACATGTTCAGGGCCTGGTCAAGCTGGCGCCGCGTCGACTTCATGAGACGCCGCGGATCGCCGGCGCTCTCGAGGGAAATGGTCGTGATCTCCGTAGCGTCGGGATACACCACCAGGGCCGGCAGGAGGTCGCCGCCGCCGAAGGGAACCACCACCGACCGGGGAAGGCCGGAAGGAACGGTCCCGGCAAAGAAAGGGCCTGCCTTGGCGATGAAATTCTCGCGATAGCTTGCCATGTTCTTTTCCATGCGCGCGCAGTGGCTCTGTACGGCCCCCGCGTCAATGCCCTTCGGGACGTCGCCCGGGCCGCACGCCGCCACCCGGTAGATGGCCTTTGCCTCTTCGATGAAATCGTACCCTCCCGCCCGGGCCTGGGAAACGATGAAGATGATTGAAATTGCGGCGGCTGCTGCCAGGAGGTGTTGCGTGCGGTGTGTCCTTGTCATGTCTGCCCGTCCATGAGTGGAATGCGCCGGTTCCGGTTACATTGCCAGGGTTTATCATCGTTCCCCCAATGACGGTTTCGCCTATGTCATTGCGGGGAGGGTACCGGAGAGAAATCCTGGATGGCGTCGGCGTTTCTGTCAATGCATTTCTTCGTCACTGAAAAGTAAAAATTATTTACGGGCCTTCCCGTTGATGGCATGATGCCTCCGTGCTTTCCCGTGTGTTCCCGCATTCCACGGCAGAAAGAGGGGGAGATTGCCATGAAGATTAAGCAGGTACTTTCATCTATAGGAGCCCTTGTCGGCGTCTATGGAATCGCCTCGATCGTCCTCTATGTTCTCGGGTATCCCATGCGGCTTCTGGCCTGGGTCGACCAGTGGGGCCTGTACACCGGCTGGCTCATCCGGATCGCACTGGTGATCGCGGGCACGGTCCTGTATATCTACGGAAGAAATCCGGAATGACGGAGGCCGTACCGCCTCCCCGGCGGACTGAATATGAACGGGGTCGTCTCGGAACACCCCCCAACTCCCCCCTGGTGGGGGGCTTTCAAACAAGTTCTATGCAGGTCCCCCTTCGGGGGATTTAAGGGGGTGTGGGCAGGGTCTTTATAATTCCCGTGATATGGCGCCGGCCGTCTTTTATTTTCCCGGCTTTTTCCTGCGGGCGTTGCCGGCCGGGGTGTTGGGGACGATGATTTCCCTCAGGCGGGGCAGGAAGATGAAGCCCAGGGTGTTTTTCACCCAGTCCCGGTATGCCGTGCCGCCCGGTTCCATGCCCTGGATCTGGGCGATGCAGGTGTCGGAGCCGAGGAACGATATGACCAGGAAATTGTAGCTGTTGACGAACATGTTTATTTCCGACGCCGGGCCCGCGGGCCTGATTTTTTCCACGAAGAGGTCCCGTATCGTTTCGATGAGCTGCGGGAACCGCTGGTAGCCGGGGATCAGGGCGATATTGTCGGCCTGGGCCAGGTTCAGCGCGAGGATCCTGATCGCTTCCGGGTTCTCGCTGTTGTAGTCCATCATCCGGTCTATGTGCTTCATGAAGCCCTCGGCTATGCTCTTGGCCTTCGCCACCTCGTCGAACCATTCCGCCGTGCGCCGGGCGAATTCGTCGCACAGGGTCTGCACGATCGTTTCGAAGAGGACCGCCTTGTTCGGAAAATAATAATTAATCAGCGGGTGCTCGATGCGCGCCTCTTTCCCTATCATGCGCATGCTGGCGGTATGGTAGGGGTGCTCCGAAAAGACCTTGCGGGCCGCCCGCATGATGTTTTCCCTGGTGCGGATGCTTTTTTTGTCTTTGCTTTCCGGTTTTTTGTTTTTAGTGTTCATGGTGAAATAAGTTTATCCCCGCCCCGAAATTTGTCAAGTAAAGCATTGGGGTAAAAGTCCCGCCGTCGCAGAAACTGACACGATGTTGAATGTATGAATTCTGCCTGTACCATGACAGGGCAAAAAGCCGACAAATGTTTAACGTTTGTTGTAAAAATTATTCCAAAGTGATTGCCGGCTCGTGGCGTATGGGTTCCCGGTGAACCTTTACCGTGTCCTGACGGGCGGCGGGTAATGGCATGGTCCCCGCCGCTTCCGCGCCATTCTATTTCATGACCGGCGCCGGATAGGCGAAGGTGTTGGCTATGGTGCTCTGGGGCTTGGCGCCGTCGAGGGACGTGATCCTGTCCCAGTTCTCCATGATTTCCTCCGCCGTGATTTCGCGCTTTCCGTCGCCCAGCACCACGCCGTCCGAGCACATGATGGCGGTGCGGCTGTACCATCCCATCATGCAGTTGAAGATCATGCCCGACTCCCTGCACTGGTCTGAGACCAGGTACGCGACCAGGGGCGAGATGAATTCCGGCTTCAGTTTTTCCAGGATGTTCGGGGGGAACAGGGACTGCGTCATCCGCGACGCGGCGTTCGGCGCGATCGAGTTGACCAAGATGTTGTTTTTGGCTCCCTCGATCTTGAGGACGTTCATCAGGCCGACCATGCCCATCTTCGCCGTGGCGTAATTTGCCTGGCCGAAGTTGCCGTAAAGCCCCACGCCGGAGCTGGTGAAGATGACGCGGCCGTAGTTGTTGTCCCGCATGACGGGCCAGGCCGCCCTGGTCACGTTGAAGGTGCCTTTCATGTGCACCGCCATGACGCTGTCCCACTCGTCATCGGTCATCTTGACGAAGGAATGATCGCGGACGATCCCCGCGTTGTTGATGACAATGTCTATCTTCCCAAAGGCGTCCAGGGCCGTTTTTATGATGTTTTCCGCTCCCTCCCTGGTCGAGACGGTATCGTGGCTGGCCGCCGCCTTCCCGCCGGCGTTTGTTATTTCGGCGACCACGGCGTCTGCGGCAGACACGTTGTTTCCGGACCCGTCCAGGTTGGTGCCGAGGTCGTTGACAACGACCAGCGCGCCCCGCCTGGCCAGCTCAAGGGCGTGGGACCTGCCGAGGCCGGCGCCGGCGCCGGTAATAATGGCCACCCTTCCGTCAAGGCGTATCTGTGACATGGAATCCTCCCGGGCGCTTTTCCAACGCGCCAGATTCTATTTTTATGTATAACAGGTTTGCATCGATCCGTGATAACCAGAGGTTCACGGACTGTGTTCCGGTAATTCTTACATACGTTAGATTAAATGTCTAGTACAATTAGGTTTGATCTCCTGATTGGATTTTATGCCCCGGACCAGGGCCCGTATTTTTGACCGGGACCCGGTCGGGCTAGCGCGAGGGGGAGAGGGGCGGCTTCCCCTCTCCCCCTCGCGCCTGCGGCGGGCTGGGCTTTATGTAAGAAAACTGATAACTGCTCGGCGCTCCTATGCAGCCTCCTGCAGACTCGCGCCTCCCGCGTCCTCCGTGACGCGGGTGCCAGAGTATACATATATTCACAACGAAGCAGACACTCAAAACATCCGCCCGAAGGGCGGATACCTATCGGGGTGCTGTTTGAGGCGAGTCCCACGCAGTGGGCGAGCCGAGTTCACCCCGTAGCCCGTCGCGGCGCCTGAGCGACCGGGGAGAGAGGGAGCCAGAGGGAGAGAGGGCAAGGAGCCCTCTCTCCCTCTGAAAAATGCCCGACCGGCTCCCGGTCAACAACCACGCCCGGGGTATCAGGGTAACATATTAATCCCGATAGTTTTCGTTTGATAAAAACTTTAATCGGGAAAAATGGATTGACCGCGTCCATTCCGGATGCTATTTATATTGTAGATAGTAACATAATTATAAGGTGCGGCCCCTGCATGAATTATCTTAAACTGGTGATATTGCTGTGCCTCTCTTCCGTCATTGCGACGGGGTGCGCGAAGGTTTCTGATGCTGAGTTGGACACTATCACTCTGTCAGGCCTCTGCATGGCTCTGGAATGCCACAATTCAACCCAGCTGAAGATATATCCCCCGGCGAGCGGAGCGCACCTGCAGCATACGGGATTAGCCGGCAATGGGCCGAACATTCCCTGTACAGACTGCCACCATGGCTATTATAACAATCCCCTGCATAAAAACGGCTTCATCAACGGCTATAACTGGATATACCAGGCCCAGGTATCGGGATTGATCGTTTACTGGAACACCGCGAAGTATCCGGCCGCGGTCTGGGACGATGCGGCCAACAGCTGCAGCGGCCTTCCGGCATCAACCTGCCATGACAGCAGGGTCTGGGCGACCTGCAAATCCTGTCACATAAAAGCTCCGCCCGACGGTCTTGGGAAGTATCCCCCGGCGAGCGGCGCCCATACCGTGCACCGGTATAAAAAATATAGTTGCCAGGTCTGCCACAAAAACTATACCAACCAGCCGACTCATAATGACGGCGCCGTCAACGGCTATGTCTGGCAGACCGGGACGAGCGTTCCCGGTTCGATCGTGATATTCAACGCCGCAGCGGGGGCGCTGGCCGCCTTCAGCCACGCGTCCGGTGACTGTACCAGCCTCGGCTGCCACGGCACGAAGAACTGGTACCGGTATACGGATGGATGCACGGTCTGCCACCAGTATCCGCCGCTGAACCAGGCGTATCCCACCAGCGGCCGCCATGGTCAGCATAGAAATGAGGGCGTCACTGATTGTCAGGAATGCCATAACGGCTACGCCTCGGGCAACCTGCTCCATAACAACGGCGCCGTCAACGGCTCAACCCTTGACCCCAAGGCCACGGCTATGGGTAATATCGTGATTTTCTCCGGCGGCGGGACCTTCAACACTTCCACCGGCAGGTGCAGCGGCATATCATGCCACGGATCCGAGGACTGGTACGGGGGCGGGGGAGACTGATAACCTTATGACGGAAATCATGCGATTATTCAGGATTGCCGCCGTGGCCCTTGCCGTTGCCGTTATTCCCTTCACGGCCCGGGGGGCCGACGAGGCTCCCAAGGACGCGAAGGAAGCGCCCGCGGCGGAAGAAAAGAAGGAGGATGCAAAGGAGGAGTCAAAGGCTTCCATAGAGGGCTCCCTGGAGACGACGGGAAATTTCTACACCTCCCATAACGAATACTACAACCGGACCAGGACCGAGTACCGGGTCTATGAAAATATCGCCTTTGACGCGGCCTTCAACGAGAACTGGTCCTTTCATTTCAACAGCAGGGCGGCATACCAGACGCAGAAGGGAGGCTCCCAGGGCAACTGGCTTTTCAATTTCTTTTACGGGTACCTGGATTTTGAAAGCGAGAAGTTCAACGCCCAGCTGGGCCGCATCATGGATTTTGAGAACCTGGTGTACCTCTATTTCGACGGCCTGAACCTGGAAGCAAGAATCCCGGCGGGCGAACACAAGGTGACCCTCAATCTCTACGGCGGCTTTGTCGTCAAGGACGACTACGTGGAGGAGTACCGGAACCCCTGGTCGCTCCGCACCTTCAACAGCACCGATTACCGGAACCTCTTCATCTCCCAGAGGAAAGGGGACTACGTGGCGGGGTTCAAGGCGGAGGTCATGGCGAAGGATATCGGCATCTTCGGCGCCGAGTACCAGATACTGTTCAACGGCGGCAGGCTCGCCGAGCATTACGCCTCGATCAATTTCGAGACGATGTTTTCAAAGAAGGTCAGGCTGTACGGCTACGGCACCCTTGACCTGGTGGAACTGCTGCCGGCAAACACCCTTGCCGCGATACAGGTCTACCCGTCGGAAAAACTCACTATCGTGGTGGAGCACGAGTATTACCGGCCGGTGTTCATCAAGGATTCCTATTTCCGGACCTATTTCGAGCCCTACGGCAACCAGCAGGCAAGCCTCAGGTTCGTCGTGATGCCGTCGAAGCTCCTCTCCATCGACCTGAAGTACGGCGCGATCCTCTATGACGCCGCGAAAGAAGTGGGGAACGAGGTGTCGGTGGCCCTCGAGCACCGGGACATCCGCAAATTCGGATTGCGCCTCAGCGCCGAGGCGATCCTGGGCCCCGAGGGGAACCTGATAACGGCCCAGGCCATGATCAAGAGGAGAGTATATGTCTTTGACCTGATGGCCGGCGGCGGGGTGCAGTTCTACAATGATACATCAATTACCAGGGGGATGTCGCCGGGATATTTCGCGACGATCGGATCGGACATCACCATTATCAAGTCGCTGGTCCTGTCCGCAACAGGAGAATTTTCAAGCAACGAAGACTATCCGTACCTGTTCAGGGGTAATCTTTCGTTGAAATATCTTTTTTAAGCGATGGCATGATGAAGAAGCAAGCGTTATACGGATTTGTGGTCTTCACGTTCCTGGCATCGGCCGGTGCGGCGCTCCTGTCAAAGGAAGGCCTGGTCTTTTCGCACAAGCCCCACATCGACGGGCAGGTGGACTGTGAACAGTGCCACAAGAAGATCAAGACGAGCACCGACACGATAACCGGCGGCGATATCCCCTCCCGGAAGATATGCACCGACTGCCATGATGAATCGACCGGCTATTCCAAAAACGTGCGCTTCACGTACAAACAGGCCTATAAATTCAACCATAAGATACACCTGACGGGACAGGGGCTCACCTGCAAGGATTGCCACGAGGCGCATTACAAGAAGGACATCGTCCCCCGGGAGGAAATTGTCGCGAAGATGGAATACTGCTACCAGTGTCACGACAACGCCACCGCGACCAGGTACTGCATGCTCTGCCATGTCAATCCCACGAAGCCGGACGACCACATGGTCGGGTGGAACAAACTCCATGGTAAAAAAGCCGGCACGGATAATAAGGATTGCATGTCATGCCACACCGCCAAGGAATCGTGCCTCCGGTGCCACAAGGGCTCAAAGGCGGCGTACCGGTACCATAACCCCAACTACGAGTTTTCCCACAAATACGAGTCCCGCATCAGCCTGAGGCACTGCAGGGCGTGTCACTCCGAGCGGCAGTGCCGGGACTGCCACAGGGCCAGCGGCGTGACGTACAACAAGATCACGCCGCAGCGGCGCCATCCCATCGGGTGGACCAACCGCGCGTCCTCCGGCTTCCACGGCAGGAAGGCGCGCCTGAACATCACGACCTGCACAACCTGCCACACCAAGAACGAATGCAACTACTGTCATTTCTGGATCAAGAGATAACGCGCAATTGTTGTTTGCCATGCGTTCTGTTCGCCCCGGGTTTAAACCCGGGGCGAACAGAACCGATAGTTATCGGTACTGCGGCGGCCGCAGGCCGAACCATGGCTTTGCCTTCTCCAGCTGTGCCGCCAGGCGGAACAGGGTAGCCTCGTCGCCGAAGGGGGCGATGAACTGCACCCCCAGGGGGAGCCCGTCCGGGGTCCAGTGGAGCGGCACGGACATGGCAGGCTGTCCGGTGAAATTCGCCAGCTGGGTGAAGGGCGTCTTCTCCAGGCTCTTCAGGGCAATCTCCTCCGCCATGCCAGTTTTTTTCAGTATCTTCGCAAGGTTAAGGGCGTTGATGACTTTCATGCCGATAAGGTCGAGGCCCCTGGTCTTCAGTTCGCCGATCCTGACCGGGGGAGACGCCGTCGTCGGCGTAAGATACAGGTCAAACCGTTCATGGAACCGGGCCATAGCCCTGGCTGCGTTGCTCCACTCCCTGATGGCAAGGACGAATTCCTCGGCACTGACGACCCGGCCGAGGAGTCCGAGGAGCCAGGTGGTTTCCTCGAAATCGCTCTTCCTCGGCTTTCGCTTAAGGGCCTCGACGCTTTTGGCTATATCTGCCGCCGTTTCGCCGTAATACATGGCGAAATACGACCTGGCCATCGCCATGCCGTCGATGTCCGGATTCGCCTCCTCGACATGGTGCCCCAGGTCGAGGAGGAGCGCCGCAGCCTTGGTGACAGCGTTGACGCACTCCGGGTGCACCTCCCTGCCGAGGGGAGATTCAACGGAAAAGCCGATTTTAAGACGGCCTGGTTTTGTCATTATCTCCTTCATGTAGGGCCGGGCCGGGCGCGGGGTGACGCACCGTGAGCCGCTGTCCATCCCGTTCGTCCAGTCGAGGACCGCGGCGCTGTCCCGCACGGACCGGGTAAGCACGTGTTCCACCACGGCGCCCTGCCAGCCCTCGCAGTTTACCGGTCCCAGGGGGTTGCGCCCCCGGGTGGGCTTAAGGCCGAAGAGGCCGCAGTAACACGAGGGGATCCTGATGGATCCGCCGCCGTCGCCGCCCGAAGCGAGGGGAACCATGCCCGAGGCCACCGCAGCCGCGGAGCCGCCGCTGGAACCGCCGGGGGTGCGGTCCGTGTTCCAGGGGTTCCGGGTGGGGCCGAAGAGCTCCGGCTCGGTGACGCCCATGAGGCCGAATTCCGGCGTGCTGGTCTTGCCCAGGATCACGAACCCGGCGCTCTTGAAACGGCGTATCAGCTCGTCGTCATGGTCGGGGATGTAGTTGCGATACGCCTTTGACCCGCACTGGAGGGGCACGCCGGCGTAGGCGGATATCAGGTCCTTTAGAAGGAAGGGGACCCCCTTGAAGGGGCCGTCGGGGAGCTTCTCCCGGGCCGTTTTTCTTCCGATGTCGAACATCGGGTGGATGACGGCGTTAAGAGCGGGATTGCGCTTCTCTATCCGGGAAATGGCCTCTTCGCACAGTTCGGAAGGTGAGACTTTCTTCTTTTTTACAAGCTCGGCAAGGCCGAGACCGTCGTATTTGTCATATTCCTTGAATCCGCCCATGGGAGCCTCCATATTGGTAAGGATAGGTAGCCGGCAGCGAGCATTTCAGAACAACCGCCATTAAGATAGCATGCGTATCCCTATCCGTCAACAAGTATTGTGAATTGATGATTGTACGGCGGACGGGAAGACCCGGGGTGTGGATGATGCGCACCGGCCGGTTAAGCCGGAATGGAACTAACAGCGGATGCCCCTGTCCTGCCTCAGGCCGGACAGGGGACGTCCGCGGTGCTGTATCGAGATGATATTACAGTTTGAAGTTGGCCTTCCGATATCCTTCCGCGAGGTTGACATTAACATGGACCACGCCTTCGTTGAGGGAGCGGAACACGTAATCCTCGGTGATGGTTTTCGGAAGCCTGTCCGCATCGGCCTGGTTTGAAAGCACCGTGCCGGCGGGAACGTAATGGCCGGACTTGATGGTTACGCCCACGATGACGCAGCTCGGCTCGATCACGCACCCGTCCTCGATCCTTGATTTGAAGACGAGGGAGTTCATGCCGATAAAACAGTTGTTGCCCACGTAGGCTGGACCGTGGATCTGGGTCTGGTGGGCCAGGGAGACCCGGCTGCCGATATACACGGCGTACTTTTTGCCGTTGGCCTCGACCATGTTCTTTTCCACGGGGTGGCCGTTGTGGAAGGTCTCCAGGGCGTGGATGATGACGCCGTCCTGGACGTTGCTCTCATCGCCGATGTGGAGCGGCTGTCCCTCGTCTCCGCGGACTGACGCGAAGGGGGCCACGAATACGCTTTTGCCGATGATCACGTTGCCGATGACCGCGCCCAGCGGGTGCACGTACGAGGTGGGGTCGATCTGCGGCATATACTCTTCGGGTGAAAATTCTGTTTTTACATTCTTGTGAATCATGGGGTTCCTCCAGGGCTATATGTTTGCGCGTAGGGTGTTACCGACAATCGGTGGCCAGGTGACGCATATTGCAAGAAAAATTTTATACCGGAAAGCAATTTAACCGGTGCCGATCATTTGGTCCGGGTCCGGAGGTTTTCCCGTAGTCCCCGATCTTCCTCGGTGATCGGCCGGCGGGACAGCCGCCGCACTGTTTCAACCGGTCATGGATAATCCGCGTTTCGTCGATGACCTGTATTGTCATGCCCCCGGGAAGGTGCTTCTTCGCCAGGTACTTGGTCGACTGGTCGCAGCCGATGTTGATGGATATGATGACGGCGATTACCAGGACGCATAGGCAATATGTACAAACTCTGCGTCTCGGCGCGTCTGCGAGATACCTTCCTTGTTGCATGTACAATCAAAGATTCTCTTCCCGGTATGGGATTCATATTAATTTCAATGACCATATGAAAAACTTTTTTGATTTTTCAGAATCTTTGGTATATTCAATAGCAGGATCGCGTCGTTTTGACCGCGATGAAAGCTCGTGCGATGTAGCTGGCATAAATCAACTGTTCATATGGAGGTCGCCATGGACGTACAAAAAGCGATTGAAACAAGGCGGGCCTACCGCGCCCTCGGGCCGGTGGATGTAACCGATGACAGTATACGCGAACTTGCCAGGGCTGCGCAGCTCATGCCGTCATGCTTCAACAACCAGCCATGGCGCTTTGTTTTCGTCCGGTCGAAGGAAGCCCTGGCGAAGGTGCATGGGTGCATGAACAAGGGAAACGAGTGGACTTTCAAGGCCTCGGTCATTATCGCCGCCTTCGCGAAAAAGGAAAACGATTGCCTCATCAAGGAGCGGGAATACTATCTCTTCGACTTGGGCATGGCCGTTGCGGCCCTCATGCTTCGGGCCACGGAGCTCGGCCTGGTGGCGCACCCGATCGCGGGCTTTAATCCCGATAAGGTCAGGGAGGCCCTCGGTATCCCCGAGGGGAACATGGTCATGACCCTCATCAACGTGGGCGTGAAATCGGACGACACGAGTTCGCTTACCGAGTGGCAGCTGAGCCAGGAGCCGCAGCGGCCGCATCGCCTGCCCCTGGAGAGCATCTACAGCATCGACGTGTTTGATGAGAAAATGAACGTAAAAGTGGAGCGCTGATCCGCCGGCGCCGGTTCATTCCCCGGGTGCCGCCGGCCGCGCGGTGCATGGGCGGGCCGCTGATCAAACGTCAGTTGACGCCGGGCCAAAATAATATTTTACTTGCCATATTAATGCGCAACAGGTAGATGTACCAACCATGTTTTTTACGGGCCCATTATCATAACATGTCGTGAAACAATCATTGAAATGTTCAGTTATTTCGAATACATATTCCTTTTCCTGCCGCCGGTGCTCGCTGTCTATTTCCTGCTCAACCATCGCGGCTTCACCAGGGCGGGGCAGATATTTCTCCTGGCCGCCAGCCTCATCTTTTACGGACTGTGGAACCTGATGTACCTGCCGCTCCTGCTGCTGTCTATCGTGGCCAATTTCGGTTTCGGCAGGGGCCTGTCAAATCCCGCGGGTATTCTCCTGAAGGTGCCGAAAAAGGTCATCGTGGCCGCGGGCATATGCTTCAACGTCGGCCTCCTCGGCTACTTCAAGTACAGCGATTTTTTCATCCAGAACCTTAACATGGCCTTCGGGTCCAGCATTAATCTCATGAAGATTGCGGCCCCCCTGGGGATCAGCTACTATACCTTCCTGCAGGTGGCGTTCCTGGTCGATACCTACCGGGGGAAGCTGGGAGAGAATAAATTTCTTCCCTACGCCCTTTTCGTGTCCTTCTTCCCGAAGGTGAGCCAGGGCCCCATTGCGCTCCAGTGGGAAATAGTGCCGCAATTTCTCGACGCGGCAAGGGCCAGGTTCAACCCGGAAAATTTCGCCCGGGGGATGTTCCTGGTCGCCATGGGTCTTTTCAAGAAAATGGTCCTGGCCGACAACCTGGGTGTCTGGGCCACGCAGGGCTTTGACAATGCGCCGGTTCTGCCCCTCTTCGAGGCCTGGTTCGCCACCCTGGCCTTTTCCTTCCAGCTCTATTTCGACTTTTGCGGTTACACCGACATTGCCATCGGGGCCGGTCTCCTGTTCAATATCCGTGTCCCCGACAATTTCCTCTCGCCGTACAAGTCGCTGAACTATCAGGAGCTGTGGCGCCGGTGGCATATAACCCTGGGCCGGTTCCTGAGGGAATACATATATATTCCCCTGGGCGGAAACAGAAAGGGCGAGATCAGGACCTACCTGAACCTCGTGCTGACCTTCGTCATCAGCGGCCTCTGGCACGGGCCGACATGGAACTATGTCCTGTGGGGAGCCTTGAACGGCATTGGCCTCATGATACACCGGATATGGGGGAAAACAGGTCTGCGCATGCACTGGCTCCTGGCCTGGTCCCTTACCTTCATGTACTGGAACTTTACTGTCATCATGTTGCGGGCGACCTCGATCAAGGATGCGGTGAAGGTCCTCCGCGGTGTCGTGGGTCTCGACGGCGTGGTGATGCCCGCGGTTATGGCCAAACTGACCTTCCTGGAACATCTCGGCGTCAAATTCGGGCCATGGCTTGCCAATCTCGGTGGACTGAATTACTATTATATATTCCTGATCATTGCCTCGGCTGTCGCAATTTTCGGGGCGAAAAATTCAATAGAATTGTCGGACCGGCTGAAACCAAACATGCGGTGGGCGCTCTTCACGGCGCTTCTGTTCGGCATCAGCATCATTCACCTGACGCAGGTGAGCCAATTCATTTACGCTAACTTCTGAGGACCATGAACAGCGCGTACACTAAATGGATCATCAAGGCACTGCTGCTTTCCCTCGTGATACCGGGGATCGTCGCCGGCATCAACGGCTTCATGGATCCCCTCTGGTACCGCAACACGTCGCACCGGTTCAACCAGAAACAGGAGGACTTCAACGAGCGGCAGCAGAAAACGAACTATATCACCTATCACGATTTCAATTATGACGCTCTTGTCATCGGCAGCAGCACCAGCACCAACCTCAACCAGCACCATTTCAAGGGCCTCAGGGTCTACAATTACGCCATCAATGCCCTCCAGCCCCTGGAGTACAAACCGTATATCCGTTATGCCCGGGAGCGAAATGGAAAGCCGTTCAAGTATATCTTTATCGGGCTGGATTTCCTCCTTGCCGGCAAGGTGCCGCCGCCGCCCTTTGAGCCCGAGAAGATTTTCGCCGATACGAACAATCCGCTCTACCGGATAAAAACGCTGATAAGCCTTGATACCTTCATGTATTCCAGGAAGAATTACATCAATTCAACGGGCAACAGGCATATCTACTATGACCGGGAGAATGTGAAGCACACGACGCAGCTGCGGCCTGAAGAAGTGAAGGCCAATATCGCGGCGCTGATGAAACTGATAGAAAAATCGCCCAATTCGTATTCCTTCAATAATTACAAATATGATCCGGGGTACCCGTCGATCCTGAAATCCATCCAGGACGACAATCCCGGGACGGTCATGGTGTTCTTTACCACGCCGGTCATAGATGACTTCATGGTAGGGATGGTGCGGAATAATCTCCTCGACGACTACGAACAGTGGATCAGGGACATCGTCGCGGTCAACGGCGTGTGTTACGATTTCATGTGTCCGAACGGCCTGTCGGCGGACCCGTTGAAATATTTCCATGACCCCAACCACGCCTATCCTGCCGTGGCGGACATGATGATCGACACCATGTTCAATAAAAAGGTCGAACACGACACCGAAATATGCATCTACATTACCAGGCAGAACATCGAGGAAAAGATCCTTCTCCTCAGGAGACTCTTCAGGGAGCTCGAGGCGCGGTCCAAATGAGCGGCGTTATTGTCGGTAACCGCTTCCTCCGGTAAACGTTTCGACTTCTTCCATGTAATCAGGTATTACATGGTGCGTCCATAATTCAGAATGATATCAAAATAATTGGCGGCTCGATATATGTTGTTCCCGAAGTACCGCAGATCGCATGACTCGATGAAGCGGTTGTACAACTGGTTTCATAATTATTACGGCGGTATCGAAAAGAGCCTTGGCCCGAAGCTGGACGGCGTACTTGACGCGGCCATTGCCGGTTTGCCCGATGTCAAAAACAGGACCGTGCTCGAATACGCCTGCGGATCCGGATTGCTTTCCCTGAAGCTGGCGGGGCTGTTCAAAAGCGTGGAGGGACGCGATTCGTCCGAGGGCATGATCCGCCGCGCCCTGGGCAGGGCGGCGGATGAGGGCGCCGGCAATGTGACGTTTCGGATCGGCGATATCCTTGCGCCGGATGAAGTCCCGGACTCGTACGACTATGTCTTTGTATCCTTCGCGCTGCACCTGTTTTCCCCCGAATCCGAAGTCAACATTCTGAAACAATTGCTGCAGATTGCCCGGGAGGCCGTGATAATCATCGACCATGGAAGAACATGGAGCATTGCCACCGCGATAATCGAATGGCTTGAGGGCGGCTATTATGACGCCTTTATCAGGCAGGACTTCGGGCGGTTCGCTGAAATGATCGGCGCCGCGGGGTTCAGCGAAGATGAGATCAATGATTGTTCCGTGTTGATGTTTCGGAAAAAATAAGGCTTATATATAGTATGCCGGCCTTGTGACCGACAATTTGCAGGAGAGTGAAGCAGTTCGAAATCCCCATGGAACAGTACTCTATAAAAACAATGACGCCCGAACATTATGATGACGCCTATCAACTCTGGCAGACCCACGAGGGAATCGGCCTGGGCAGAGCTGATTCCAGGGAACGCATCGCGGGATTCCTTGAGAGAAACAGGGGCCTGTCTTTTGTCGCGATGCTCAATGATGGAATTATCGGCACCGTCCTCGGCGGCCATGATGGAAGACGGGGTTTTGTGTATCATTTGATCGTTGATTCGAATTATCGATCACGGGGGATCGGCAGGGCATTGGTCGGCAGCTGCCTGGAAGGGTTCAGGCGGATCGGGATTGAAAAATCCCACGTGTATGTTTTTAAGATCAACGAAAGTGGTGTTGGTTTCTGGAGTAACATCGGTTATAGATTAAGGGATGATCTTTTCATCATGTCCTTTGATATCCAATAGTATCATTCCCCCGGGTCCCGCTTTTTTTATTCTCCATAGTAGATTGCTATATTTATGAACATGGCTGGCAATATTTATTAAAATTTGATAAAAAATTATTGATAATTAGTAAAAATTTATTGAATTACAATAAATTATAGTTGACTTTTAATAAAACATTGGCTATATTAATCGTACATTAGACCGGGGGAGTAAAAATGAAATATTTCGGCAAGAAGTCGTTATCCTCGTTTCTGAGTTCATTCCTGCGTGTTTTGTGGCATATCGTACTCGTGTTTTCTTTTATTGCTGCGGTATTCGGCACTGTCTTGATCATCATTTCATCGGGCGACCATGTCATGACTGAACTGGCAAAGTGCTCTATAACGGTTCCTGAGATGGACGCCAATGACAAGGATTGGGAAACGTTCAGGAATCTCCCCCTCGGCGTTAAATTTTTTATCATGCCGTATATGGCTGCGGTCGTTGCGCTCCTCCTGAAAATAATAACAAGGGCGCAGCAGCTGTTTTCCAATTTCAAGAATGATATCGTCTTCAACAAGACCAACGTGCATCTTATTTCAAAGATGAGCAGGCTGATGATAGCATTCTCAATAGTGACGTTCAGCTTTTATTCGCTCCTGGTCAGCATCATACTGCTCATGCTCTGCGAGATTTTCAAGAGCGGGACTGCCCTCCAGGAAGAGCATGATCTGACGGTATAGCGGGGGCCCATGAGCATAATTTTCAGACTCGACAGGGTGATGGCGGACAGGAAGATGTCCCTCAATGAACTGGCGCGGCGGATACAGCTTACCGATTCGAATCTGTCGATCCTCAAGACCGGGAAGGCCAAAGCGATCCGCGTATTGACCCTGGACGCCATCTGCAGGGAGCTGAACTGCCAGCCGGGGGACCTGCTGGAGTACCAGGCAGATGAATTGACCATGGATGAGGAAGGTGGAGGCACGGAATGAAAAACGCGGAATCTGACATCAAGAAGGAATTCATGAAAAAAGGCTCCTGTTCCCAGGCCCTGTGCTTCTTCCTGGACCGTGAATTCGGATGCCGCAAGGAACCCGGGGAGCGCGCCGCCGACCCGCTGGCCGGCGGAGTTCTGCTGCAGGGGCACCAGTGCGGGATGCTCTGGGGATCATCCCTGGCCGTGGGGGCCGAATCCTTCCGGCGGTTCAGTGACCGCGGCAGGGCCACGGCGGCGGCGATCTCCGCAACGGCCCATCTCATGAAATCCTATTCCGGAAGGACCGGGAGCGTCAACTGCAGGGACGTGTGCGGCCATGATTTCACCAATAAAATCGAGCTGTTCGCCTTCATGATGAAATTCATCCTTCATATAAACAGGGACTGCCTGGACCTTGCCGACAAATGGGTGCCGGAGGCGATACGGTCCGCGTCGGAAGGATTGTCCGCCGCTTCGACTTATGCGCAGGAGCCGGTGAGCTGCGCCTCCGTGCTCGCGAAAAAGATGGGGGCAGGCGACGAGGAGGCGGCCATGGTTGCCGGGTTCGCCGGCGGCCTCGGCCTGAGCGGCAACGGCTGCGGGGCGCTGGCCGCCGCGGTCTGGCTGAAGAGCCTCGCCTGGTGCAGGGAAAACCCCGGGAAAAGCTCCTATAATAATCCCTACGCGAAAAAGATGCTCAAGTCCTTCTTCAAGAAGGTCGGCACCGAGATGTCATGCCGCACCATAACGGGGCAGCGCTTTGAGACGCTGGATGCCCACACGAAATTCATACGTAACGGCGGGTGCGAACAGCTTATCAACGTCCTCGCCGAATCATGATTCCTTCCTGAAAAGAATATCCGGGCAAATACCGGCGGGTCATCGGGCGGCGCGTTTCAGACCGCGTGCCGCGATGAAATTGTATTGACGAATGCCCCCGGATGTACTAGTAGATCTGCAATAACACATTCTTCCGGCTGAAGCGGCACGGCCTGCTGTCTTCAATGCAAAAGGGGTGACCCCATGAGTCAGATCATTTCGGCCTGCGGCCTGTTGTGCAACGAATGCGGATTCTTCGGAAAACGCTGCGATGGCTGCTGCGCCGTTAAAGGCGAAACCTTCTGGGCAAAAAAAGCAACGCCTGACAGGATATGTCCGTTGTACAAATGCTCGGTTGTCGAGAGGAAGTATGACAACTGCGGGCGGTGCGCAGAACTTCCCTGCGGGAAGTTTACCGGCCTGAAGGACCCGAATATCTCCGAGGAACAGCATGCCAGGTCCATCCAGGAACGGGTGTCGAGGCTGAAGTGAAATCAATGAAGAAACGGGAACACGGTTCAAACCTGCAGGAGATACCCGGCGTCGGCCCGAGCATCGAAAAGGACCTGCTCGATATCGGCATCAGCCGCGTTGAAGACCTGAAGGGGAAGAGACCCGATGAGCTGTATGATAAACTGTGCAGGCTGAGAAATACAAAAATCGACCGGTGCGTGCTCTATGTGTTCAGGTGCGCGGTATATTATGCCGGCAGCGGCAACCATGACCCGGACCTGCTGAAATGGTGGAACTGGAAGGATAGGTAAGGCGCGATTCCGGAAAGGCCGCGGCGGTATCGCTACCCGGCCGGTTTATTGATGGTGTTGCAGTGAAGATCAACAATGAAATATATGACAGGCTGGCGGATTACTGGTGGGACGAGGGCCGATGCGGTTCCCTGGCCACCATCCGTTATTTTGTGAACAGCGCCAGGTTTAATTATTTTTTTTCCGTTTTGAATAAGAACCCCCGGGATAGTGACCGCATATCAAAGCTCCTCGATGTGGGGTGCGGGGGAGGGTTCCTTTCCGAGGAATTCGCGAAGGCCGGCTTCAATGTTACCGGCATTGATCCATCGAAGAATTCAATTGCAGCGGCAAGAAAACATGCGGAAGAGAATAATCTCCATATCAGGTATGTCCATGGGAACGGCGAGCATCTGCCCTTTGGCGCGGGCGCCTTTTCCATAGTCACCTGCTGCGATGTCCTCGAGCATGTTGCCGACTTGAATGCCGTTATCAGCGAGATTGCGAGGGTGCTTGCCGCCGGCGGAATATTTTTTTATGATACCATGAACCGGACGTTTGCGGGAAAAGTAATTGTGAAGGCCACCCAGGAATGGAAGAGCACGTCCTTCATGGAGCCCTGTGTCCATAATTGGGAGATGTTCATCAAGCCTGCCGAGCTGTTCCGGATACTCAGGCAGAACAACCTGAAGCCGGTTGAAATAAAAGGGATGTCGCCGGGCCTGAACCTGCTGTCTCATTACCTGAATATGAGGAAATGCAAGAAGGGGAAGCTGTCGTACCGGGAATTGGGCGATAAGCTGAATATCCACATAACCAATAATACGGCCGGCGTATATACGGGTTATGCGGTCAAACTATAGGCCGCGGAAGTCATTGTGTTGCAATCGGATTATCTGATGCACCGGTTTTTCTGCCATGATAAAAGAAATCATTTCTGACAAAGAATTATCGGACAGTGTTGAGGTGATCAGGGAATCATTCCGGACCGTTGCCGAAGAATTTAATCTGACCCCTCGGAATTGCCCGACCCATCCATCTTTCATAACCCGTGCCGCGCTTGCTGAACTAAGGACAAAAGGGGTGCGGCTGTTCGGGATGTTCCGCGAAGGCCTCCAAGTCGGTTTCATCGCCGTAGAAAAATCGAATGATGATCTGTTCTACATTGAAAAACTGTCCGTCCTGCCGGGGTACCGTCATCATTCATATGGAGGACAGCTCCTGCGGTTCGCCTTTGATTTGATCAAAGCTGACGGAGGCAGCGTTGTTTCCATCGGGATAATTGACGGCCATGCGGTGCTGAAACAGTGGTATAAGGATCAGGGTTTTCAAGAAAAGAGGAAGCAGCATTTCGATAATTTGCCTTTTACCGTATGTTTTATGGAAAAGAAGATGGAGCGGTGAGATGCCGGTATCGGTCCTGAAAAAAAGATACTATAATTATTTCAACGCGGAGGCGCTGAGGTCGCAGAGAAACACAGAGGTTTTAAGGTTTGTCTTTATCATTGAAGCATGATATAAAAATATCCCTCTATCTGTCATATAAATTATAAATATCCAACTATAAAGCCCGAAGTCATGAATAAACAAATACCTCTCTCTGATCTCTGAGCACTCTGCGTCTCTGCATTGAATCCTTTATTAATAAAAAAGCTTGCAAATTTTCTGAATCGGCTGTCATGATATAAAATATAACATGCGCGTTTGTTTCATGCAGCGGCGGGAACCGGTATCTATTGAATCCTTTCCTTTGAGGTGACCGATGGAAATAACCTTACCCTGGGGCCCCGGCTCCATCCAGGTGCAGCTTCCTGACACGTGGGATGTTATCCTCCCCCGGCGGGCGCGTATCGACAATCAAAAAAAGACCGATGAACTTGCCCTGGTGAGGGACTCGCTCCGCAGACCGATCGGCGCCAGGCCCCTCGCGGGCCGGAAGCTCAGGGGCAAAAAAATCATCATCATCGTCGATGACAATACCCGGCCCACACCGGCGCACCGGTATTTCCATCTTGTCCTGGAGGACCTGAAAAAGGCGGGGGCGCTGCCGAAAAACATCCTGGTAATCCCCGGGCTGGGGGTGCACACGCCCATGACGCAGGAGGAGATGGCGCAGAAGCTGGGGCCGAAGAACCTGAAGCAGGTGAAATGGGAGAACCATAACGCCTTTGACCTGAAGGCGAACCACTACTTCGGATCGACGGGCCGGCAGACGCCAATTTACCTCAACAAGAACCTGAAAGACGCCGACCTGGTCGTTCTCCTGGGCATCATCGAGCCCCACCTCTGGGCGGGGTTTGGCGGCGGCATGAAGAACATCCTGCCGGGCGTGGCCTACGCCGAGACCATCGGTATCCACCACGGCATCCTGGCTGAGCCCCCGTACCGGTTCAACCGCGTGGGAATGATGCCCGAGGACAACTCCTTCCGCCTCGAGCTCGAGGAGACACGGCGCATGATCGGCGCGGATATTTTCTGCCTGAACGTCTATATCGACCAGGCGCGTACCATCGCCGCGTCCTTTGCCGGTGACCCGGTCGAGTCGCACCGGTCCGGCGTCAGGTACCTGTATGAAAGGATGGGCCTCCGCGTCGACCGGCCCGTCGACGGTATCATCGTCAATTCCTGTCCCATGGACATCAACTTCAAGCAGGGGATGAAGTGCGTAGGCAATTCCCTTCCGGCCCTCAGGCCCGGCGGCGCGGTGATGGCCTTCATGCGCGCCGAGCGCGGCATGGACGATATCAGGCTCCCGGAGGGGGGCGTGCCGCTGCCGCTGCTGAAGGCGATACTGCGCCTCATCGGGCCGTCGCGGGTCAAGGGCTTCCTTGACATGGTGAAGAAGGGGTTCGGCGTCGAGGACAAGTTCCTGATGTATTATTCGCTGCAGCTCGTGCGCCAGTACGACCTCTTCTTCTATGTGCCGACCCTGAATAAGGCCGAGGCGAAAGCGATCAGCATGTTCGTGAAATGTCAGGACCCCGCGGAGGTGATACGGCGGGGCATGAAAAAGATCGGTAAACACGCAACGGTTGCCGTGTTCCCCGAGGCGGGCGTTACCTTCCCCATCATTGGCAGGGAGTGAGCAGTGGCAGGGTTTAAATGGAATAAGGGCCTGGAAACCGGCATCGCCGAGGTGGATGACCAGCACCGGGAGCTGTTTAAACGCATCGACAGCCTGGAGCTGTCCCTGTACGGCGGGAAACCGAAAGTCGAAACGGTGATAATGATCGAATACCTGGGGTCGTACGTGGAGGAGCATTTTGAAGCGGAGGAAAGCCTCATGCTGCGCTTCAGCTATCCCGGCTTCAACAAACACCGGCAGGAGCACCAGGAGTTCCGCGAGCTCTATAAAAAAATCAGGGATGAATACGAAAGGAAAGGCGTCGATTCCTACATGGCGCTGGATGTGGATAAGGAAATCAGGAAATGGTGGGAGAACCACATAATGAGATCGGACATGGCCTTTGTGCCCTGTGTGAAACAGTGAGAAGGAGACCGGAAACTATGACCAAGCTGGAATGGAACAAGAAATTCGAGACCGGAATAGATCTGATCGATAACCAGCACCGGGATCTTATCAGGCATATTGACGCCCTGGACCTTGCCATATACAGCGGGAAGGCAAAGACGGAACTGGTCATCATGCTCGAGTACCTGGCCACCTATGTCAGCGGGCATTTCGAGGCTGAAGAGAAAATGATGATGAAGGTCAATTATCCCGACTTCTCGAAGCATTATGAAGAGCATAAGAAATTCAAGGAAGTGTACGGGAGAATTCTGCAGGAATACAGGGTGAAGGGGGCGGATAGCTACCTGGCGATGGAGCTGGACCGCCAGGTGCGGCAGTGGCTGGAACACCACCTGATGGTGACGGACGCGGCGTACGTGCCGTACTGCAAGGGATACAAGCCGGAGTGAAAAAGGGCGGCCTTTTACGGCACCTTCCTCAGGTGCTTTTTGAAGTCCTTGAAATTCTTAACATAGTGTTCGGCGGCGTACAGGATATCGTCAATCTGCTCCTGCGTAACTGGGCGCAAGACCCTGGCCGGGGAACCCAGGACCATCGAGTTGTCGGGAATGACGCTGTGTTCCAGCACCAGCGCGCCGGCGCCGATAAGGCAGTTCCTGCCGATGACCGCCCCGTTCATGACCACCGCGTTGATGCCGATGAGGGAGTCGTCGCCGATGACGCAGCCGTGCAGCGTCGCCTTGTGCGCCACGGTGACGCCCCGGCCGATCACGAGGTCGTTCTCCTCGTCGCAGTGGAGGACGGCCCCGTCCTGTATGTTTGAATTCTCGCCGATGACTATCGTGCCGTCATCGGCGCGCACCACGGCGTTGAACCATACGCTCGCGTTGTTGCCGATGCGCACCGATCCCGCCACCACGGCGCTCTCCGCGATGAAATAATCGTCGCCCTCTATGATTATCTTCCTGTCGCCCAGGTCGTATTTCATGGTTGCGCCGCCCTCCGGTTTCAGACGCCGGCCAGGAGCTTCCTGAGCTCCGGCGTGAAGTTTCCCTCGGACACGCTGGCCACGGGCCCCGTCATGGAAACCGACCAGTCGCTGCCGATGTCTATCAAAAGCGTGCCGCCCGGCATGTGCACGGTGACGCTGCCGTCGACCAGGCCGAGACGCCGGGCGGCGCAGGCGGCGGCGCAGCTGCTGCTCCCCGACGCCAGGGTGTAGCCGGCGCCGCGCTCCCAGATCTCTATCCGCAAAGACTGACGGTCGATGACCTGCGCCAGCTGCATGTTGATCCGGTTGGGGAAGAGGGGATGGCGCTCGATGGACGGCCCGAGTTCGCAGGCCAGCTCCCGCGATATCGCCTTGAGGGGGATCACGCAGTGCGGGTTCCCCATCGAAACGCAGGTCATGAGGTATCTATTCCCGCCGATTTCGATAGGCTCATTCATGACCTCGCGGCGCGGGCCCGACACGGGGATCCGTTCGCTGTCAAAGATGCAGGCGCCCATGTTTACTTTTATCAGGTACGACGCCGGGTCCAGCACCCGCGCCGTGATGGGCCCGCCGAGGGTGTTGAAGGCGGCGGTGTCACCGTTGACATGACCGTGCTCGTGGAGGTGGCGCGCGAATATCCTCGCGCCATTGCCGCTCTTTTCAGCTTCGCTGCCGTCGGGATTGAATATGCGCACGCTGATGGCGCCATTGTCAGAGAAAGGACCATGGAGGATCCCGTCGGACCCGATGCCGAGGTTGCGGTCGCAGATGAGCCTGATGGTTTCCGGTGAGAGGGTAATGCCGTTCTTCGCGGGGTCGATGACGATATAATCGTTGCCCAGTCCGTGGTATTTATAGAAGTCCATGATCATGCTCCTCGTTGAATGACAGGGCCTGCCGGCCGGTCATTCGTCCTGTCCCTCTTTAGGCTTTTTCACGCCGTTCAGGTCTTCCAGGGCCCTGAGGACGGTTTCGTAATCGTTCGCCGCGTTCCAGAACAGGTAGCCCTTTGCGCCGGAATCGTTCGTTGCCTTGATCTGCGTCTTGATATACTGGCTGTTGTAGTTTGAGACGCGCCAGCGGAACGCCTGCAGCCAGGGCCGCACCACGGTGTTTTTCCCCGCGAGCTGAATAACCTTCTGACACCCGCTTGAAATGAAATAGTAAGGATTATCGCCGGGCCTCGCGTAGCCGTCAAAGTCGTCGTTGAAGTGCGAGGGGTAGAGCATGGGAGATATGATGTCGCAGTGCTTTGCCAGGAGGTCGATCCGCTGGCCCGTGCTTTCGATATCGACGCCCTTTCCCCAGGCGACAACGCCGAAGATGTCAATGGAGAGGCGCGTCTTGCGCGCGGCAATGGCCTCGTGGGCCCGCTTGAGGAAGTGGGTGATGACCGCCTCCCGGGACATCTTCCCGAAATCGTACTTGAAGTCAGCGTCTTTCGGGTTTCCCTTGGTGGGGAAGCGGATATAGTCGAACTGGATTTCGTCTACCCCCATCTCGGCAAGCTCCGCCGCCATGGCGATGTTGTAGTCCTGCACCTTCCTGTTGGTGGGATCGCACCACTTTTCCTTCGCGTCGGGGTTCCAGGGGCCGCCGCCGCGCGACCGTATGGCCAGGGAGGGGTCCTTTTTGCGCAGGAGGTGGTCGTGGAAAACCGCCATCCGCGCCACGGTGTAGAAGCCGTTCTCTTTGAGGGTGCGGATGAATTTCTCGATGTTGTCGATGGTGCGCTTGTCGTGGGTGCCGAGCCGCTGCACTTCGGGGACCCTGCTGTAATAGCTGAGGTCGCCGCCGATGTCCTTGGCGTCGAAGACGATGGTGTTGATGCCGAGCTCCCTGAACCGGTCCAGGTTGCCCAGGATCTTGTTTCCCCCCACGCTGGTGCCGGTGAAATAGAGGCCGCGGGCCGTGATGAGGGGCGGCATCACCTGGTTCCTCGGGTCACTTCTCAGGGCCGGCGCCGAGCCGGGTATCACCAGGGCGGTGCCGGCGGGCACGTCGGTGCCCCGGAGCCCGTTGTATTCCCTGATCGATGACGCCAGGGATGATGCCCGGTAATAATCGGTGTACCGTACCGCTTCCGACGCGATGTCGCCGAGGTCTTCGTCCTCCCGGCCGGCACGGTACATCAGGATGCTCCCGTTGTGGATGAATCCGCGGGGGAGGTCGCGGTAGGTCCGCACCTGGGGCCGGTAATCGCGGTGGTCGACAACGGTGTAGGTGGGGCTTGACGGGACCAGCGTCTCGGCCGTTTCGATGTACATGCTGAGAATGCAGTCGTGGAGATAGAGGACCGTATCGAAATGCGTGATGATGCCGGCGGCGACGGTGCAGGCGCCGAGAAACGCAACGATGATGTAGTTCAGGTTTTTGTTCATCACGGGATCCCGTTCGCGGTACATGACATAATATCCTGCGTCTATAATCAATGATTTTTTGAAAGGGAGTGATAATTATAGAGGCGGGGGGCGGTCCATCCGGATGCTGCCGCAGGGGACCCGGTCCCGGCGTGAACAGTCCGTTTAAAGAAGGGATGAGGGATGAAGTGAACGACGGCGCCGGGTGTCGTTTAACCCCGCCTCTTTGTGGCAAATTGTAATTGATTTTAATGACGTCCCCGTCCATAGTATCTCCCTGCCTGGACGAGAACGATGGTGGCGGTGTCGATTGATGGCTGACGGACAGAACAACGGGACTCGGGTCGGGGCCCTGCCGGTAACAATCGGCGCGGCGGTCCTGCGCTTCTGGGACGGGGTCCGGGACTTCGGGGCCTTCGTCTACTCGATCTTCCAGTCCTTCAAGTCCCTGCGGTTCATCCGCATGAGGGCGATCTACGCCATTATCCTGCAGCAGACAAAGTACACCGGCATCGACGCGCTCCCCTTTATCATCGTGATCGCCATGCTCCTCGGCGGCGTGGTCATCATCCAGGGCATGACCAACCTCCCGAAATTCGGCATCGAGGGTTATTTCGGCAACCTGCTGGTGATAATTATCGCCCGCGAGCTGGGTCCCCTGGTGACGGCGCTCATCGTGATAAGCCGCTCCGGGTCCGCCATGGCCACGGAAACGGCGACCCAGCAGTGGAGCAAGGAGATCCTTGCCCTGGAGATTTCCGGCATAGATCCCCGCCTTTTCATCGTGATCCCGCGCATCGCGGCCACGATCCTTTCGATATTTTCCCTGATCATTTTTTTCGATATCGTCGCCTTTCTGGGGGGCTATTTCATATCCCTCACGACGATTTACATCCCCCTGGACATGTTTTTTCAGAACCTGGGCACGGCATTTTCGCTGAAAGACCTGGCGGCCACCATCCTCAAGAGCCTCGTATTCGGCCTCCTCATTCCCCTGGCCAGCTGCTACTACGGGATGATGCCCCGGTCAAAATTTGAGATACCGATATTCGTTTCCCGCGCGGTGAGCCGGACCCTCTTCTTCACCATCCTGCTGAACGCGGCCATCTCGGTGGCGTTCTATTTTACGTGGCTGGAGTAGGACATGGCGCCGCTCCTTGAATTCATCAACGTATCCTGCGCCGCGGCCGAGCCCGTGGAAGGGCTCTCCTTCTCCATCGGCGCGGGCGAGAACGCCGTGTTCTTCGGAGTGGAGCAGTCGGGACTGAGGACGCTGACGCAGCTGATGCTGAACCTGGAGGAGCTGTATTCCGGCGACATCCGCTACCGGGGAAAGACGCTGCAGGGCCTCGACTACCTGGGGAAGCTCCGCTACAAGAACGAGATCGGCTACGTCCACGGCGACTACGGCCTCATTTCTAACATGACGGTGGAGCAGAACATCGCGCTGCGCCTTGATTATTATTCCGAGTATTCCCCCGGGGAGATCACCCGGATAACCGAGCGGCTCATGGGCGAACTGAATATCCTCGATAAAAGGAAGGCGAGGCCCGTGGAGCTAACCGCGTCGCAGATCTTCCGCACCGCCTATGGCCGGGCGGTGGCCCACGACCCCGGCCTGCTCATAATCGAGCATGCTTTCACGGGCCTGTCGCCCCTGAATATCAGCTCCTTTATGGACGTGTTAAAGAGGCGCGTGGAGAGCCCTGATAAATCGGTCGTTTTCGTCACCTATGATCCGCAAAAATTTCTTGATTTTGCCGATAACTTCATAATGCTGTATCAAGGCAGGGTCGTTTTTTCAGGGGACCGCCGGGAGTTCCGGGAATCGGAGAATCCCTACCTGGTCCAGTACCGGAATGTGGCCCTGGAAGGGCCCATGGATATCCGCTAGGGCGAGGGCGTATGAACATGAACACCGACATGAAACGGATGATCGGCAGGGTCCGCGAAGGACTGGGAAGGCTCGAATACCGGGTGGGGCTCTTCGTCCTCATCCCGGCCGTCGTCGTTGTCCTCTTCATACTGGTGAAGCTCGGCTATTCCCTGGCCACGTCCACCATGGATATCTACGTGAAGGTGAACAGCATTTCCTCCCTCAAGAAGGGGACGCCGGTCCAGATCAAGGGGTACCAGCTCGGCCGCGTCGTTGACGTCCGGCCCCTGTTCAAGCCGGCACTCCATTTCATCGCCACCCTCCGCATCGGGAAAGACATCGAGCTGTACGAGGACTGCGCCGCCGTCATCACCAACCAGAACGTCATCGGAGACCCGGTGGTGGAGCTCCGCAACCCCGAGAAGAAGGGGGCCTTCCTGAGGGAGGGGGACGTCATCGAGGGTATCGAGTCGGGCAGCATCGAGGACATCATGACGAAGGTCAACACGCTGCTGACCGAGGTGACGGCCATCGTGACCCTCTACCGCGAGGTTTCGCAGGAGAGCCGCGGCGACATCCGCAGGCTCGTCTCCAGCCTGGCCGGCAGCATCCAGAATATAAACAGCATTCTGCAGAATTCGCAGAAGGACATCATCGACATCATCGGCAGCATGCGGAAAACGGCCCGCACCCTGGACGAGGTGTCCAGCGAAATCAAGAGGAACCCGATGAAGTTCCTTTTCAGCGGAAAAAAGGAATAACCGCCGCCCTATTTTTTGGGGACGTTGAACGTTTCGAGGACGTTGTAGGGCTGCTTGTTCTGCGCCTCGTGGTATATCCGTATCAGGATCTCCGCCAGGATGCCGATCTGGATGAAGAGGACGGCGAGGAGGAGCAGCATGACCGTGAGGATGAGGAGCGGGTTCCTGTTCATGGGAAGGTAGAGGAACACCTTCATGCAGATGACCGCCGCCCCGGTGAGTATGCTCAGCGTGAACATGATGAACCCCGTGCCGCCGAAGACATAGATCGGCTTGGTCGAATACTTGCCCATGAAAGTGACGGTGATGAGGTCCAGAATGACCTTGAAGGTCCGCTTGATGCCGTACTTGGACTGGCCGTACTGGCGGGGGTGGTGCGTGACCGGGACTTCGGTGATCTTTGCCCCGATCCACGATGCGTGGACCGGGATGAACCGGTGCATCTCGCCGTAGAGGCTGACCTGCTTCAGAATTTCGCTCCGGTATGCCTTCAGGGAACACCCCAGGTCGTGGAGCTTGACGCCGGTGACCCTCGCGATCAGCCAGTTGGCGATGCGGGACGGGAGCTTCCGGGACAGGAACTTGTCCATCCTCTTCTTGCGCCAGCCGCTCACCACGTCGTATCCTTCCTCTATCTTTTTGAAAAGCATGCCGATGTCGTTGGGATCGTTCTGGAGGTCGGAATCCATGAACACGATGATGGTCCCGGCGGCGTAATCTATGCCGGCCGACATCGCCGCCGTCTGCCCGAAGTTGCGGCGGAACAGGATGACCTTGATGTTCCGGTCCTTCTTGGCGATGTCCCGGAGGATGTCCGGCGATGAATCGATGCTGCCGTCGTCGATGAAAATAACTTCATAGGTGATATTGAGGGGCTTCAGGGCCTTGATGATTTCTTCATACTGGAGGTATATGTTTCCCTCCTCGTTGTAGACCGGGAGGACGACGGACAGGTAGGGCGCGGCGGACTTTTTTTTCTGTGCTGGTTTTGCCGATGGCATAGGGATTCTCCACGTCACGGTTGTTTGTCAGAAATGCCTGCCGGCCTTGCGGTGTGGGTATGTCCCGGATCGGACGCGCCGGCTATGCGGCAAATCTTTTTTCTTCTTGCAAATAGCAACAATAATCGGGTATCTGCATAAATACAAACATTTTTTTTAAAAATAATGGTTTGAAGAATTCTTCTCCGCCTGCGGCGTAAAACGGATAATAAAAACATGCTGGAATCGAAACTTTCACATCTGGTCGATCCGCTCCGGGAAATGATATTCCAGTTCGGCATGGTGATCGGCAGGTTCCGCGAAGAGAGCGGGGCCGTCCTGGCCGGGGTCACCTGCGACATGTTTCCGGCAGAGATAACCGCGGCGCTGGGGCTTGTGCCCCTGCGGATCCCGTCGCTGATGATCGGGCGCTGCACCGCTGCGGGAGCGTCGTCGCTCGACGGCATCGGGGAGACCTATGATCTCCTGGTGGTGCCGCGGGGGTGCGCCGGAAGGGACGGCCTCTCCGGGAGGGCGGACGCGGTGAGCGAGTTCTTCTGCCCGTCCGGCTGGGGCGAGGAATCATGCCGCGGCATGGAGGCGTCCATGGAAAAGCTGCTGGAGCGGGCCGGCCGCGGCGGGCTCTCCCGCCTTGACCCAGCGGTCCTTTCGTCCGTTACCGCGATGTACAACAGGGTGAGGCGGGCGGTGCGGGGAATCGCGGCTGCCCGGCGCGAAAAGCCCGACCTTCTCTCGTGCCGCGATCTGGGGACGGTGATGGAAGCGGCCATGGTGTTCCCGCCGGCCGTGACGGCCGATTTTCTGGCCGCGGTCCTGGACGGCCTGAACCGGACGGAATCCGCCGTGTCCGCCGCCGGCGTTCCGGTGATGGTCTACGCGGGCTTTGCCGCCGATGCCGCGGTGCTGGACGAGATCGAGGAGGCGGGGTGCCTCGTGGTCGAGGATGACGCCTGCGGGGGCAGGCGGCAGTTCGACATGTCGTACAACCACGAGTCGGCCGAACTCTATCATGAAATACTTGACGCGTTCTCGTACCGTCCCCGGTGCCCCTCGGTGCGTACCGTGGAGGAACGGACAGCGCTCCTCTATTCGATGATCAAAGGCCACGGCATTGAGGCCGTGATTTTCATCGAAGACCTCTGCTGCCCGGCGCGGGGCAGGGACATCGGCGAACTGCGCGTTCGCCTCATGCGGTCCGGCGTGGACCCCCTGGTGGTGACAACGGTGGATGCGGCGGATACGGTGAGGGAATATGTAAGCAGGATGTGAGGGTTAATCCCCCCAAGCCCGCGTTCTCAGGATAAGGTTGATGCCGACGCATGCCCGGGATGCGCCGAATGCGTTGGCCCCAGAGGGGTGATGCTGTTGTGGATAAGTCCCCCTCCGGGGGATTGAGAGGGCCCGTGTTACTTGCCCACCCTGTTGATGTAGTTCCCGGTGATCTTGAAGGCTTCGCCGAGGAAAAGGTCGTTTTCAAGGTCGATAAGTTTTTTGCCGCTTTCCTTGTTGAAGGTCTTCTCCAGCTCTTTCTGCTTCTGCTTCTCGATGGCGGACTCCTCCTTGAGGCTGATGGTCTTGCTGTTGATCTGCTCCTTGTACTTTTTTATCTTTTCGTTGAGCTTGCGGTACTTTTCGCTGGCATTGATCCGCGCCAGGGATTCCCCGCCAAGCTGGGATATTATTGCCTCGTTCACCAGATTGTATTTCCTGTGTTCCGCGGAGGGTATTTTCTTCCACTTGAGGGGATACTTGTTCTTGCTCTCGCCGATGTCCCAGATTGATGAGAGGTCCGGCACCTTGATGTCCGGCGCGATGCCGGTCAGCTGGTTCGACGACCCGTCGGGCTGGTAGAAGATCGATATGGTTATCTTGATGGCGCCCTTCTTGAAGGGGAGTTCGTTGTAGGACTGCACGGTCCCCTTGCCGAAGGTGCTGTCCGGGCCGACGATGAGCCCCCGCCGGTAGTCCTTGATGGCGCCGGCAAGGATCTCGGAGGCGCTCGCGCTGAACTTGTCGATCAGCACGACCATCGGGCCGTCGTAAACGATGCTTTCGTCGTTGTCGTTGACCACGTGGGGCCGGTTCCTGCCGTCCACGATCTGGAGTACCGGTCCGCCGGCGATGAAGAAGCCCGCGATATCGATGGCCTCGTTGAGGAGGCCCCCGGGGTTGCCCCGGAGGTCGAGGATGATTCCCTTGACCTTTTCGGCTTTCAGCTTCAGCAGTATTTCACGCACGTCGCCGGAAGAGCTCTTGCCCCGCTCCTTGTCGTAATAAAAGGAAGGGAGCTTGATGTATCCGACCTTTCGGCTCTTGTCGCCGTCGATGGTCAGTATCTGGGATTCCGCGGCGCTGTCCTTGAGGCTGATCTCCTCGCGGACGATGGGGACCACCATCCGTATCGGCTTGTTTCCCTCGCCGGACTCGCGCAGGACGGTGAGGCGCACCTCGGTGCCCTTGGTGCCGCGTATCTTTTTCACCACGTCGCGGAGGTCCATGTCGACCACGTCCAGCGGCTCGCCGTCTCCCTGGGCGACCGCAATGACCTTGTCTCCCGGCTTCAGCTTTATCTTGTCCGGCAGTTTGTCGGCGGCCCCGCCGGCGATGATCGACTCGACAATGACGAAGCCGTCCTCGGACTTGAGGCGCACGCCGATACCTTCAAGCTTCAGCTTCATGGAGATGCTGAAGTCCTCGTTCTCCTCCTGGGTGAGGTAATTGGAGTGCGGGTCCAGTGACATGGAAAAGGCGTTCATGAACCGGTCGAGGAGCTTTTCCTCGTCTATTTCCTCGACCCGCTTGTTGAGGAGGTCGTATTTCTTGGCGAGCTTTTTCTTCGCCTCGGCCAGGCTCTGCCCGGAGGAGAGGTAGTTGAGGAGCTGGAGCTTGACGTTCTTGCGCCAGCGGTCCCTCATTTCCGCTTTCGTTTCGGCGTAGTCGACCTTGTCGCGGTCGACGATTATCTTTTCATCGACGGTGAAGTCGAACTTGCTCTTGATGAGCTCGTTGATGAGGTTGTTGCTCTCCAGGAAGCGCTTCCTGTAGACCGAATAGATATCGTCCAGGAAATCGAACTGGTTGTTCTGGACGTAATCGTCTATCTTGTGCCGGTATTTCTGGAAACCCTCGATGTCCTTCCTGTAGAAGTAGTACTTGCCGTAGTCAAGCGACATGATGAGGTTGTCCAGGATCCGCTCGGACAGCTCGTCGTTCAGGGAGTGGTACTGCACGTGCATGGCGAGGAACTGGTTGACCAGCGCGGGGACGTCATTCTTTTTGAGACCTTCGGAATTCTTGAAGCAGGATAGGACGATCGCGAAGGTCGCGATCAGGACCAGGTACTTTTTCGACATGGGGTTTCTCTCCGGGATGAAATTAGTATTGCTGCAACATATATTGTTCCACCGGGGGTCAAGGGGCTACCTCCCCCGCAATTCCCCTCGCAGGGCAGCAGTCACTACAAAAAGCAGATAAAGGAATTAGTCAATTATTATTTGGAAAGGTTACAAGTAATTCCGGGGACGGGCGGGGGCGGAGATGCGGGCCGTCCCGGTTTTTATATTGACATCCTCCGATGTAAGGGGTTTCTGCTGGACATGACAGGAGAACTCCCGTGACCCGTTTCGCTGTAATCCTGGCGCTGTGCGCGCCCCTTGCCGTGGAATCGTGCTATTGCTACAGGGCCGTCACCATCGAGCGGACCCATGGCCTGTACCGCACGGACGCGGCCGGCGTCCCCGTGCGGGCGGCGCGGTTCCGCCTTCCCGTGGGGAAGGTCCTCGCCCGGGAAGGTTCGCTCTCGCCGTCTGCCTTCATCAACAACAGGGCCGTTGACCTTGCCCTGCAGGGCCGGTACGGCGAGGCGGAGATTCTTTTCAGGGAGGTCCTCGCGGAGGATGCCCGTGACGCGGCGGCGCTCAACAACCTCGGGGTGATCTGCGAGGCCGGCGGAGACAGGGACGGGGCCTTCAAAATGTACATCGAAGCATGCCGCATTGAGCCGGACAATGCCGCTTTCAGAAAAAACTTCCAGAGTTTCGCCGATTACCGTGACGGGAAGGAGTGACGCCCTCTGACAGGGGCCGTCAAATCGTCCTGATGATTTCGAGGAGCCGCGCCGCCGATTTTTCCCAGGAAAACTGCTTTGACCGGGCAAGGCCTTTCCTGGTCATGGCGCTCCTCCGGGCCCTGTCGGACAGGATCTTTTCCATCGACGCCGCGAGAGCTTCGGTGTCAAGGGGGTCCACCAGGACGCACGCGTCCCCGGCCACTTCCGGAATCGAGGATGACGTTGAGGAAATGACCGGACACCCGCACTGCATCGCCTCGAGGACCGGCATCCCGAAGCCCTCGTAGAGGGTTGGAAACACGAAAACGTCCGCCCCGCTGTACAGGGGGGCCAGGTCTTGCGACGGCACGTATCCCGTGACGATTATTGAATGTTTGGCCGGGTGGCGTTCAATCATTTCGAAAAGCTTCGTGTTTTTCCATCCGCTCATGCCCGCCAGCACCAGCTGGTGCCGCACGCGTTTATGGACCTTCGCGTAGGCGTCGAGGAGGGTCGCCAGGTTTTTGCGCGGTTCCAGGGTGCATACGGACAGGATGTACGGCCGGGTGATCTCGTAGCTCTTTTTGACGCGCGTAACGGATTTCGGGTCCGCGGGGTGAAATATCTTCCGGTCGGCGGCGTTGTGCAGCGTTATTATGTCCTTCCGTATCTTCAGCAGCCTGACCAGGTCGTTCCTGGTGCTGTCGGACACGGAGAGGAGTAGGTCGGCGCGGTTCATGTTCCGGACGATGGCGCGCTTCTTGTTTCGGCTGTTGATGTCCGTCGTTTCGGGATAGAGCTTCCATACCAGGTCGTGGATGAGCCATATCTTTCTCACCCCGGAGAAGAAGCAGAAGGGGAAAAAGTCGGCGAAGAAACCCAGGTAAACATCGATCCTGTTGTCGCGCATCGATTTCGCGAGCCAGAAGTAGAGGCAGGCCCGGTCGATCGCCTCGAGGGCCATCTTGAGGATGCGGTACAGAACGATCCGGGATAGCGCCGGCAGCGTTTTCTCGCTGCCGCCCTTCAACACCCCCAGGGCGTCCGTGATCCTGTATTTGAATTTTTTGACGCGCCAGTCGTACCGGACATGCCTCCACTTTTCGTTGGGCAGGTCCGCATGGAGAAGGGCGTCAATGGTGTATATAAAATAGCTGTTGTCGGGATCCAGTCTCTGGAGTTCCCTGATATAGTTCAGCGTAACGTTCCCTATGCCGGTCAGGTTTTTCGATGACAGCGATAATGCTTCAATGGCTATTCTCATGTGGGGTCCGTTGCGGTGATGAACCGGTCAAGCGGCCGGGGAGGATGAGGGCCGCTCATCCTCCTTTGAATATCTCTATGTTCTGCTGTATCCAGTCCATGAGCTTGCCGATGCCTTCGCGGGGCATCACCTGGGGCTCCCAGCCGAGCAGTTTTTTCGCCTTCGCTATGTCGCAGATGAAATAGCGCAGGTCGCCGTGGCGGTCGGCCTCGAATTTGACCTCGGGCTTTTTGCCGAGGATATCCTCGAGGATGTCGATGCATTCCAGCAGCGAGATCGCGGTCCGGGGACCGCCGCCGATATTGTAGATGCCCGGCTTCCGTGTCTTGTAGAACGCGTCAAAGGCGCGGCACACGTCCGTGGCGTAGATGATGTCCCGCACCTGCTTGCCGTTGCCGTACATGACGCAGGGCCAGCCCACGGCGGCGCGGATGGCGAAATTGGCCACCCAGCCGTGGTCCTCGCCGCCGAACTGGCGGGTGCCGTATATGCCGGTAAGGCGGAAGCTGGCCGCCTCGAGCTTGTAGGTGTCGATGAAGACCCTCGTGTAGATGTCGCCGGCGGCCTTCGACGCGTGGAGCGGCGTGAGGACCCCTTCGAGGGTCGGGTGCAGCTCATCGATGCCGACCGGATGCCGCACGTATTTGTTGCTTTCTTCTTTTAATGTATTGTTGATTTCATTGCCGTACACGTGGACCGTGGCGCAGCACGCCACCGGTATCTTCATGGTCCGGGCCGCCTCGAGGACGTTGAAGGTCCCCATGACATTGGTCGTTATATCGAGCCGGGGGTCTTCCCAGCTTATGGTCATCGCCGGCTGCGCCGCCGTGTGGATGATATAGTCGCAGCCCTTGGCGTGGTCCATCAGTTCTTCGAAGTTCCGGACGTCGGCCTTGACCAGGTCGACCCCGAGCTTTTTAAGATAATTCCAGTTGTGGACGCGGGCCTCGTCGGCGGCAAATCCCGTCCGCTTGAGCTCGTTCTTGGTCATGTTGTCATAGGAAACAACCTTGTCGCCCTGCTGTATGTAGTATTCGCATACATGGGACCCGAGAAATCCGCACCCGCCGGTAACCAGTACTTTTTTTCCCATATCGTAGCCTCTGTGTAATGAATATGCCTTAAAATGGGAAAATAAAGCCGCAATTAGTCAACACTTTTATTTAAAATAAAAAATTCCGCCGCGTCTTAAAATACTTGTCAATATTCCCCCGTTTCTGTTGTATCATAAAATGGATCAGGACCTCATGTAACGGGGGATTGTTGAAGACGGTATGCTGACTGACGCCTACAAGCGCAAACACGATTACCTGCGCGTATCCATAACCGACAAGTGCAACCTGCGGTGCCGCTACTGCATGCCCCCCGAGGGCGTCGAGCTTCTTCCGCACGGGCAGGTCCTCAGGAACGAGGAGTTCGTGCGGCTAATCGGCATTTTCGTGTCCCTGGGCGTCGTGAAGGTGCGGTTCACCGGCGGCGAGCCCCTCGTCCGTAAGGGCTTCATAGACATCGTCATCCGGACCAGGTCGTTGCACCCGGCGCTGGAGCTCTGCCTTACCACCAACGGTCTTCTCCTCGGCAATTACATCGACGACCTGGAAAGGCTCGGGGTCAGGAAGCTGAACATCAGCCTCGATACCATTTCACGGGAACGGTACCGCGCCATCACAGCGCGAGACGGTCTTCACGATGTGCTCGCGGCTATTGACAGGGCCCTTGCAGCTGGTTTTTTCGATGTGAAGGTCAATGCCGTGCTCTTCGGGGATACCATGGCGGAGCTGGATGAGTATCTTGATTATTTCAGGGGGCGCGACGTGACCCTCCGCTTCATAGAAAAAATGCCCTTCGTAGCCGATGAGGCCGGCGGGCCCTTTCTTTCATCGGAAGCGCTCATGGGGGAACTCCGTGCCCGGGGCGAGTTGAAGCGCAACATGGGAACCGACACGAATGTGGCGCTTATGTATGATTACCTGTACCGGGGCAGGTACCCGATGAAAATCGGGGTGATACCGCCCCTGACGCAGAAGTTCTGCTCCGCCTGCAACCGCCTCAGGATCACGTCGGACGGGTATTTAAAAACATGCCTGCATTCGAGCGTCGACCATGACCTGAAAAAGCTCATCCGCGAGGGCGCCGACGACGACAGGGTCCGCGCGGAGATACTGCGGGCCGTGTCGGAGAAAAGGGAGGGGCACAGCCTTGACTGTGACCATGATGACGGCGGGTGCTCGGTCCGGTCCGGGTCCAGGTCCATGTCCAAGATCGGCGGCTAGGACCGGGCGCGGAGCGGCAAGGAACGTGAAGGAGAAGGAGAAGCCCATGAGATACGGTATCGCAATAATCGCTGCCGTGACCGTCGCCGGCATGTGCGCCGCGGGGTGCAGGAAGAGCGTGCGCGAAGCGCCGCGGGCCGAGCGGCAGGACGCGATCTTCGTGACGTGGGAATTCTCAAGCGCCGACAGGGACGGCGAACCCTATACCGAGGCGGCCCTGGTAATCAACGGCAGCCGGGAGCACAGGCACCGGATCGGCGTCTTCTACGGAAGGGTCAGGAGAATATTGAGCCCCGGCGAGATCAACCGCGAAATGGTGGGCGGGACAATTTCCGGGTTCGTCACAAACCACCAGGGACGGGGCAGCGAGGTCATCGTCCGCTTCAACGAGCAGCTCCAGCGCCTCATCGTCGCCGAGCGTCCGTGGAGCGAGAAGCTCCCCGCCGGTTCCTACGGAGTGATAAAAAATATTCCGGTTCCCGAATTGAGAAAAGAAAAGATCGGTTTTTGACCGCAGACCGGAAACAATTTACTTGACATTTTTTCTCGAACCGCTATTGGTTGATATTTTCGAAGACGGGCAACTGTCATTTCAACGAGTCCCGGTATTCCGGGATGAGGAGAAATCATGATTAAAATAGTAATCCTGTTCGATTTTCCACCCCGGCGAGCGGGGTTCGAAATGACAAATCAAGAATAGCATGCAGTCTCATCACAAATGACATTACCGGAGCATCATGCTTTTTAATACATACCAATTTTTCATTTTCCTTGTCGTCGTCATCGGACTGTTTTTCGCGCTGCCCCACCGGTTCCGGTGGATCCTGATGCTCGGGGCCAGTTATTTCTATTACATGTACTGGGACCCGCGGTACGCGATCCTCATTTTCACGACCACCGTGGTGGTTTACGGCACGGCACTCCTGATGGAGGGAAGGGCCGTGGTTGTGAAAAAGCTCCTGGTGGCCGTCAGCGTCCTCATCAACATATCGATCCTGGCGACGATCAAGTATTTCAATTTCATCAACAGCAGCCTGAAGGACCTCTTCTCGCTGTTCGGCGTCGGCTACACGGTGCCGTCCCTGAACATCCTTATGCCGATCGGCATTTCCTTTTACACCTTCCAGGCCCTGAGCTATACCATAGACATATACCGGGGTACGAGAAAGCCGGAGCGGCATTTCGGCATCTTCGCCCTTTACGTCAGCTTCTTCCCGGTGCTCCTCTGCGGCCCCATCGAGCGGTCGACCACGCTCCTGCCGCAGTTCTACAAGGAGATGGAGTTCGACTATGACCGGGTAACGGACGGGCTGAAGCTCATGGCCTGGGGCTATTTCCAGAAGCTTGTCGTGGCCGACCGTCTCAGCCTCTTCATCAGCCAGGTCCAGGCGAACCCGAAGGCCTTCTCAGGGCTTCCGGTGCTGGCTGCGGTTTACCTGTATCCCATCCAGGTGCTGTGCGATTTTTCCGGGTATACCGACATGGCCATCGGCGTGGCACTGATCATGGGATACAAGCTCACGGAGAATTTCCGCAGGCCCTTCCTGGCCATATCCCTGGCGGACATGTGGCGGCGGTGGCACATATCCCTCATATCCTGGTTCAGGGACTACCTGTATATCCCCCTGGGCGGCAACCGCGTTCCGAAATGGCGGCAATACCTTAACCTGATGATCATCTTCACCGTCTCCGGCCTGTGGCATGGGGCGCAGTGGACCTTCGTTCTCTGGGGTTCCCTGAACGGCCTGTTCATCATCATAAGCCGCATGACGGAGAAGCCGCGCGGGTGGGTGCGGGAACATATTTTCCGCGGCATCGACAGGGTGCCGGCAGCGATGCATTTCGTCCTTGCCGCGGCCTTGGTGACCGCTGTCGTTGCGCTGCCCATGGTCGGGATCCGGTTAAGCGCCGTAGGCAGGGTGTTGTCCGTGATCGGCGGACTGGCCTTCCTCGCCGCCGGCATCGTGAGAACAAAGGGGGAACCCTACGCGCGCTTCACCGCGGGGCTCAAGAAATTCTGGATGATGGCGGCCACGTTCCATCTCTTCGCCTACAGCGGCGTGTTTTTCGGAGTCAGGAGCGTGAAAGACGGTTTATACATGCTCACCCACGCCTTCGCGCCGACACGGAATGCCGCTCCCCTGCTGGATGACACGATACAGTTTATTCTCATGATAGCCGTCGTCGCGGTGTTCATGGTAATACAATACACGCAGGAATACCGCGGCAGCATACGGGCGCTGATACGGACACGGCCGGCATGGGTGCGGATGGCCCTGTACTGCCTGATCTGCTTCGCCATCCTGTTTTTCGGAGTCCGCGGCGCCGCGCAGTTCATATATTTCAGATTTTAAGGTGCATCTTTGAAACGACTGATTGGAAAAATTGCTGTCATTGCCCTGATCTCGGCGACCCCGGTGGCCCTGTATAATTATTTCATCGACCAGTATTTCGTCCTTCGGCAGAATGTTGCATCGATGCGGGTGCTCCCCAATGAGCGATGGGTGAAGACCGAATATCTTATCAAGAACCCCGCGAAGTATGATTCCATTGTGTTCAGCTCGTCCCGGGGCAGCCAGTTACCGATTGAGTTCATCAACCAGCATACCGGAGGCAGGTACTATAACATGACCCTGATGGCCGGCGTTCCCTCCGACCATCTGAGTATCCTGAAAATCCTGGTGCGCAACAAGGTCGCCATCAAGCATGTCCTGATAGGCCTTGATTATTATTCATTCCAGGGGGCCACGCCGGCCCAGTTTTACCGGGGCATCATGTATCCGGATGATCCGTGGGAACGGATGAAGAATTACTTCGATTACCTGTTCCTGCCCTTTGACAGCACCGTTTTCAACGAACTCAATTTCGACGGCAAGGATGTCGCCTATGACATATTCGGCACCGGTGAGTATACCTTCCTGAAAAAGGAAAAAAGCATTGCCGAGCATCCGGAACAGCATCCCGCCCGTTTCCAGTTTCCCATCCTGGTGGTGTGCGATGACCGTATCGACAAGACCCTGAGTGAAATAAAGCAGATCATTTCTCTCTGCAGGGCAAACGGCATCACGACCACGTTTTTCATTAATCCCGAGTATGCCCCGTCATATCTCTGCGCGGACATAGACTTCATAAATAAAGTCTGCTTTCGTTTTTCCGAGATAACTGATTTCTGGGATTTCAACGGTTCATCGTCGGTTACCGGGGACATGTACAACTATGTCGACTTGATACATTTCCGCCGGCCGGTCGGCAGGATGATGATGGCAAGGATATTCAACGTCCCCGATGTGGCGCCGGCCGATTTCGGGAAGCTGGTGACCAGGTCGAATGTCGCGGCATTTACCGCGGAAGCGAAGCGGGCCCATGAGATTAATAAGAAAAAGGTCAAGCTGAACTGCGCCCCGTGCAGACAGGCGCTCTGGAAGTAGGGCGTTGAACGTCTTTGCCCTGCGCCTGGCGGCCGCTAGCCTTCACCCCGGCTTTTTTCCGTCCGCCTCTTAACATAATCCCTCAGGTTCAGAACGACGCTAGCAGTGCAGCATGCGGCAAAGACCGCGATGGTGGCCGCGTCTACCATGCGCGGCGGCAGGTCTATCCCCGTCAGTTCGATTATGAGAAAATGTATGTAAGAATCGGAGGCGACGGGCCTGCCCAGGGCCGCCCGGACCTTCCAGTGCCAGTCCGTGCAGAAGCAGAACCCCCAGCCGTACCATATCCCAATGACAAACCAGGAGAAGGCCGTGGCCGCGATGGCGGCCAGGTGGTACTTTCTCGTCTTTTTCCAAATCCACCCCGTCATATTGAAGAGGGTGAAGACCGTATGGAAGAAAAGGAAAAAGCAGTCGAGGAAGTGCAGCATGGGGATCCTCCGGTTGATATACTGCCGGTATAAGGCTCTGAGATCACGGCCGGGGCCTTGTTCTGATTGTCATTGCGGGCGGCCCCGCGACGAAACAACCCTCATGTTGACAGACAGTTTATACATGAATTGGAGGTGTTGTATGCAGTCCGGTAATTGTCGATCGCCGGACCGCTTCGCTTTGCTCGCGATGACAGGAGGCGCACCGTAATTTTTTTCATGTTCCATTGCCATGGGAGAAGCCGGGGTGATTCATCATAGTATCAATCAATCCGTCCATGTCAAATACTTTCAACAACAGCCATGGATAATTCAGCTCTATCTAAAAAACCTAACCATCCGATTGACTATCAGCGTTGCCTTCATTATATTAATGTAATTTATCCGGAACAGGGGAATGGGCCTGTGCCGGCCAGGATATCGAAATGAACCACCTCAAGGGACAACAGAGCCCCTATCTGCTCCAGCACCTTCACAATCCCGTTGACTGGCATCCCTGGGGGGAAGAGGCCTTCGCCCTCGCGCGGTCCCTGGACAGGCCGATTTTCCTCTCAATCGGTTATTCGACCTGCCACTGGTGTCATGTCATGGAGCGGGAGTCCTTCGAGAACGGGGCCGTCGCGGCCGCGCTGAACGGGTCCTTCGTTTCCATCAAGGTGGACCGGGAGGAGCGGCCCGACATTGACCGGGTCTACATGACGGCATGCCATCTCATGACCGGGACCGGCGGGTGGCCCCTCACCATCATCATGACCCCGGCGGGGAAGCCCTTTTTCGCCGCCACCTATCTTCCGAGGAAAAGCGCCCGCGGCAGGGCCGGGCTCCTGGAAATCCTCGGACGCGTCAAGGATGTGTGGAGGGACCGCCGCGCCGAGGTCGACGCTTCGGCCGAGAGCGTAACCGCGGCCCTGGGCGGGAGACCTGCACCGGCGGCCTCCGGTGCGGCCGGCGAAGAGGAACTGCGCCGCGCCTCGGATCTTTTCGCCGCCATGTTCGACGCGGTCAACGGAGGGTTCGGCGAAGCGCCGAAGTTCCCGTCGCCCCACAACCTGCTCTTCCTCCTGCGAAGGTGGAAGATGGGCGGAGACGACAGGGCCGGCGCGATGGTCATCGAGACGCTGCGGCGCATGCGGATGGGCGGCATTTACGACCATGTCGGCTTCGGCTTCCACCGCTATTCCACCGACGGGCGGTGGCTGGTGCCCCATTTCGAGAAGATGCTCTATGACCAGGCCATGCTGGCCATGGCCTATGCCGAGGCCTATCAGGCCTGCGGTGACCCGCTCTTCGCGGAGACTGCGCGGCAGATATTCGAGTACGTGTCCCGGGACATGACCTCGCCGGAGGGCTGTTTCTATTCCGCCGAGGACGCCGACAGCGAAGGAAGGGAAGGGGCCTTCTATCTCTGGAGGGCGGGGCAAATAATGGACCTGCTGGGCGCCGGTGACGGTCGGCGCGCCATGGAGGCGTACAGCATCAGCGACCGGGGCAACTTCAGGGATGAGGCGACGGGGCGCATGACAGGTGAGAACATCCTTCATCTCGGCGCGGTCCCCGGGGACACCGCGAGAATGGAATCTATACGTGAAAAGCTTTTTGCCGCGCGGGAACGGCGTCCGCGGCCCTTCCGGGACGACAAGGTCCTCGCCGACTGGAACGGCCTCATGATAGCGGCCCTGGCGCTGGGGGCCAGGGCCCTGGGAGACGACCGGTATCTCCGCATGGCCCGGGACGCTGCTTCCTTCATCGGGAGCAGGATGATGACCGGGGGCGACAGGCTCCTCCACCGGTTCCGGAACGGCGGGGCCTCGGTGCCGGGCAACCTGGACGATTACGCCTTCGTCGCCTGGGGCCTGATCGAGCTCTACCAGGCCGGCTTCGACCCGGAGCACCTTGACCTGGCGATCCGGCTTTCCGCCTCCATGCTGAAGCATTTTGCCGACGGCGGCGGCAGGCTGGCCTTCGCGCCCCGTGACGGGGAAAAACTGGTCGCGGAGACCGTTGAAACCCATGACGGGGCGTACCCGTCGGGGCATTCGGCGGCGTACTATAACCTGGTGAGGATATCGCGGCTGACCGGCGACCCCGCCTGGGAAGCCTCGGCGGAGAGGATCCTTGCCGGAGCCGGCGAGGGCCTGCGGCGCCATCCCCTCGGGTATGGCATGCTCTTGGCCGGCCTCCAGTATGCCCTTGGGGAATCCTGCGAGGTTGTCCTGGCCGGGGATGCTGACGACGGCGCTTTCAAGGAAATGGCCGGGGATCTGCACCGCGAATACCGGCCGGGCTGCGTAATCATGGCAAGGCCCGACGGGGAACCGGGGGAACGCATCGGTCGGCTCGCGCCCTTTACCGCGGCGATGCGGGCCGGCGGCGGGAGGGCGGCCGCGTATGTGTGCCGGGGTAAGCGGTGCTTTCCGCCGGTTCACACCGCGGCAGATATGAGGGCCCTTCTGGAGATAAAAAGTACTTGATTTATTTCGTGATTGGTTTCAGAATTTTATTTTGATGAACCAGCCTTCATCAGGCGTGTTCCGGTTCAGCGGCATACGGTATGACAGAACAACATCTCATGCAGAACATCACGGTCCTCCCCCGGGGCGGCTACCTGGTGGATACGCCGGCCGGCTATATCCAGTTCGGATCGCCGCCGGAGACCATCAAGGACACCATGGCCATGCCCAAGGGCGTGCCGCAGATCTTTGTCCTCACCAACGAGCTTTTCAACTGGCTGAAGGGCATCAGCATCGCCGAGATAGAGTTCCCCATCTATTATAATTTTTTCCTCAAGAAGAGACGGACCACCATCATATGCCGCGAGGGCCAGTTCGAGCAGATGAAAAAAGTCCTCCAGGAGGCCCTCTTCGGCCCGAAGGAGTTCGACATTTCCGCGGATTATGACCTGTCGTCGGGGGGCCGGACGGTCCCCGACATCAAGATGGAGATGGACTTTTTCCGGAGGGGCCTCAAGTTCTCCGATCTCCTATCCTTCGGCTTTTTCAAGGACAACAGCTTCACCCTCCAGGGAATAACCATCGAGATCGGCGATGACGGCGATTTCCGCGTGAAGGAAGGGAACGACGTGATCGCCGTGGTTCCCGCGCGGGTCGAATACAAGCCGAAGTACCTCATCGGCAAGCGGCTCCCGGAGCCGTACAAGCCCCCCCTCTTCGGCGTGACCTGCCTGGGGCCCAGCCACGGCTTCGACCCGGAAGAGAACACCTCCGGGTTCATCGTCTGGCTGAACCACAACGGCGTCATGGTGGACCCGCCGGTGAACTCCACGGAATGGCTCGTCGACTCCAACGTCAACCCGAAGCTTACCGACAGTATCATCCTCACCCACTGCCACGCGGACCATGACGCCGGCACCTTCCAGAAGATCCTGCAGGAGCAGCGGGTGACCATCTATACCACCGAGACGGTGATGATGAGCTTCCTCCGGAAGTATTCGGCGCTGAGCAACATGCCCATATCATACCTGATGAGGCTCTTCGACTTCCATCCCGTCAGGATCGGCAAGCCGACCTTCATCCACGGCGGCAGGTTCGACATGTTCTACACGCTCCACTCGATCCCCACCATGGGGTTCAAGATGGAATTTTCAGACCAGACCTTTGTTTATTCCTCGGACCACAACAATGACCCGGGCATCCACAAAGAGCTGCTCGGCAACGGCATTATCACCAGGGAACGCTACGACGAGCTCGCCAATTTTCCCTGGGACTCGAAGGTCATCTACCACGAGTCGGGCATCGCGCCGCTCCATACCCCCATAACGTACCTGAATTCACTGCCGAAAAAGATCAGGAAGAAGATCGTCGTGTACCATATTGCCAAGAAGGATTTTCCGTCCAAGACGGCCCTGACCCTGGCGAAGTTCGGCATCGAGAACACCCTGTACTTCAAGACGAAACACCCCCGCTTCGAGACCGCCTACCAGATCATGGGTATCCTGAAAAATATCGATTTCTTCGAGGCCCTGCCCCTGTCCAAGGCCCAGGAGTTCCTCGATATCGTCGAGGAGGAGCGTTACAAGAAGGGCGATGTGATCATCCGGAAAGGGACCGTCGGGGACAAGTTCTTCATCATCTACTCCGGCAACGTGTCCGTCGACAGCGGCGGCCTCGCGGAAAAGAAGATCTACGGCACCTACGACTACTTCGGCGAGGTGGCCCTGGTCACCGAGCAGAGCCGGGCCGCCGACGTCATAGCCGAAACCGACCTGGTGGTGTACACCATCAGCAGGGAGAAGTTCCAGAATTTCATCGTCGGCACCGAGTTCGAGAAGATGCTCCAGCGGCTGGCGCGGATCCGGAACAGCGAGACGTGGAACCTCCTTTCCACCAGCGACTTTTTCCGCTACTGCACCTCCTCGCAGAAGACCTGGCTCGAGTCGATATTCGTCCCCATGGAGCTGCAGGCGGGCGATATCATCCATGAAGGGGACCAGATGCAATACATCTATATCCTCAGGAGCGGGGAAGTGGAAGTGACGAAAGGGGGAAGGCCCGTCGCCGCGCTGAAGAGGGGCGATTTCATCGGCTCGGTCCAGAGGCTCCATCTGAACGAGCCGGCGGATTTTACCTTTTCCAACCGCGAGACCGTCGCCGTGTACGCCATGAAAAGCGATGACATCAAAAAGTTCATCAACAACAATCCCGGCCTCCTGATGAAACTGGTCTACGACTTTTAGAACCTCACCGAACTCCCCCCTGTCACCCGAAGGGGGCACGCGCAAGATACTATGATTTCACGTGAAAATGATCTGATCCCATTCGTGCAACTGATCGCTGTCCGATTTTTTCTTGACTTGTGCCGGAAGACATATAGTATTGCACAACTTTTTTATAATGATGATGTTACGGCCGGATTCCATGAAGTGGGGCCGCATCGCGCTATAACGCCGCAACGAAACTAGTCAGGACAATAACGAAAAACACCCTATGGTTTTCAGTTCAGTATCGTTCCTTTTTTTCTTCTTCCCCATAACACTGGCCGTTTTCTTTTTCCTCAGAAACAGGCCGATGGCGCGGAACGTGTACCTGCTCGTCGCGAGCCTGGTCTTCTATTTCTGGGACGAGAAGATATACACCGTCCTTCTCGTGGTGTTCACGGTCATGAACTATTTTTTCGGGATCCTCATCGACCGCGCCGACGGGCGCCGGAAGACGATCCTGGTCATTTCCCTCGTGTGCAACATATTTCCCCTGGTCTTTTTCAAGTACACCGGCTTTTTCGTCAGCAATGTCAACAGCATCATCGCGCTCTTCGGCGCAGCGCCCTTCGAGGTGCCGCGCCTCAAGCTGCCGGTGGGCCTCTCGTTCTATACCTTTCAGATACTGACCTACTGCATCGACGTGTACCGCCGCAAGATCGCAGCGGAACGGGACCCGGTCAAGGTGGGCCTGTTCATCACCCTGTTCCCCAAGGTCATGCAGGGGCCCATTGAGAATTATCACCACATGGCGCCGCAGCTGGCGGACCGCACCGTCACCAGGGCCGATTTCGCCGAAGGCGTGAGGAGGGTCATCATGGGCCTGGGCAAGAAGGCCCTTATCGCCAACGTCCTCGGCGGGCCCGTGGACAAGATATTCGCCGTACCGGCCCAGGACCTGTCAGCGGGCGTCGCCTGGCTCGGCGCGATCCTTTACACGCTCCAGATACTCTTCGACCTGATAGCGTACAACGACATCGCCATCGGACTCGGCAAGATGTTCGGCTTTACATTCTTTGAAAACTTCAATTATCCCCTGGTTTCCCGCTCCATCCGCGAGTTCTGGCAGCGCAACCACATGACGCTGACCGCCTGGTTCCGGGAGTATCTCTATATCCCCCTCGGGGGCAACCGGGTCGCCCCGGCTCGTGCCTATTTCAATGTTCTCATCATCTTTTTCATATCCGGCCTCTGGCACGGAGCGGCCTGGTCCTTCGTGGTATGGGGCATGTGCCACGGCATCTTTTCGGCCTTCGAAAAGGCCACCGGCAAGGCGACCGAGCGGACGCCCCTGGGCCATCTGTACCTGCTCCTGTTCCATTTTACGACCATGGTTTTTTTCCGCGTCAGCGATCTTTCCGCGGCGGGGACGTATATCGGCACCATGTACGGCATCATACGTCCGGAAACGGTGCGGTACGGCATCGTCCAGTTCGTGAGCAACACCGATGTCATGATAGCCATCTTCCTGGCCCTTATAGGGTCCGTGCCCCTGGCCCCCCTCATAAGGGGCAAAGTGGAGGCCTTTATCGATTCCCGGAGCGGGGCCGCCGGCCGCGCGCTTTCGGTGGCCTTCTTCACGGCGCAGATACTGTTCCTGGCCGGCGTGCTGCTCCTCTCGGCGATGGCCCTGGCGAGCGATACCTACACGCCGTTCCTGTACCGGCAGTTCTGAGGTGCTACCGATGAAGGAAACGAGAATAACATCCATTGCCTATACCGTAACCATTGCCCTTTTCGTCCTGGCCATCTGGCTTCCGAACATCGGGAGCATGCTCAATATATCCCCGGGCGAAAGCTCGGAACAGCGCGCCATGGCGAAGCTGCCGGAGCTGAAGCTTGACCGGAAATCGATCATCCGGTTCCAGAGCAGGTTCATGAAGTACTATGTCGATAATTTCGGATTCCGCAACGTTCTCATCCGGTGGAACAGCCTCTTCAAGCTTAACGTCCTCAAGGTCGACCAGTTCCCCAAGGTCCTCGTGGGAAAGGACGGCTGGCTCTATCTCATCAAGGACGACGAGGGGAACAATTCCCTTGACTACTACCGTTCCCTCTCGCTGTTCAAGGACGAGAAGGAGATGGAGGAGTGGGCGAAGCCCCTCGATGAGATACGGAAAAATCTCGCCGAGCGGGGCATCCGCATGCTCGTCGTGTTCGTTCCCATGAAGCCGCGGATATATCCGGAATACGTGCCGGCGTACCTGAGGCCGGTGCAGGACAGGACCCGCCTCGACCAGATGATGGAGTATTTGAAGAAGCGCACGGCGCTGGATTTCATTGACACCGGCCCGGACCTGATGGCGGGCAAAAAGGAGCACCTTGTTTTCATCAAGCACGATGTGCACTGGAACGGCTACGGGGCCTTTTACGCGTACCGCGGGATTATGGAGAAAATCTCCGCCATGCTTGCGCCCGTCCGGCCGCTGACCCTGGACGATTACACGGTATCGGCCGTCAGCTTCACCGGCGGCGACCTCGCGAACATGCTCGGCCTCAAGGACCGGTTTACCGAGGACTACTACCTGTTCACCCGGAAGGACGGCATGAAGCCGAAACTGATGCCGGTGGCGTACCCGGCGCCCTTCAGCCGGTTTACGGAGGCCGTTGAGTCCGCTGACCGGAGCAAGCCGAGGGCCGTGGTGTTCCATGATTCATTTTTCAATTTCCTCAAGCCCCTGATGGCGGGGCATTTCAGCAGGATGGCGTGTTTCCAGAGCTACGGCCGCTATGACCGCGACGTTATCGAGGCCGAAAAACCGGATATCGTGATCTTCGAGATCGCCGAACACTTCCTGCTGAAATCGCCGGCATATGTGACGGCGGTGAAACAATAACCCCCCCTGTCCCCCAGGGGGGCATGGGGTTATACTGTATCGTGTCACCGTTCCATCCCTCCCGATAGTGATAAGGCAACTAATCGTTCAAAATCATGCCCCCTCAACGGGACGGGTGGTCTTGAATGGCCGCTTGCGCCTGCGGGTTCAACCTCACTTTGTACCAGTCTATGTTTCTGGTGATGTGCATCACCACGCCGAGAATGACGAAGAGCGCAACCGACCCCAGGAGAAGGGTGTAGTCCTCGTTCTGCACCAGCAGGAAGAGATACGCGTACAGGGCCGTCAGCAGGCCGGCCATGATCCCGCCGCGCTTCCTTGTCTTGAGCACCTTGACGCTGTACCCGGTGATCATCGCTATGACCCCGGCGCTCGCCGCCAGGCAGGAAACGATGAAGTTCATGTATTCGGACAGGGACAGAAAGAGCAGGTAGAACAGGCACAGGGCGGACCACACCATCAGGTACTGCAGGGGGTGTATCTTAAGCCCCATGAACACCTCGAAGAGAAAAAAGCAGAGGAATGTGAGCGATATGGACAGAAAGCCGTACTTGACCGCGCGCACGCACTTCTGGTAGAAATCCACCGGCTGATACAGCGCCGCACCGAAGGCCGTATCCGCCGGTTTGACCTCCTTGTCATCGGTAAATTCCTGGGCGAAGTTCCTGCCGAAGTAGGACACTTTCCAGCCGGCCTCAAAGCCTTTTTTGGTGATCTTCCGCGTTGAGGGAAGATAGGCGCCGGTGAAGCTCGGGTGCGGCCATGACGACCTGAGGCGGACCGTTGTTTCCTGGCCAGGCGGCGCGAAGCTGAGGGACGAAATTCCCTGGATCGAGAGCTTCATGGCAAAGTCGAAGGAGCGGCCGCCGGAACGGATGTCCCTGATGAAGGCGTGTATCCCCGACCGGTACAGGCCGCTGCCGCGGACGCCGGGAAGGAACGGGATGGCCTTCCTGTTCCAGGCAAGGGACGCGCGCCGCTGTATGCCCCGGGTGTCCGGTATCTCCACCGTAATGCAGGCATCCTCCCGGAGAATGTCTTTTTCCGGTATGCGGAGCCGGGAAAAATCCGGGACGCTGAACCGGCAGATTATCGACAGCTCCTCGATCTCCTCGATACGGTAGAGGATAACCTCATAGAGCCCGCGCGATCTTTTTTCCGGCATGATGACGCCGTCGATCGCCAGGGAGTGAGGGAGAAAATATGCGTGTTCTATGGACATGCTCGTGACGTTCTTTTCATCCCGGTAATAGCGCCGGTACGGCACCGTGAGCACCGGGCGATGATCGTCTGGTCGCCGCCCCACTTGCCGCTCACCTCGCTCACTGCCGCTGCCCGGCGGGATTCCCGCTCGGTCACGATGCCGGTGAAGAGGGTTTTAAAAGCAAATGATTCTGAAACTTATTTTCGTGACATGGATATCCTCCATCTTATGTTTGAATAAACATGGAATGTGGGAGTGAAGTTATTATGAACTCTGTGTGAAGTGTCTTTTTTTATGACCCGGAGGCGGGTTGGACGGGAATATGAATATTCGCTTTCTGTTAGCCTGGGGTTTAAACCCCAGGCTAACAGAAAGCCATGGTAATGATTCCAAACCTTTACTTCATGTACTTGTCCCACTTAGTGGCGAGGAATACCGCGGTGATCTCCCTGATGGCGGCGTGCACGTTCTCGACCCTGTCCGGCATGTGGACTATCCGTATCTGCAGCACCATGTTGTTCTTGTACAGGGACGCTTCCGCGATATAGTACACATAATCGACGGTCGTTCTATTGTCCAGCTCGACGCCCTTCTGCGTCATCTTCTGGATATAAACGTCGGCTCCATTGATGGAGGTTTTGGTGACCGGCTCGTAAACATGGTCGGCGTGGCTCTTCAGTCCGTCCATTTTGCCGTATTGCTTCGCCTGCTGGGTCATCTGGGCCCATGTGGGCGTCATGTAACCGGCAGTCCGGGGGTTGTAGCCCATGACGCCGACCTGGAGCTCCAGGCTGTAATGGCCCTGGCGGGAGTCTTTTTTCTCGCCCTGAATGCCGAGGCAGAGGAACGTGTTCTGGGTTTCCGCGTAGACAAAGGTCTTAGATTTAACAGGCACGCCCTTCGGCATCAGTGATTCCAGCTCCTTCGGAAAGTTTTTTGCGGTGTTTTCCCCCATTTTCATGTACTCGCCCATCATGTCCGAGGCCTGGTCCGCAAACACGGCGCACGGCACCAGCAGGAGGAGGCAGTACGCAACCAGCTGTTTCATGTTGTCCATTTTTTTCTCCGATGTGATACGTGAATTTGTCGCAATGCGGTGCTACCCGATCGCGTGATGAAGATTAGACAAAAATGCCGGAAAATAATCGAGAAATAAATGTAAGGATAAAAAATTTTCATAGAGGGTGAAAAACGCCATGTCAGGAGCGTTTTTCCGGCAGCGCGAGCGTCGCGGTAACGCCGGGCCCGCCGTCATTGTCGCGCACCTCGGCATAACCGCCGTGAAGGTGCGCCACCTCGCGCACGAAGGGGAGGCCGAGACCGGTGCCGCGCGTCCGGTCCCTGGCGGGAAGGGAGTAAAAGCGGTCGAAGATCCTTTCCCGGGCGAAGTCGGGTATGCCGGTACCGGTGTCGGATATCGGCAGAATGATGAAGTTCCCGCTGGATTCGGAAGCAAGGGTGATGGCGCCGCCGTCCGGGGTGAATTGGACGGCGTTTTTAAACAGGTTCAGGACCGCGTGGGTGATGAGAAATTTTTCGCCGGCAACTTGATGGCCCGGCCGGACATTGTTGACGATCAGTACGCCTCCCCTGACTAACTGCGGCTCAAGGCTCGCGATGACGTCGGCCGCGACGGCCCTGATATCCACGGTTTCTATGCCCTTCAGCTCCTTCCGCTTCTCAATGGCCGTCAGCTGGAGCAGCTTCCCGATGATGCTGTCGATGCGGCCCGTCTCGGCCAGAATGTTCCGGTGAAACTTTCTTTTCTGCTCCTCCGGCATGTCGTCTTCCAGCAGCTCCGCCGCGCCCCGTATTGACGAGAGGGGGCTCTTGAGCTCGTGGGTCAGGGCCTGGACGTATTTCTCGATGTAATCCTTCCCTTCGAGCTCGGCGCGCATTTCCTCGAAGGCGGGCCCCGGGTCCCGTATCTCCACCGCGGAAAAGGCGGGAAACGCCGCACGGTTACCGGCGCGGAGGGACTTCACGGAGCCGGGCCGCCGCGCGAGGAGGCAGAGTATTTCGTATTAATAGCGCGACAGGTCGAGGATCGACCCGCGATAGGTGATCCGGCGGCGGTCGGCGTCGATGGCGAAGGCGTTGCCGCCGGAATCCGCCGGCGTCCCTCCGCTCCTCCTGAGTACGGCCCTGACGCGGGCGACCAGCTCCCGCGGGCTGAAGGGCTTGACGATGCAGTCGTCGGCTCCCAGCTCCAGTCCCAGGACCCGGTCGATCTCGTCGGACCGGGCGGTAAGCATGCGGAGCGGCACGTCCGACCGCTTCCTGATAGTCCTGGCCAGGTCGAAACCGGAGATGTCGGGGAGGCCGATGTCCAGGATGGCCAGGTCGATGCCGCCCCGCTCCAGCAGTTCCATGCCCTCGGCGCCGGTGGCCGCCCAGACCGCATCGAAGCCTTCCCGGGAAAGGGCATACGTGACGGTGTCGGCGATTCCCGGCTCGTCTTCGATTATTATGATAGTCTGTTTTTCGGGCATAGACGGAGGGAATCGATATCCTTATAAGAAAATCCTCACCCATTGAACCGGCCGCGTCACGTGTATTTTGGCCCGCGTCACAGGGCGGCCCCATGAAAAAAAATGTTCATTCCGGGAACTCTGTTACACTATAGTGTCAGAACGGTATTTCAGTTGACCCCGGCGGTATAGGCTGCCAATATAAATGGACAAGGAGAAAAGGATGAAAATCATCGCGTCGTTTTTGGTGATTATACCGCTGCTCGGCGTCCCGGCCTTGAGCGCGGAAAGGATATCTCTGGCGGTCATGGACCTCGATGCCGGCGACATTCCGGCATCGGAAGCGGAAAAGATCACCATCCTTATACGTAATGAATTGAGCAATTCCAGGGGCCTTGCCGTGCTGGACCGGAAGCCGGCCGGAAGGGGCGCTGCCTGCGCTGATAGTCTTTGCGCGGTACAGGCGGGCAAAGAGCTTGGCGCCGACAAGGTCCTGATCGGGTCGCTGTTCAGGATGGGGGAACGGCTTACCATAACCTGCCGTATTATCGATGTTAAGAAGGGAACCGTGGATTTTGCCGTAAACGAGAGGGCCCTGATGCAGTCCGATGAGTTCTACATGGCGCAACGGTTCAGCGATACGGTGGCCGGGAAGCTCACGGGCGAAAAGCTTTATAGGGAGGACAGGCTCGGGGATTCAATACCGGTTAAGCGGTTCCGGGTATCCGAATACTCTTATCGTCCGGCAAAGGACCCCTTTGGGTGGATAGCACTCGGTTCCGGCATCGCGTGCGCGTGGGGTTTTGCCATAGCCCACGAAAGCTATGTGTGGAGGACCAGGTATAGTATAACCCGCCTGTTTAATGATATGTACTTCTGGATGATGTTTCCTTTTTATTCGGTCAATCCGGATTTTTTCTCCTGCATGGTGTTAATGGATCATGAAGAAAGGAAAAACAGGCGCCACCGGGCGGAGAGATTGAGGGAAAGAAACTATTATATCAGCGCCGGCGTCGGCGGCTTTGCCGTGGTCATGCTGACCACTTTTATCGGCCGGAATATATACCACGCGGCGGCAGACGCCGGGAACGCGCAGTCCGGCGATGTTTCCCTGGTTGTGCCCGCCCTCTATGACGGAATGTCCGGGCCCGGGACGCAGGGACAGCTCAATTTCGGTCTGGGCCTGTCAATGGCGTTTTGAGGGTTTTATCTTTAGGACTGACGCGCCGCCCTGAATTCCTGGTTGCCGATGGAATTCATCCACCCTTCCGCTATTGTTGTTAAAGAACGAAAAAAATATGGACATTCAGCGGAAATGGCTGATAGTAGACGCTGTGCCGGGGAGTGCAGCGGCCAGTTGTTCCCCCTCTGCACTGCAAGGAGGTACCCGATGAGACCCTTGGATTGTATCGCGGCTGCCGTCATGGTTCTCTGCGCATTTTCCGCGGCCCATGCCGGGATCAATGATGATCTTGTCAGCGCCGCCCGGGACGGGTCCATTGAGGGCGTGCGGTCGGCCCTTTCGGCCGGCGCCCCGGTGGATGCCAGGAACGGCGAAGGCCTGACGGCCCTGATGGCGGCCTCCGGCGCCGGCAACAGCGATATCATAAAGCTGCTGATCGCCCGGAAAGCGGACGTCAACCTGAAGGATGCTTACGGCAGGACGGCCCTCATGATGGCCGCGGAAAGCGGCAGCGTTGATGCGGTAAGGGCGCTCTTCATTGCCGGCGCCGGCGTTAACGCGCGGGACATCAACGGCATGTCGCCCCTCATGCGGATTGCCGAATACGGCCCCGTGAATGTCGCCGAGTTCCTGGTGAAGGTCGGCGCCCATGTCGATGCCCGTGACGGCCATGGCGCGACCCCTCTTATGGCGGCAGCAGGGGCGGGTCAGGCTGATATGGTGAAATTTCTCCTTAACCACAATGCCTCCGTAAACGCGGCCGATGATGACGGATGGACCCCCCTCCTCAAGGCGTCCTACGCGGGCCATGCCGGCGTTGCGGCCCTGCTCCTCGGGGCCGGAGCCCGGACCAATGCCAGGATAACCCTGGCCGACTCGTACGGCGTAACCGCCCTGATGCTGGCGTCCCTGAACGGCCACGCGGCGGTGGTAAAACTCCTTCTCGCCCACGGGGCCGATGTTAACGTCCGGGACAACCTGGGGCAGACTGCCCTGACCAAGGCCGTCCAGTACGGCAATGCGGAAGCGGTTATCCTCCTCAGGGCGGCGGGCGGAAAGGAATAGGGTCGGTCAAACCAGGTATTGTTTCCCGATACCGGTGCCTGAGCGCCGGCTCATAAATCACTGATATCCAGAAAACATATCTTGATCAGGTAGCCGTTACCGGCTTAAACATTTCCTTGCTGCTTTGTTGTATAAACGCGAAAATTTTTTTTTTCGGGATTATCTGATTTTGCCGGCATTTTGAAAAAATCTGTTGACATAGGTTACCGAAAAGTTAGCGTGTTCAAAGTTCATTACTTTGAATGACTGTATTTGTTTCATGGTCTTGAACCTGGCTGGTGCTTAATCGGCCCCAGGGTATAAATAATAAACCTTTAAGAGAACAACAGCCATAATGAACAGAACAAACCTCCTTGTGTGCTGCATCGTTGCCGTAATGATTCCAACCCTGTTTGTTTCCTGCAAAAAGAAGGGTCCCACTGACATGGCCGAGCTGACGCGCATAGTTTCCACCCGGAGCACCAAAGATGAGATGGATATCGTCCATAAGACGCATGAAAAAACGGGTATAGACTGCTACAGGTGTCACCATAAATGGGAGAACCCTGACAGGATCAGGAACTGCTCCAATTGCCATCAGAAAGATATTGTTCAGATAACCAAAGACACATGCCTGAAATGCCACGAGGCAAACGGCAAGTAGTCTTATAAAGACGTAACTATAGCGGGTATCGATGCGGAAAGTGTTGATCCTGGGCATCGGCAATACATTGCGCTGCGATGATGGCCTGGGTGTATATATCGTCAGACAGATGGAGGAATCAGGGATCGCCCTGCCGGAAGGAGTTGAGCTTCTTGACGGGGGAACCGCCGGGTTTGATCTGCTGGGCCTGATCGACGGTTACGATAAAATAGTTATCGTGGACGCCCTCAAAACCGACGACAGGCCGGGTAGTATTTACCGGTTCACGCCGGAACATGCGGTTGAGCGCCGCGCGCAGTACTCCCTGCATGAAGTCGGTATCATGGAAGTGATCAAAACTCTCAGGATCATGGATAACAATCCTGAGATAGAATTCGTCGGGATCGTCCCGGAGAATATAGACGATGTAGATACAACTATAAGCCAGGTTGTTCTGGATTCAATACCCCGGGCTGTGGAAGTGATACTCGACGCCGCGGCTCATTGAATGTAACAGGAATAATCGTTATACCCGGTTTTATCGCGCTTCTAATCGCTGTTTGATTTACTGTTAGTTCTTTACATCCACCGATTCATCCTTCTTATTGTTGCAAATATCAACATAATATCGTAAATAATAACATTATTGTTGACATATATGTTATTATTAATATAAAGGATATAATAAACCATGATATTGTTATTAACAATGGCTTAGTGATAAAAAACAATCAATTGGAGAAGGTCGTGAGGTACAATCATATTTTCATCGCATCATTTGTCGCCCTGGCAGCTTTCATGGTAAGTGCCTGCAGCCTTGATCCCTGGGTTGTGGGGAAAGAATACCCCAATATGGTAACCATTACAAAGACCACCGCTCATGGCAAGGCAGCCGACGGGATTCCACCGATGAAAAGCGCCGTCGGTGCCGTCAGGTTTTCCCACAAGACCCATGAGGATGCCGGGGTACAATGCGTTTTTTGCCATCATAAAAAGGGCAATCCTGACAGGATAAAGCAGTGCGCAAGCTGCCACAATGGGGACAACGGCTACGAGACCATGCATGGTCTGTGCGTCGATTGTCACATAGAAAAGAAGGAAGGGCCGCAGCATTGCAAGGAATGCCATTGATTATTGTTGATGCTCATGATAAGACGCGCGCAACTGACGGGTTACGGTCCTGGTTTTCGTATGATCCGGAGCGTTTCCGGCACTATAGGTAGTGTTACTACAACACAGAGATTCGGGCTGTCATGGATCAAATTCCCCGTGCTGCGGAAATAATTCTCGACGCCGCGACTCATTAAAAAAACAGAGGAGGATATGTATGTCTTTTAACAGAAGGGACTTCTTGAAGCTGATGGGCGGAACGACGGCCGCTTTCGCCTTTCCCTCGGTGATACTGCAGGGATGCAAGAAGGCACTGGAAAAAGCTGCTGAGCGCACTCAGGTAATATGGATACAGGCGCAGTCCTGTTCCGGTTGTTCGGTTTCGATTTTGAACAAAATGGACCCGAGTATCGTTTCGGTTATAACGGAGTACATTAGCCTTAACTACCACCAGACCCTCATGGCCGGGACCGGACACGTGGCCATCAGCGTCCTGGAGGAAGCGGTGAAAAAAAACCGGAAGGATTATGTGCTTATAGTTGAAGGTTCCATTCCCACCAAGGACGACAAATATTGCACCATCGGCGAAATGGATGGCAGGATAATCGGCGCCCGTGAGTGGATCGAGAAACTCGGGGCGAACGCAAAGGCCCTTGTCTCCATCGGGACATGCGCAGCCTTCGGCGGAATCCCCGCCGGGCAGATGCGCGACGGCAGCGGCAACCCGACCGGGGCCGTCAGCCTTGCCCAGCTCATGAAGGGCAAGACCGTGCTGAACATACCCGGTTGCCCGCCCCATCCCGACTGGATGGTGGGTACCCTCCTTCATGTGCTGCTGAAGGGGATGCCGGAACTTGACGAATATAACAGGCCCAAGATGTATTACGGCAAGACCGTACACGAGCAGTGCGAGCGCCTGAGCGATTATAAAGCGGGAAAATTCGCCAAACACTGGGGCGATGAAGGGTGTCTCTACAATGTCGGCTGCCTCGGCATGGATTCCTGCTGCGACATACCGGAGCGGAAATGGCTCGGCGGCGTCAACTCCTGCACCCAGTGCGGCGCCGGCTGTATCGGCTGCACCGAAGACGTATTCCCGGATTACGGAAGGAGGGGCGTCTTCAAGCACCTGACCGCGCGGAATGAGAAACTCATCAAGCCGGAACACCGGGTGTCGGTTTTTAATCACAGGACGGAGGTGTAGGAAATGGCTAAGGTATTAATTGACCCCATCACAAGGATTGAAGGTCACCTTTCAATAGAAATAGATGTCGAGAACGGGAAAGTCGTCGACGCGAAGAGCATAGGCGACATGTTCCGCGGTTTTGAAAAGATCTTTTTAGGCCGCAACCCCCTCGACGCGAACCAGCTCTCGCAGCGGATCTGCGGCGTATGCCCAATCTCGCACGGCATCGCCTCCAGCAAGTGCCTCGAGGGCGCCTTCGGGATCAAACCGAACAACAACGGCCGCGTGCTCAGGAACCTGATGCTGGCGGCCAACTACATGCATTCGCACTTGATCCACTTCTACCACCTGGCCGCCCTTGACTATGTTGATATCACCGCACTGCTGCAATACAAAGGCGGCGACTCCAAGATCAACAACCTGAAGGCCTGGGTGGAAAGTGAAGTGAAGGCCAAGAAGGGACGTGTCGACGCCATTACCGCCGGCGCACCCTTCCTGCCCCGGTATGAAGGCAACTTCTATATCAAGGACGTTGACACCAATATCGACGCCATCGCCGGCTACGTGAAGGCGCTGGAAATGCGCATGAAGGCCCACAAGATGGTTTCCGCCATCGGCGGCCGCGCCCCCCACGCCATCGGCCTGGTGCCGGGCGGCGTTACCCAGGTGCCGACACGCGCCATGATCAGGGAATACAAGAAGCACATCAAGGAAATCGAAAATTTCATCAACGACGTGTACATGAACCATGTCATCGCCGTGGCGAAAACCTTCAAGGACTACTTCAAGATCGGCGCTTTCACAAACTTCATGTCATATGGTCTCTTTGATCTTGATACGGAAGACAAGAAGTTCTTCCTGCAGCGCGGGATCGCCTACGGGACCAAGCTTGAGAGCTTCGACGCCGAGAAGATCAGGGAACAGGTGCGGTACGCGCGGTACAGCTCCGGGTCGAACCTGCACCCCTACCAGGGGCAGACCGAGCCGCAGCCCGGCAAGGGCGGCGCCTATACCTGGCTCAAGGCGCCGCGGTACGACGGGAAGCCGATGGAGGTCGGCCCCCTGGCCCGCGTGGTCGTCAGCTACCTCTCCGGCAACGCGGCGGTCAAGAGCGAGGTCGACGCCCTGCTGAAGGTCTTCAACGCCGACATATCCGCCGTGTTCTCGACCCTCGGACGGCACGCCGCCCGCGCCATCGAGGCGAAGCTCATCATAGCCGAGATGCGCAAGTGGATCGACGAGCTTGACGTGAACGGCAAGCCGAGGAACTCCTTCGACATACCCGACACCGGCGAAGGCATGGGTCTCGTCGAGGCTTCCCGCGGCGCCCTGGGCCACTGGATCGTGGTGAAAGACAAGAAAATCGCCAACTACCAGGCGGTCGTTCCCACCACCTGGTTCTGCGGTCCCCGCGGCGACGACGGCGTCAAAGGCCCCGTCGAGCAGGCCCTTATCGGCACGCCGATATCAGACCCGAAGAACCCGATCGAAGCCGCCCGCGTGGTGCGGTCCTTCGACCCGTGCATCGCCTGCGCGGTCCACGTCGTCGAGGGCGACAGAGAGATCGGTACCTTCAAGGTCTGCTAGTTCGATCGACAATAAATTGAGTAAAGCGGAGGCGGGGATTGAAATCCTCGCCTTCTTTTTTGCGGCCGCTTTTTTATATACTCATGCCGGTATTGCCTATATACAATTGAATGGTGATTGTTCATAATCAAACAGTCCTCTTTAAATGTCTTCTTTACGTCCATGGCATTTCCATTTATACCATTTCATGCGAAAGTGAATTCCCTGACGGGAACAATGGTGGAATTCGCTATTTTTGTAAAAAATAAAAATGTATGTTGTTGGCGTTGTATATATTTGTATATTTAAATAGTCGCAGTTTGATTTTCGGTGTGAAATGAGCAAACAGTGAGATCATTAAAAACAGAGGTATTTCCATGTCAAGGTTTGAGAGGCCAATTGAATCAATACCCTTTTTCCTTTTCCGCTGGTTCCTGATACTGTTCATCCTGGATCCCCTGTTTTTCGGGATTATGATGCTTATCACCATCGGTTCCGGTGAATTCATGGTAATTGCCGAAATTCTGGGAATACTCGCCCCTCCGATCCTGATCGCCATAGCGATCTACCTTTTTCTGCTTTCCCGAAAATTGCGCTCTATCATTCTTGCCCTTCAGAAGGGCGACATGTCGGTTTCCAGGGAAGAATCTTCCAGGTTCGCATCGGCATATCCGTTCAAAATGGCGCTGTTTATGTTTATCGGCAACTCGGGAGGACCGATGCTGGTCGGCGTCCTGGGAATGATTATGGGAGTGCTGATTTCCTTCCAGCAGGCGTTATTCTTCATCATGGCGGGCCAGTTCGAAGCCCTTGTCGTGGGGATGATGCTGTATTATATCTCCAAAACGGAACTGTACCCGCTGCGCGCGTATATTGATTACCGGCCCCTGTCAATATTCATGAAGCTTTCGGTGCCCATTGTTTCCATGCTGATGATCCTGCTTATCGCCACCGGCATCGGAGTATACCGGATAGCGGCGGATAACGTTCTTTCCCTGTCCAAAAGCACGTTGAAGCTGATGCAGGAAAAGACCACCCGGGGAGTCGAGGGTATCGTAGAGAACCTGACCGGCGAGCTGCAGGTGCTGGCTGATACCGGCAGATATGCGGCCGTCAATCCCGAACAGCTGCAGCCGCTGATGGAGACCCTTTTCGATAAACGGAAGGAAATGACCGAGGCCTATTTTTCGGCACGCCCGGATGGACACTCCGTGACCAATGCGGGGAAAGCGGTGAATATCGCGGACAGGGAATACTTCAAGGAGCTCATGCAGAAAGGTGATAGGATTTTTACCGAGCCCCTGAAGAGCAGGGCGACGGGTAAAGATGTTATCGTGGGCGCCGTGCCGGTCATGCACGGGGACCGGAGAATCGGCGTTTTCGGAGTAACGATACCTCTTGACTCAATACGGGATTATATCGTTAAGGCCGGAAAAGAAAACGGCGTTGAATACCTGCTCCTTTCACGGAAAGGGGTCGTGATGGCTAGCCCGGACGCGTCATTACTCAATAAAACCATCGGCAAGGACATAGCCGATGACAGCAGCAGGTTCTCCGGCACCGGAATGCTGCTCTCGCCGAAGGACGAGGCCTGCAAGGTGACTTTTAACGGTGTGAAGAAGATTGCCCTGACGGCGCGGTTCCCGGTCATGAACGGGACCATTGTTGTTTTTGCCGATCCGTCGTCGTATTACGCTGAATTCAACATGATCATGTTCCAGGTGGTCGGGCTGCTGCTTCTGCTCTTTTCCATCACCATGGGAACCCTCTTTGTCATAACACGGCGTTTCAGCAGGCCCGTGCAGAAGACCATTGAGGTCCTTGACCGGGTTGCAGAGGGGGACTTTACCAGAAATTATGAAGGCCGCATCAATGACGAGATGGGCCTCCTGATGGACGCCCTCAATAAGTCCATTGAAAATGTCCGTTCCATGATAGCCACGGTAAGCGTGTCGTCGCAGAGTCTCACGCAGGTGGTGGAACAGATCGCCCGGGGCAACCAGAACATGTCACAGCGCACGGCGGAGCAGGCGTCATCGCTGGAAGAGGTCGCGTCGACGATAGAGGAGGCGACCTCCATCATCAACCAAAACGCCGACTATGCCGTTAGGGCCCGCGATCTTACCGATCAGGGAGCGGAAAAGTCCGAGCAGGGTAACGCCGTGGCCAGGGACGCCATCGGCGCCATAAACGAGATGAATAGGGCAAGCATCCGCATTGCCGACATTACCGCCATGATCAACGAGATCGCGTTCCAGACGAACCTGCTCGCCCTCAACGCGGCGGTCGAAGCGGCCCGCGCGGGCGAGCAGGGACGGGGGTTTGCCGTCGTCGCCGGCGAGGTCAGGAACCTGGCTCAGCGGTCCGGTAACGCGGCAAAGGAAATTGAGGGCCTGATAAAGGAAACGGTGCGCATCGTGGAAAAGGGGACCGACCTGGTCATCCGCACCGGCGAGGCTCTGGCGGACATTTCCGGTACCGCCCGAGAGTCGGCCCGCATCATGTCCGAAATAACCGAGGCCAGCGCCGAGCAGAGGAAGGGGATGGAGCAGATTAATACGGCGGTCTCCGACCTTGACCAGATGACGCAGCAGAACGCCTCCATGGTCGAGGAAACGGCTTCCGCGAGCGAGGAGATGATGCGCCAGGCGCAGGATCTGCTGTCGCTTGTTCAAAAGTTCAGGACCTGATTGCCTGCATGATGACGGCGGCTCTCTGCGGCAGGAGCCCGGACCGGTGGCGCAGGTACCGGTGAAATCCGTTCCCCGGATCGTGTTACAGCGAATTGAACTGTGAAAAGTATTTCACGCTGTAGCGCGTTTCAATCCCGATGACTTCGCGAATGATGGCGGCGGCCTTGTCGCCGTTTTTTTCCATCAGGAACGAAAAGGCCTGCTTGAAGTACTTGACGGTGTCGGTAAGGTCTTCGGTCCGGAGCTTGATGGTCGCGTACTGCACGCGGCGGGTCGACGGCCACAGGTCTTTGAGGAGTATGTCCAGGACGGGGTTCTTGGCGGCCCTGAGACAGGCCGATTCGTATTCAATGAGAGCGTCGAAATATCCGCGCCTGTCCTGGTTCTTCGCGCATTCTTCCAGCGCCGTGAGTTTTTTGGAGATCAGATCAAGCTCCTCCTTGTTGCCGAATTCCGCGGCCCTCCGCGCCACCAGACCGTAAATCTCTTTCAGGATGTCGCCGGTGGAGACCAGCATCTGCTCGTTGAGGATCGATACGCGGGCCTCGCGGCGGGGTATCAGGTCCACCAGCCATTTTTTCTCCAGGATGCGCAGGGCCTCCCGGAGGGGGCTGCGGCTGACGCCCAGCTCCCGCGCCAGGTCTTCCTCTATGAGCCGCTCGCCCGGCTTCAGCTGGAAAAGGATTATCTTGTCGCCCAGGTACTGGGCTATCTGTTCGGCCAGATTTTTTGACGGTTTGAAATCCATGGTTATATCCCCCGCTTAAAACAAGTACGCATGATTTATATATTGTAAACATTTTTTCCTCCCCCGGAGAATGTCAACATAAATATGCATTGACGACGGCATCTTGACCATAAGAATGCACACGAATTGCACGGAAATTCATGGCGGGATTAGTTAGGATATGCGGATACTGGTGTTAAGCTCTATCGTCGTGGTGGTCATGCTCGCTGCTGTTATCGGTTTTATGCAGTATGATGGTGCGCCGGACCTGGGGGGAGGGCCGGTACCGGCCACGACGACGGGACCGGGCCGGGCCACTGGCGGCGGGAAAACAGCGGACCCGTCACCGTCCCGGGACATGATGCGCGCTTTCAGGAGCGCGGTCATCGTTAACCCCGTGCGGCAGGAGGGCGATCCGTATGCGGCCGGAAATGAGAGGGTGACGGAACCGCCGGGGGGGCATTCAATAAAAACAGCAGTATGCGGGATCAGGTTTGTCGATTCCCGGCGGAAACGATATGAAATACGGACATTCAGCGACGAGGGCGCCGCCTCCCGCGACGGCTATTCGGTGACCCACCGGGGATACTGCGGGACCTGTTCAACCCTGCAGGACCTTGCCGTGTATCTGCAGCGCCGCGACCTGACCTATGCCGTGCGGGCCTGCTCCTTCAGGATCGCCCGGGGGCCGATACTATCCTGCCTTGAAAAAATAGGGTTCTCCCATGAATGCGCCCTTACCTGGTATTATAATATCGTAAATACCGGCAGGAACTGCATGGGGACCTGCCTCCTGTCCTGGCTCCGGCGCGAGCCCCTGAACAGGGCCGACGGAAGCCTGAACGAATGCCTGCAGTGCGATGAAGACAAATCAGGGCCGATTTTCAAGTATTACGCGGGACGGACAAGGCGAAACTCGGGGATCAGGTCTGAGATCGGCCGGGACCCCGGAGAGCTCTATTCCGTGCCCCATGAATACCGCTGAGACCCGGGTATTTCTTCCAGCTCTGGATCTCTACGATGTTCCCGTTCTCGATCCTGGTCCCGGATACGTCCCGCTCGGGCAGGACCCGGACGCATCCGAATGCCTCCTCGTATAACCGGGCAAGCTTTTCCCAGTCTTCTGATTTCATGTTGGTGTGGACATATCTTGCATTATTGACCATGGCTCCTCACAGGAGCCTCGATGGAGACGACCAGAGACTTCTGTTTTTAGCAACCTAATTTTATATTAAGCTGTTTTAAAATGCCTGCAGTATCTGATTTTTCTTGACAAATTACGGGGTGGAAAATAATGTACCAAACGGTCGGTACAAAAATAAGGAGCACGTCCCATGAAAAAAGGTGAAGAAACCCGCACCCGGGTGCTGGACTCGGCCATGGTCCTTATAAACCGCAAGGGCCTCAGGAACACGAGCATGCAGGATATAATAGACGAAACCGGCGTGAAAAAGGGAAACCTCTATTTTCATTTCTCGGGGAAGGATGACCTGGGCCTTTCCATCATACGGGAAGCCGCAGAACGGTACTTCGAGTACCTGTCGAAGAGCATCACGAGCAGGGAACCCCTGGGGAAGATACGGGACATCCTCGGGGCCGTTCTCAGGTTCCACCGCCGAACGGGATTTGTCGGCGGATGTATTTTCGGGAACACCGCCCTTGAGATGGGCGACACGGACGGCAGATATGCCGCCCTCATAATGGAGGTTTTCGACCGCTGGGTGCATATACTGGCCGGCCTGCTGCGCGAAGCCGGGAAGGCAGGAGTGCTTCCGGCGGGTATCAGGCCCGAGCCGATGGCCCGGCATATCGTCTCCGCCATGGAGGGAAGCATCATGATGGCCCGTCTGTACAAGCGGGAAGATCCCATTGCCGAATGCATCAAATACCTGGAAAAGCTGATCGGGATAAAGTGAAAGAGGTATCACAACACAGGTGCACCGACGCGGATAATCTCCCCCCTGACCCCCCGAGGGGGCACGAAGGATGGAAACTATCGCGGTAAAATTTAATAGTATTTTTTCATTTTGTCATTTTGAGATCCGCGTATCGTGATGAGACTCCATAAGGATTTTCATTATGTCCAAATTCGGGATTCGTCGAAATGGCAGTTTTGCATATGACTAATAAATTGATTCAAAGATAAATTTGATATTACATGCCCCCTCCGTGGGACAGGGGGCAATTCGACAATTAGCGGAGTAATGACATGATCACTGAAAAGGAAATTATTGATAAGGCACTGGAGATCGGCTTCGCTGACGCGGGGTTCACCACCGCGGAGCCCTTTGAATCGCACCGGGAATTCCTCCGGGAGAGGCGCGAAGAGTACGGCTGGGCCGAGAAAGCCGGCCTTGCCCTCATGGACGGAACGGATCCGAAAACGGTCCTGCCCGGGGCACAATCGATTATCGTTCTTCTCGATTGCTACTGCAGGGAGTCCTTCCCCCGGTTCCTGGAGGGAAATTTCGGCCGCTGTTACCTTGACGACGACCGTATCACGAAAGACGGCCTTGCCCTCAGGATAAAATCGTTCCGCTCGTATCTCCGCGACAACGGTATCGATTCCAAGGTCCCCTTCAACCTCCCGCACCGGGTGGCCGCGGCCCGTGCCGGCATGGGTACCTTCGGGAAAAACTGCCTTTTCTACGCGGGCCGCGCGGCGCGGCAGAGCTCTTGGGTTCTCCCGATCACCGTGGTAGTCGACCGCGCGTTCGCGCCGGGAAAACCGACGGTGCGGATGGGATGCCCCGACTGGTGCAGGAATGCCTGCATCGCGGCCTGTCCGACCCGGGCCCTGAAAGGCAATGGGACCATTGATCCGCGGAAGTGCATATCATACATGACCTATTTCGGGAAGGAGATCACACCGCGGGAGCTGCGCGAGCCGATGGGGATGTACGTGTACGGCTGCGACGTGTGCCAGAACGTTTGTCCGCGGAACAGGCCCTGGCTCTCTCAGGAACTGCCGGCAAACCGGCGCGTGGAGGCCAAGGCGAGCAATTTTGATATCAGGGCGCTCCTCCGCATGGACCGGGACTACTTCACCGCACGGGTGTGGCCCCACATGTTCTACATGTCGCCGGACGACATCTGGAAATGGAAGATGAACGTCGCCCGCGTCATGGGAAACAGCCTCGACGAAAGCTACGTGCCGGACCTGGAGCGCGCCTTCAGTGAAAACGAGGACGAACGGGTGCTGGGGATGATCGCCTGGGCGCTGGGAAGGATCGGGGGAGGGCCGGCAATGAACGCCCTGGAGGCCTTTCACGCAAAGAGCGAAGGCATGGTGCGCGAAGAGATAGAGGCGGCGCTGGGAAACGGGCGCGCAGTATAGAACTTTTTCCTCCCGGTGGGGGAGGGCGTATGCAAAAAAAGAGGGCCGCGATGGGGTCAATTCAGCCGACGGGAAAACAGATACAGGAACTCGCCGGAAGCGCCGACGAAGGACCGGTCGTCATGGTAAATATGCTGAGGTTCAGGGAGAAGACCGATGCCGGAGAGACGGGCAGGGCCGCCTATGAACGCTACGGCCGGGCCGTCGCGCCGATCCTCAATGAAATAGGGGCGAAGGTCCTCTGGCTCGGCGCGGTCAGGCAGGTCTTCATCGGCGCCGAAAAAGACCGCTGGGACGAGGTCCTCCTGGTGGAGTATCCCTCGCGGAAGGCCTTCCTTTCCATGATCTCGCGGCCCGATTACAAAAAAATACACAAATACCGCGAGGATGCCCTTGAGGATTCGGCGCTCCTGGCGACCTCTTCCCTCCTCCCCCCGGGGCGTTGAAAAACACCCGCGGCACAACACGATTGGCATCTTCCGGGAAACGCCGGAACGTTGACTGAATGCGGGATATAACCCGGTGCCCACACCGCCGGTTCACGCCTGTTGGTGGACCAATGAAAAGATCGTCACAATTTTAATTAATGGTTTGACAATGCGGGATAATAATGAATAATGTTCATAATTTGAACGCTTTTTAGTAAATATCCGGCATCTTGACGACAGGAGGATTTTTATTATGGCGGTAGTCTTTGTTGTTTTTTTCCTGCTGTTCCCCGCACTGGTGATCTATCTCTGCAGAACATTTTCCTTTCTCGATAAAATCGGCGCTGTTGTAATCTGCTACATCGTCGGCGCCCTGATCGGCAACGCGGGGATACTTCCCGCCGGCTTTGACAAGGTGCAGAACCCCCTGATGCTGGTCAACATCTGCCTCGCTCTGCCGCTCATGTTCTTTTCCCTCGATATCAAGCGCTGGACCAGACTGGCCGGGAAGTCGATCCTGTCCTTTGCGCTGCAGACCCTGTCCATTGTAATAATCGCCACGGCAGGATTTTTCATGTTCAGGAGCTATGTGGGGCCTGAGACATGGAAAATAGCGGGGATGTTCATCGGCGTGTACACCGGGGGGACGATCAACCTGGGGGCCATTGCCACGGCCCTCCAGACTGACCGGACCCTCTACCTGGCGGCACACACCTCGGATGTCGTTGTTTCCTCTGTGTACCTGCTCTTTCTCATGACCATCGGCCAGAAATTATTCCTGAAAATGCTGCCGCCATTTAAGCCCGCCGCCGAAAGCGGCCCTGAGGAGACCTTTAATTTCAATTCCTATGAGGGTATCTTCAGGAAGGAAATTTCGGTACCGCTCCTGGGCGCCTTCGGGCTGTCGCTTCTCATCTTTGTTGTCGGCTGCCTGGCCTTCCTCGTCTTAAGCGAGGACACGGCATTCGTGGTTGCAATCCTGGTCATTGCGACCCTCGGCATTGCCTTTTCGTTTGTGCCCGGAATCCGGAACATCAAGATGACCTACCAGCTGGGGAATTACTTCATCCTTGTCTTCAGCCTGGTGGTGAGCTCCATGGCGAACATCAACAGGCTTATCGCCACGGCGCCGGTCATGCTGGTCTATGTGACCTTTACCTTATTCATGTGCCTGCTGCTGCATGTGATGTTTTCCTCTTTTTTGAAGATCGATGCTGATACAGTCATCATAACCTCGGTGGCGGGGATCTGCTCGCCGCCCCTGGTGCCGATGGTGGCGTCGGCTCTAAAGAACAGGGAGATCGTCATCACCGGGGTCGTGACCGGCATCATCGGATGGGTGATAGGCACCTATCTCGGCATAGGCGTCGCCTACCTGCTCCACAACCTGCCGGTGTAAACTCATGTCCACGCGGAGGAATTGTCCATGAAGCTCTATGAATTCACGAAATCCTATGAACTCTTCGAGGAGGCCCAGAAATACGTGCCCGGCGGCATCTACGGGCCGCGGACGCCGCGGTTTCTCACCTTCGGGTCGTACCCGGCCTTTTTGAGGCGCGGCAAGGGGTGCCGCGTATGGGACGTGGACGGCAATGAATACATTGATTATATGTGCTCCTTCGGCACGAACCTCCTGGGACTGAAAAATCCGAAAGTCGAGAAGGCGGTCAGGAAGCAGATGAAGAACGCCGACTGCTTCACCCTCCCGAGCGACCTCTGGGTGCCGCTGGCGAAGAAGATGACGGAAACGGTGCACAACGGCGACTGGTGCGTCTTCGGAAAAAACGGTTCCGACGTCACGTCGTACACCATCTCAGTCGCGCGCGTTGCCACCGGCAAATGGGGCATCATCCTCGCAAAGGGATCGTACCACGGGGCGCACTTCTGGTGCCAGCCCCACGGCGCCGGTGTCCCCGAGGAGTGGAAGGCGCATATCCATTACATCGATTACAACAATCCCGCCTCCTTGAAGGGCGTGGTTGAAGCGAACAGGGGAACAATAGCCGCCATCATGCTGACGCCCCACCGCCACGACGCCTTCATAGACCAGGAACTCCCCACGAAGGAATTCGTTGACACGGTCAATTCCCTGGCCAGAAGCGAGGGCTTCAAGGTCATCATCGACGACGTACGGTGCGGATTCAGGCTGCACCTGGCGGGGAGCGCCAAATGGTACGGCTATGACGCGGACCTCCAGTGCTTCGGCAAGGCCATGGCCAACGGGTACCCGATCGCCGTGGCCATGGGCAAGCGCGAGCTCATGGAGGCGGCGGCGAAGGTCTATTTCACCGGGACCCACTTTTTTTCCGGCGTTCCCTTTGCCGCGGCATTGGCCGCCATCGAGGAGAACAGGGCGAGCGGCGCCATCGAAAAGATAGACGCCATGGGGAAGAAGCTCATGGAGGGCCTTGGCGACGCCGCCGCGTCCGAGGGCATGAAGGTCGTCCTGTCCGGCCCGCCGGCCATGCCCTACATGAACTTCGACAACGACGCCAGCCATGAAAAGAACCGGTATTTCTGCGGCGAGGCGGCCCGGCGGGGGATCTTCTTCCATCCTCACCATAACTGGTTTGTGTGCGCGGCCATCACGGACAGGGACATCAGAAAGACCCTCGATGTTTCCGCCGAGTGCTTCAGGCTGACCAAGGTAAAGTTCGGAGGCTGACATGAAATGGAACCATACCGGCATCAAGACTGCGGATTTGAAAAAGTCGCTTCATTTCTACTGCGATATTCTCGGTTTCAGCAGGCTGGAGGATGTCGAAGTCCTCGGGAAGATATACCATTTCGTAGGCAACGACACGGTGAATATCGAGATAGAGCCGTGCAAGCCGGATGATACGCAGGCGGACATGCGGCAGCATTCCGGCCTGTACCACCTCTGTTTTACCGTGGACGACATTGAAAAGACCGCGGCTGACCTGATGGCTAAGGGCGTGGAATTCATGCTGCCGGTGTCACAGTTCAGGCCGGACCGGAAGATTTCCTTCATACGCGATCCGGACGGGGTCATTATTCAGCTGATACAATACCTGTAAGAAGAGCCCCCCAGAGGCGGCTCTTTCAGCTAATTATTTTCATGAAAGTCCCCCTCCGGGGGATTTAGGGGCATCCAGGTTTCATCATGTATTCATCTGATATTATTTAAACAAATTCAGGAACACTGTTATGATGATGGCGTTGGCGAAGTCGATAAAGAAGGCCCCCACGATGGGCACCACGAGGAAGGCGCGCTTGGCAGGCCCGTACCGCTCGACAAGGGACTCCATGCTCGCCATGGCGTTGGCGGTGGTACCCAGCATGAAGCCGCAGAAGCCGGCGCAGGTGACCGCGCCGTCGTAATCCTTCCCGAAGAGGCGGAACAGGGGCCAGAAGCAGGCGGCGCCGACAATGACGACCTGCGCGACCACGACCGCCAGCATGGGCAGGGCGACCCCCGCCAACTCCCAGAGCTTCAGGGTCATCATGGCCATGGCGATGAAGATGGTGAGGGACACGGTGCCGATATCGTCGATCGACCTCTGTGACAGGGAGATGATGCCGGTGAAGTCCGCAAGGTTGCGGATGATGGCGCCGGCGAACATTGCGCCTATGTAGGCGGGCAATGTCATGCCCAACGCGGTGAAACCCCGGCTTATCCAGTACCCTATCCACATGGCGGCGAGGATGGCCACCAGGTTTTTAAGCAAAACATAGGCGGACGGGTCCTCACCGGATGGCGACGCCGCATCAGTTTCAGGAATCTGCTCTTCCACGATCTCGGTCGAAGCAGGCACGGGGCCAGGGATGGGGCTGTCGGTGCCATGGCGCAGCCGGTACCGCTCGATGAGCCAGGTGCCTATGGGCGCACCGATGAGGCCCCCGCATAGTATGCCGGTCATGGCGGAGGCTACCGCAAGAGACGACGCGCCGGGAACTCCGGCCTTTTCGAAGAGGGGAGCGAAGGCGAGGCCCGTGGCCGGCCCTCCCACCAGGGTCACGGACGAGTTGAACACGCCGAAGAGGGGGTGCTGGCCCAATGGCACGGCAACGGCGATCCCGATTGCATTCTGGATAATCGTAAATAGAATTGCGATAATTAAAAATGAGAGTATTTTAGGTCCCCCGGTCCGGAAGAGCATCAGGCTGCTGCCGAAGCCGATTGAGGTGAAAAAGGCCGTCATGAGTGGCGCCTGCAGGGACGTGTCGAAAGTAAAGGGAGTCCGGCCGAGGCCCCGGGCCGCAAGGTTGATCAGGGCTATGACCAGCCCGCCCAGCACCGGAGCGGGCAGGTTATAGCGCGCCAGGACCGGGATGATCTTCCTGATGCCATAGCCGGCGAAAACGACGATCCCGGCAAAGGCCACGGTCTGTATCATGTCCAGCATAAACATGCGGGAAATTGTCCATAGAAGAAGAGTGGCGTCAATGAATAAATTATCACAATCCGGACATCTGTGACGTTGCTCTGACCCCCGTCTTTTACTTTGTCGCAGATAGTTATCGGTGCACATGTGGGGCGTTGCTATGACACCATGGCTTCGGCAGTTTTACTCTGACCCCCGAAGGTGTAAAATCCGCCCTGTAAATTAATATCTGGCCATATCAAGAACGATCTTAGTTTGGCATAACAGCCCAGCTGATCACTGAAAAGACAGATTCTGATATAACAGTTAGTGGCCAGACAAATATATGTATCAGTGATAAATTTAATCCATACAGACGGTCGGATTATCGACAAGCAATACTATTGCCGGTCCGGCGCAAGTAGCGCCATGCGATTTAAAATTATTTCACAGGGGTCCATCATGTCAGTGGAAAGATTTATCCAGAATTTTAATCCCGGAATCCGTTCAAACTCGGTTGATGAACTAAAGCGTAAATACTGCGATGCGGATTCACGGTTCATAACGATAAACGGAATGAATGTGCATTACAAGGACCAGGGAAAGGGCCCGGTGCTGGTGCTGCTCCACGGCGTGGTTTCCTTTCTGCATACCTGGGACGGCTGGTATGATGAATTGAAAGACCGCTACCGCATCATCCGCCTAGACCTGCCGGGTTGGGGCCTGACCGGACCGTCACCGGACGAGGATTATCTTGCCGGCGCCATGAATGTTTTTCTCGATTCATTCCTGGGCGCCCTCGGGGTCAGGCGCTGCTACATGGCGGGCAATTCGCTGGGCGGCTATTATGCCTGGAATTATGCCGTCCACCGGCCCGACATGATTGAGAAGCTGGTCCTGCTCGACCCCATAGCGTTTAACCAGTCCCTGCCGTATGAATTCCAGCTGGCACGGATACCCGGCGTGAAGCCCCTCATCAATAATGTAATGCTGCCGCGGCTACTCATCAAAACGAGCATACGGAGGCTGTACGGAAGAAAGGAGCGGATCACGCCGGCAGTGTATGACATGTACTGGGACCTGATCATGCGCGAAGGGAACCGGCGCACCCTGACGAAAATTTTCAAGCTGATCGCCGACATGAGCAAGTCGGACACAATTTATCTTGATGTGAAGAAGGTGAAGGCCCCGGTTATGATGGCGTGGGGGAAGAAGGATATTTGGTCACGGTGGAAAGAAACCATTAACGATTGGCAGCGGGATCTTCCCCATGCAGAGCTGATGATGTACGATGAATGCGGACACATGCCGATGGAGGAGATCCCGGCCGTGACCGCCCGGGATGCCCATGATTTTTTCATGAAAGGGAAGAAACCCGCCTCGAAGAAAAAGGCGGCGCTTCGCGCCGGCGGCAAAGGCCGCCCGATCGGGAAAAGGGCCGTGGCGGCGGGATAGGTCCCCTATGGTCCGTCAGCCTTGCCGCCGGAACATAATAAAAAAACCATGAGATGTTACTCGCTCGCCGGTGTCGTTCCGTAAATCGATTCTCCTGGTGGCCTGCAAATTTTACCGGTTAACCCGCGGCTATCCCCAAATAATCCTTGTAATAAGAATAATTGATTGTAGTATTGAAACAGGGTACCATATTTTCATGTTGTAAGGATGGCGCTATGGACAGACGACGGGGCGATTATCTGCAGATGTGGGAGGAGCGGTTTCCCGAGAAATTCGAAACCGAGGAGAAGATCTTTTCCAGCATACACCGGGGGGACCGGCTCTTCATTAGCACCGCCTGCGGCGAGCCGCAGTACCTGGTGCAGTCCCTGGTCAAGTACGCCGAGTCGCACCCCAAGGCTATCGTCGACGCGGAGCTGATGCAGGTGTGGACCCTCGGGGTGGCGCCGTACTCTGACCAGAAGTTCGGTGCCAACTTCAGGCACAACTCCTTTTTCGTGGGAGACAACACCCGGGATTCGGTCAATACCGGCATGGCGGACTATACACCCATATTTCTCTCGCGGATACCGCAGCTCTTCCGCAACAAGATGATACCCATCGACGTGGCCCTGATACAAACATCTCTCCCGGACCAGAACGGCTATGTAAGCCTGGGGGTGAGCGTTGACATAAGCATGGATGCCGTGGAGAACGCAAAGCTGGTCATAGCCCAGATGAACCCGAAGATGCCCCGGGTGCACGGCGACACCTTCATGAGCCTGGAGGACATCGGCTATATCGTCGTCCATGACGAGCCGCTCCTGGAATACAATCCGGCGGTGCCCGACGAGATTGCCCACCAGATCGGCCGCTACGTGGCCAGCATCGTGAACGACGGCGACACGATCCAGGTAGGGTACGGGAGCATGCCCAGCGCCATCATGTCAAGCCTTGCTGAAAAGAACAACCTGGGCGTGCACAGCGAGCTTTTTACCCACTCCATGATGGACCTCCTCAAGAAGGGGGTTGTGGACAATTCACGAAAGACGACAGACCGCGGCAAGACCATGGCGGCCTTCTGCATGGGCGTGAAAGAAACCTACGAGTATATCGATGACAACCCCTTCATCGAGTTCAAGCGGATCAGCTATACCAATAATCCCCTGGTGATCGCCCAGAACAATAACATGACGGCCATCAACGCCGCCCTCCAGATCGACCTCACGGGGCAGGCAACGGCGGAATCCATCGGCAACCAGTTCTTCAGCGGCATCGGCGGGAGCGCGGATTTCATGCGCGGCGCCATCCTCTCGCCGGGCGGGAAGACCATCCTGGTGCTTCAGTCGACGGCCCGGGGCGGCGAAGTGTCCCGCATCGTTCCTTTCCTGGACCCGGGCACCGGCGTGACCCTGAACCGCGGCGACATCAACTATGTCGTGACCGAGTACGGCATCGCCTATATACACGGCAAGAACATCCGCGAGCGGGCCATGGACCTCATCGCCATCGCGCACCCCAAGTTCAGGCCCTGGCTTATCGAAGAGGCGAAAAAGCTGAAGCTGATATACAAGGACCAGGCCTTCATCCCCGGCAAGAGGGGCGAGTACCCCGAGCACCTGGTCACGTTCCGGACCACCCCGCAGGGCACACCCCTGAAAATGAGGCCCGTGAACATAAACGACGAGACCGTCATCAAGGACCTGTTCTACTCCCTGTCGGACCAGAGCTTCCAGCGCCGCTTCATGTCGTCGCGCCTCGATATGCCCCACGAGCGGCGGCAGGAGTTCGTGGTCATCGATTACACCAGGGAACTGGTGATCCTGGCCTTTGTCGAGGTGGGGGGGAAGGATATCGCGGCCGGCATGGGACAGATGATCAAGGACGAGAAGAACCATACCGCTGAGGTGGCCTTCGCGGTCCGCGACGACATGCACAACCGGGGGATCGGCACCGAGCTCCTGGCCTATCTCATCCTCCTGGCCAAGCGCGAGGGCCTTCTTGGTTTCACGGCGGAGGTCCTGGTGGAGAACCGCCCCATGCTTCACGTGTTCGAGAAAATGTTTCCCAACATCGAGAAGAAACTGGACGACGGCGTGTTTGAGCTGGTGCTGCGCTTCGGTGACTCGGCGTAGGCGCCCCTATATAGTTCATGTGGCCGTGACCAGCCCCTCACGATCTCCCGCCAAAATAGTACGTCCTTGCACGCTGGCGGGCGTGAACATCCTGTTCACTGAGATCGTGAGGGGCTCGTCACGGCTGGTATACATTAATCTGTCATGGGGCACTGTAAATGGCGGCTTAAAATTGGACATTGTCCAACTTTTTCTTGACATGATCCTGTCCGAATTATATAATTATTCAAATTAACACCTGTTATATGGTTGCTGTTTTTATATCCTGCATTGATCGATGCGGGGCGATGTTCTTTTTAATATAAACATGATCCTTTTTACGTGATTGAGCGGAGCTGCCAGAATGAAAAAAAAGATCCTCATGGTGTACCCGGAAACGCCAATGACCTACTGGAGCTTCAAGTATATAATGAAGCTCGTGGGCAGGCGATCGGCCTTTCCTCCCCTGGGACTCATGACCGTGGCATCGCTCCTTCCCGATAGTTTTGACGTGACTCTGGTGGACATGAACACGGAACCGCTGAAGGAGGGTGCCGTAAAACAGGCCGACCTGGTCTTCGTCTCCGCCATGATGATCCAGAAGGAGTCCTTTGAAAGGGTCGTGGCCCTGTGCAACAGGCTTGGCAAAACCGTTGTCGCCGGCGGTCCCTATCCTTCGGGATCGTACCGGAACATTGCCGGGGTCGACCACTTCATCCTGGGCGAGGCGGAAACCATCCTCCCGCGGTTCATCGAGGAGTGGGAGAGGGGCGAGGCCCGGCCCGTGTACGCGGGCGAAACAAGACCGGATATCACGAAAACGCCGCCGCCGCGCTTTGACCTGGTGAAACACCGCCGCTATACCACGATGTCACTCCAGTATTCCCGGGGATGTCCCTTCAACTGCGAGTTTTGCGACATCATCGAGCTTTTCGGCCGCGTGCCGCGCACCAAGACGCCTTCGCAGTTCGTCGCCGAGATGGACGCGCTGTACCGTACCGGGTACCGCGGCCCCCTCTTCATCGTGGACGACAATTTTATCGGCAACAGGAAAAACGTGAAAGAGCTTTTGATCGATGTCGCCCGATGGCAGAAGGAGCGGGAGTACCCCTACATGATCACGACCGAGGCGAGCGTCAATCTCGCCGATGACGAGGAGCTCATGGACCTGATGATGGACGCCGGCTTCAACAAGGTCTTCCTCGGCATAGAGACGCCCGTTGCCGAAAGCCTGGAACATGCCGGGAAGAAGCAGAACCTCAAGGGGTCCCTTCTGGGCGCTGTTGAGAAGATACAGCGCAAGGGTATGGAGGTGACGGCGGGCTTCATCATCGGCTTTGACAGCGATCCGGAAAATGTCTTCGATCTCCAGATCGATTTTATCCGCGAATCGGGCATACCGATGGCCATGGCGGGACTCCTGATCGCCCTTCCCGATACCCGGCTTTACCGCCGCCTTGAAGCGGAGGGGAGGATCATTAAAGAAACATCGGGCAATAACACCCATACTTTCTCTACCAATTTCATAACGGTCATGGACGGCGTACAGTTGGCCAGCGGTTATAAAATGCTGATATCGCAGATCTACACGCCAAAGGAATACTTCGGCCGCTGTCTGACCCTGATGGAGAGGATGCCCCGGGGCAGGGCGGGCCGCGGGGCCTATTCTTTCTGGACAATGCTCCTGGTCGTCAGGATTTTTTTCTCCTCGGTGTCCCGACAGGTTTTTTCATCGTATGGGAAGGAATATCTGGAATACCTTGCCGCGGCGATGCGCATCAGGCCGGGCATGTTCCCCAAGGCGGTCAAGTTGGCCCTCTTCGGGTATCACTTTTTCCGGATAACGAAGGAGATACTCGCCGCTGACGACCTGTCCGCATCGATAGAAACCATGCGCCGGGGCCTCAGGAACAGGGTTGACAGGGCCCTCGCCGGCCGTCTGGAGGACATCGTCCATGATCTGTTTGCCCTTGATCGGGAAGTGTTCGGTAAGGCCTTCATCGCCGCGGCGCGGAAGAAATACCGGATGCTCCATGACGATTTCCGGGGCGCCATCGAGGAGCCGATGAGGAGGCTCGCCGAAGACGTGCGGGCGTATATCGAAGCCATGTCCCTGTCGTTGAGAAAGACCCTCGAGGCGCGGGCCCCGGCCGCCGATTCGCTCCGGGAAATGCGGGCGTACTGCCGCGCCCTGAAACTGCGGGCCCGGAAAAAATACCGTTACCTCAGCAGGGACTTCCGCGTGTATTTCGATGAGGCCCTGGAGCTTTTCGAGAGGCGCGTTGACTCCCTGTTGAGCGACTATGAGGGTCGTTACCGGGTGTGAAACGGGGTTATCCGAGATTTAGTATTCTTCTTCACTAATTTTTACTTGTTAAAATATGCATGTGATGTCATTTTTCATTTGTCATGAAATCGCGACGGTCCATTATCCTGTTTTTTTTTATTGTGCTTCCTGCAGCGGTTTTCCCGTTTCCACCCATTCCAGAATCCATCAAGGTTTCGGACTGGAAGGTGCTTTACCGCCAGGAGCCTTACCTTGAGGCGGCGCGCCGGAGCCCCGGGTGGATTCCCATCGCGATACCGTCCAAGTTCCGGCTCCCCTATAAACCGGAACGGGCCTTTCATTATTGCTGGCTCAGGGCTGAATTCGAAATCGTGGACAACCCGATTAACTATTACGGCATTACCCTGGGCCGCATCAATCACACCTATACCATATACGTCAATAACTACCTCATCGACGTTAAAACGCCGCCGGAGATTGCCAATCTTCATTATCCCGAAAGCTTTATGCTGCCCCGGGGCCTCCTGAAAACCGGCAAAAACGAAATTTTCCTGTACCTGGGAGTTTACAGTTACGAGTACGGTGGGCTCCCGGACGGGGTCTATATCCAGCCGAAGATCGAATACCGGCGGCTGAAGAATTTCCAGGACCTGGTCTTCAACCAGCTCCCCATCGGCATACTCCTCCTCCTGGCGGGCAGCATCCTTCTCATGGCGGCGGTGATGATATTTTACGGAGGCGACAGGCTCTTTCTCTACGAGATACTCGTCCAGGTCCTCAATGCCCTCTACATCATCACCATTTTTTCGCCCTACAAGCTGGTGTCCCTGGGCATGATACCGCCGATGCTGATGATGGCCATCCCGCTCTTTGCGGTACTGTTCCTCTTCATCATACAGGCGCTGTACCGCGTGGAATTATATGAATATTCCTGGATCATTCACGGCGGCCTCCTGGTGCTGTCCGGCGCGGTCTATCTCTTGAATTTCGTCGTCCTTGATTTCTATTTCACTCCCCTCTACGGCCTGATCGTGGTAAGCCTGTTCATTCCCTACGCCGTATACATGACGCTGCGCATCAACAGGATCCGGCCTGACCGGTTCAAGTGCCTGGTGATCCTGGTGCTGGTTTCCCTCCTGGCAGCGGGGGCGATTCTTGAGGAGGTGTTGTACATGACCGGTAGCAGGTATTCCCTCCTTGTCGTGACTTATTTTTCGCCCTTCGTGATCCTGGGCTTCGCGGTGCTCGGGTCCCGTGAGTACCAGCGGAGGATGATCCACCTGAAGGTCCTCTATGATCAGCTTCATATCCAGGGCCAGAAGGCCGACCAGGCGAAGAAGAAGGTTGTGACCGATACCACCGGCGAAAAATTAAAGAGTATTATCGCCTTTATCAATGAAAACTACCGCTCTGACATTTCCCGCGAGGGCCTGGCCGCGGCGGTGGGAATGAACCCCAACTATTTCAGCAGCCAGTTCAAGGAGTTCACGGGCAAAAAGATCAATGACTACATCAACGAACTGCGCGTCAATGAGGCCATGGACCGCCTGAAAGACAAAAATATTAAAATCATCGACGCGGCCCTTGCCACGGGTTTTGACAGCCTTTCAACATTCAATAGGGCCTTCAAGAACTGTACCGGTAAAACACCTACTGAATACCGGGCTGAATTGTACGTAAAAAACAATTGATTCGCTTTAACCGATAATTATCGGTTATACATGAAAAACTGATCCGTTACTCTGACCCCGCATCCATCAAAGCACCGATAACTATCGGTTGAAACAGAAAAACAAAGTCTTACGTCAAATCTACAGATTCTGTAATATTGATTAGCAAGTGAATTCTGTATATGCATATAGTGTATACAGAAAACCGACTGGACGGTTATAAATATGCGTCTCTTCAGGGTGGACGAGAAAGCAACGAAAGTTATCGGTTGAATAATTCATAGGGAGGATGAAGTAATGAAAGGTTTATTTAACTGGCTTGGATTATTGGCAATGATAGTCTTGTTAAGCTGTGACAATACTGCAGTGAACGCGGCAGGGATAACTGCCCCCGGGCAGGCGACTTCCGGCTATGGATCAACGGCCAACTATATATGCAACGGCTTCACCGAGGGTAGGGTGGGGCCCTGGTATGATCCCTGGAGCGGGACCTGGTGCTGGTATTATATACCGGCTAAGTTGAAAAACGGCACAAAAGCGCCGGTGGTCATATACCTGCACGGCATGATGCTGATGGCACCGGATATCTACATGGACCATATTGAGCACCTGTGCAGGCAGGGCTACATCGTCCTGTTCCCGCAGATAAACAAGGGCGGCATCGTCGGCCTTGCCACCGATAACAATCAGTATAAGATGATGCACCGGACCATTGATTCGGTGAATAACGCGTTAAGCAAGATAGGGTCAAAGGCGGACCGGAGCAACATGGTGATTTTCGGCCACTCCCTGGGCGGCCTCATCGGTCTCTGCTGGGGCGATAATGAAGGCGACGCCAAGGCTCCGGCGGTACAAAGGATCGTCCTTGCGGACCCGTGCCTGTACGCCAATATTCCGGCCTTTGTCGATGCTTTTGTCAATGTGACTGAGCTAGATTTCAACGCCAAGGCACGGTCAACCACGGTGCCGGCCATCATTCTCACAGGCTCCGATGACACCATTGCCCTGCCGGAAACGGCTTACGAGGCATATGACGCCCTGGTCAATGCGCCTTCCAGAGTGATATACCGGTATAATACCGATACCCATGGTGATAAGGACCTGAAAGCCGACCACATGGCTCCTATAGATGATGACGGCTGGATGCCGGGCTGGGCTATGGATATGCTCGGCGGCGACGGCGAAGTGGACGCCTTCGATTACCGGGTCTTCTGGGCCGCCCTGGATGCAGCCCTTGACGGGAAGAACACCCTTGCCTTTGACATGGGCACCTGGAGCGACGGCGTACCGGTAAAGACGGTGACGCAGCTTGCGCCGAAATAACTTTTATTACATAGGCAGGATGGATCTGTCGGCCCCCAATTGCCCGGGGGTCGTTTTTTTTTCTGTCTGCTCTGTGCCGCTCATTAGGGAACGAAGTACGGTGTCAGTGTAATAAATCATGGGGTTGAGCCGATTGATAATTCCTTGCGGGTCCTGCAGTTAATTGTTGACATTCAGCACTGTTCATAGGAATATGATTATTGGTCAATCGTCCAATTTATCGTGCAATAGGTCACTTGTCTTAATAAAAAATCAGCGGCTGTACGGGAGGGTGTATGATACAAAACAAAATGTTCTGGTACTTCCTGATGATCGGGGCCATCGTTCTCTATGGCCTGTCCCTGGCGCTGGGGCGGTACCTGTTCCCGGGCGATCCCCTCATGTCGCGGATTTTTTTCATCGGCCTGGTGATCCTGCATCTTGCCGAAATACCCGCCGTGTCTTTGAAGATAGGCAGGGAAAAGGGTTTGCCGGCATCACTGGTGGTGTTGAAGACATTGTTGTACGGGTTCACCTGGTGGTTGCCGCTGAAAAAAGGCATAATTGATAAATAACCCCCCGGCGAGGTCGACATGTTCGAATATGGTCCCGGTAAAAAGCTGGTGAATTTCATGGTCTGGCTCTCATGGCCGATCATACGGGCCGGCAAGAAATACAGTAACGTCCCTGTGCTGAAATGGATCATCAATCCATTTTTCAAGAGGCCCTATAATGAAGTGACCTCCGTGCCCATCAGCGTAAACCTTGACCTGCCGAAGTCGGTGCCGGTGCCGGGCAGCGTCCTGGAAAAATTGGTGGCGAAGATCGAAGACAAGTTCGTGCTCCATGAATGCATCTGCCGGCACCATAACAGGCGTCCCATGGAGGAGCGCACACTCGGCTGCATAGTCCTGGGTCCGGCAATACAAAGGATCAATCCCTCCAACGGGCGCAGGATAACCACGAAGGAGGCCGTCGATCATATCCGACGCGCCGCCAGGATGGGCCTCATAGCCAATATCGCCCATGTGTGGATCGATCCCCTTGCGTACTGGCTCAGCTTCAAAGACCTCATGTTCATATGCTTCTGCGACGACGTCAACTGCCTTTACCGGACGCACATGAAAGACCGCGGCCCCAACCTTGACAAGACCTATAAGAAACTGCCGGGCATCACCGTCCGGGTGGAGCCGAAGAAGTGCGACGGCTGCGGGATCTGCGCTGACAAATGCTTTGTCGCCGCCATTGCCATGAAGAACGGGAAGGCCCTCATTGGTCCCGACTGCAAGGGGTGCGGCCGGTGCGTGGAGGTGTGCCCCCGGAAAGCGATAACCCTGAAGCTGGCGGATGAGAAAAAGCTCCTCAGGCAGATAGAGGATCGGATCCGCGAGGTGGCCGATATTCCCGGCATCGGAAAGTAGCGGTTTTTTGGGAAGACCCATACGCTGATTCAAGGGGGACAATCATGAACCTGTCACTGACGCGTGAAGAGCGCGACGTCATTGTTCTACACGCAATTTTTTCTGTTCTCTGCCTTCCGGTGCTCCTGATTCCCGGCCTGGAGACCGGTATCAAGCTGTTTATCCTTGTCGTAATCTATAATGTCGCGGTGCCCGTCACGGCAAAGCTCCGCGGCCATGATCTCTGGGGCAACATCTGGCTCTTCGCCCTTATCCTGAGCGTCTTCCAGGTTTTCCCGGACTGGTTTCTTTCGCGCCAGCTGGACATACTGGTGTTCCCTGAGGACGGGTTTGTGAAGATCGGCGCCGTTTCCGGGTACATGGCCGGCCTCTGGGCCATCCCGGTTTTCATGATCGTGTACGCCTCCCTGCGGGTCGCCGAGCGCGTATCGCACCGCGCCGGGTACTGGACCGCAGCGCTGCTGGCCCTGGTGGTATTCGGCGCCTCGGAGGAGACCGTGTGGATGCTCCCCTCGTGGTACGCCCGGAACGTGGCCATGGTGGGCCACACGGCGGTCTATATCATCATTCCCGAGATCATACTGGGCGTATCGTGCCTGTATGCCTTCCGGCAGATCCGGGAGAGAAATAACCTGGTCAAGGTCCCGGCGGCTTTCCTGGTCATGCTGCTCTACCTGGGAGCGGCCGCGTTTTTTTACTTTGTCATTGAGCGTCTCCTCTCCTGATGAGGGGCTCGGAAAAAACATATAGAAAGGAAAGCAGTTATGGGGAATCGCATTGCATCCGCCTCTGCCGCCGCGGGAACGATCCTTGTTCTTGCCATCTTCACCCTGGCATCAGTCGTCACGGCCGCTTCCGCGCAGGAAGCATTCCAAATTACGAAAACGAACGACTATTATGAAATGCCGGGGAGATATATCGCCCTCCTTGAGGATCCTGAAAAGAACCTGTCGATAGACCAGGTGTCGGGGCCGGACTACCAGGACAGGTTCACGGTGAGCGGCGAAGAGGTCCCCAATATCGGGCAGACGATGTCCGCCTGGTGGCTCAGGTTCTCGGTGCGCAACGGCACGCGTGAAAAAAAGGAATGGTTCCTCGAGCTGAACCATCCCCTTGTCGATTATGTTTCGCTCTTCACCCGGCAGCCGAAGGGGGGATTCACCGAGCAGAAACAGGGGCGCGCCATGCCGTATACCGGGAAGGAGATCAAGCGGCGCACCTTCGTGTACGAGCTGAGCCTGGCGCCCGGCGAGACGAAGCAGTTTTACCTGCGGGCCCAGAGCGGCGACGGCATCGTGTTCCCGCTGCGCATCATGTCGCCGGTGGAATTCATCAAGTCCGAGCGGAAGGAGCAGATCGTGCTGGGGGTCCTCCTGGGTGCCATGATCATTATCATGCTCTATAACTTTTCAATATTTTTCATCTCCCGGGATGAGAATTATTTTTACCTTGTGTTCTTTATCTTTTCATTCCTCTTTTACATAATCTCCGAGAACGGCATCGGGAACGAATTCATCTGGGGACAATACAGCTGGATGGCGATGAACTGCATCCTCCTGGGCGTCTCCCTCGTCATGATATCAAGCTCCCTGTTCATGCAGAAATTCCTGGAAACGAAGCGGTATGTCCCGCGGGTTCACCGCGTCATCGTGGCGTTCCCGGTCGTCGGCGCCGTGATCATGGCCGCCACCGTCGCCCTGACGCCGTTTTTCGGGAACACTGCGTATTTTCTCATCGTCATACCCGCCATGGGGACGACCTTCGCCCTGGCCATCATCCTCATCGTGACGGGCTTCCTTTGCTGGCGCGGGGGCAGCAGGCCGGCGCGGTTTTTCCTTGTCGCCTGGGGGGCGCTGATTCTCGGCGCGTGCCTGTATATACTCAAGGCGGTGCGGGTCCTGCCGGAATCATTTATAACGCACCAGGGCGTACCCTTGGGTGGGGCCGTGCAGATGGTGCTCCTCTCACTGGGCCTTGCCGACAGGATAAAGACCATGAACCAGGAGGTGCACCGGCTCAAGGACGACCTGCAGCAACGGAACCGCTACCTGGAGGGCGTCATGGAAAAGGCGCAGATCGCCTCCAACGAACTTCTTGATGTCGGCAGGGAAGAGGAAGACATGGGTAGACGCATGTCGGAGATGTCGATGGAGCAGGCCTCCCTGAGCGAACAGATGTCGGCCTCCTTTGAGGAGATGACCTCCGCCACGGAATCCATCGTGGACTCGGTGTTCCGCCAGGAGGAGGAGCGCGCGAAGGTTTCCTCGATGGTTGAAAACCTGAAGGGGACCCAGCAGTCCGTGAAAAGCCTGAGCGAGGCGGTCCATGCCGGCATCGCCGACATCGAGCGCACCACCGACGCCACCGGCGAAAACTACCAAAAGATGATGTCGATGATGCACATCATCAACGAGGGCGGCCAGACCATCAACAACTTCATCTCGGTCATAGACGACATCTCCGACAAGATCAACCTCCTTTCACTGAACGCCGCCATCGAGGCGGCCCGGGCCGGCGAGCATGGCCGGGGCTTCGCCGTGGTCGCCGACGAGATCGGGAAACTCGCCGCCCGGACGACCGAGAATTCCAAGGTCATATCGAACCAGGTGACCAAGATAACCAGCGACATCGCCAGCGGCATCGGCATGCTTACCGAAACGAAGAGGTCAACCGAGGCGATTTTTGATTTGATCAGGGGGATAACCGGGAAGGTGGACACCGTGTCGGGCGCCATGGGCGACCTCGGCGCCATCATCCTGAACATCATTGAGCAGTCCCGGATACTGGAGGAGGTGTCCCGCACCATCCAGAACTCCACCACCGAGCAGAGAAAGTCAATGGAGGAGAACGCCCGCACCATCCTGCGCATTTCCGAGATGGCCCAGGGCATAGCGGAAGCGAGCCGGCAGCTGCAGCGGTTTACTCACCTCATCGCCGACAAGGCGAACGGGCTGAAGGGTATCGTCATGGCCGGGAGAACGCCGGAATGACGAGGCCAGCAGTCACCCCTGGATGACCGCGACGATCCTGGCCGGTTTATCGTCCGCGCAGGCAACCCGGTGGTCGATCTTGGAATCGTAATAGATGCTGTCCCCCGCTTCAAGGACGTCCGTGTGCTCGCCGAGCTGTATCTCCACTTTTCCCTCGAGGACAAAAAGGAACTCTTCGCCGTCATGGCTGTAGGGCACGCCTTTCTTTGAGCCCGGCTCCAGGGTGACCAGGAAGGGCTCCATTTTTCGGTTTATCTTGTCAGGGGCCAGGGACTCGTAGGAGTAGCCGTAGCGGACCCCTTCCTTGGAGGCGACCCGGGACGTCGGCACGCGCTCGTCCTTCCGCACGATGGTATAGGGCGCCGAGCCCTTCTGGCCGAAGAGCTTGCCGATCTCTATGTCAAGGGCGCGGGCGATCTTCATCAGGGCGCCCAGGGGCGGCGAGATGAGGTGGTTCTCAAGCTGTGACAGGAACGCGGGAGAGAACCCGGTTTTTTCCGACAGGTCCGCCAGGGACATGTTTATTGATTCGCGGTATTCCTTGATCTTCTCGCCAACTTTGACTTCGGTAGTGTCCATGGTCCCTCTCCGCTTGTTAACATACTGCATTATATGGAATGTGTGAAGGTTTATCTGTCAAATCAAATTTAATAAAGGGTTGTTAGCTATCCCGCTCGTCCGCCTCGTATAAGCAGAGCCAAATGCGACATCCTGTCGCGGCTCTGCACTTGGACCTCCTGTCCAGCGCACCATGTGGACTTGGCGGAATCGGCAACGTCATCCTACATTTTGGTCGCATATTGCTGCCAGGATGGCAGCAATGCCGCGAAGTACAGGATGTCCGTGAGCGGCCTCGCTGGGACAGCCAACAACCTTTAATTTTATTAAATATTTAACAGATTTATTGGGATATATTTTTTAATCGCCGTCCAATTTGTTGCCGGTAAATTTTTGGATTCACGGCCAGATATTGTTGACTTCAAAAAGGTTGATTTTATAGAGTGTATATGAAGGTTAAAATGTTTTACTTGACTAATATTTATAATGATTATATATTTAAGCATACGGTGTTTTAATACTATCTAAAAAGTTAAAGAGGATCATTCACCGCCGATATGGCCCACATTACAATAGACGCTGACCGATGCAAGGGATGTTATTTCTGCATTAAGTTCTGCCCCAGGCAGCTCATCGTTGTTTCCGACAAGCATAACCGGGTAGGCTATTTCCCGGCGCAATTTGCCGAAGGCGCGGAAGATACATGCACCGCCTGCAAGACCTGCGCCCTCATGTGTCCCGATACCGCCATAGAGGTGTTCAAATGACCGATAAGAAGCTGACCAAAGGGAACATCGCCCTCGCCGAGGGGGCGATCCAGGCGGGATGCCGCTACTACTTCGGCTATCCCATTACTCCCCAGAACGATATACCCGAATACCTGGCCAGGGAGCTTCCCAAACACGGCGGCACCTTCATACCTGCCGAGAGCGAAATCGCTTCTATCAATATGGTCCTGGGCGCCGGCGCCTCGGGGGCGCGTGCCATGACCTCGTCCTCGGGGCCGGGCATTTCCCTCATGCAGGAAGGGCTTTCCTACCTGGCCGGCTCGGACATCCCGGGCCTGGTCGTCAACATCATGCGCTGCGGCCCGGGACTCGGCGGCATATCCCCCACCCAGGGGGATTACATGCAGGCCGTGCACGGCGGCGGCCATGGCGATTACCGGAACATCGTGCTGGCGCCGGCTTCGGTGCAGGAGATGTTCGACCTCACCATAAAGGGCTTCGAGCTTGCCGATAGGTACCGCATGATGTCAATCATCCTTGCTGACGCCATGGTGGGGCAGTTCCAGGAGCCGTGCCGGCTCACGCCCGACCATCCCGTGGTGATGCCCGACAAGCCCTGGGCGCTGAAGGGCCGCGACGGCAAGAAGCCGAAGCTCCTCAAGTCGCTCTACCTGGGGCCCGGCGAGCAGGAACAGCATAACCTGGAGCTCAAGAAGAAGTATGACGAAGTCCGCGCCAACGAGGTGTTGTGCGAGGAGTTCCGCCTGGACGACGCGGACCTGATGATCGTGGCCTTCGGCACCCCGTCGCGGATATCCAAGACCGCGATCAGGATGGCGAAGGAGGAGGGGCTCAAGATAGGCCTGCTGCGGCCGATAACGCTCTTCCCGTTCCCGGAACAGCAGGTGTATCGCCATTCGGAAAGAATCAAGAAGATTCTGGTGGTGGAAATGAACACCGGCCAGATGCTCTATGACGTGAAGATAAACGCCCACAAGGACGCGAAGTTATCCTTCTACGGCAGGCCCGGCGGGGGGATCCCGTTCCCGGACGAAGTGCTGGCGGAGATCAAGAAGGCGCTGGAGTAGCATATGAACAAAGTTTTCGGCAGGAGCGAATGCCTCACCGACACGCCGACCCATTTCTGCCCCGGCTGCACCCACGGCATTGCCCACCGGCTGGTGGCCGAGGCCCTCGACGAGCTGGGAATCACCGACCGGACCATCGGCGTCCCGGGAGTGGGGTGCTGCGTGTTCCTGTACCACTATCTCTCCATCGATGTGCTTGAAGCGCCCCACGGCAGGGCGCCGGCGGTGGCCACGGGCATGAAGCGCGCACAGCCGGACAGGATCATTTTCAACTACCAGGGCGACGGCGACATGGCGGCCATCGGCACGTCGGAGATCATCCACGCCGCCAACCGCGGCGAGAACATTACCGTTATCTTCATTAATAACTCGGTATACGGCATGACGGGGGGGCAGATGGCTCCCACCACGCTCCTGGGCCAGCAGACCACGACATCGCCCTACGGGAGGAATTTCCAGACCGAAGGTTATCCCATCAGGATGGCTGAGCTCCTGGCGACTCTGGAAGGCGTCGCCTATTCGGCCCGGGTTTCCCTCCATAAACCCAAGAACGTAATCCAGGCGAAGAAGGCCATCGTAAAGGCCTTCGAAATGCAGATCAACCAGATGGGTTTCTCCATGGTGGAACTGCTGTCGACCTGTAATACCAACTGGCGCGTCTCTCCCGTAGAAGCGCTGGACGTGATAGAAAACGAGATGATCCCTTACTTTCCCCTGGGCGTTTTCAAGGAGAGAACGGGAAAGGATTTCTTATAGCGTGGGGTTTAAACCCCACGCTAGCAGAAATGGAGAACCTATGTACTACGACGTGATTATGACCGGATTCGGGGGGCAGGGGATTCAGACCATCAGCCTGATCGTAGCCCTGGCCTCGATGGAGAAGAACCTGGAGGTGACCTACCTGCCTTCCTACGGCGTGGAAAAGCGCGGCGGCAGGACCAACGTGTACGTCATCGTATCCGATGAAGAGATCGGCTCGCCCATAACCAACAATCCGTCCGCTCTTCTGGCCCTTGATCTCATCGGCCTGGAATTCTACCAGAACATGCTGAACACGGGCAGCAGGCTGATCGTCAATACCAGCCTTATTCCTGAAGATAAAATAAAGGTAAAAGACGGCGTTAGCGTCATGAAGGTCAGGATCAACGAGGAGGCCGTCGCGATGGGCAACCCCAAGCTGGCCAACATGATCACCTTGGGCTGTTTTATCGACGGGCTTCCTTTCCTTGATTTTAATGACCTCAAGGCCGTAATCGACAAGGTCATACCCGCCCGTCTCAAGGACACCATCCCGGACAACCTGAAGGCCATCGAACGGGGCATAGAGATAGCGAAGGGTTTGAAATAGGCCGATTTTTATTTCCTCATAAAAAACCAAAACACTTATTTCATTGACCTGTCGTTCTGCTGGTTCGCCATCGCATGAAGCCCCCCCTGACCCTCTGAAGGGGCATAAAAAAGCAGATTTTTCGGTGTTTTAGTATTTCAAGGCGCTTTTGTTTCTTTCTGCATCCATGAGCACTTTGTTGCATTGTAAACAATAGTGAAAAGAATTTCACACGCGCCCCCTGTGGGGGTCGGGGGGATTCATAATCTGACACTCTGTGCAAAATAACAAAATTCTGGTATCAGGTGCCGTCCAATATTATTTGACAAAAAAAGGGCTCCTCATAATGCTTGGATATTAATGTGCATACGTATATATCCGCATACGGGGATGGTATATTATATTTTTACGGAGGAGTGATGTATGGCTGCAAATCCTATTGTTGATTCAAGAGACACAAAGTTCATATTATTTGAAATGTTTGAAGTTGATAAGCTGACCAAGTATGAAAAGTTTGCCGATTTTGACAAGGACACCATGGAAAGCGTCGTTGACCTCGCCGAAAAGATAGCCGTCGAGCAGGTGTATCCCATCAACGCGGCTGCCGACAAGAACGGCGCCAAATATGATGCCGCCACCAAGAAGGTAACGATACCCCAGGAATACTTCCCGGGCCTGAAGGCCTATTATGACGCAGGCTTCATCGGGGTCGCCACCGACCCCCAGTGGGGAGGCATGGGGATGCCGGAGTCGATATATTACACGGTCACCGACTATTTCACCGCAGCAAGTTGCGCCTTCACCATGTTCCCGATGCTTTCCATCGGCGCCTGCAACATGTACATGAAGTTTCTGCCCGATTATCCGTGGAAGAAGGCCGTTATCGAGAAAATGCTTACCGGCGAATGGGGAGGGACCATGTGCCTTACCGAGCCTGACGCTGGGTCCGACGTCGGCGCCCTCAAGACCAAGGCCACCAAGAACGCCGACGGGACTTATTCCATCAAAGGCCAGAAGATCTTCATCTCCGCCGGCGACAATGATTTTTCAAAGAATATCATTCACCCGGTCCTTGCCAGGATCGAAGGCGATCCCGAAGGGACCAAGGGTATATCCATTTTCCTCGTTCCCAAGTACCGCATCAAGGATGACGGCTCAATAGGCGAGCCCAATGACGTCCAGTGCGCCGGCATCGAGCACAAGATGGGCATCCACGGGAACCCGACCTGCACCATGGTCTTCGGCGATGAAGGCAAATGCCAGGGATTCCTGATGGGCGAGGCCCGTCAGGGGATGAAGATCATGTTCCAGATGATGAATGAAGCCCGTCTTTATGTCGGCGGCCAGGGCGCCTCTGTTTCAAGCGCCGCCTACATGCATGCCGTCACCTACGCCCGGAACCGGGTGCAGGGCAAGCGGGTCGAGGACATGATGAAGCCCGACGCGAAAAACGCCACCATCATGAACCACCCCGACGTGAGGCGGATGCTTCTTTCCATGAAAGCCCGGGTCGAGGCGATGAGGACCCTCACCCTCTTCTGCGGTTACGTGACCGACCTGGTCCATGTCGAGAAGGACACGGCGAAGAAAGAGGCCCAGGCCCTCCTCGACTTCCTCATTCCCATCAACAAGGCCGGGAACACCGATTCCGCGTGGGAAGTCACCGCTGACGCCATCCAGTGCTACGGCGGCTACGGGTTCTGCTCCGACTACCCGGTCGAGCAGTACGCCCGCGACGCCAAGATCCTCACCCTGTACGAAGGAACCAACGGCATCCAGTCGATGGACCTGGCGATGCGGAAGCTCCTTATGGACAAGGATTTCTACAACTACAGCGTTTATAAGAAGAAGATCGAAGATACCATCAAGAAGGCCAAGGGCGTTGTTGACGACAAGTATATCGCCGTGATGGAGAAGGGCGTCGCTAAGATAGACGAGGTCGTCAAGTACATGAAGGGCCTCATGGACGGCGGCAAATATCTCCATATTTTTGCCAATGCCACTCCGATGCAGCAGGCCTTCGCAATGCTGTCCTACGCCTTTATCCACCTCTGGGCGCTGACCCTGGTGACCCCGAAGGCGAAAGAGATGGTAGGCGACAAGAAAGGCGCGGACCTTGAGAAGCTTCTCGCCGACAACATGGAAGCGGCCTACTACTACGGCCGGATGCTTTCCGCCCAGTTCTATATCGGCGCCGAGTTCCAGAAGTTTTTCGGCAAGTGCGACTACATCCTCGCCGGCGAGGCAGCCGTGGTCAAATCGACATCGGCTATCTTCACCGGGGCGCCGGAGCAGTAATCGCGATAACGCAGAAACTGAAAGGCCGCCGGATCATCCGGCGGCCTTTTTTATTTGCGAGAGGATAATGTCGGGAATGGGGATCGTCAGCATTCGTTCCCTGGCCCGTGCGCCATAGACAAGATTTATAAGGCCTACTTCTATTTTCTTCCTTTTTATCAATGAAAGGAGTATTTCGCGGCTCTTCGGGTTGGATGCGTCAATGATCAGCTGGATCCAATTGATGATCTGTCCTGACTTAAACAGTACGGATACGAGGGTCCTCCCGTTGTCTTCACTTACCTGTACCGAGGGAACGCCGGACAGTATTTCCTGGATGACATCGTCATTTTCGATGTGAAAAAAAACAAATCCGTCCCGTGTTTTCAGCGGGATGGTTTCCCCTGCGTAGGTGAAATGTTCGTAAAAAAATGAACATGCCCCCTCGCGGGGGAGGGTTTCTCCGTCCGGGATCTTTTCGAATTCCCGCACGAGTTTCGTGTAATCGTCGGATTTGTCCTTCCTCTTGGTAAATATTCCCATACGGCAGCATATTACCGTGCACTCCGGTTTTGTCAAGTTATGTTCGAGCCGCCATGACGGGATGGCCCGGCGGCGCGGGAAACATGATCGATCAGAACACGGCCTTCAGGCCGCCATAGACCGAACAGGGAGCTGCCCGGTAACCGCGGACTTCATCATATTTTTTATTGAGAACGTTCTCCACACGGAAAAAGGCCTGGAGCTGTTCTATTATCCACCATGAAGCGGAAAGGTCCAGACGGTAATACGGATTCATGTAGCTGAAATGGGGAAACCGGTAATAGTCCCTCCGTTTTCCCACATAATTGAATCCGGCGTTGATATTTCCTTTTTTCAGGAACGTGTAATTCACGGTAATTCCCGCCTGGTGGCGCGGACGGCGTACCATGTCTCCGGTGTGAAAGAACTTGTCATAGGACCGCGTGTAGGTGTAATACCCCTTTATCACGATATCATCGATTGGTTTAAAGGACGCAATGCATTCGACCCCGCGGGTAAGACCTTCGCTGTTCCAGTATCTGCCGCTCCTGTCTATGAATATATCATAGACGATCAGGTTTTTATAATCAATATTGAAATAATTGATCTCGAGAACGATTCTATCTTTCCAAAGGGATTGTTCAATGCCTGCGTCATAACTTAGTGTGCGTTCAGGTTTTAGATAAGCCCAGGTGAATTGGCGGTAGCGATCAAAGACATTATATAGCTGATACAGGGATGGTATCTTGTACCCGGTGCCCGTGCTGGCTTTGAATCTTGTTTCTGTCACAGGAACAATGAACGATCCTGACACGCCATAATCGATGCTGTCTTCAAAATGATCCGGTTTGGTATACCGTCCTCCGGCTATGATAAATATTCGCTTTAAAAGTTTAAGGTGGTTTTGAGCATAAACGGCCCAGGTCCCGTCACTTTTATCAATGGGTTCGGTAAAGTCCATGGCGCCGGCATAAAACTGGCTGTAATAAAACCAGTAGGGCATCGTGGAAGCCCATTCTTTTTCATAGGATACGCCGCAGACTATTTCGTCGATGTCCATGATGGAAAACCTGTTTTTGAATTCTCCCGACATCATGTTGCCTTTAAAAGACATGTTTGAATAACTTAAGGATGGATAGCCCCCGCTTGTCACATACGAAGTCGCATATTCATATGCATCCGGCTGGTTTTTGTCACGCTGGTATTGGTTCATGAATGTATAGAGGAGTGTTGATTCCCACCATTCGAATAACGGGATATTGTACTTGATGTTCAGGGCGAGGTTCTGGTTCTCAAATGTATGGTTTTTATCTTCTTCAAAGGCGCCGTTTGCGATTTTTGTCTTGGAATCGGTAAAACGAAGCGATAAAGAAAGCCAGCTGTCATGGATCGTTTTCAGGCCAACCTGTGTCGAAACGGCGGTTGTATCGTAGCCATCGTGCCTGTCTTTTAAAAAAGATTTTCGAATGCCCCGCCAGGTTGAAGTGCGCGAAAAACCCTTTGAATCGGTGCGGGATACGTTAAATGAATAGTATGCCCAGTCAGTGCCTCCGCTGACGCCTGCGGATTCCTTGAAGGTTTTGAATGAACCTCCTTCGGCCTGTACCGTTACCTGCGGCTTGCCCTCCCCTTTTTTTGTTATGATATTGATGACCCCGCCGATGGCATCAGAGCCGTACAGGACGCTCTGGGACCCGCGGACAATTTCTATACGATCGATGTTATCTGTGGTGAGATGGGCAAAATCAAATCCATGCCCTGTGGATGAGGGATCATTGACCTTGACTCCGTCGATAAGCACTGTTGTATGATTGGATTGGGTGCCCCGCATGTACAGATCGGCAATCCCCCCCAAGGGTGAACTCTGTGACACTGACACGCCCGGGATGTTTTTGAGCATATCCACCACTTTCATCTTTTTCGTCTGGTCGATTTCTTCAGCGGTTATGACCGTGATGGATGATCCGGTTTCCTTTTTGTTAATGCCGGATTTGGTGGCGGTGATGATAATTTCGTTTTTTGCTTTTTGATCTTCCGCCTTATCATCCTCCTGGTTCGGTTCTTCCCTGTCAGGTGTTCCGGGAACATCCTGTTTGTCGTTCAGCGGACCCTTGTCCTTGGGCTGGCCCAATAATGGGGCTGCGAATATAAGGGAAATTGCCAGGAAAAGTAAAAGCATCCTTTGAATAAAATTCATACATCCTCCTCCGATAACTATCGTATTAGCTTGATTCTTTATCACAGGATATCCGGTATGGAGAGGAGATTGTACAGGGCTGACGATAAAAAACGCGCCCGGGGCGCGTTTTGGTGTGTCAGACATTAACTTCGTTGATGAAGTATGGCCAACTGGCTCCCGTTCCTCGAGGATATCACAGTTATGGAAGTTCTGGCTTATCCGCCGTGGCGGAATTACAGTTGCGGGACAGCGCGGGAATCACACCCGACTTCCTCCAGATATTTAAAGAACAACAGGTGACATTAGGAGCAGAGAACTAAAGCTGTCAATAAAAATATTTGCAAGCATAAAATAGTGGGACGGCCTATGGGACATACGGGGGGAGATAGGTTTCGATGTCGGGTGGATATCCCCAGATTAATGTCCAGAAAATTATACCGGCATTGATCCTTTTTATAATAACATAGTTTTTAAACCGATTCTTATCGGTATTGATTCTTTTCAGATATCTTTTAAACGCGTATGCCAATATGCAAGAAACTGACATTTTCAATAGTTTCCGGAGATCCAGCAGAAACTCATAATCATCCTCTCTCACCTGCAAATGAAATGTATGCCAGCTTTCCGGATTGGATCGCTCCTGATAGCAGATCAGTTTTCCGTACCTTGCCGGTCCGTTGATATCGGGCAGAACTTCTTTCAATATTAATACAATCATCCTGGAGCGGGAAATCCCTCTTTTGACGGCAGCCCGTGAAATAGCCGCCAGCAGATCATTATTGATATTCATGGTTGTTTCCATGTCCAATACCTCTTCGTCAGTGGGATATTACTCATTATACGAAAAGGTGGCGCTTTATCTGAAAATAATATCATTGCTGTCCTTGTGTTATTTAACTTTTTTTCTTGTCAAAACGGGTCGGGTGTAGTGTGGTTGGAAACACATGATGCATGCATCGGTACTCCCGTCATTGTCAGGATGTGACGCGAGATAAGAGGGAAACCCGTGAGAATCGGGTGCGGGCCCGCCGCTGTATCCGGGGACGAAGGCCGCATGATGCCACTGCCGAAAGGCGGGAAGGCGCGGTCGTAGGATAATCCGGAAGCCAGAAGACCTGCCGGTGCGATCTGCCGCTTTGCTCGCGTGATATCGGGGCGGCATCACTACTCGAGGAAACAAGGGAATCCCCGGGCCGTTGGTCCGGGGATTCGTTTTTGATGACAGGTTAACCATGGGAAAGATAATATTCATCACCGGGGGCGCCCGAAGCGGCAAGAGCCGGTTCGCCGAGTCCCTCCTCGCCGGGGAAGACGATGTCCTCTATGTCGCCACGGGCATCGGTTTTGATGACGAGATGAAGGACCGGATCGCGCGCCACCGGTCACAGCGCAACCCGGCCTGGAAAACAGTGGAATGTTACCGCGATCTGGCCCCGTCCCTGAGGTATGACCTGTCTGACTATGGATATGTTCTGCTGGATTGCGTCACCATCATGGTTTCCAACTTCATGGTCCTTGATGCGGGTGTGGATTGGGACAGTGCCGGTATTGACGCCGCAGATCGCATTGAACAGGTCATCATGAAAGAGATATCCGCTTTTCTCGATATGGCGCGGGATTTTCACGGGAAAACCCTTATCGTGTCGAATGAGCTTGGCATGGGGATCGTGCCGCCGACGCCCCTCGGCAGGTATTATCGCGACATAGCGGGAAAGATGAACCAGGTGATTGCGGGCGTTGCCGATGAAGTGTACCTTATGGTGTCCGGGGTCCCGATGAAGATAAAATAGGCTGGCATTGCCTCATCCTGATGTCCCGTGGTAAGGATATATGATCAAGGATTACATAAACGGCTTTATTCTCAACCTGCAGTTCCTGACGCGCATCCCGGTGCCGGTGAAAATTGAGTACAGCGACCGGGTCTTTGCCGCGGGATCTGTTTTTGCCCCGCTCGTAGGCCTCCTGATAGGCCTGATAGGGGCCGGGACCTGTCTGCTGGCCGGCCTGTCGGGCATCCGCATGCTGGCTGTTTTTTTCGCCATGGTTGCCGAAATTGCCGTCACCGGCGGCCTTCATCTTGACGGTCTCGCGGACACCTTCGACGGGCTGTTCAGTTACCGCGACCGGGAGCGGACCCTCGACATCATGAAGGATTCCCGACTGGGGACCAGCGGCGCCATTGGCCTTATCCTCGTCCTGATGATGAAATACATCCTGCTGGTTTCCCTGCCCGACAGGTACCTGGTCCTCTGCCTCGCGGCGATGCCCGTGCTGTCGCGCATGACCGTTTCCTGGAGCGCCGGCCTTTCCCCCTATGCGAGGAAGGATGAGAAGGGCATGGCCGCCGGACTGGTGGAGCACACCGGCCCGGCAAAGATTGTCATTTCAACATCGCTGGCGGTGATCATAAGCGTGCTGCTGCTAAAATTTGCCGCGATACCGCTGGTTATGATTATCATAGCCTTCAACCTTGCCGTGGTGCTATATGTAAAGGTAAGGATAGGCGGCATCACCGGCGATGTCATCGGCGCGGTCATAGAGCTTTCGGAGGTGATGTTCCTTCTCTCGGTCCTCATCCTGGATAAGCTGTATTCTCTGCAACACATGAATTTTATGTAACCGTACAAGGCGGGGCCACGTGAACCCGCCTTCTACATCTCAAATTTTATATATAAGGAAAGCCCATGTCATTGCTTGAATCAACCATGAAACAGATCAGTCCCCTCGATGGCGATGCCATGCGGCAGGCCCGGGAACGTCTCGACAGCCTTCTCAAGCCTCCCGGCAGCCTCGGCAGGCTCGAGGAGATCGCAATAAAGCTCGCCGGTATCACCGGCGCCGTCGGCGGCCCCATCGGCAAAAAGACCATCCTCGTCATGGCCGGCGACAACGGCGTTACCGCGGAGAAGGTAAGCTCCTTTCCGCGCGAGATCAGCACCCTGGTGGCGGAGACCATGCTGAAGGGAATATCGGGGGTGTCCGTGCTGGCGCGTCACGCCGGCGCCGAGATTAAGCTGGTCGACCTGGGCCTTGAGGGCGACGTGCGGGACGGCCGGGTTATCAACAGGAAGATCAGGAGGATGACATCGAACATGGCCTGCGGCCCGGCCATGACCCGCGACGAGGCCCTGCGCGCCATCGAGACCGGTATCGATATCGCGGTCATGGCCCTGGATGAAGGGACCGGAATTCTGGGGACCGGCGAAATAGGCATCGGCAATACCACAACGGCCAGCGCGGTGCTCCATGCCTTTGGCGCCGGAAACCTGGACGAGATTGTCGGCCGCGGCGCCGGCCTTTCCGACGAGGGCCTGCGCCACAAGAAGGAGACGATCCGCAGGGCGGTGGAGCTGAACAGGCCCGATCCTGCCGACCCGGTCGACGTGCTTGCGAAGGTGGGCGGCTTCGACATCGCCGGCCTGTGCGGCTGCTACCTCGCCGCCGCGGCCCGGCGCAGGCCCATCGTGATCGACGGCTTCATCGCCGGGACCGCAGCCGTGGCCGCGGTGAAGATGCATCCCGGGGCTCGCGACTTCATGTTCACTTCCCACGCCAGCGCGGAGCCCGGCGTGGCCGCCATCAGCCGCCTCCTTGAGCTGTCGCCGATGCTGGACCTTGACATGCGGCTTGGCGAGGGGACCGGGGCGGCCCTGGCCTTTCATATCATCGAGGCGGCGCTGAAGATCGTCAGCGAGATGGGAACCTTTAAGGACATCGGCATGTGAAGGGATGATGGGGATACCGACGCCGGGACGGAATTAATAAACAATATTCCCGGTTTCCACAACGGTTTCCCCGAGGTCCAGCATGGCGTTGAGAAGAGATGCTTTTGTAAAGGCGGCTATATCCTGAACCCGAATGTCGGCCTCAACGATTGTGCCCTGCGAAATCAACTGGTCCCGCCTGGTGCCCCTCAGGAGAAAGCTCCGCGGCGTTATCCATCGGGAGCCGTCATGAAAGGCGATATTGCTGATCGACGTATCGGTGACAAGGCCGTTTTTCACGATAAGAACGTCGTCGCATCGGCCTCTCAGGCGGAACAGGGCGTTTATGCTTCCCCGGTCCGTGTATTTATGGGAGTAATCGATGTCATCGCAGGCGACTATCTTCAGGCTCCTGATCGCCCGGCCGGGATACGGTTCAAACAGCACTTCGTGTATGCGGTCGGAATACACCACCTTGCATTTGTGCCTGCCTTCACGGTGGCCCTCGGGGACTGTGATGACGGCATTCAGGTCGATGGCGTCATTGCAGCCGAAGATCTCTTTCCGCGAACCGTTCATCCGCCGGTTGTGATGCGGAAGATTCTCCGCGCGGCCACCGATGATTCTGATGGATTCAAACAATAGGCACATATACCTTGTCTATCATCTCCCTGTATTCCCGCTCCGGGTCGCTGTAAACGGTCAATCCGCCGCCGCTCTTGAAAATGGTTTCATCTCCATTTTTCTCTATGAAGCGGATCATGACGCCGCTGTCGAGGCGTGATCCGTCACAATATCCGCATATGCCCGTGTAGTAACCACGGTCATAGGTTTCGGTTTCCCTGATTATTTCAACCGTCTTTTTTTTCGGCGCCCCGGTGACGGACCCCGCCGGCAGCAGGGCTCCTATGATGGTGCCGATCCTTTCCCGGTAATCGTCCGGAAGCGTACCGGTTATGTGGGAACTTGCCTGGAGAAGACTGCCGGCATGGGTTTCCACCGTCTCGATATACCTGAACCGCTTCACGGCCACATTCGTCGCAACCATGTTCAGGTCGTTGCGGATAAGGTCAACGATGGTGACATGTTCGGCATGTTCTTTTTCGTCATCCAGCAGCAGTTCCCTGGCGCCCGGGATGGATGCGTCGATGGTCCCCTTCATGGGGAACGAAGAGATCACGCCATTGTCGATTCTGATGAAAGGTTCGGGGGAAAACACGACGAATCGGTCCCGGCACCATAACCGGTATGGCGCCTGCGAACGAAAAAAGATGTCCTTCAGCGTGAGGTTGATGCTGATGGGAGTGGGGAAGGTAAGGTTGGCAAGGTAGGTCTCCCCGGACAACTGGCGCTCGCGGACAACATCGAAGGCGCACCGGTAGGAGGCGTAATCCACGGGCTTTTTGTCAAGATAGATTTTATCTGCCGGAACCATGGCCGCCCCGGCGTTGGTATAACCTCTGAAATCGTATAATACATCGGCAGGGTCCACGAGATCGACCGGCAGGATGACGGGCATCCGCTGAAGGAAGTCTATAATAAAAATGAAGGGAATCCCGTCCTTCCCGTAATTATTCATTACGTCAATCATGTCTCGGACCAATGTTCGGATTTTATCGGTATGCACTGTCGTCGATGGTTTTTATAAGCGCAACAAATATTTGTCGCATGGCGACGTCTTTCCGGCCGCCTGAAAAGGACTATGACGACAGGTGAAAAACGCCTCTTTTCCTTTGACTATTTTTCGTTATTATGTTATTTTATTAAGGTTTAGTGATAATTATACATCCTGTTGACTGCGATGCGTTTAAAACGGTGCGGATACATTTTTTTGATTTTGAATAATCCGTTAGTTTATATACAAAAGTGGCAAAAGGGGGATCCGTCTCCGATTATCGTTGATGAAGCAGACCGAAATATGGAAGAGCGAAAACGAATCATCTATATCATCCTGATATTATCCGCCTTGGTGTTGTGCGTCGGTATTTTTTCGAACATGCTTCTCTATAAGACCTCCTTTGAAAGGACGCGGGACGGTCTGAGCGACAGCGCGATGGTGCTGGCGCATTTTGTTGAATCCCAAATGGCCGCTGGACCGGGCGGGACCGCGATCGTCGGATCGGAAGCTTACTATATCTGGCTTGCCGGCAGAATAGACAACGCCATAAAATTGTACGAACGGCATAACAGGAGGATGGAGATAACGGTCGCCAGGAGGAAGGCCGGCGAGATACATTTCATTGCGGCCCTGCGCCGCCATCGAAATTCAAAACTCCCCCCTGTGGTCGGCGTGCATTCCGGTCTGGCGGAGCCCATGTGCCGGGCTCTGGAAGGGAAGTCCGGGACCATGGTGGGGAAGGATTACCATGGCGCGACGGTCCTGGCCGCCTACGAGCCGGTTACCGGATTAAATCTCGGGGTTGTGGCAAAAATCGACATCTCGGATATCCGCGCCCCCTTTATCAGGGCGGGGCTCGTCGTTGCGGTCTTTTCGACGGTAATAATATTTTTTGGCATTCTTGCGGTAAAACGCGTCAGCAATCCTATCATCGAGAGCCTTGAGGAAAAAGCGGCCGGGCTTGCCGTTGCCAACGAGGACCTGGCTGCCGCCAACGAAGAGCTTGCTTCGGCCAACGAGGAGCTGACCGCCTCCAACGAAGAGCTGGACGCGGCCAACGAGGAGCTCCAGGCGGCCATGGAGGAGATGGAACAGACCAATGAACAATTGCTCCGCTCCCAGGCGGACCTGGACCGCAGTGAGCAGAGGGTGCAGACTCTTCTGAATTTCTCCCCCGTTGGAATCATAACGGCTGACCGGGATTCCCGCCGCTTTGTCTACGCCAATCCGTCGGCCTGTGCCATGTTCGGCTACGACCGCGATGAAATGCTCGCCATCGGCGTGCAGGACATCCATCCGCCGGGAGATATTGAACGGGTAAATGCCGAGTTCCGGTCGCTGCTGGACAGGGATATCGGCGTATCCCGTGACCTGCCCTGCCTGAAAAAGGACGGGTCGGTCTTCTACGCCGATATCTCGGCCGTTACGGTGGAATATGACGGCAGACCGTGCCTCCTGGGCCAGTTTATCGATGTCACTGAACGCAAAAAGGCGGAAGATGCGCTCCGCGAGAGCGAGGAGCGATTTTCAAAGGCCTTTCATCTGTCGCCGATCTCCATGGCCATTTCCTCGGACCTTGACGGGATATATATTGATGTGAACGATGAATTCCTCGCCCTGACCGGCTACGGCCGCGACGAGGTGCTCGGCCGCACACCGGAGGACCTGGACCTGTGGGTGGACAAGGACCAGGACATGCTGCTTCGCGGCGAGCTTTCCGCCGGCGGCACGGTCCATGACCGCCAGGTCGAAATCCGCACCAAGGACGGCCGGATACTCACCGTCCTCTATTCGGCCGTGGCCGCCACCATCCATGGCATGCCATGCATGATAAAATCGGCGATAGATATTTCGGACCGCGTAAAGGCCGAGGCGGCCCTGCGGGAAAGCGAGGAGAAATTCGCGAAGGCTTTCATGAACGCCCCTGTCCTCATGAGCATCACCGACCCTGAAAACGAGAGGTTTATTGACGTGAATGACCAGTTTGTCGCGAAGTCGGGCTTCGGCAGGGACCAGCTGATCGGACGAAGCTCCCGGGATATCGGGTGGGTCACTGCAGAAGACCGGGAACGTCTCAGGGAAATGGCCCGCCGGGACGGCGCCATCAGAGGGGTCTCGCTCAGGGTCTATCCGAAGGCGGGCGGTCCCAGGGACATCATGTATTACGGCGACAGCATTACCATTGGCGGTACAACCAGGCTCCTTTCTATTGCCGTGGACATGACTGAATTGAAGCGCGTCGAACAGGAACTGCTCGCGCAGAAAGACCTGGCGCAGAAGTACCTGGATATAGCCGCGGTCATGTTCGTCGCCCTCAGCAGGGACCAGAGAGTGACCCTGGTGAACCGTAAAGCATGCGAAGCCCTCGGGTATCCCGCAGAAAAGATCCAGGGAGCCAACTGGTTTGACATGTTTATCCCTGCACGTATCAGGGAAGACGTGAGATCTGTTTTTAATAGTATAATGACGGAAGAAATGGCGTCGGTTGAATATTATGAAAATGCCGTTCTGACCGCATCGGGCGATGAGCGCCTGGTCGCCTGGCACAATACCCTCCTGAGGGACGCCTCCGGCGCGATTACTGGGACCCTGAGCTCCGGGGAAGACATCACCGAGCGGAAAAAATCAGAGGAGGACCTCCATGACCAGCTGGCCCTCAACATGGCCCTGGCCGGGATATCCGGATCCATTATCTCCAGGTCCTTCACCGTCACGGAAACGGCCTACATGGTGCTGGAGTACGCGCGGCTCCTTTCCGAAAGCGAGTTCGGCTTCGTGTCGGAGATAGATCCGGATACCGGGGACAACATCGCCCGCGCCGCGACGAAGATGAATGATTGGATGCCCCCCGGGGAAGATCAGGGCGAGGTCATCTTCAGGAAAGGCGGGGACGGGCTCTACCCGGGCCTCTGGGGCCACGCCCTCAACACCAAGCGCGAATTTTTCACGAATGACCCGGCCGGCCATCCCGCTTCGAAGGGCGCACCGGAGGTTCGCGGGGGAATCACCCGTTTCCTTTCGGTGCCGGTGCTGTTCGGCGGCGCCCTGGTGGGGCAGGTTGCCCTTGCGAATTCGGCAAGGGATTACACCGGGGATGACCTCAAGATGGCGAGGCGCCTGGGGAGTGTCTACGCCATGGCGATTGTCCGCATCCGCGACGAGAGCATGCTGATGAAATCCCTGGAGGAGAAAACGGTGCTGATCAAGGAACTGCATCACCGGGTAAAGAACAACATGCAGGTCGTCTCGAGCCTGATATCCCTCCAGGCGCGCAAGATCGACGACGAAAAGTACCGCGCCATATTCATGGAGAGCAGCAACCGCATACAGGCCATGGCCATGGTGCATGAGAAGATGTACCATTCCGGCGACATGGCCCGGGTCGATTTTTCGCGCTACGCGCGCGAGATCGCGGAGCGCCTGCTTTATTCCTTCAGCCTGGAGCCGGGACAGGTTGAGCTCGAGGTTGATGTAAGGGACATTTTTCTCGGCATCGACGAGGCCGTTCCCTGCGGCATAATACTGAACGAGCTCATCACCAACGCCTTCAAGCACGCTTTTAAGGATGGCCGCAGGGGGAAGCTTGCGATACGCTTCACGAGGGAGAATGACGGCCGTCACCGTCTGGTGGTTCAGGATGACGGTCCGGGTATGCCGGAACGTCTCGTCACGTCCGCGGAAGAATCCCTGGGGATGCAGATCGTGACCGCCCTGACACGCCAGCTTGACGGGACCATATCGATAAACGGCGCAGGGGGGACCAGGGTCGAGCTGGTCTTCTGATCCTTCGCGGGCAGGGATCAGGTGATCCGGTGTGGTTGCAGGAGGCAGGAGCGGTATGGCGGATGAAATGATCATGATCGTGGAGGACGAGGAGCTCGTCGCCCTGGAGATGGGTAATACCGTATCCTCATGGGGATACGGGGTCATCACCGTGCGGAGCGGTGAAGAGGCCCTTCGGATCTGCGGCGAAACCAGGCCCCCGCTGGCCCTCATGGACATAAGGCTCAAGGGCCCCATGGATGGTATTGAAACCGCTACCCGATTGAGGGAGCATTACAATACCGCCGTGATATTCGTAACCGCCTACTCCGATTCTGATATCATTGAACGGGCAAAACACACCATGCCTTTCGGCTTCCTGGTAAAACCCGTTGAAGACCGCGAGCTGCGCGCTTCCATTGAAACCGCCCTGTATATGCACTCGGTGGAGAGTGCCCGCCGCCGCGCCGAGGAGGATCTGCGGGCATCCCGGGACGGGCTGGAGCTGCGAGTGCGGGAACGCACCCGCGAGCTGCAGCAGGCGAATGAGTTGCTCCGCGAAAGCGAGGAGCGGTACCGGGCGCTTTTTGAAAATGCCAGGGTCGGCATCGGGATCGTGTCGATGGACGGGGATATCCTGGCCGCCAACCCGGTTATGGCCGCAATTCTCGGCCATTCGAAAGAAAATATGCTTTCGATGAGTATCCGCGATTTCTATGTTGAACCAGCTAACCGGGATATCTTGATTGAACGGCTGCGGGACTTGGGACAGGTCGCCGATTTTGAGACGGCCTTCCGTCATAAGAACGGGTCCATTGTTTATGTAAATTTTAATGTCAATAAAATAACCTGGAATGGCCGGGAGGCCCTTCATAAGGTAATGGAGGATATCACAGAGAGGAAACAGGCCCTGGACGCCCTGATACAGGCCCACGCGGAGCTGGACAGGAGAGTCGTGGAACGGACCGCTGATCTGGCCAGCGCAAACAGAAAGCTTGAGGAGGAAATAGCTGTACGAAAAAGGGCTGAATCATCTATTAAGGAAAGCGAGGAACGGTATCGCACTGTCGCTGATTTTACCTTCGACTGGGAATTCTGGATCACCACGGAAGGCCGTCTTCTCTATGTGTCCCCGTCATGCGAGCGTATCACGGGGTACACCCGTTCTGAATTCATCGATGACCCGGGACTGATGATGAGGATTGTTCATCCCGATGATGCTGACATGGTTGGCCGGCATATGCAGTATCCGACCGGTATCTCCGATGACATTTACGGTATTGATTTTCGAATTATACGGAAAGACGGCGGAGTACGCTGGATCGGCCATCGCTGCCAGGCCGTGTTCAGCGATGAGGGCCGCCACCTGGGCCGACGCGGCAGCCATCGCGATATTACCTCCCAGAAGCGCGCCGAGGAGGAGGTAACCCGCCTCAACCGCCACATCATCACCCTCCAGGAGCAAGAGCGACAGAGGGTGGCCAAGGACCTCCACGACGGCGTGAGCCAGATGATGAACGCGGCAAAACTGAATTTTGCGGCGTTCATCCAGGATACCGAAAAAAACCGGGAACGGTTCGACACCGGCATGGAATTCATGGACCTGGCCGGCCGGGAGCTCCGGGAGGTCTATTCCAACCTCTACCCGTCGGTCCTTGAGGACCTCGGCCTTGCCGCGGCGGTGCGCCTCTACACGAAAAAATTTCTGGCGAACCGCGGCATCGATGCCGAAGTAACTATTGACGATGACCTGCGCCTGCCCGTTGAGGTGCAGGTGGACCTGTACCGCATAATCCAGGAGTCCTGTTCCAACATAACCCGTCATTCCGGCGCAACCCTGGCGCGGCTGGAGCTGAAGGAACGGGACGGGCTGTTTACCCTGCGGATATACGACAACGGCGCCGGATTTGACCCTGACGCGCCGATGTCTTCCGAAGGCGGTTTCGGCATCATAAACATGAAACAGCGGGTGAAGCACCTGGATGGCTCCTTTGAGCTGGAAACCGGCGGTTCCGGCACCAGGATCACCATAACCATTCCGGGAGGAGAAGAAAGCAATGGCTGATGTGACCATTTATCTTGTAGACGACCACGCCGTGCTCAGGGACGGCCTGAAAGTTATCCTCGGGGCGGTGCCGGGATACCGTGTCGTCGGCGAGGCCGGGGACGGAAAGACCGCCATCGAGGAGATCGAGCGGATCAAGCCCATGGTGGTCATCCTCGACATATCCCTGCCGGTCATGACCGGCATAGACGTGGCCCGGCAGCTCAAGAAATACCACCCGGAGATACGGATCATCATCCTGTCCCAGCATGGCAACGAGGAGTATGTAAACAAGCTCCTGGGTTTCGGCGTCGAGGGCTATCTTTTTAAGGAGAGCGCAAGCCAGTATCTGGTTCAGGCTATAGATGAGGTATCGCGTGGAAATATACATCTCGACCCCAATATAACCAGGATGCTCGTTGATGGCATGACCGGGGTGCGTCCCACTGCGAAAGAACCGAAAAATGGAGTGCTTCCCGCCCTGTCGGAGCGGGAAAAAGAGGTCCTGAAGCTCATTGCCGAGGGATACACGGGAAAGGAGATCGGCGCCATGCTTCGCATTTCCGA